>CENU01013964.1_pt1 | contig 16006 bp, 14 predicted proteins | sample 361331 | NCBI WGS metagenome assembly CENU01 (sample SAMEA2619766, study PRJEB7988) | marine metagenome | isolation source: saline water (ENVO:00002010), including | reverse complement strand
GGTTCCCATACGCACTCAGTAGTTGCAGGTCCTACGGCTGATAACAAAATAGTTGTATACAATTCAGGTACTGGAAGAATTAGAGATGATGAAGAAATGGAGTCTTGTATTGATGATATTGGCGATACTAGAACGGCATTATTTAGAATTGATGTAATTGAAATTCCAATAAACAATCCAAGTGCTTCGAAAATTGTCTCAAGTCCAGCTGTATTCGCTGACGAAGAGACTGGGCAGCTTGCAGGACTTTGGCGTGGAGGAGATCATGGAGATCCCTACAAAACACAAACCACGAGAATGACAAATCAATGTCATGACATAACAGTATTTCCAACAAAAAATCTTGCTGCTGGAGCCTGCTCTGGTAATGGAATACTATTTGACATTTCAGACCCATATAGTCCAACACGTATTGATGTGGTTACAGACACAGGCTTCGCATACTGGCACTCTGCAACATTTAATAACGACGGAACAAAAGTAATCTTTACTGATGAATGGGGCGGCGGAGGCAGGCCAAGATGCAGAGCTTGGGATCCACTTAATTGGGGAGCTGACGCAATTTACGACATAGTTGATAATGAGCTCGTCTACAAGAGTCACTATAAAATGCCAGCTCCTCAACTTGAATCAGAAAATTGTGTTGCACATAATGGCTCAATTATTCCAGTTCCAGGGAAAGATATCTTTGCACAGGCTTGGTATCAAGGTGGAATATCAATAATAGACTTCTCAGATTCCTCTAATCCAAAAGAAATTGCTTATTTTGACAGAGGTCCAGTTCTTGAGGATGAGCTTGTTACTGGAGGATACTGGTCAGTATATTTCTATGAAGGTACTTTATATGGAACAGAAATTGCAAGGGGATTGGATGTTTTTAAACTTCTTCCTAGCGAATTCCTTTCTGAAGAAGAAATTAATTTAGCCGAATCTGCAAGACCAGTAGTAGGACCAAAAAGATTATTTAATCCTCAGCAGCAGATACCAATGGAGTGGCCAAAATCTGCATCTGATTAGCTTTGATTTTAAAAAAAATTCCAAGTGAAGCTTTCTATAAATTAGGGAGAGTTTTACTTGGGATTTATTTTCTTCTTCCAGGAATTTCTAAATTCCTGCTTTTTGAGAGTAATTTCGACCTTGTAGTAGAGCGCCAAGTACCCTTCCCCACATTTTCTCTTTTTTTGATAGGGGTTTTACAAATAATTTTTGGATTACTGTTAATTTTAGGTAGAAAGGTATCACTAAGTTCACTAGTATTAGTTATTGTCACTCTGTTGATAAATTTCTACATTCATGATTTTTGGAATATGTCAGGAGAAGAAAGCCAGCAGCATGAAACACAAAATTTTATAAAGAATCTAGGTATAATTGCTGGCCTTTTGCTATTAACGAAAGATGAAAATTAATAGGATGTTCTAAAAAGTCTATTTTAGAATTTCTTCAATAATTCCTTTCAGCTTCATAGAACCATAAGTAGATAAGTGATCATCGTCATAATAAAAACTTTTATTTACTTCTCCAACCAAACATTTATCTTCATCACAGAATTCATCAATAATGTGAAAAAAATTGATTTTATCTTCAAATGATTTAAATGTTGTAACGGGTATTCGCTCCAAACTCTCAAACTTTTCTCGAGTAACTGAAAAATCATAAATGCTACCAATGCCCCTTGTTGTTCTGAAATAAAATGTTTCTGGAGAAGAAGTTTGTTGAGGGGGCTGCGATATTAAATATATTGGAATATTATTTTCTTTGTACTCTTTAACTGTTTCAAGAAAAGAATTGTTGAATGCCTTTATGCTATTTTCTTTTGTAAATGGGCCATCCTTAGACCTTGCAATTAGCTGAGCACCAGTGCCGTCATAACTTCCATCAATATAATAAGACCATCTCGCAGAAAAAATAATTCCATTGACTTGTTGTTTGCGTGCGTAGTTTAAAACTCTATCATTTAATGCTTTGCAATTATTGGTTATCTGGTCTGGTCTGTTGGGAAATGCTCCGATGAAAGGAGGGCATCCAGAAGATCCAGTAAAAAATACACTTAATCCTCTTTCTGTAGCAATTTTGTCAACAATACTTTTTAAAGATAGAGCATGTGAATCACCAAATAGTATGAAATCAACCTTTTCTTTTTTAGTTCCTAGAAGACATCCCCATTCATCAGAGGAATGATTATAGGGTCTATCAAAACAAACTCCTACCTGAGGCTTACTAAAAGAATCTTTTAGTTCCTCAGAAAAATTTACCCTTCCTTCAAAACCCTTACTCAAAAGCATGCTCATACCAATAGCACTAAAAAATAATATTCCTAACACAGAAAAATTAAGAATAAATTTCCTTGAAGTTCTGGCTTTATCTCTAAAAGGTTTCTCTACCCATTTCCAACTTATATAAGCAAGAACTAATGAGCTCAGACAGAGAATAATCAACATAAGATCTGATACCTCCTCCAAAAATCTATGTTTTGCAAAAGCTAATAATGGCTGATGCCAAAGGTATGCGCTATAAGAAATAAGCCCAATTGAGACAATTGGAGAAAGACTTAAAATTTTATAAACAATAGTTTTATTAACTGCCGAAAGAATTAGTAGCCCTGTACCCACAGTTGGTATTAATGTAAAAAAGCTTGGAAATGGGGTAGATTGATCGAAAAATATTATTGAATAAACTATCATCCCTAATCCAGAAATACTTAAAATTTGGTTCAAAGCTGAGGATTTAAAGTGGCCTCTGTATTTTAAATAAAAAGCAATAAATACACCTATTAATAGTTCCCATCCTCTTGTTGGTAGAAGGTAAAAGGTTGCTGATGGCTTGTTGTATGCTCCCCACTCAGCTATTAATAGGCTTGCAAAAAAAGCTAGCCCTAAAATAAGCAGTATCGATTTAATTCCAAAGCGCCAAAATGCTAATAAAAATATTGGAAAAATGATGTAATACTGTTCCTCAACTGCCAAACTCCAAGTATGCAAGAGTGGTTTAAGCTCTGCTGTAGTTTCAAAGTACCCACTTTCAAACCAAAATAAAAAGTTTGATGAAAAAGTAGAAACAGCAATTAGGCTCTCACCAAAATCTTTAAGATCACTTGGCGTAAGTAAAAACCAAGCAAATGGAATGCAAGTAAGCATAACGAAAAATAATGCTGGCAAAATTCTTCTAGCTCGTCTCTCATAAAAATTTAAAACACTAAATCTGTCTTGCGATAATTCAGATAAAATAATGTTCGTAATTAGGTATCCACTGATTACGAAAAAAACATCTACTCCAACAAATCCACCACTAAAATATTGAAAGCCTGCATGAAAAAAGATGACTGGCAACACGGCTAATGCTCGTAAACCGTCAATTTCTACTCTGTAGTTCAGTTTTAACTCCTGCCTTTAAATTCAGATTTTGATATTCTTTATAAATTTTATCATTAATAAACTATATTTTATTTTCTATGAAAAGAGTTGGAACATTGTGATTATGGGACTTAAGAGTAGCTACTAGGGTGCCATCTTTGATTCCTTCCTTAATTTCTGTAATTTCGACATTATTTTTTAAAAGTCTATTTCTTACTTCTACAATATCTTTAACCTGCCATGCTAATCCCCAAAGAGTATCATTGCATTCTGGTTCAGAACCATGTTCCTCTATCACTTCGATAGTGGTTTTGTTGGTCCTAAAAAATAACATCCTCTTTTTCCAGGCCTTAATAAATTTATCCAGTGCTAACCGAATACCAAATACATCCCTATAAATTTTTATGAATCCATCAGGATCATTTGTTTGAATTACAGCATGATCTAATCTGTGTATCGCTGATCTAGAATATGAATCAACTGAGGGCAAAACTCCAGTTTTATGCTGAATAACAAAAGAAAATAAACCACGAGACATCTCAGGGGGCAAAAATTGATTTATCCATGTTCTTGTTTCTCCAGTTTGGTCATTTATGCTCTCACCACTTGTTAAGTCTGGTAGTGAAAAACCAGAATCATTAATTTTTGTTCTTAAAAAATTTATATCATCAGTGCCCATTACAAAGCCAAATAGCCCTTCACCTTTTTCTTTAATATGCTTTTCTACAAGCTCTGCTCCCAAACCACTTCCAGTTGAGGCTAAAAGCTCGAAATAAGTATTTTCAAAATTAAATAATACGTTCGACGTTCCAAAATCTTTATGTTTCCCTCGCCAAACTGGTGATAAACCAAAGATTTTCTCATAATTATTTTTTGCGACCTCAAGATCTTCTACTGCGACGATAATATGATCTAGTGAATTAACCATTATTCACTTCATTCCCACTCGATTGTGGCTGGTGGTTTTGAAGTGATATCGTAGACCACTCTACTTATTCCATCAATCTCATTAACTATACGGGTAGAGACATGCTCTACGAACTCATGAGGAAGATTTGTTGCTTTAGCAGTCATAAAATCAGTGGTATTTACTGATCTCAATCCAATTACATCTGCATATATCCTGTTATCTCCAACTACTCCTACAGATTTTATTGGCATATAAAAAGCATATGCCTGGCTCGCAGAATAATATAAATCATAATTTTTTAGCTCTGTTAAAAAAATGTGATCTGCTTCTCTTAATCTTTGTAGCCTTTTTTCATTTACTTCACCAATCACCCTTATGCCAAGACCGGGACCTGGGAATGGATGTCTTTCAACAATCTCATTTGGCAAGCCAATGGCTTTTCCAATTTTTCTAACTTCGTCTTTAAATAACATCCTAAAAGGCTCTAATAATTTAAGGTTCATTCTTTCTGGTAAGCCTCCAACATTATGATGAGACTTAATAACTTTTGCTTTTGATTTTGAGTTACCTGCAGATTCAATTACATCTGGATAAATAGTACCTTGTGCAAGCCACTTAATACCATCAAGTTGTTTACTCTCCTCCTCAAATACTTCTATAAATGTGTTACCAATAATTTTTCTTTTTTTCTCAGGATCAGTAATACCAATTAATTTATTTAAAAATAAATCCTCAGCATTGACTAAATTCACTTCTAAACCGATTTTCTCTTTCAAATTATTTATCACATTTTTTCCTTCGTTCATCCTTAGTAAACCATGATCTACCATGACACATGTTAGTCGTTTGCCTAATATTTTATAAAGTACTGCTGCTAGAACTGTAGAATCTACACCGCCACTTAATGCTAGTAGTACATTCTCATTTTTTGCTGTTCTTGCAACTTCTTCATCTATTTGATTAAGAATATCTGATGCATTCCAGTTTTGCTTAATGTCGCACCTCTCTACGAAGTTTTCAATAATTTGAGTACCAAATTTTGTATGAGTAACCTCAGGATGGAATTGCAATCCAAAGTGATTTTTTGAATGATTTTGAAATGCTGCAATTGGTGAGTTATTAGAAGAGGCAATAATTTCATATCCTTCAGGGAGCGATTTCACTTTGTCACCATGTGACATCCATACATTAACTTTTTCTTCAATACCATTAAATAACGAAGAATTATTTTTCAGCTCAATTTCAGTGTGACCAAATTCTTTTTTGCCTTCGTTGGCTATCTCTCCACCTTCTTGATATGCAAGCACTTGCATTCCATAACAAACACCTAAGATAGGTTTTTTAGAATCAAATATGCTTTTATCTATTTTAGGATTACCATCTATATTTGAGGACTCTGGACCACCTGAAAGAACAAATCCTTCAACATCTTCAAGACTTGAGACTTCATCCCAAGGGCGTACTTCGGAGTATATATTAAGCTCTCTAAGTCTTCTTGCAATAAGTTGTGTGTATTGAGAGCCGAAATCTATAACTAAGATTTTTTTCATCAATCTGCTCTATAATTTGGTGCCTCTTTAGTGATGCTTACATCATGTACATGGCTTTCTTTTACTCCAGAAGAGGTAATTTTTTGAAATTGAACTCTTTCTTTTAAATTTAGAATAGTTTCAGATCCTGTATATCCCATTCCCTGTCTAAGGCCGCCTTCCATTTGAAAGACAACATCTTTTAACCAGCCTCTGAAAGGAACCCTTCCCTCAATGCCCTCTGGAACCATTTTATCAGCATCAACATCGTCTCCATGCATATACCTGCTTGCATCAGTCATTTTTGCCATTGCACTTATCGAGCCCATTCCTCTATATGTCTTAAAGCTTCGACCTTGGTAAAGCTCAACTTCTCCTGGAGCTTCTTCTGTTCCGGCGAAAGCACTTCCAAGCATTACAGAGTCTGCACCTGCACCAATTGCTTTTACCACATCTCCAGAAAATCTTATACCACCATCCGAAATTATAGGGATGCTCTTACATGCTTTTCGAACTTCTAAAACTGCTGATAGTTGCGGAACTCCAATGCCCGCAATTATTCTAGTTGTGCAAATAGAGCCAGGGCCTACTCCAACTTTTATTGCATCAGCTCCAGCGTCAATGAGTAATTGAGCTCCCTCTTTTGTAGCAACATTTCCTGCAACCACATCAATGCTTGGATATTGTTTTTTTAGCGATTTTAAAACATCCACAACTCCTTTTGAGTCCCCGTGTGCACTATCTATAACAAAGACATCTACTCCAGCTGATGAGAGCTTCTTAGCTCTTTCATCTAAATTTTTACTTACTCCAACTGCAGCACCAACAATTAGTCTGCCCTCTGAATCCCTTGACGCCAGTGGATAATCTATTGATTTCTCAATATCTTTCATTGTTATTAATCCAACTAAATTTTCTTGTTTATCAAGAACTAAGATCTTTTCAATTCGATGTTTATACATTAGTGATTTAACAGTCTCTTGATCTTCGCCCTCTGTGACTGTTATTAATTTTTCTTTGGAAGTCATAATGCTTTTAACACTTTGTTCAGTATTTCTTGCATTTCTAAAATCTCTTCTTGTTACAATCCCTTTTAAATCACCGTTATCCACAACTGGCATACCTGAAATATTTAACTCAGAGGTAAGTTGTATTAATTCAGCGATAGTATTTGAGGATTCAATAGTTATTGGGTCTCTAACAATTCCGCTTTCAAACTTTTTAACTTTTTTAACTTGTTCAGCTTGCTCAGATGGAGAGCAGTTCTTGTGTATAATGCCAATGCCACCGAGAGATGCTAAGGCAATTGCCATTTTTGACTCAGTTACTGTGTCCATTGCAGCTGAACAAAATGGAAGATTTAAAAAAATGTTTTTTGTAAATTTTGTTTTTAGAGATACGTCTTTTGGCAAGACATCTGAGTGCTTTGGTATAACCAAAACGTCATCAAACGTTAGAGCTTCTTGTTGAACCTTTTCCATAATATAGTATATATCAACAGAACATTTTTTTCCACTATGAACAGCTTATATCTAGTCATACCAGTACTCTCAGGCATAATTGGAGCATCCATAGCAAGCTGGTTGGTGCAAGAATATGATAATTACCAAAGAGATTACAAAAATTTTAAAGATAGAGTTTTTGTTAGATCCACATGCGACTTTTGTCAAAAAAACTTAAATCTCTCTGAATTATTTCCAGTTTTTTCTTATTTATTTCAGCGTGGGAAAAGCAGGTGTTGCAAAAAACCCATTACAAAAAAATATATCTTTTTTGAGATCCTAGGAGCATTAATCTTTATTTTTGGAATAATGTTTAATTCCTTACAAATTTCATTTTTAGCAATTTTTATAATCTTTCTCATCTTTTGTGATGAGAAATATCAGGAAATACCTATTTGGAATAATTTATTCATACTTACTTGGGTAGTTTTAGAGCTTTACTTTAACCATTCAAATAGCCAAATTTTACAAAACCTATTTGCTGCAAGTTGTGCCTGCATTATTTTACTGCTCATTTATTATTCGTACCTAAAAATTAAGAGTACTGAAGGAATTGGTCTTGCGGATATCTTTCTCTTATTTACAGCTTTCCTTTATTTTGGATTACCTGCATCATTCTACTTGCTAACACTTGCATCACTTAGTTTAATTTTAAAAATAATACTTACTCAACAATTCAAGAGTAAGCATGCTTTTGGCTCCTGGATAGCAGGATTTTTCTTAATGTTTACTGTATACCAAGAATTTTATGGGACTGTAGGCTAATTTTCCACTTTGGATTCTGCATACAAAATTTAATGGTTTCGTTTACATTTTCATGTAATTTTTCTGAATCCATAGGTTGAACATAAAAATGACTAAAATTCATTGCCTCAAACATTCTAGGATTAAAATTTTGTTGGGGGTAAATGAATTTTATTTCATCTCCACTAGAAACATTAATTTTTGTTTTAGGTTTAGGGCTCATGCAAATCCAATCAATTCCTGAAGGTGGAATGATTGTTCCATTTGTTTCGATTGCTATATATAAATTATTTTCCTTAAAAAAATTAATTAATTGTTGATCAACCTGTAATAAAGGCTCTCCTCCTGTCAAAACGACATTTATATTTTCATCTTCATTTAACCAAATAGACCTTACTTTAGATAAAAGCTCTTCCTTGGTATAAATACCTCCATTAATGCCATCAGTTCCATAAAAGTCAGTATCACAGAAATTACAAATTGCATTGCCACGGTTTTTTTCCTTGCCGCTCCAAAGATTACATCCTGTAAACCTTATAAAAACTGAATTCATTCCTGTATTTTTACCCTCTCCTTGTTGAGTATAAAAGATCTCTTTTATTCTATAGTTCATTCAATGGATCCTTAGCATTGTTCTCGTTAAAGGCGTTAGCTCTTTCAATACAAGCACTACATTTTCCACAGGGTAGATCTTTACCTTCATAGCAAGTCCATGTTTGTGAGTAATCTAGTTTCATTTCTAACCCTATCTTTAAGATATCTGTTTTAGTAAGGTTTTGAAAAGGAGCTTCAAGAACGATTTTATGGTAATCACAAATCTCTAAAACATTAGAGAGTTTTGATATGAATTCTGGTCTACAGTCTGGGTAAATTTCGTGATCTCCAGAATGTGCAGCATACCAAACATAATTTATCTTCTTAGAGATTGCTAATGATGCTGCCACAGATATCATTATCATATTTCTATTGGGCACAACTGTGAGTTTCATTTTCTCTTTGTCATAATTTCCTTCAGGAACTTTTGTAGTTCCTACTAGAGCTGATTCAGAAAGAAATTCTTCGAAAGGTAGACGGATAACTTTATGTTCAATATTTAATCTTTGAGCACATTCCGACGCAAAATTTAACTCTTTTCGATGCTTCTGTCCATAGTCAAAGCTTACAGCTATGACTTGCCTAAATTTTTGTTTAGCTAGATTTAGAAGAGTAAAAGAATCAAGCCCTCCTGAATAGACTATTAAGGCTTTCTCCATCTAAAGTTGGTCAGTTTTTGCTGCACAAACGAAATCATTTCTATGTAGTCCTTCGATTGCGTGCGTCCACCACCAAACTCTAACCTTTCCCCATTCTAGAGCAATAAGCGGGTGATGGTTTTCGTTTTCTGCGAGATTAGCAACCTTTGTAGCAAACTCCAATGCTAAGGAATAGTTTTTAAATTTATACTCTTTAAATAATTTATCGATTTCAGTAGAGCTTGAAACATCATGGTCTCCAATATTTCTAACTTCTTTTGTTTCAGTGATGACAATCCAATCATCAAGCTCTTTCAAAAACTGTTCCTGTTCGTCAGGCTCAACTCTTGGAGCTCCAACTTGGCATGCTTCGCATTTTTCTTCTGTTAATTTCATATTTAAAAATAGGGTTTGATTAGATTCTTTGGATCCAACAAACTTTCTAACTCCTTTCTCTCTATAGTAGTCATCTCTTCAGCAACATCAATAATAGCTCGCTTTTCTTTATATGCTTTTTTTGCAATTTCTGCAGCCTTCTTATAGCCAATTATAGGATTCAGAGCTGTTACTAAGATAGGATTCCTATGAAGATTTTGAGAACTATTCTTTTCATTAACTTTAAATGTTTTAATGCATTTCTTGGCAAGAAGTGGCATACAATTTCCCATCAGATTAATGCTTTTTAATAGGTTGTATGCAATTACTGGCAACATAACATTTAATTGAAAATTTCCACTTTGAACACCAATTGAAATCGTTAAATCATTCCCGATTACATCTGCACAAGCCATTGAAACAGCCTCAGGAATAACTGGGTTTACTTTTCCTGGCATGATACTACTACCAGGTTGTAGTGCTTCCAATTCAATATCTGCTAAGCCTGTCAACGGTCCGCTATTCATCCATCTAATATCATTCGAAATCTTCATCAATACGAGAGAAAGGTTCTTTACTGCACTTGAAAGTTCACTTGAGTTATCTTGAGAGCTGAGGCTCTGGAAAAAATTAGGAGCTGGTTTCACTTTAAAGCCTGTTACTTTTTCCATTGCATTACAAAAATATTTTGGAAATTCTTTATGTGAGTTCACTCCTGTACCTATGGCTGTTCCACCTTGAGGCAAATGAAGCATTCTCTTATTGGCTTGGGACAATATTTCTTTTGAGCTTTTTAGCTGTGCTGACCATCCAGATAATTCTTGAGAAAAATCTATTGGCATTGCATCCATTAAGTGTGTTCGTCCTGTTTTGAGTTTTCCTTTAAGGCTTTTCGACTTAAGATCAATTTCTTTGATCAATAAATCTAAACTTGGCAAAAGAAATTCTTCCATATCATATAAAGCGCTTATACAAATTGCAGTTGGTATCGTATCGTTACTACTTTGACTCCTATTGACTTCATCATTAGGGCATATAGCTGATTTAATTTTTTGAGATGCTAGATTTGCAATTACTTCATTTGCATTCATATTTGTACTTGTACCTGAACCAGTTTGAAATATATCTAGAGGGAAATGGTCATCAACATCCCCTTTCATAACTAATCTTGAAGCATTCTTTATAGCATTAGACTTTTTTGCAGATATTAAGCCAAGGTCTTGGTTCGCAACTGCTGCAGAATATTTAATAGCTCCCATTGCCTTTATAAATGATCTGCCAAATGGAAACTTAAATTTAATGCCACTGATAGGGAAGTTTTGTAATGCCCTTTGTGTTTGGGCACCCCATAATGCATCAATAGGAACTTTTACGTCACCCAAACTATCTTTCTCTACTCTAAAATTTTGTGCTTTTTTCATGATTTCTCAAGAATTATAAATTATTATAAATCTATTATGGCTGCAGCAGATAATTTTAATACATCAATAGCTAATAAGATTGATTTAAATAAAGGAAAATTACCTTATAAAGGAAGAGGTTTGTCTGGATCAATAGATATTAATTCAAAATCTATCGAAGAGCAAAGACGGTATGGCGTTGAACACCTTGCCGCGGCTTACAGAATTTTTTCTAAAAAAGGGTTCGATTTAGGGCTTGTTGGCCATATCTCTTTTCGTGATCCTGAATTTAAGGATTGTTTTTGGATAAATCCTTTAGGCTATCATTTTTCCCAGATGAAAGTTTCAGATTTATGCTTAATGCATCAAGAGGGTGAGCTTGTGTTTGGTAGGGAGCGAACTGGTGATGCGGCTCAATCAATCCATTCGAACATTTATAAAAATAGAGATGATATAAATGCTATTGCTCATGCTCATCCTATGCATGGAAAAACATTTTCTACCTTAGACAAGATGCTTAAACCTTTGACACAAGATTCCTGTGCTTTTTTTGAAAGAACTGCAACATTTACAGATTATGACGGGGTAGCTAATGGGCCTGATGAAGGCATTAATATTTCAAAATCACTAGCTGATAAAGACTTTTTAATTCTACGAAATCACGGAATTCTTACTACTGGATCAATGGTAGATACTGCTCTTTGGTATTTTCTCAATATGGAAGAGGCTTGTCAGTCTCAATTAATGGCAGAATCAATTGGAGACCCTATACAAATTGACGATGATGTTGCAAGACATACAAGAGATTATGTAGCAAATGATCTCTCTGCCTTCGCTAGCATGCAACCATTGCTTGACGTTCTTTGGGAAACTGAACCAGATTTTTTAGATTAAGAAATTACAGCTTGGACCTCAAGGTATTCTTCAATTCCAAAAGTACCATGTTCCCTACCATTTCCTGACATTTTAAAACCACCAAAGGGTGCAGGATAATCTCCTCTTGAAATTCTATTAACAATAACTTGCCCAGCCCTTATTCTTTTAGCAATTTCCTGCCCTTTTTGCGGATCTGCACAAGAGACCATGCTTGAAAGGCCATAACTAGTGTCATTAGCTATTGAAATGGCATCCTCTACGTCTTTATATGGTATTAGACAAATGACTGGTCCAAAGATTTCATCCTGGGCAATTCTCATTGAATTATCCACATTGGTAAAAACAGTTGGTTTAACAAAAAAGCCTTTTTTAATTCCATCAGGTCTTCCTACACCACCACATGCAAGTGTAGCGCCCTCCTCAATACCAACTTGAATTAATTCTTGAACTTTTTCAAATTGTTTTTTGTTCGATATTGGCCCAAGAAAAGTTTCTTCTTGTAGTGGATCGCCAGTGACCATTTCTTTAGACGTTTGAACCGCTATGCTTGCAGCCTCATTCATAAGGCTTTCTGGCACCAGCATCCTTGTTGGAGAAGAGCAAGATTGTCCAGTATTAAAAAAACATTGCTTCATTCCCATCCTTATAGCTGATGGTAGATCTACGTCCTCTAAGATGATATTTGGTGATTTCCCTCCAAGTTCTAGAGAAACTCTTTTTATATTTTCAGATGCTTTTTTCTGTATATCTATTCCTGCACGAGTAGATCCAGTGAATGAAATCATTTCAAGGCCATTGTGTGAACTCATTTCTGTGCCAACTGTGGCACCATGTCCATGAATTAAATTGAACATACCTTTTGGCATGGATGTATCATGTATTACTTCGGCAAGAATATGTGCTGCGCCAGGTGTTATTTCACTTGGCTTTAAGACAAATGAGGTTCCTGCAGCTATAGCAGAAGCAATCTTTGTACACATCTGATTTAATGGCCAATTCCAAGGAGTAATCATGCCGACAGGACCTATTGGAAGTTTATTAATGGTAATATTGTCGTGAATTTCTTGAAATTTAAAATCATCTATTACTGATAGAGTGTTTTTAAAATGAATCACCCCACTTCCATATTGTGCTCCAGATGACATTTTTAGAGGTGCACCCATTTGTTCGGAAATTACCTTGGCAAAATCGCCCCTTCTGTTTGACATACCATCAATAACTTCTTGGAGAATTTGTTTTTTGTCTTCTAAAGACAGGTTTGAAGCTGAATTAAAAGCATTATTTGCTGATTCAACTGCACTATCAACATCTTTTTTTGATGCAGAAATTACTGAACCTACAGTTTGTTCATTTGCAGGATTTATTAAGTTGATTTCTTCATTACCATCAGGCGTAACCCATTCACCATTGATATAAAATTGTTTAATCTTCATATATATTATTTTACTGTATAAGGATCAAAGAGAGTACAAATTGAAAAAAATAGTTATAGCTGGTGGCTCTGGTTATATAGGAAGTTCATTTCAGAAAAAATTTAAAGACAAGTATCAGATTAAGATTTTAACTAGGTCGCCGAAAAATATATACGATATTAACGAGCTTGAAGATTGCGATATAATCATTAACTTGGCAGGGGAGACTATTTTTCCAAATAGGTGGACTAAATCCAGAAAAGCTAAACTTCACCAAAGTAGATATCTTTATTCAAAAGAGTTACTGGAGGCTGCAGAGAAATTTAATGTTTCTCATTATTTACAAGCATCAGCTATAAGCTATTATCCCCCTTCAATAACAAATACTTACTCAGAAGATGATGTGATAAAAATGAGTGCAAATTTTTCTTCAAAGCTAGTTCACAAGTGGGAATCATCAATTAATTTTTCAACAAATAAAAACTATTCTCTTTTGAGAATTGGTCCAGTTATTGGATCTAAATCAAACTTTGTAATGCCACTTTTTCTTCAATTTAATAATTTTCTTGGGGGAAATATTGGTTCTGGAGAACAAATATTATCTTGGATACATATCGAAGATGTAATTGATTCTATGGAATTCATTATCAAAGAGAAAATTTTTGGTCCAGTAAACCTTGTTTCACCAAATCCTGTAACAAATCATGAAATGTCTGAGATGATAGCAAAAGTTTTGCACAGGCCTAATTATCTACATCTTCCTGAAGTTTTCTATAAAACATTATTTGGAAATGCATCTGAACTATTATTGGAGGGTCAAAATGTTGAACCAAAAAAGCTTTTAAAATCTGGGTTTAATTTTAAATTCTCTGATTTCTCAAAGGCCTTCAAAGATTCAATTTAATCTTTTCTAAGCTCTCCAAAAGCATCAATTGCCTGTTTTCTTGATTCTTTTAAATCAACAATCGGTTCATAATAGTTGTACTTTAGAGGTTCCGAAGGCATATGTATTTCATCTACGGGGCAATCTGCTAATTCTGGGATCCATTTTTTAATGTACTTGCCTTTTGCATCAAATTTTATTGATTGAGTTTCAGGGTTCATTATTCGAAAATAAGGAGCAGCATCGGTTCCTGTTGAAGCGCTCCATTGCCATCCTCCATTGTTAGAGGCAATATCACCGTCTATAAGATTTTCCATGAAAAATTTTTCTCCTTTGCGCCAATCAATAAGTAAGTTTTTGCTCAAAAACATTGCGACAATCATTCTTAAACGGTTATGCATCCACCCTGTATTAATCATTTCTCTAATACCGGCATCAACAATTGGTATCCCTGTTCTTCCTGCTTTCCATCTCTCAAGATGCTCTTTATTATCTGACCATTTTAGATTATCGGTATAACTCAAAAATGGTTGGTTCATAGATACTTTTGGGAAGTTATAAATGATATGTCTGTAAAACTCTCTCCAAAGAATTTCAGAAACCCAATGAACAATACCTCTATCACCTTCATCAAGAAGGTTATTATTATATTTTTTTGCTTCTAGTAAGCACCATTTTGGCGATATCACCCCAGAATTAAGATATGGAGAGATTTTTGAACATCCATCAATGCTGGGAAAATTCCTATCATCTTTATAAGCCATTCCTTTTTTAGATAAGAATTCTTTAACTTGATCTTGAATATTTTCTTCTCCTACAACCCATAAACCGTCCAGAGAGGTACTAAAATCTTTTTCGAAAGAAGATAGTGAAGCGCCATTAATATTGATTCTAGCCTTAGGTTCTGGAACATCATATAGCTTTAGCTGTTCTTCAGTTAGTTGTTCAAACCATTTTCTTTTAAATGGACTGTATACTGAAAAATTTCCACCAGCCTTTGTTTTCAGTGTGCCAGGAGGATGAATAACTTGATCATGAAATGTGAAAACTCCTATACCCTTTTCTTTAAATTCTCTATATATAGTCCGATCTCTCCTTAACTCATTTACTGGATATTCATTGTTAAAATAAAGGTTTTTACAATTCTTCTCTTTTAATAAATCGTAGAGATCAGATGAAATATTTTGATATTTGTTTGATTCTAATATTAAAAGGGGGATATTTAATTTTTCCAATTCTTTTTGAAGGCTTAGCAAACTTCTTATCCATAAACTGATTTTGACTTTTGCATCATGGTGATTTTCCCATTGGGTTGGGGATATTATGTATATAGCAATAACTTCTTCAGAGTTTGCACAACAATGACTTAACGCTGGATTGTCAAAGACCCTTAAATCATTCCTGAACCATATTGCTGATCTCATATTAACTCTAATATTTGCCTTTTCAATGAAGCCCTTTCTTCAAGTACAAAATTTCGTACCTGATCGTTTATTTTTGATTCTGCTAGATTTAGTTCTGATAATTTTAAAGTTTTTAGAAGCCCTTTTTTTTCAAAACTTTCAATTATTTCATGATGATGCTCCCTTTTAATTGGACCTCTCAGCTCTATTACATTTACAAAATATCCTCTAGTTATAATTTCGACAATCATACTTGTGCTATCAGCTGTTACAAAAATATTACCATGGGAATCTATTGCATCCTGAAGTGCTTCAAATGATGTTTTTTCTAGATCAAGAAATTGATGGTTATTGCCCTTATTATCTTTAAGATTTTCCCAAGCATACTTG
>CENU01415894.1_pt1 | contig 16107 bp, 17 predicted proteins | sample 361331 | NCBI WGS metagenome assembly CENU01 (sample SAMEA2619766, study PRJEB7988) | marine metagenome | isolation source: saline water (ENVO:00002010), including | reverse complement strand
GCGCCGGATTTTGAATCCGGTGCGTCTACCAATTCCGCCACTCTGGCTTTACTGTAAGTTTCATAAAATACCATAATGTAACTTTAAGCCCAAGGAAAAAACATTGCAAAAAAAGTTTCAGTTCAAGAAAATTCCGCCACACATTTTCTGTAATGATGCGCTGGCTGCTTCAAGAAAGATTTCATGATATGGTAAAAGGGATAATTATTTCTCTCTGGATTTCCTCAATTCTGTTTTTCTACTTTAGGGGAAAAATCAAACCATCATTAGCAAAAACTTTAATCGATCATAGTGTTTTATTAGCTCCCTTAAACGCTATTTTTGTCATGACATCTAAAACTAATAGAACGCCTGTAATCCCTACAGACTCGTTGAGTGAACTGAAAATTCTAAGGGATAACTGGCATATTTTTCGAGAGGAAGCAATAAAATTAGCTAAAGCCCAGCAGATACAAAAATCAGAAAAAAAAGATGATGTAGGTTTTAATTCTTTTTTTAAATACGGTTGGAAAAGATTCTATCTAAAATGGTACGGAGAAAACCACCCTTCAGCAGAAACGCTCTGCCCGAATTCCGTGAAATTACTTAAAGCTATTCCGTCGATCAAAGCTGCTATGTTTGCGGAACTTCCACCGGGAGGAAGACTTAACCCCCACCGTGATCCTTATGCTGGTTCTTTAAGATATCACCTAGGCTTGATTACCCCAAATTCTACCGACTGTTATATCCTCGTGGACGGTGAAAAATACAGTTGGAAAGATGGTGAAGATATTCTTTTTGATGAAACTTATGTACATCAGGCTAGAAATAACACAGATATTTCTCGCATAATACTATTTTGTGACGTCGAAAGACCTCAAAAGTATTTACTCATAACCATCATTAACCGGCTATTCGGAAGATATATCATATCCGCTGCTAGCAGTCCAAATAGAAGTGAAGATAAAACAGGTTTCATTAATAAGATTACTGGTTGGTATTGGGCAGTAGATAGTTTTAGAAGAAAGTTAAAAAACTGGAGCAAAACGGTATATTACGCTACTAAAGCACTTGTGATATCTGCTATTTTGTTGCTAATAATTATAATCTAGTAAAGTTAATCCGTCCGAGAATTCACACTCTTTAGATATGACAGTAAACGTTACCATCGATGACTACGATTATTACTTACCCGAAAATCTGATAGCTTTTTATCCAAAAAGGGAGCGGACTGATAGTAGGTTATTAATCTCAAACCGAGATTTTATGGAAAAGGCTGGTAACCAAGATCAGATTTTTTTAGAAGACAAATTCATAAATCTCCCTGCACATTTAAAAAAGGGAGATTTGCTAATATTTAATGACTCTAAGGTCATTAATGCAAGATTAAACTGTTTTAAAACTACTGGAGGAAAAGTTGAGCTATTATTTCTGAGGGAGGAGAAGCAAAGACATTATAATTCCTCCAGATATTTGGCTTCAGTTCTTATCAAGTCAAATCGAAAATTAAGTAAAAAAACACATCTGAAAATTGGCACTACAGGATTCTCCCTGACAGTTGAAAAAGAAAGCTTTAACCAGAAGGGAAAATATGTTGTTTCCTCGGAGAAACCCATTCTAAAACTCTTTCAGGAATTCGGGGAAATTCCACTTCCACCATACATAAAAAGACGAGTAGAGTTGTCGGATATAAAGAGATATCAAACTGTTTATTCAAAAGCGTTGGGCTCGGTTGCAGCCCCTACTGCAGGACTTCACTTTGACGAAAAATTGCTGCAGAGACTAAAAGAAGCAGGGGTAGAGACCGCCTTTGTAACTCTTCATGTTGGAGAAGGAACATTTAAACCAATTAAAACCAAATTAATTTCTGAACATGTCATGCATGACGAAAACTATGAAATTCCTCCATCCGCAGCCCAAAAAATTGCTGAAGCAAAAAGAAAAAAAAACAAAATCATAGCAGTTGGAACTACCTCCTTACGTGCAGTCGAATCAGCTGCTAAAAGGTCATTTAATGAAAATAATTCAACAATATTGCAATCAGGATCAGGCAGTACAAATTTATTTATAAAACCTGGGTTCGCTTTCAGGGTATTCGACGGATTAATTACTAACTTTCATTTACCTAGATCAACTTTACTCGTTTTAGTAAGTGCTTTTACAGGAGAACCGTTATGCACACAGATTTATGAAGAAGCAATAAAAAAAGAATTTCGCTTTTTTAGCTATGGGGATGCTATGTTAATTTTTAGACCCCCCGGCTCCTATTGAGTAAGAAATTTCTCTTGAATTCCTCGAATTTCTTTTGTTTTATTGCCTCCCTTATTTCACGCATTAGATTTAAGTAAAACCATAGATTGTGCTTTGTAGCTAATATAGCCCCTAACATTTCATTGATTTTCTGAAGATGATGAAGGTAACTACGAGAATAAAATATTTTCTTTTCTCCATGATTTGATGGACAGCATGTTGGACACAAACATGTTTCGTCGATCGGTCTATTATCGTCCTTAAATCTGCGGTTCCTTAGCTTCAAATCACCAAATTTTGTAAATAAATAGCCGTTCCTTGCGTTCCTAGCCGGCATCACACAGTCAAACATGTCGACTCCCAGCGTGACAGAATTCAGTAAATCTTCTGGAGTACCCACTCCCATTAGATACCTTGGGCTTTTTTTTGGCATTTTAGGCATGCATTTTCTCAATATTCTAAACATATCTTCCTTACTCTCGCCTACAGATAGTCCTCCGATTGCATAGCCATCGAAACCAATATTCTCAAGCCCTTCCAAGGACCGCAATCTCAAATCATCGTACATGCTACCCTGAAGTATCCCAAACAAGGCACTGTCAGACTCAAACGAGTCTCTTGATTTTCTGGCCCACCTTAGGGAGAGCTCCATAGATTTTTCCGCAAGTGAGTGACTTATCGGCCAAGACGTACATTCATCAAAAGTCATTGCAATGTCAGAGCCTAAGGCAATCTGAATTTTCATGGACTTTTCCGGGGATAGAAAAAGTCTGTCACCATTGATTGGTGACCGAAAATGAACTCCATCTTCGTCGACTTGAGATAAGTCCTTTAAAGACCAAACTTGAAACCCTCCAGAATCAGTTAGAATTGGCCTTCGCCAATTCATAAATGTGTGAAGTCCATTAAGCTGGTGAATTGTTGCTAATCCTGGACGCAACCATAAATGGAATGTGTTGGAAAGGAGAATTTGTGCTCCTATCTTTTCAAGCTCTAGCGAATCTATACCCTTGACAGCCCCGTGTGTACCAACTGGCATAAAAATAGGAGTTTCTACAATTCCAAACTTGAGATAAACTAAACCTGCTCTACTTTCACCGTCAGTAGCTTCTATGATAAATTTCATGCGCGAAAATGCTTTTCTTTTCAAATAAATTTATGGTTTAACGAACTAACTGTTTTTATATACTAAGCTGTATTTTGGAGGATAGTTATGATTTCACCTGCTTTTGCCCAAACCAGTGCTGCTCAAGACCCATTTTTGAGCTTTTTACCGCTGATTTTAATGTTTGTAGTACTTTATTTTCTAATGATTCGCCCTCAAATGAAAAGGGCAAAAGAACACAAAACCCTTGTTGAGAATCTTAAAAAAAATGACGAAGTTATAACCTCAAGTGGAGTCGTTGGCAAAGTTACGAGGGTAGAAGCGAGCTACATCACGCTTGAAATTGGAGAAAACGATAGTAAACTGCAGGTGCTTGTTCAAAGGCAAGCGGTACAGACATTACTGCCTAAAGGATCCTTAAAAGAATTGTCTTAAAAACCTAAAATTAAAAAACAAAATTAAAATGAATAAACCCGAGCTTTGGCGTCTGATGATTATGGCAGTGGCTGTAACTTTTGGAGTGGTATTTTCTGTTCCAAATTTCTACGGTGAGTCCCCAGCAGTTCAGGTCTCTTCCTTGAAGTCCACAGTTAAGCTTGATACCCAACTTGCCGACGCAGTAACCAAAGAGCTTCAGTTGAATAGTATAAAATTCAATAGAACGACTTTTGAGGAAAATATTTCTGGAGGAACTTTAAAAATTCGATTCTCATCAACTGAAGAGCAATTAAAAGGTAAAGATCTGATTGAGGAAATGCTGAACACTGATAAAAAAAATCCCTCTTACGTAGTAGCTTTAAATTTAGTCTCTAGCGTGCCAAATTGGCTGGCTAATCTAAATGCCTTCCCTATGTATCTAGGCTTGGATTTAAGAGGAGGGGTATATTTCATGCTCGAGATAGACATGGATTCAGCTTTGCAAACTAAATTAGAAAACACCATAAGTGACAGTCGTTCATTACTCCGAAAGAATAAGATAAGAAATGCTGGAGTTAAGTTATCAGATAAGCAAATCCGCTTTAAGTTTAGAACTCAGGATGATGCCTTGAAAGCATTGAAATTATTAGAAAGTCAAATTACTGATTTAAGTTGGTCGTTTATAGACAAATCTACTGAAAACAAATCTGGCTTCACCGTAGTCGCTATTTTGGACGAGGTGGGTGAGGAGACTATTAGAAATTATGCACTGAAGCAAAATATAGTGACACTGTCTAATAGAGTAAACGAGCTTGGAGTTTCCGAACCGATTGTTCAACAACAAGGCAAAGATAGAATAGTGGTTCAACTTCCGGGTGTTCAGGATACTGCGAAAGCTAAAGATATACTTGGAAGAACTGCTAGTCTTGAAATTAGACTAGTAGATGATTCGGCTGAAACTCTGGCTTTGATACAAAATGGAAAGACCCCGCCCAGAGTAGAGATTTTTTCTGATAAATCCGGAAACAAACTTGCTCTACGAAAGGACGTTCTATTAACAGGAGAGAGTCTCACCGATGCTCAAGCTGGATTTGACTCACAAAACCCAGTAGAACCGGCAGTCCATTTATCACTTGATGCAAAAGGAACGAGAGTATTCAGAGATATAACTAAGGAAAATGTGGGAAATAGACTAGCCATCTTACTCATAGAAAAAGAGAAGGGAGAGGTCATTACTGCTCCGGTAATTAGATCTGAAATTCCTGGGGGCAGAGTACAAATTTCAGGTCAGATGACTACTGTAGAAGCTGCTGATACTGCACTGTTACTGAGAGCCGGATCTCTAGCTGCTCCCATGGAAATCATAGAAGAGCGACTGATCGGACCTAGTCTAGGTGCAGAAAATATAAGCCAAGGATTTCAATCAACCTTATGGGGTTTCGTAGCGATTACTATTTTCATAGTTTTATATTATCTTGTATTTGGATTATTTTCAGCAGTTGCACTAAGTCTAAACATTACTCTACTTGTTGCACTGCTGTCCTTATTACAAGCGACCTTAACCCTCCCAGGTATCGCGGCCATGGCTTTAACCCTTGGGATGGCGATAGACTCGAATGTTTTAATTAATGAAAGAATCAGAGAAGAAATTAGGTCAGGATCAAAACCAAATTTGGCGATAGCTGTTGGGTATGAAAAGGCCTGGGCTACCATTTTAGACTCAAATGTAACAACTTTGATAGCGGGCTTAGCCCTTTTGGTTTTTGGATCAGGACCAGTGCGAGGCTTTGCAGTGGTGCACGTACTAGGTATATTAACTTCAATGTTTTCTTCTGTGCTATTTTCAAGAGGTCTAGTCAACATCTGGTACGGCCGTCAGAAAAAAATATCAAAATTGGTTATAGGTTAGTTTTATGGAATTTTTTTTATTTCAAAAAGATATCCCATTCATGAAGCACTACAAGCTTTTTAATTTGCTATCTATAATTGTATTTACTGCAGCCATTATTTTTATTTTTTTTAGGGGTCTTCATTTCTCGATTGAATTTACTGGCGGAACGTTAATAGAAGTTAGCTACGAATCGTCAGCCCCGCTAACAAATATTCGTCAAAGTATGAGAGAACTAGGTTATGAAGATTTTCAAGTCCAAAACTTTGGGACTGCAAAGGACGTTCTGATAAAAATTCCAATCAGCAACACCACAGAAAAAAATGATCAAGCGGAAATTATTTTTAAAAAGATCAAAACTTTGAACAATGGAGAAATTGCTAAGCTTCAAAGGGTTGAATATGTTGGTCCTCAAATAGGAAGTGAGTTAGCAAAAGATGGTGTTTTAGCCCTGATTTTTGTAATAATAGGCATTATGTTGTATTTAGCTCTGCGGTTTGAATGGAAGTTCGCCCTTGGCGCCATAATAGCAAACCTCCATGATGTAGTGATCATTCTAGGTTTTTTTGCAGCCTTCCAATGGGAATTTTCCCTATCGGTATTGGCAGCTATACTTGCAATTTTGGGTTACTCCGTAAACGAATCCGTAGTTGTGGCTGATAGGATAAGGGAAAATTTTCGCAAATTGCGAAAAGCTACTGTAATTAATTCTATTAATAATGCAATTACCAGAACCATGTCGAGAACTATAATAACTCATGGCACAACGGAGACGGTAGTGCTTGCGATGCTTATATTTGGAGGACCAGTTCTCCACTACTTCGCATTAGCTTTAACTATTGGCATAATCTTTGGAATTTACTCTTCCATATTTGTGATGGCACCCATTACTCTTTGGTTGGGTATCAAAAGAGAAGATCTTATAAATAACCCAAAGAAAAGTTCGGACGAACCAATTGATTATTAAGACTATTGAAACCTCTCATATGGATTAATGTGTTCCCTACAACGTATCCTCATTACATTAGTTCGATGGGGAAACATTTTGCGGAATTTTTCCTCAGCTTTTTTCAAATCTTTAGCCCAGATGGTTACGGATTGAATACGCTCATAATATAAAAGAGTTGTTTTTGAAGAGACTAAGCAGCGTTTTTCTGCAGACACTAAAGGGCTGACTGCAAAGAGAATGCAAAATATCAAACTGTTTTTCATTAATTCCTCCTTTTTACCTCAATCGGCAAAAAAAAGCTAACTTTTACAGTTTTTATAAAATTACTTTTTCTTGAGTTCATCCTTTACTAGTCTCTCAGCTAAACCTAAATAATCTTCCGGTTTCAGATTCATCAGTTTCGTTTTATCTGCGTCACAAATTTCCAATTTACGTATGAAATCTTTAATCATCAACTCGTCAATCACATTTCCTCGAGAAAAAGATTTTAGTTTCTCATACGGATCATCCAGTCCATTCACTCTCATGATCATTTGTATCGGCTCGGCTAGAACCTCCCAACTACACTTTAAATCTTTTGCCATATATTCGGAATTTGAACTTAACTTATTTAACCCTTCTATAATAGAGTCCATCGCCAAAACACTATATCCAATAGCCACACCTAAATTCCTCAAGACTGTGGAATCGCTCAGATCCCTTTGAAATCTTGAAACTGGAAGTTTTTGCGAAAAGTGTTGTAATAAAGAGGACGATAAGCCAAGGTTTCCCTCAGCATTTTCAAAATCAATAGGATTGACTTTGTGAGGCATAGTGGAGGAACCAACTTCAGCATTTTTCTTCACTTGAGTGATGTATCCCAGAGAAATATAACCCCAAATATCTCTGCAAAAGTCGATTAGAATTACGTTTATGCTAGCCAACGCATCACAGTATTCTGCTATCCAATCGTGAGGCTCAATTTGAGTTGTCATAGGGTTATTATCAAAACCAAGGCTCTCTACAAATTCTGAAGAAAGTGTTGGCCAATTTACTTCTGGAGCGGAAACATAGTGAGCATTAAAATTTCCGACTGCTCCATTCATCTTAGCAAGTATTTTAACGCCTCGAAATCTTTCTCTCGCTTTTCTTAAACGTGCACGGAAATTTGCAATTTCTTTTCCTAAACTAGTAGGAGATGCTGCTTGGCCATGAGTCCTCGATAACATTGGAGCAAATCCAATTTCCTGAATAAAAAACCCTAACTTACTAATAACTACTTCAATATGCTTTAATAAAATTAGTTCTTTAGTGTCTTTGAGAATAAAAGCATAACTAAGATTATTTATATCTTCAGACGTACACCCGAAGTGAAAAAATTCTTTATTATTTATTAAAAATTTAATGTCAGAGCTTTCGGCTTTTTGCTTTAAAAAATATTCAACTGCTTTAACGTCATGTTTAATAGTTTTTTCAATTTTTTTTACCAGAAGAATATCTTGATCAGAAATTACATCAATCCAACTTAATAAAATGACTCTGATATGTTCAGGCATGCTTTTAAACTCTCGAATTCCATAATCAGCTAAAGCCAAGAACCAAAGAACTTCAACTTTGATTCTTGTGCGTATAAGTGCAGCCTCTGAAAAAAAACCAGATAAATTTTTCAGTCGATCTTTATAACGACCGTCCAAAGGGGAAATTGCATTTAATTGATCAAACATATATTATTTACTCACTTTATTTAAGCTATGATTCCCCCACCAATACAAAGTGGGCCTTTATAAAAAACTACTGACTGCCCTGGAGCAACTGCTCTTTGAGGTACTTCAAAATTAAGTACTAACTTATCTCTCTCATAGCTTATCGTCCCCGAAAAGGTTGAAATGGTATGTCTAATTTTAACCTGTAATTTACTGCCACAAGCAGGAGCTTCTTCTGCAATCCAATGTAAATTAGTGGCGGCTAGAGAATTCGAAAAGAGCTTTGGATTATTCTTTCCTTGCACCACGATTAAACGGTTGTTTTTGAAGTCTTTGTTGATAACATACCAAGCATTGCCTTCACCTATTCTACTTTCGGAAAACTTTTTTTTGAGGCCTCCAATACCTATGCCTTTCCTCTGACCAATGGTGAAAAATTGAAGTCCATGGTGTGTTCCCACTTCCAAACCCTCATCGGTGCAAATCAACCCAGGTCTCGGGGGGATATATTTACTTAAAAAATTTTGAAAAGGGCGTTTCCCAATGAAACATATCCCCATAGAATCGGGCTTTTTAGCATTTGGTAGTTTTAATTCTAACGCCATTTGCCTCACCAGTCCTTTAGAATAGTCCCCTAATGGAAAAACAGAGTACGATAACTGTTTTTGGGATAATCTGTGTAAAAAATAAGTCTGATCTTTAGTTTTATCTAAGGCAGTTAATAGGTTATACTTTCCTTCGACCTTTTTAATTCTTGCGTAATGTCCGGTTGCTAAATAGTCAGCCCCGTGCGTTAGAGAATAATCGAGAAAAGCTTTGAATTTTATTTCAGAATTACAAAAAACGTCAGGATTAGGTGTTCTACCCATGGAGTATTCATATAAAAAGTCATTAAAAACTTTTTCCTTGTATTCCTTGCTGAACGATACTGCTTCAAGGGGAATCCCTATTAAATCTGCAATAACTGCGGCGTCCAGAAAATCTTGTTTGCTGGTGCAGTACTCTTCGTCATCTTCCCAGTTCTTCATAAATACCGCTGTTACTTTATGCCCAAGTCTCTTTAAGAGCCAAGCACTCACTGAGGAGTCTACACCACCTGACATTCCTATGACGATATGGGATTTAATTTTCATTGTCTTTAAAAAAATTTTTATTTATCACTATTATATGGAGAAATTGAATGCAAGTTGGCATTCCTAAGGAATCAATAGCTGGGGAAAACAGAGTCGCTGCAACCCCAGAAACTGTAAAAAAAATGGTTAATATGGGATTAAAAGTCTTTGTTTGTAAAAATGCTGGGCTGGCTTCCTCTATTTTAAATGATGAGTTTTCTGATGCTGGTGCAACAATCTGCGGGCAAGAAGACGCATTTAATAAGGAAATTGTATTAAAAGTTAGAGTCCCTTCCCCCACTGAGTGTAAACTTTTTAGTGATTCAGCGATATTAATTGGTATGCTTGAACCGTTCCATAAGAAAGGAATTGATACACTTTTAAATACCGGGATAACGGCTTTTGCTTTAGAAGCAGCGCCGAGAACTACCAGAGCTCAAACTATTGATGTTTTATCCTCACAGGCAAATCTATCTGGATATAAAGCAGTACTTATTGCCGCCAATGCTTATCCAAAATTAATTCCAATGCTCATGACCGCTGCTGGATCAATTAAAGCAGCTAAAGTAGTAGTTCTAGGAGCCGGTGTCGCCGGTTTGCAGGCAATAGCGACAGCAAAAAGGCTTGGCGCTATTGTTGAGGCGTCTGATGTGCGACCAGCAGTAAAAGAACAAATAGAATCGCTTGGAGCAAAATTTATCGATGTTCCATTTGAAACAGATGAGGAAAAATCGGCTGCAGAGGGAAAAGGTGGATATGCTAAGGCAATGCCTACATCTTGGTTGAAAAGACAGCAAGAAGAGGTTGCAAAAAGGATAAGCGTAGCAAATATTGTAATTACTACAGCTCTAATACCAGGAAAGCCGGCACCAGTACTGGTTTCAGAATCTATGGTCAAATCTATGGCACCCGGCTCTGTTATTGTAGATATGGCAGTTGAACAAGGTGGAAACTGTTTTGGCTCTAAATTAGATGAGACTGTGGAGTTGGAGAGTGTTACCATCATCGGGGCAAGTAACCTTCCCGCATCAGTACCAACAGATGCCTCTGCACTATATGCAAGAAACATATTAGATTTTTTAAAATTGATCGTTGACGACAAAAATAAATTAAATATTTCGACAGAAGACGATATCGTATCTTCAACCCTGATAGTCAAGGAAGGAAAACTATGGAAATCATAAGCCCCACAGTGACAAATTTAATAATTTTTGTGTTGGCTATCTACGTCGGGTACCACATAGTATGGAATGTTACGCCAGCTCTTCACACTCCATTAATGGCTGTAACTAACGCCATATCAGCAATTATCATAGTTGGTGCAATGATGGCGGTGGCACTAACTGAGACAATGTTCGGTCAGCTCTTTGGATTTTTAGCAGTTATCCTCGCTTCAGTGAATGTATTCGGAGGATTTCTAGTCACACGAAGAATGTTAGAAATGTTTAAAAAGAAATCAAAAAAATAGGGACAATAATACCAATGCTTAGTCTTTCCATTAATACAGTTACTATACTTTACCTGCTGGCTTCCATCTGCTTCATTCAGGCCTTAAAAGGTTTATCTCACCCTAGCACCTCAATCAGAGGTAATATTTTTGGGATTGCGGGTATGTTCATAGCTACCTTAAGCACTTTTGGACTAATTGGAAATATGGCAAATATTTTGCCTGATCAAAATATTTTTTTTGGTATGTTTCTTCTTATCTTGGGTATAGCTATTGGCGGTACTATAGGCGCAATTATGGCTAAAAAAGTGCAGATGACAAAAATGCCCGAATTAGTTGCTTTTATGCATTCAATGGTTGGATTGTCGGCAGTTTTTATTGCAATAACAGCAGTACTTGAGCCTTACGCACTCAATATCACGGATAAAGGGAGTAGCATTCCTTTTGGTAATCGATTAGAACTTTTTCTAGGAGCGTCTATTGGTGCGATTACATTTTCTGGTTCAGTCATCGCATTTGGGAAACTTTCTGGAAAATATAAGTTTAGATTGTTTCAAGGCGCGCCAGTTACTTTTCCTGCACAACATTTAATTAATTTGGGAATTGGGCTTGGAATTCTTGCTCTGGGCATTTTTTTCTCTTTTACCGAAAATTGGCCAGCATTTATTACGCTTTTAGTACTTTCTTTTTTAATTGGGGTTTTGATTATCATTCCAATTGGCGGAGCAGATATGCCTGTAGTTGTTTCAATGCTAAATAGTTATTCTGGTTGGGCTGCAGCTGGTATTGGGTTTTCATTGGGCAATAGTATGTTAATTGTGGCTGGATCATTAGTTGGGTCCTCGGGAGCAATACTTTCATACATCATGTGTAAGGCTATGAATAGGGCATTTCTCAGTGTCATACTCGGCGGATTTGGAGGGGAAACTAGCATAGTTCAAAGCTCTGATGAGAAAAAAAGTGTTAAAAGTGGTTCTGCGGAAGATGCTGCTTTTATGCTAGGGAATGCAGAATCAGTAATTATCGTTCCCGGTTACGGTCTTGCTGTCGCCAGGGCTCAGCATGCGCTAAAGGAGCTATCTGATAAATTGATTGAAAATGGAACTGAGGTAAGGTATGCCATTCACCCCGTTGCCGGGAGAATGCCCGGGCACATGAATGTGCTTCTTGCTGAGGCAGAGGTTTCTTATGACCAGGTTTTTGAGATGGAGGACATCAACTCAGAATTTAACCAAACTGATGTCGTACTTGTTTTGGGAGCCAACGATGTTGTAAACCCTGCTGCTAAAACACCAGGCAGTGCAATTTATGGAATGCCTATTCTCGAGGTTTTTAAAGCACAAACAGTTATCGTGAATAAAAGGTCTATGGCATCTGGTTATGCTGGTCTAGATAATGAGCTTTTCTATATGGAGAAGACAATGATGGTATTCGGTGATGCCAAAAAAATTATTGAATCCGTTGGCAAAGCAGTTTAAATAGAAAAGCTTGATCCACAGCCACAAGTGGTAACTGCATTTGGATTTCTAATAACAAATTGAGATCCTTCCAAATCGTCTTTGAAATCAATTTCCGAGCCGAACAAATATTGATAACTCATGGCGTCAATTAACAGCATTACTCCTCCCTTTTCCATTTTTGTGTCGTCATCGCTCACAACCTCATCAAAGGAAAACCCGTATTGAAACCCCGAGCAACCGCCACCCTGCACGAAAACTCTAAGCTTAAGATTCGGATTACCCTCCTCCTCCATAAGGCTTTTAACTTTAGCAGCCGCAGCATCTGTAAACACAAAGGGCTGTGGCATCTCATCTATAATAGGCGCTACACTGTTTTCTTCCATTTTATTTATATATCTCCAATTTACTTTAATTAAGGACTCCAGAACAAACCCTTTAACCCTTCTTCTTCCTCAAAATTTAACATAGTATTCATGACCTGAACAGCCTGTCCTGCCGCGCCTTTCACCAAGTTATCCTCTGCGACAAGAATAACAGCCGAGGAGCCAAGCCCCTCTTTTTTCTTAGACACTTTTACAATTGAAATATGAACTTCGTTGGAACCTTTAACAAGACTGGTGTTGGGCACTTTATCACCTTCCAAAAGTTTTATAAACTTCTCCTTCTTATATTTATCCGTATAAATTTTTGTTAATTTATCAATGTAACTATCAGACTTGAGCTTGACATATAAAGTTGCAAAAATACCTCTAAACATTGGAATTAGGTGCGGTATAAAAATTATATCAAACTGAGTTTTCAAGTTTTGATTATCAGATCTAATCTTGTTTTTTTCTATAATTGTTTGAGCAACTTCGCAAATTTCTGGTTTATGTCTGTGTCCATTTGTCCCATAGGCTTTGAAAGACTCATATGTTTCACCAAATAAGCTACTTACTTTACTTGAACGACCTGCACCACTTATACCTGACTTACAGTCAGCAATAACATTATCTTCCTCGATTATATTTCTTTCTAAAAGAGGCAGTAATCCCAGAATTACAGCAGTAGGGTAGCAGCCCGGCATTGCCACCAGGTTCGCATTTGTTAATTTATCTCTATTGATTTCTGGTAGCCCATAGACACTCTCATGTAACAATTTCGGTGAATGATGTTTTAAGCCATAAAACCCTTCAAAAGTTTCTTTGTTCTTAAATCGGAAATCCGCAGATAAATCTATTACTCTTACTCCGATGCTGAGAAGTTTTGGAGCCCACTTCATTGCTATCCCATGCGGAGTAGCAAAAAAAACTACGCTACAGTCTCGAAAATCCGCATCTTCAATAGTCGACACCCTGCAAGAAGACAGTTCGGGAAACATAGTAAATACCTTGTCATCACGAAAACGCTGGAGAGGTTCGCGTAAGGTAACAACCTTAATCAATACGCCAGGATGACGAACAAGAATCCTGATCAACTCCAAGCCGGTATAACCTAGGCAACCAACTACACCCACACTTTCCAAAGTTTATAACCTTTTAGATGAAAAAGAACGATTACGGAAACTTAATTATTAGGTTAGAGCAAAGAACAAGCTCAACCCTACCTCTTTGAGAACTGCTTACGCTTCCTAGCTTTGTGAAGACCAACCTTTTTTCTCTCAACTTCTCTAGCATCCCTGGTAACAAATCCTGCCTTCGATAAAGAGGGTTTGAGTGACCCATCAAATTCGATTAATGCTCTAGTTAATCCATGTCTAACAGCCCCAGCTTGACCAGATTCACCTCCGCCTGAAACATTCACCATCACATCAAACTTATTTAATGAATCGATGAGCTTTAAGGGTTGGCAAACGACCATCTTACCTGTCTCTCTGGAGAAATAATCTTCCAACTTCTGTTTATTTACCGAGATTACACCCGAACCTTTTTTTAAAAAAACTCTAGCGACCGAGCTTTTTCTTCTGCCCGTACCGTAGTAATATTCGCCAATCATAAATTCTTCCAGTAAAAAATTAGTTTAAAGATCAATAGTTTTAGGACTCTGCGCTTGATGAGGGTGCTCACCCCCTGCGTACACCTTTAACTTTCTATGCATTGCGTAACCCAGAGGTCCCTTGGGGAGCATACCTTTAACAGCTTTCTCGATAGCCCGACCCGGAAACTTATTTTGCATCTCATTAAATGTTGTTTCGTAGATACCGCCAGGATAGCCGGAGTGTCTATAATACTTTTTATCACTGGCTTTCTTTCCCGTTACTCTTACTTTATCAGCATTCACAACTACGACGTAATCCCCCATATCCATATGAGGGGTATACGTTGGCTTATGCTTACCTCTAAGTCGAAAAGCTATTTCAGACGCAAGACGTCCTAGTACCTTATTTGTTGCATCAACTAAAAGCCAGGAGTGTTGAACTTCGCTCAGTTTTGGATAGAATGTCGTTTTCATAATATTAATTTTATAAGCCCTTAATTATAACCAGTACGCTACCTTAAGGCAATTACAGTTAATACTTCTTTAGTAGTTAAATATGGAAAGTTCTAAAGATTCAATATACATAGTTTTGTAGTTAAAAAGACACGCTTACGTGAATTATTTGTTACATTGCAGCTATTTCATGCACACCTCAATAGGGATTTCCGATAATTGAAGAGTCTGCTAGGAAAACAATTTACGTTCAGACTGTTTTTAATTTGTATTTATATGGAGAAATAAATGAAGAAATCGATTTTAGCTATAGCCTGCATAGCTGCGTTTACTAGTGCTGCTCAAGCGGCTTCAGTTAAGGTATACGGTCGGCTTGATGCAGGCCTCGCCAGTGTATCCGGAGCCGGGACAAATGATGAAACGCTAACTGGTCTTGCTTATGGTCCTTTATCGTCATCAAGGTGGGGTGTTAAGGGTAAGGAAAATCTTGGTGGAGGGTTTGGTGCTTTCTTTGCTATAGAGTCAGAGGTCCATAATGATACAGGTCTTTCTGGTGGCAATAACAAGACTGGCAGTGGAGCTGGATCAGTTTACTGGAAACGGAAATCTGAAATCGGTATGAAAACACCGTTTGGACAATTTTCTTTTGGCCTCAATAAGACTATCGATAAAGTACTGGCTTCAAAGTATGACATGATTGGATCAAACTTTGCTGGTTTTAAGACGATGAGTGATTACATTGCAATTGGTGATCGGATTGATAATGCTATTTTCTATAAGTCCCCAAAATTGGGCACCGGTGGTAATATTTTTGTTGAAAGGCAATTCGGTGAAGTTGCTGGCGAGGATGAAGAAAATACTCGGACTGGCATAGCAGCTACATTTAAAGTTGGGGCCGCTCAGGGTTTCATCGCTTATTCTGAAGCAAAGGGTGCTGGCGGATTAGATGATTGGGATCAGTACGGTGTGGGTATTCAATATAAAACACCTCAGAAAATTGTACTAAAGGCCCAGTACTGGGACTTGTCTAATGATACTGCGGCCGATACCTCAGGATTAGGTTTTAGCGCTGATGGAGAGGGATATTCAATTAGTGCTATGGGGCCAATCTCTAAAGTCACCAAGATTGGTATTGGATTTCATAGTTCTGAGCAAAGCGAGAATGAGGCTGAAAAAATTGAGATGACTCAGATTGCTTTATTACATAGTTTCTCTAAAAAAGTTACTGGTTATGCAATGATTGGCGTGTTGGATAACGGAGCATCTGCTAATCATGAGCTCCATAAAAAAGGATTTAGTTCACAACCAGCAAATGGCGGTGATCAAGACGGATTCGCAATAGGTCTAAGAATAAAATTCTGATCCCGCTCGGCTAACAAGTCGTCTAAAAAAAGAGAAAATCGCTTCAG
>CENU01103629.1_pt1 | contig 16201 bp, 15 predicted proteins | sample 361331 | NCBI WGS metagenome assembly CENU01 (sample SAMEA2619766, study PRJEB7988) | marine metagenome | isolation source: saline water (ENVO:00002010), including | reverse complement strand
CTTTTAAAAAGTGTATTTAAAATACATATTTACAGTAAGTTAAATAATTTTAGTATTAAAATTAGCAAAAATGTATTCAGATGTAAACATTTAGTGCAAGAGTTTGTTTACAAAGGTAATTTTTAATTGTATAGAATTGTAAACGTGTTAAAGTTTACATTTGCAAACGATGAATGATTTTTTAGAAACACAAGCTTTTCTTGCATCCCGGGATGTAGACGGTCGGTATGTTAATGGTAAGACAATTGTTCCCCTATTAAATTCATTTGGTGCGATTAAAATTGGGGAAAGTGTTGTTAAACGCTCCATTCACGCCATTGATATGGGAAATGGCCCTATTAAAATTTTAATTTGGTCACAAATGCACGGGAATGAGTCTACTGCCACCAAAGCCCTGTTCGATGCTTTGTGTTATTTACAGGAAAACCCCTTGTTTCTAACACCTTTTACGCTTAAAATAATACCTATGCTTAATCCTGATGGTGCAGCTGCCTACACGCGCGCTAATGCGAACAGCATTGATCTTAATAGAGATGCCATAAATCAATCGCAGCCAGAGTCAAAGTTACTAGTTGATATATTTCATGCATTTAATCCAGATTATTGCTTTAACCTTCACGATCAGCGCACCATTTTTGGGGTGAACGGCAATCCTTGTATGCTATCGTTTCTTTCTCCAGCGGCCGATGAACCAAAAAACATAACCCCACACCGAGAAAAAGCCATGGGTGTCATTGGGTATATCCAAAATGCACTGCAAGAACATATCCCAAATCAGGTTGGTCGCTATGACGACACGTTTAACCCAAATTGCTTGGGCGATTTTTTCACTCAACAGGGTACACCAACACTTTTGTTTGAGGCGGGCCAGGTAGGGCAGGACTATGCAAGAAAAGAAACACGTAAGTGGTATGGTTTTTCGATTTTAAAAGCGCTCCAGTGTATTTCTCTCAACCTATACATGCTACCTATTTACCATAAAATTCCTGAAGTGGAAAAGTCTTTTGTTGACGTTTTAATTCAAAATTTAACTTATCAAGAAAATCAGATTGATATTGCTTTGAGATATGTTGAAGTACTTGACGGTAACCAAATAAATTTTATCCCTGTAATCCATAAAATGGGTAAGTTAGACTCGCTAATTGGACATAGAAATATTGATGTTTCGAACAAGACATTTCATTTTGTTAACACTATCTCCATTGAATCTAATGCAGTTTGGTTAGCCGATTTGTTAAATTTAACACATTATTCACATTAAAATTTAGCTTTAGAGGCATAATATTCAACGATTTTTTGTTTTCTTTGCTGAAAATTTAAATAATGAATCGCTTTAAGCTCGATGACATTGATCATCAAATCCTAGATATTCTTATCGATAATATGCGTACTCCTTTTACGGATATAGCAAAACGTTTATTAATCTCAGCAGGTACTGTTCACGTTCGTGTACGTAAAATGGAAGAAGCTGGTATCATCAAGGGATCCTCGATTGCGTTAGACTACACCAAAATGGGATATTCTTTTATTGCTTATGTGGGTATTTATCTCGAAAAAACACATCAAACAAAATACGTTTTAGAACGCCTTAGAGAGATCCCGTATGTAACGGTTGCTCATATCACAACGGGTAAGTTTAATATTTACTGTAAACTACGCGCAAAGTCTACAGAGCATGCAAAAGAGATCATTTTCAAAATAGATGACATTGACGGTATTTTACGCACCGAGACAATGATTTCGCTTGAGGAAAGTATCAACGATAAAAAAAGATTAATGCATACTATTTTTAACGATTTATAAAAACTTGTGAATTCACGCACCAAATTAGAACGCTTTGAAAGCAGTGTTCTCTCGAAGTTCAAACTTTACGATAGTATATTTTCAACATTACCTTATTCCAAAATCACGAATACAGCAACATTATTACCGCTTTTTGCGGCAAGCTGTGTTGATGGGTATGAAAACGGAGAAGACCCCAAAACAATAGTTGAGGGTTTTTTTTCACGCTATTTTCCTGATTTTAGTAACGCCCAACAAACCGACTTGCTTTTTCGTTTTATTCAGTTTATTGAGCGTAGGGTAGTTCTTTTCGATGCTGTAGAAGATGCTGCATTTAGCCGCATCAACAATATGAGCGGAATAGGTACGCTTAGAAACCTAAAAGAAGAGGCACAGTCCAAACAAAAAACTTCTGAACTCAAAGAGCTTTTACAAGAAATTAATGTACGCCCTGTACTAACCGCACACCCAACGCAATTTTATCCCGGATCGGTTTTAGGAATTATTACAGACTTGGGAAAAAGTATTCAGAAAAATGACTCTCAAGAAATTAAGTTATTACTCGCACAGTTAGGGCGAACACCGTTTTTTAAGAAGAAAAAGCCCACCCCTTTGGACGAAGCACGAAGTTTAATTTGGTATTTGAGTAACGTTTTTTATCCTGCGATAGGTGAAATTCAATCTTATGTGCAACGTCATATTTTTCAAGACGAATCATTGTCTAGTGAAACCGTAAAACTTGGATTCTGGCCAGGAGGTGATCGTGATGGTAATCCGTTTGTAACTACCGAAATTACACGAAAAACCGCTCAATTGCTTCGTAGCAGTGTCATTCGAAATTATTATCGCGATATAAGAAAACTTCGCAGAAGACTGACTTTTGCGGGCGTAGAGGAAGCCGTTTTGAACGTTGAGAAAAAACTTTATAATAGCATATTTAAACTTGAAGAAGCTCCTGATATTTCATTGTCAGATTTAAAATCAGAATTAAATTCCATTCTCAATAAGATTGAAGAAGATTACCATGGCCTTTTTTCAAATGAATTACGCGACTTTATTGCTAAGGTAAATGTCTTCGGGTATCATTTCGCAAGCCTGGATATACGTCAGGATTCTAGGGTACATCATGATGCTTTTTTGACATTGTTAAATCAAACCAATAAAATCGGTATCACAGATTCGTCTTTTGATTACAAAAACGCATCGGAAAAGGAGCGAATTTCTTTCTTAACTTCATTGACAGGAGATGTTGACCCTGATACATTTGAGGACGAAACTGTTCGAAAGGCATTGGGTTCAATTCGCGCTATGAAAGAGATTCAACAAACCAATGGCGAGGCTGGAAGCAATCGATACATTATCAGTAACAATCAAACGGCACAAAATATATTTGAAGTATTTGCCATGATTCGTTTGAGTGACTGGACGAATCCAGCAGTTGATGTAGTTCCGTTGTTTGAAACGATTCCTGATTTGAAAATTGCACTTGAGGTAATGGATAAAGTGTATTCAAATCCTGTTTATCGAGAGCATTTGTCTAAGCGAGGAAACAAGCAGACTATCATGTTAGGTTTTTCTGACGGTACTAAAGATGGTGGTTATTTGATGGCTAATTGGAGTATTTTTAAAGCCAAAGAAGAACTTACTGCAATTTCACGCAAACACGGCATAAAAGTGACCTTTTTCGACGGTCGTGGAGGGCCGCCAGCTCGCGGTGGTGGAAACACACATCAATTTTACGCATCTATGGGGTCTAGCATTGAGGCCGACGAAATTCAATTAACTGTTCAGGGACAAACCATCAGTTCAAATTTTGGTACCTATGACTCTTGCCGTTACAATTTAGAGCAATTACTAAGCTCAGGTATTTCGAATAGATTGTTTGCAGACAAAACGACTAATTTGGATGACGAGGATAGGGCGACAATGAATGCGTTAGCTGATATCAGTTATGAGGCTTACAAAGATTTTAAAGCGCACCCAAAATTTTTGCCTTACCTAGAACATATGAGCACGCTGCAGTACTATGCCAAAACAAATATTGGTTCCAGACCTTCGAAGCGTAAATCAAGTAAATCACTAGATTTTTCTGCGTTGCGCGCCATACCATTTGTAGGAAGTTGGAGTCAGTTAAAACAAAATGTTCCTGGTTTCTATGGAGTGGGTACTGCTCTGGAAGCCCTAGACAAAGCGGGTGATTTTGACAAAGCACTAAAATTATATCAAAATAATGCGTTCTTCAGAACCTTGATTTCAAACTCCATGATGAGTTTGCAGAAATCGTTCTTTAAGCTTACCGCATATATGGAACAAGATCCTGAGTACGGGGCATTTTGGAAAATAATTTACGAAGAATTCCTTCGTTCAAAAAAGTATATTTTAATGCTGACGGGACTGGAAAACTTAATGCAGGACCAACCTGCAGGAAAGGCTTCCATTACAATTCGTGAGGAGATTGTACAACCGCTGCTTACCATTCAACAATACGCATTGCTTAACATTCAACAAAATAGCTTGGATGATGCAGGTCGTGAGGTCATGGAAAAGATGGTAACGCGATCGTTGTTTGGAAATATTAATGCGAGTAGAAACTCTGCTTAGCTATCAGCTTCCGCATAAAAATCAAATGATTTTTGGATAAGTTCGTCTGGTACCGATTGGTTCCAGATGGGTTTTCCTATTGTTTTGAGCAAAACAAAAAGTACATTTCCATTTTCATTTTTCTTATCATGAGTAAGTAGTCCTATTACCTCACTAATGGTTGTTGCATCAAAGGCAACATTTGGATAAATATCGCCAAAAACAGTCTTAATACGCTTGGCATCGTCAATAGGTAATCCAGTAAGCTCTGCTGAAAGAAAGGCTTCTAATACCATTCCTATTGCAATAGCTTCCCCGTGAAGCAATCGTGTTTTACCAGGCGTTACTAAAAAATGAGATTCAATGGCATGTCCTAGGGTATGACCAAAATTTAAAATCTTACGAAGCCCATGCTCATATGGGTCTTCGTTTACAACCTCGGCTTTTACACGGACAGAATGATAAATATGGGGTAGTATTTCTTGTCGACTTAAAAATGAACTGAGCGTATCAAAATATTCAGGCTCATGAATAAGTCCATGCTTTAACATTTCGGCATAACCACTGCGATACTCGTGTTCTGGAAGTGTTTCCAGATAATCTGTTTCAACAAGAACCATTTTAGGTTCTTCGATGACACCGACTTGATTTTTTAAGGCCCCTAAATCAATACCAGTTTTTCCACCTACAGAGGCATCTACCATAGCCAATAGCGAGGTTGGAATATTGATAAAGTCAATGCCGCGCTTAAATGTACAGGCTACAAACCCGCCCAAATCAGTGACCACGCCACCACCAAGGTTAATAAGTAAACTTTTCCTATCTGCACCCAAATCAGAAAGCGATTCCCAAAGCGACACACAGGTTCTAATGTGTTTGTGCTCTTCTCCTGCAGGCATTTGGAGCATTGTGAATTCAAAATCAACATGACTTTTAAAACGCGGTAGGCAATGCGTTTGTGTGTTGGTGTCAGTTAACACAAAAACATTAGAGTAGTGGTGTGTGTTTACCCAGCTGTTAAGTGTGTCTGCACACGCATCACCAAAAATGATTTCGCTATGTTTTGTTTTCAGTCGCATAAGCGAAGACGAAAGTACTGCTTTTGTGTTTTATTTTCCTAATTTTGGACATAGGAACTCAAATTTAAATGTGAGCAGTTGACACCCACTACTTCATATTACCCACATAAGACAACCTCAGATTTGCGTGCTTCATTGGTTCTGTTTCAGTTGTTGTCGTTCCCTTTCTTTGTACGTATAGCTTTATTTGCATGGCGTTTGATTGACTTTTTTCGGATTCCACTGTCTCCTTTTATTCGCTTAACAGGCTACTATCAATTTTGCGCAGGAAAAGACGTAACGTCATGTGCTGAAATTACATCACGTATGGCAGATTTTAAGGTTAAAAGTGTGTTAGATTATGCTAACGAGCACAGTGAAAATGAAACGGATTTTGATCAAAACACATCGGCAATTTTACAAACGATACGCGCGGCAGCGAAAAGCAACGTATATCCTTTTGCTGTATTAAAACCTACAGCTATTGGATCCTTTTTGCTGTTTGAAAAAAAATCAAATGGTATTTCATTTAATGACGCTGAAGTAATTGCTTGGAAGCAAATAAAAAGTCGTCTTGAGAGCTGCGCTTCTTTGGCGGCAAAATCCGGTATTGTTTTAATGGTTGATGCAGAAGAGAGCTGGATTCAACTGGGTGTAGATGCGTTGGTTTTACCCGTATTGAAACGTTTCAATACGGAACGCGTAGTTGTCGCCATTACGCTACAGTTTTATCTTAAGGGAACTTTTGATACCTACAAGCAACTTATTGATGATGCATCACAATACTCTTTAGGAGTGAAGCTGGTAAGAGGCGCATATATAGAAAAAGAAAATAAGCGCGCTAAAAGCCTTGGCATTTCCTCACCTGTTTGTGATACAAAGGCTCAAACGGATAATCAATACCGTCAAGCGTTGGCACTTGGTCTTGAAAATTTGCCTAAACACTTGTGTATTATTGCCACACACAATGAGCCAGATATTCAATGGGTAACGCAATCGTGTAAGCAAAATAATATATTGCTTAATCATAAAAATCTTTGGTTTAGCCAATTATATGGAATGCGAGATTATATTTCCTTTTCTCTCGCTTCATTGGGAGCAAATGTATTTAAGTATGTCCCTTTTGGTCCGCTTAGACAGTCCATTCCTTATTTGATGAGGCGTGCTATTGAGAATAGTTCGGTAAAGTCACAAACAACTCTTGAAAGGAAGATGCTGAAGGAAGAGATAGCAAGGAGAAAAACTAACGCTTAAAAATAACAATGTCGGTGCAATTCTCAACTGAAAAAAGGCTGTCATCAACTTTCATTACATAGACGTTGCATGAATCAATGCCAATAGTACTCTCACTGAAGCGGACGTCAGCATTTTTAAACCATTGAACCGTATCAGTAATGGTATAGAAATTATCTTGAAATATCCATTCTTTCTTTTGAATATCACTTTTAACTCTGGCAGAGGGCGCATAATTACACTGTGTGCGTTTTCCATTAAAAAAGAAAAACAGGAAAACTAAACCAACAGAAAATCCGCCTAAATAATATCCCAATCGCTTTATAAAACTCATATAAATGTTATTTTACGTGTGGTGGCATCTATGGTCTCAATACGAATAGTGTGATGTGCTTTTGGTATATATGCCATGCCAATTTCAGGCCATTCGATAAAACAATAGCTGCCTGAATAGAGGTATTCTTCAAAGCCAAATTGTACTAATTCTTCTGAGTGTTCGATTCGATACAAATCCAAATGGTAAGCCGTTTCAAAAGGCAATTGTACTTCGTTAGCAATACCGAAAGTAGGACTTGACACTTGATCAATAGCTTTTAGTGCCGTTAAAATTGCTTTAACAAGCGTAGTTTTTCCAGCACCTAAATCTCCTTTTAGTAACACAATTTTATGTGTTAAAAGAGAGATAAGCCCATTCGCAAATACATCTAGACGTTCAAGTGTTACCTCTTTGACCATGAGGCAAAAATACGCTACTTGGGAGAAAATACGGCAAAAGGAATACACATCTCTTCCAAAGAGATTCCCCCATGCTGATAGGAGTTTTTAAAGTAATTTACAAAATGGTGGTATCTGTTGGGATAAATAAGGTAATAATTGTCTTTTGCAAAAGCGAAAGAGCTGCTCATATTAATACTGGGTAATCCAATACTTTTTGGGTCAGATACCATAAAAACATGTTTGTCCTCTGTTTTTAATCTTCGACCCGTTTTATATCTAATGTTTGAACTCGTTTCCCTGTCCCCAATGATTTTGGCAGGCTGCTCTACATTGATGGTACCATGGTCGGTGGTGATGATGAGTTGATACCCTTTTTGTTGGGCTGTTTTGATAATATCCAGTAGAACAGTGTTTTGAAACCAACTTTTTGTTAAAGACCGATAGGCTTTATCGGTGCTTGCCAACTCTTTTATCACTTCCATTTCAGTTTTGGAGTGTGAAATCATATCAACAAAATTGTAAACTACAGCCTTAAGGGAAGAGGCAGTTTCAGCTTTTATGATATCCAAAAACTTGCTTGCCTCATGTGGTCGGTTAATTTTAGTGTACGAATGCGGTTGATCTATGCCCAATCGCTTTAATTGCGCGCCTAGAAAATCCGCTTCATGTAAGTTTTTACCTCCCTCATCCACATCATTTTTCCACCATTGCGGATGTTGGGCTTCCATTTCAGAAGGAAGTAAGCCTGAAAAAAAGGCATTACGAGCATACTGTGTAGCTGTAGGTAATAGACTAAAGTATGCTGTTTCAAAATCCAAACTGTAATATGGAGAGATATTGGGCAATATGCTTTTAAATTGGTCATAGCGCAGGTTGTCTATAACCAGCAGTAAGGTAGGTTTTGATTCTAGACGTGGTGCAACTAACTGTTTAAACGCTTGATGAGAAAAGGCATGTGCGTTATCTTCAAAGAGTAGTGTAGCGTAATTTTTTTCAATAAAGCGCGAGAATGTTAGATTAGCCTCTGTTTTTTGATAATGAAAAATCTCTTGAAGTTCAGGGGAATCAATGGTGTCTAATTCCATTTCCCAAAAAAGAATTTTTTGGTACAGCTCACTCCAATCATCTAATGAGTGTGCTTGCATGAGTAAGGCGTTTAGCTCTTGAAATGAACGTTGGTAACTCGAAATGGTTTTTTCAGTAACCAATTTTGTTGCATCTAAATTTTTTTTTAGCGCTAGTAATATTTGATTTGGGTTTACTGGCTTTATGAGGTAATCTGCAATTTTTGCACCAATAGCTTCCTCCATGATGTTCTCCTCTTCGCTTTTAGTAATCATTATGATGGGCAGAGAGGGCCTTAATTGCTTGAGTTCGTCTAGCACTTCCAAACCAGACATACCAGGCATATTTTCATCCAACAGAACCACATCAAAATGCTGTTCTTTTACGAGCATAATGGCGTCTTGACCACTATGCGCTTTGTGTACATTATATCCTTTTTGAGAAAGGAAAATAACATGGGCTTGAAGCAAATCTATTTCGTCATCAATCCATAAAAGTTCAATCGGCTGCATATGCGTATCTTTGGGCGTAATTTTATTAAGTTGAAGCTTACCCAATACAACGACCCAATTTACGGATTTATTGCAATCCCAACTCCACTTATTGGCAAACTTGTCAATCATCCCTTTGTGCAGAGGCTTCGTCGTATCAAGCAAATGGGGCTTTCCTTTTTAGTATTCCCATCTGCAGAGCATACACGATTTCAACATGCCCTGGGTGCAATGCATTTGGCCACTAAGACTGTTCAAGCGTTGCGCCAGCAACAAATTGAAATAAGCGACACTGAAGCCGAAGCATTGTACGTCTGTATGCTGCTGCACGACCTTGGACATGGACCCTTTTCGCACGCCTTAGAGCATGTGTTATTCCCCAAGAATACGCATGAGGATATGTCGATTGCTCTTATGAAAAAACTTAATGTAGAGTTTGATGGAAAACTTGACCTGGCAATAGAAATGTTTACAAACACCTATTCGCGTATTTTTTTCAATCAATTAATTGCATCACACATCGACCTTGATAGATTAGATTATCTTAAACGCGATAGTTTTTACTCTGGAGTTACAGAAGGAAACATAAACTCTGAGCGCCTAATTTCGATGATGATGGTGCAAGACAATCGATTGGTTTTCAATACCAAAGCAGTTTATTCTATTGAGAAGTTTTTGTTGGCAAGAAGAATGATGTATTGGTCGGTTTACCTGCATAAAACCAGCTTTGTTGCCGAAGAACTTCTGGTACGCTTTTTTAAACGGGCGTTGGCGTTAATTCAATCTGGTAAAGAGGTAATAGTGAGCTCGTCTTTAGCATATTTTTTACATCATATTGATGGAGCGATTGATAAAAAAATAGATTCTTTTGTTCGATTAGATGACGCTGATGTATGGATGATGCTAAAAAGTGCCTGCACTAATGACGATGTTGTTTTGTCAACCCTGGCTAAAATGCTTTTGGATCGAAAGCTTCCAAAAATTAAGCTAGCCTATGAACCCTTTTCCGAAAATCAAATAAAGGAAAGACAGCTTGCTATTTCATCAAAATACGGTTTGTCTAAAGCGGAGGCGACTTACTTTGTGTTCTCCGAAAGCTTAGAAATTCAAGGGTATATCCAGAAGGGAAATCCGATTCAATTATGTAATCAAAATGGTGAATGTTCTTTATTTGATACTTCACCAGATACAATACACGTCCATTCACTGACTAAGAAAGACACCAAGTACTTCTTGGCTTACCCTAAGGGTGACGGATATTTTTCTTAATTTTGCACCTATGAATTTTACCGCCTCTCAAATAGCCGAGCTGGTTTCTGGAACGGTTGAGGGAAATATTAATACAAAGGTTAACAGGCTTTCCAAGATTGAGGAGGGTACTGAAGGTAGTTTGTCCTTCTTGGCAAACCCAAAATACACTCCTTTCTTATATACCACTGATGCCTCTATAACTTTAGTCAGCGATTCTTTTGTTCCTGAAAAAGAATTTAAAACCACATTGATTCGAGTTTCTGATCCATATGAAGCATTTTCGAAGTTACTAGAGCATTACAACCAAATTCAAAAACAGCATTCATCTGAAATTGCCCAAACAGCAATTATTTCTGAAGCTGCAACCATTGCAAAAACTGTTTTTATTGGGGATTACTCGCAAATTGGGGCAAAAACTTCTCTAAAAGATCACGTTGTCATTCATCCACAAGTATACATAGGAAATAATGTTTCTATTGGAGAAAACACGGTTATACATACTGGGGCTAGAATTCATGACGACTCCGTCATAGGTAATAATTGCGTTATCCACAGCAATGCGGTTGTTGGTGCCGATGGATTTGGTTGGGCGCCAAACGAGAACGGAAGTTATGACAAGGTTCCTCAAACAGGGAATGTGATTCTTGGTGATTTCGTTGATATCGGGGCAAATACGACTATTGATCGCGCAACATTGGGTTCTACAAAAATTGGGAAAGGAGTAAAATTAGACAATCTCATTCAAATTGGCCACAATGTAGAAATTGGCGAGCACACGGTAATTGCTGCTCAAACAGGTGTAGCGGGATCCACTAAAATTGGAACACATTGTCAAATTGGTGGTCAAGTTGGCATTAGTGGACACTTAACTATTGGAAATCAAGTTGGTATACAGGCTAAATCGGGAATTTTAAAAAATATTAAAGATAATTCTAAAATAATGGGATATCCAGCTTTTGAGTATTCCGCTTTTAATAAAGCGTATGTGCATTTTCGTAATTTGCACACCCATATTACAGATTTACAAACCCTAAAAAAGAAGCTTAACCATGAGTAAGCAAACCACCATTTCTAAACCCATTTCTTTGAGCGGTGTTGGTATTCACACAGGTAAAGAAGTTACATTAACGTTTAAACCTGCCCCTGCAAATCACGGATATTCATTTTGTAGAGTTGATTTGGAAGGCATGCCTATAATTGAGGCAAACGCTAATCTTGTTGTAAACACCCAACGCGGAACAAATTTGCAAAAAAACGGAGTTAGTATTCAAACCTCTGAGCATGTTTTAGCTGCCCTTGTAGGTTTGGAAATTGATAACATTTTAATTGAGTTAGATGCTTCTGAACCACCAATAATGGACGGGTCATCAAAGTATTTTGTAGATGCCTTGTTGAAGGCTGGTATATCTGAACAAGATGCCGAACGCTACGAATATGTTGTACACGAAAACATTTCATTTGTTGATGAAGAAACGGGAAGTGAAATAACAGTTATTCCTAGCAATTCATATCAAGTCACCACCATGGTAGATTTCGGCACAAAGGTGCTTGGAACGCAAAACGCAACTCTAAAAAAGATTTCTGATTTTAAAGACGAATTTGCACATGCTCGAACATTTAGTTTTTTGCATGAAATTGAAACCCTTCTTGAAGATGGGCTCATAAAAGGAGGTGATTTGAACAATGCTATTGTGTATGTAGACAAAGAGCTTTCAGAAGAAACCATGCAAAAACTATGTGCTGCATTTAATAGAGATTCAATTGCTGTTAAACCGAATGGTATTTTAGACAACCTTACGCTTAAATACCCCAATGAAGCAGCACGACATAAACTACTTGATGTCATTGGTGATTTGGCATTGGTGGGGTGTCGCATTCGTGGAAAGGTTATTGCTAATAAACCAGGGCATGAAATAAATACAAATTTTGCAAAAAAGCTGGCTAAGATCATCAAACAGGAGAAGCGAAACCGCATTCCAATGTTTGACCTTAATGCTGAGCCACTAATGGATGTAAATGCCATTATGAAGGTAATTCCACACCGACCTCCATTTTTGTTAGTTGATAAAATTTTAGAACTCAGCGATACACATATCGTGGGAATGAAAAGCATTACAATGAATGAGCCATACTTTGAAGGACATTTTCCTGGTCAGCCTGTGATGCCTGGTGTACTTCAGATTGAGTCCATGGCGCAAGCTGGTGGCGTTTTAGTTTTGAACACTGTTCCTGATCCAGAAAACTACCTTACTTTTTTTATGAAAATTGAAAATGCTAAGTTCAAATACCCAGTAGTCCCAGGAGACACCTTAGTCTTTAAAATGGAATTATTATCGCCGATAAGACGTGGAATATGCCATATGCAAGCCACTGCTTATTCGAGAGGAAGAATAACAACAGAGGCCGAAATGATGGCACAAATTGTAAGAAAAGATCAAGTAAAAGTATGAATCAGCCGTTAGCATATGTGCATTCCAACGCCAAGATTGCCAAGAATGTGGTTATTGAACCCTTTACAACTATTGATAAAAATGTTGTTATAGGCGAGGGTACATGGATAGGTCCAAATGTAACCATAATGGAAGGCGCTCGAATTGGAAAAAATTGCAATATTTTTCCTGGAGCTGTCATTAGCGCAGTTCCTCAAGACCTAAAGTTTAATGGAGAAAATACAACTGCAGAAATTGGCGACAATACAACTATAAGAGAATGTGTTACCATTAATCGCGGCACAAACTCTAGAGGAAAAACTAGTATAGGGAGCAATTGTCTCATAATGGCATATTCTCACGTGGCTCATGATTGCATTGTTGGAGATTATTGTATTTTTTCGAACAACAGTACACTTGCTGGGCACATTACTGTGGGTACACACGTTATTTTGGCTGGTATGACTGCCGTTCACCAATTTTGTTCTATTGGAGATCACGCATTTGTGGCTGGGGGATCTTTGGTACGTAAAGATATTCCACCTTTTGTAAAAGCAGCAAGAGAACCGCTTTCCTATGCAGGAGTTAACTCTGTTGGTCTTCGACGAAGAGGCTTTGATTCTAATAAAATCAAAGAGATACAAAGCATATACCGAATTCTTTATCAAAAGAACTTTAACAATTCTCAAGCCACACAAATTATTGAAGCTGAAATGGAAGCATCTACAGAACGGGACGATATTCTACAATTTATCAGACAATCACAACGTGGTATCATGAAAGGGTATTTACAAAACTAATTATGGCAACAACATCAGATATTCGCAAAGGGCTTTGCATCCATTTCAATAATGACATATATAAAGTAATTGAATTTTTGCACGTAAAACCTGGAAAGGGCCCAGCTTTTGTCCGTACAAAACTAAAAAGCGTTACTTCAGGTAAGGTAGTGGACAATACTTTTTCTGCTGGACATAAAATTGAAGACGTACGTGTAGAGACACGAAAATATCAATTTTTATATGCTGAGGCAGATATGTATCATTTTATGAATAAGGAAGATTACAATCAAATCGAACTTCAAGAAAGCATCCTAGATCAACCCAAGTTGATGAAAGAAGGAGAGGTTGTCACGATTATGATTAATACCGAAGATAGTAGCCCACTTTCTGTAGAAATGCCAGCAAGTGTTATTTTAGAAATTACACACGCTGAACCAGGTGTTAAAGGAAATACAGCCACCAATGCCACCAAACCAGCAACTGCAGAAACGGGTGCTAAAATCAACGTCCCGCTTTTTATTAATGAGGGAGACAAAATAAAAGTAGACACCGAAAAGGGAACATATATAGAACGAGTTAAATCATAACATGAGCGTATTAGTAAACAAAACATCCAAAATAATTGTACAAGGATTCACAGGAAGTGAAGGAACATTTCATGCCGGTCAAATGATTGATTACGGCACCAATATTGTTGGTGGCGTTACACCAGGAAAAGGCGGACAAATACACCTTGATAAACCTGTTTTTAACACGGTTGCTGATGCGGTTAAAAAAGTACAGGCAGACACATCTATCATTTTTGTACCACCAGCCTTTGCCGCTGACGCCATAATGGAAGCTGCTGAAGCGGGTATTAAAGTTATTATTACCATTACGGAGGGTATCCCTGTAAACGATATGGCTAAGGTTATGCAATATCTTAAAGACAAAGATTGTCGAATGGTGGGACCAAATTGTCCTGGTGTTATTTCGCCACAGGAAGCTAAAGTGGGTATTATGCCCGGTTTTGTATTCAAAAAAGGAAAAGTAGGAATCGTTTCGAAATCAGGAACACTTACATACGAAGCTGCTGATCAAGTGGTAAAAGAAGGTTTTGGTATTACAACGGCCATTGGTATTGGAGGAGATCCCATTATTGGAACGACAACAAAAGATGCCGTTCAATTGCTTATGGAGGATGATGAAACGGAGTGCATTGTCATGATTGGCGAAATTGGCGGGCAGCTTGAAGCCGATGCTGCAAACTGGATTAAAGCGCAAGGAAACCCAAAGCCTGTTGTTGGTTTTATCGCTGGTGAAACGGCACCTAAAGGACGTACTATGGGTCACGCTGGGGCTATTGTAGGCGGTGCTGAAGATACTGCTAAAGCCAAAAAAGCAATTATGAAAGCTTGTGGAATTCACGTGGTAGATTCACCTGCCGCTATTGGAAAAACAGTTGCTAAAGCATTAGCATAACTATGGAGTTAGTCAAAGGAAAAAACATTCTTATTACCGGTGCCAGTAGAGGCATTGGTAAAGGTATTGCTCAGACGTTTGCGCAACACGGCGCAAATGTTGCCTTTACCTACAGCTCATCTGCAGGCCCTGCTGAAGAATTAGAACAGGAATTAACCGCATTGGGCGTAAAGGCAAAAGCTTACCAATCAAACGCAGCCAATTTTGAATCTGCGCAACAGCTAGCAAGCGACGTGCTTGAAGAGTTTGGCAGTATTGATGTGCTGATAAATAATGCAGGTATTACCAAAGACAATCTGTTGATGCGCATCTCTGAAGAAGATTTTGATAAAGTTATTGAAGTAAACTTGAAATCTGTTTTTAATATGACCAAAGCGGTACAGCGCACCATGCTAAAGCAACGTCACGGAAGTCTCATTCACATGAGCTCTGTGGTGGGTGTAAAAGGAAATGCAGGTCAGTCAAATTATGCAGCGTCAAAAGCGGGTATTATTGGTTTTTCAAAATCAATTGCATTGGAGCTCGGCTCAAGGAATATTCGCTCGAACGTAATTGCGCCAGGTTTTATAGAAACAGAAATGACAGGAAAACTTCCTGAAGACGTAGTTGCACAATGGCGTGATGGTATTCCGCTAAAGCGTGGCGGTTCACCTGATGATGTTGCCAACGCTTGTTTATTTTTAGCCTCCGATTTATCTGCGTATATTACAGGACAAGTCTTAAACGTTGACGGCGGTATGTTAACCTAATTTTTAAATCATGAATAAAATTCCAAAACTCGGACTACCAGTAATAGTCATTATTTTAGTAAGTATTATTTTTATTTCAAAATCCTCTGTGAACATCGGTTCTGGTGAAGCAGGAGTATTATTTAAAACTTTCGGAGGGGGTGTTGTTACTGACAAAGCACCTTTAAGTGAAGGTTTCCACATCATTGCACCGTGGAATCGCGTGTATATTTACAATATTAAGCAACAGGAAGAATTTGAAAGTGGCATGCGTGTACTTTCTTCTAATGGCTTAGAAATATCGTTGGATGTTTCGGTATTGTATCAGCCAAAAATTGACGAGTTGGGCTTGTTGCACAAAACCAAAGGCGAAAATTATCTGAATATTGTTATTGCGCCTGAAATTCGTGCCGTAGCACGTTCGGTAATTGGACGCTATACACCAGAGCAATTATACTCTACAAAGCGAGATGCCATTCAAAATGAAATTTTTGAAGAAACCAGACGAAAAGTAGAAGAACAGCACGTACAACTAAACTCGGTTTTGGTTCGTGATGTTACACTTCCTAATTCTATAAAAGAAGCCATTCAGCGTAAACTTACTCAAGAACAAGAATCATTGGA
>CENU01202995.1_pt1 | contig 16231 bp, 13 predicted proteins | sample 361331 | NCBI WGS metagenome assembly CENU01 (sample SAMEA2619766, study PRJEB7988) | marine metagenome | isolation source: saline water (ENVO:00002010), including | reverse complement strand
CATGATTCCAGGAAAAATGCCTTGGACCCACCGCCTCGTAGACTTCTCCACACTCCACACATGCCAGACGATTCCCCAGCGGCAACTCGTACGCCGCCTCTGCTCCCGGTGCCTCGATTAATAAGAGCGCTCGTTCCCCGCCCTCACTAAAAGCCAACTCCAGCGAGTCGGCCAAACGACTGCGCTGGTCCTCCCGCAAGACAATCCGATCGATCACGATATCGGCCTCTATCTGCTTCGCCTTGGAATCAATCAAATCCCGCTCCTCCAATCGACGAATCTCTCCGTTCAAACGCACGCGCTGAAACCCGCGCTGTTGCAGTCGCGGCAATTCCTCCCGTAAGATTGCCGGCTTGGTCGTCTGCCAGGGAGCCAGCACGATGATACGACTTCCTTCCGGCTCCGCATAGACGCGGGTCAGACAATCATCCAAAGACCGACGCTCGACCACACCGCCGTCTTTCGGGCAAAACGCTTGCCCACAAGCTGCCCAAAGAACACGGGCATAATCGGCAATTTCTGATACCGTAGCCACGGTACTCCGCGGATTACTCCCGCCACCCGTCCGCTGCTCCACCGCAATTACCGGAGAAAGCCCCTCAATGTAGTCCACATCCGGGCGGGGCATTTGTTCCAATAACTGACGAGCCTTGGTCGACAGACTGTCGATGTACTTGCGATAACCCTCCGCATAAATCGTATCAAATGCCAGTGACGACTTGCCCGACCCACTGACACCCGTGATTACCACAAACTGACCCCGGGGAATTTCCAGACTCAAACCCCTAAGATTGTGCTCACGTGCCCCCTTTATTGAGATGCACGCACCCGGCGATTTTTTGTCTGGATTCTGTTGACGATTCATGCCGGCGATAAATGGAAACATATCAGTAAATTAAACCCAACAAGAATGTCGATTAACATTGCCAGAAACTCCGATCAGCAGTAAAAATAAATTCACGAGTTCGATCAATATTCGCCCAATTCTCTACATTAAATCCGGATGTCCCTGGTGTCGCGATGCGCTTACCTATTTCAACCGAAATGGCGTCGATCTCGATGTGCGAGATGTCAACACCAACCCGCAAGACATGGACGCTATGGTCTCACTCAGCGGACAAACCAAGGCACCTACTTTTGTTTTTAAAGACTTTGTCGTGGCCGACTTCTCTGTCGATGAATTCATCAACGAGCTGGACGACTTTCCCCACATACGGCATGACTTGGCCATCGTCGAGGAATAGAAACCAACAGCCCGATTCCTAAGCACCGGATTTAAAAAGCGCTTTATCCTCGGTCAGTTGCTCCATCTTTTCCCGCAGGGCATGACAAATCGCATCTGCATGACCCACGTTTTGAGCGATGCAGTTGACAATTGCACTGCCCACCACAACCCCATCCGCAGAAGCCCCAACCAGCCGCACATGTTCGCTGCTGGAAATACCAAAACCAACCACAACCGGGCAATCTGTATACGCTTTGATTGTGGCCACCTGGCCGGATATACCTGTCGACATACTGGACTGCTCGCCGGTCACCCCCTCCCGGGAAACATAATACACGAAACCGGTCGTGGCATCGCAAATTGTCTTTAATCGACTCTCCGGCGTAGTCGGCGCCACGATAAAGACTGTCTCCAGCCCTGCATTGCGACAAGCATCCAGATGCTCACCGGCTTGCTCCGGAGGTAGATCTAAAGTCAATATTCCATCAACACCCGCTGCTTTGGCATCGGCCGCGTAAGCGGCACTGCCCCGAGCAAAAACCAGATTGTAGTAGGTGTAAAAGACAATGGGGATATCCGTCAGAGCACGCACAGCGCGTACCAGTTCCAGAACGCGCGCCCCGGTCATTCCACTCTCCAAAGCCCGTTGAGCAGCCAGTTGATTAGTCAACCCGTCAGCCAGCGGATCTGAAAAGGGCACACCTATTTCCAGAAGATCCACACCCGAATCAATCAGCGCACGGCAGGCGGAGAGCGAAGTATCGAAATCAGGATCCCCCGCGCAGATGTAGGCAATAAAGGCAGCCCGGTTTTGCGACTTGGCGCGATCAAAGGCAGTTTGGATACGAGACATAAGGAGCAGTTAGGCAACGGAACGATGCAGACAGAAGCAAAAAATAAACTCAACGGGTACGCACAAGTACCTTTTCCATCAGCGGAAGCATTTCACCCCGTCGAAAAAGTGTAACCTGTCCTGTACTCGCCGAAACAACCACACAGAGACAATCGACGGCTTGTGTAATCGAAGCTGCCGCGGCATGACGACTGCCTAGACCGCTGGGCAGAGAATGCGCATATTCCGGAGCATGGATCAACGAACCCGCCGAGACAAGTACACCGTCTCCCCGTATAATAAAGGCACCATCAATAGAGGACAATTCCTTCACCGTTTCGTCCATGAAAGGGTTGAGTATGTTGCGATCTTCTTCCTTGTAGCCAAAAAATGGATTTAATATTAACGGCTTCGTGTAGGCAGAAATTTTCTCGGAATTACCGAGCACGAAGAGACACCCTACCGGATGGCCCTCCCGCCCTTCGACCGCCAGCTCGGTCGCAATGGCCAGAATACGCTCCACTACCTCGGCCTTTACCGTAGTCGGTAACATCTCGGATTTGTGAAAAAGCATCGTACTAAACTCACGCTCCACATCGACCACCGTGATGCTGTCAAACTGGTTACTCTGCGGAATACCGCCAACACAGCAAAGTCGGTCACTACTGTTAAAGACACCACGAGTCAGCCCGATCAAAACAGCACTGCGCAATTGTGAAAAACGGTGACTGCTGAAAGAACGGATGGGTAAAACCGCGTCGATCTCCTTTCGTTCCAACGCCGCCTCCGATGTCCCGTGTGCAATCAGTACGGTCTTGAAACCCCGAAAAACCGTGCCCAACTCAACACCACCCCCAAAAGTATCCCCAAAAACCAATACCGATGTGCAGTTGGCTCCCTGCGCGATTTTTGCCGCCTCCTTCAGGATCAGGTTGTTAAAACGATTATGCCTCCGCGAAGGCGTGGCCCCCTCACCGGCAAAGACCGCTTTTAGCTCACGTCGAAAATCCGTCAGCACAGGAGTACTCTCCAGCCGCTGCATGTAGGATGTATCCTGAAATACCCGTGCCAGTGAAGCTAGACTGTAGAGATAACTTCGCGCGTTCCTTGCCGCCAATAAGAGAAAAACATAACGTATCTGCCGATATTCCTTCTGGCCGTCATAACGCAGCCCATCCGGACAACGCCCCACCGCTATCATATAATTACGCTTCATCGAAACGCGCGCGTGGGGCAGGCAGACCCCGTTGCCCAAATAGGTAGTCATCTGCTTTTCCCGGTCCAATAATTCATTAAGCAACTTGGTCCGGTTAATCCCCGTAATCGCCGTCAGATCGCAGACATCCAGCAACTCGCCCAAAGCACCCTTGAAATCGGTGCTCTGCAAATCAATCACACGGTTGCGGGCAATGTATCGGTCAATTCGCATAGCCGGGCAACTCTCTCAAAGAGTCCTTAATGAGTGAATTCGGTACGTCCATAACACCCAAGGTTATAAGCACGCTGCAAAGACCTTGGCAAGCACGCTTGCCGCTCAAGTACGATTTGTTCGACTCCCCCAAAGGAAACCGAAGGCGGTTACTTTTCCCACTCAATCGCACCCTTGCGCAGTTCGTAAAATAAACCTAGCACAAGCACTGCGAGGAAAAAGAAAATCGGTAGTAAAATTGGCAGCTGTACTGCCAGAAACTCTCGAAAGACCATCACCCAGGGGAGCAAGAAAACCACCTCGATATCAAAGAGGATAAAGAGCATCGCCGTAACATAAAATTTCACCGCAAATCGCGCATGCCCGTGGCCTTCCGCCAACATGCCACACTCGTAAGGCGAGTTCTTTATTGCGGTATCCGTACCCCGCTTCCCGAAAATATGCGATGCCGTCAGGATAATCAGCCCGATTCCCAGAGCTAGGCAGATCTGCACAAAGATTGGATAATAGTCGGCAATTTGCATACGCCTACAAAAAGAGCGTAAATACAGGCAGACTCAAGTTGAATCTGCTCTATTTATTCCTCTCGACCGACTGCAGGCGACTGCTTCATCGGCACCATTTCGGACTTCGGCGCACGATTTGCCGGAATTGTCCGTATTTCAATCGCTTCCAGATTGTAGACACCCAAGCCGAGACTCGCAGCAAAAGGAAACTGGCGCGGCAAAGGACGCAGTTGAGGAAAGCCTTCCAGTACCCGCTGCCGATTTATCCGCTCCAGCAAGAGCCGGTCGATCGCCAAAGCATCTGAACCAATCCAAAGTTTCGGCTCGCTCAAGCAGTACCGCGAATGAAACATCGGGCCGCCGATATACTGGTAGCGCTCCAGAGAAACGCAGTGCAGTATCAGGCGCTCCCGCAACTCTGGTATGGCCGCGATCTCCGCCATCGCCGCTGAACCCGTCGCTTCATTAGCCAAAAAACGTTGACTGTTGCCCACGTTCCAAAGCGTCGCACTGGCCATCGCTCCATCAATACCCAGTGCCGGATCATCCGCCACAGTCGCCAGATTAATCCAAAAATCGACCTCCAGAATCAACGGCATCGGCAAAAAACTCTTGCGCTGTCGATCCCCCTCTTTGAGCGATTGTGGAAGGAAACTACCTTCTGTAAACAGATCTGAATTCTCCCGACGCACCGGAGGTAGTGGACTATCATAAAACCAGTCCTCATTAAAATACTGACCAGTATCCAATGCCAGCACCGGGCAACCTTCGAAATGATCCGACGCCTCATTACCAAAAGAGAGCACACCCGACCGGTACAGCGTATGCACACTATTATCTACCAATAAAATTGAGGAACGTGAAAAGCCGCGCGCTTGCAAAGCGCTGATGACTGCACGAAGCAAAGGTAGTGGAGTCGATAAACCCCGCCCACTGCGGGTATTTACTTTCAAACCCACCTTGCCCCGATTACCCGGAACGAGCAAACTGCCGGTCGCTCCTTCAAAAGCGCTGAACAGAACGGATACCGCTCCTTCATATGTGTTCATACCATCTAGAGAAGATTCCCAGATCACCCCGGGAGGGCCCATAATCAATGGCTCCGATGTATTCGCCTCGATTCGGCCTGAAAACAATAGAATCGAAGAAACGCAGACGACGAAGCATCCGGGCACGAACGGGTAAAATCGTCGCCTATCGGCCCGACCTTTATGGATTGCTTGAAAAAAATCTCGCACGCGTACGCACAATGCTTGAACTAACGGCACAATACTGACGAAAATAATGCTTATGCCGATAGCAATTCCCAAAAGCGCTGCCCCTCTACTCTCCATATTAGCCATTTTTCTCTTTGGTTGCTCCGATCCTACAAAAAAACGGACGCAGCAATTGGAGCAAATTGATGCATGGATACAGTCGGGCGACTACACTGAAGCGGAAGCCAGTCTTCAACAAATCGCTCAAAATCATCCCGAAGATATTTCTGTATGGTTGGCCATTACCGATCTACATAAAGCCCAAGGCCAAACAACACAAGCCGCTCTAGCCCTGCAAAAAGCCCAGCGACTGGCGCCGGACAATGCCGAATTACTCCTCCGTACCGCGGAGGCACAATTGCTCGCCGGTCTACCGGTCAGCTCTTACCTCGAAATGCTCGCTGAACTGGCTCCACAAAGCATGGACCCCGCACTCTGGGAAAAACTGGGAGCGTCCCGGGCCGAAGCCCAACAGACGCAGGCTGCCCTTGATGCCTATCTGGAAGCCACAAACATCCCTAACTATACGCCCACCGCGGAGATAGCCACCGCCATCGGTCAACTCTTTCTACAGCTGGACAACCTACCACAGGCCGAGCGCTGGTTTAACGCGGCCGCAGAAAGTGATGAACTAAGCGCCCTGTCGGCCCTCTTCGGCCTACTCAAAATACACCAGAAAAATACCGATTGGCCAAAAGCAGAGCTCATCCTCGCTCAATTACAGGAACAATTCCCCGGATCGGTCGAAGCCAGCCACTGGGCTAACCTACCCCTGGAAATCAAAGAATGGCGGGCAGCTCAGGAAACCCTGCAAGCCCAGATGGCGGAAGCCAATCAACCCGCCTCAACGACCGATGCAGACACCACTGCCGGGGAAATAGGGTCCGATCAAACCGCTACGCAAGCAGACACCGAATTGGCCGGGCAATCATCTGCATCCGATTCTGGGAGTACCCAGCCCGCCGAGGGGAAAGAAGCCGCGCTGGCCGATCTGGATGCCGCCATCGCCATGGCCGATAAGCCCGCCATCGAAGTCGATCTCATCCCGGAAGAGGATCCACAGATAGAACCCGCGGCTCCCCAGCCACCCGATCCCGCACAACTCATTGAAGATGCACGCATCGCCGAGCAGGAACGCGATTATACCACCGCTATACAATTATACTGGCAGGCCCTAGCTCAAGCCAATGAAAGCTCTGAAATCTGGAGCCGACTCGCCCAAGCCTACCAGATTGACGGGCAGATGCAGAACGCTGAAACCGCCGCCCTTGAATCCCTCCGGCTGAATCCCGAAAAAGAAGAGTATATGCTCGACTACCTGCGTATTATTCAACGCACCCAGCGCCTGCCGGAATTTCTTCAGGAACTACGCTCTGCCTATGAGCGCTTCCCTACAAATCCGGACATTGTTCTTTCCCTCGCGCGCGCCTATGAACGAATCGGTGACCGTGAAGAAGCCGCCGCCAACGCCTACCAACGCTTCATCCAACTCGCTCCGGGGCACATTCTCCGCCCCGAAGCAGAAGCCGCACTCAATCGGCTACTATAGGGCACGCCCATGCCCAAGATCGCGCAAAGCTCCATCGAAACGATTAAGCAACAAGTCAATCTTGTTGATGTCGTCTCTCCCTACGTCCAGCTCAAGCGAGCGGGCCGCTCCTTTAAAGGGCTGAGCCCCTTTACTCAGGAAAAAACCCCCTCTTTTTACGTCCACCCGGACCGAGGCTTTTATAAATGCTTCAGCACCGGCGACGGGGGTGACTGCTTCTCCTTTGTCATGAAGATGGAGAACCTTGAATTCGGAGAGGCTGTCGAATGGCTCGCTAAAAAATTTAATATTCAGCTGGAGTACGAGTCCGGCGGCCCCAGCCGCGAAGAAGCCTCCCTACGCAAGCAGCTCTTTGAGATCCACGAACTCGCAACGGACTGGTTTCATCGGCAACTCGCCGAGTCGGCAGAGGCCGAAACGGTCCGTAACTACTGGCAAAACCAACGGGGATTTACCATGGAGAATGCTGCCGAATTCAAGATCGGCTATGCCCCGGCAGAACAAAATGCACTCGCTCAGATCTGTGCCAAAAAAGGTCTTTCCCCCGCAGCGATGCACCGAAGCGGTCTCTTTTATGCCCGCGAGCAAGAACGGGACCCACTCCGCTTTCGTTCCCGCTTTCGCGGTCGATTGGCCATACCCATACGCGATGTGCAAGGTCGCGTCGTCGCCTTTACCGCTCGGCAATTACCCCAAACTCCGCAGGACGATCCTTCCCATCAGGCAAAATACATCAACTCACCGGAAACTCCCATCTTTCATAAAGGTCGTATCCTCTTCGGCATGGAGCATGCCCGCAAACACCTGAACGACGGCGACGGATTCCTTCTCGTCGAAGGGCAACTCGACGCCATCCGGTGCTGGACAGTCGGGCTACACACTGCGGTTGCCCCTCAGGGAACCGCCTTGACCGAGGAACAAGTGCACCTCTTGCGTCGGTATGATCCGCCCTATGTCGAGTGCCTACTTGATGGCGACTCCGCCGGTCGCAAGGCTGCTTTGAAATATATCCCGCTCGCCCTCAAGGCGGGTGTAGAATTTCGCTTTCTCCTCCTTCCGGAAAAGGCAGACCCCGACGACCTCCTGCGCGAAAAAGGATCAATCGCTCTGGAAGACCTCCGGACAAATCAGCGAATGGCCATGGATCTCGTCATGGAGACCAGCCTTCCCGAAGGTCGAGTGCCCACCACTCAGGAAAAAACCGGAGTCTTGCAAAAAATCTATGAACTCGTCGAACAGGTGCCCTCTCAAGTCGCTCAGGAAGACTATATTCGCATTACCGCACGAAAGCTGAGTGTGGATCCGGAATCTGCTTTGCGCGACTATCGGAGCCACCTGCAAAAGAACCGCTTTCGCCCAAAGGTGGTAAAGCCCGAACCAACCCCACAAAAAACTACTCACGACGCGCTATTGACACAAGCAACTTGGGAGCTACTTTGGCTCCTCTTACACCATTCGGAACACGCTCAGAGGATCGCCCAACTACTTGATTATCACTGGATTGATACCACAAAAATTGCAGGATCTCTACTCAATCGAATAACTGCCGAACTACGAGAGGGATTGATCGAGTCGGTTAACAACATTGAATCCATTATTCAAAGCGACTCCGAAAGACAACTCCTTGCCGACTTGCACTGCAGAGATCTTGAATGCGAATCTCCGGAAATGCTCATCGAAAAATGCCTGCAAACCCTTTACCGTAATTACCTGAACGATAGAAAAAAAAATCTGGAACAAAAGATTGCCAACGCTGACACCGCGATCTCGGAACAACGCAGTCTCATGGAAGAAGTCAAATCTATCCGAAAAGAATTAGCCCATCCATTGATCTTCCAGGTGTAATTTTCTGAAACGATCATCATTCCCTAGTATACTATGCCAGCCGCTAAAAAGAAATCTGCCAAAAAAGTAGGCACCGCCAAAAAGAGCACCGCTAAGAAAGCACTCAAAAAGACGCCTGCGAAAAAGAAAGCCGCCGCTCCGAAAAGCGGTCAGACCACGGCGAAAAAAACAACTGCTAAAAAAGCGCCGGCGAAAAAGGCTCCCGCTAAGAAAAAAGTAGCGAAGAATGCTCCCCCTAAGAAAACTCCGACTAAGAAACCGGCGGCCAAAAAATCAACCGCCAAGAAGACCGTAAGCGCAACAAAGCCGGCCACGAAAAAGGCTGCCGTAAAGAAGACCGCTGCCGTAAAGAAGACCGCTGCCGTAAAAAAGACCGCTGCCACGAAAAAGACCGCTGCCACGAAGAAGACTGCTGCGAAAAAACGGGTTGCCAAAACGGACCTCGACGAAATCAGCAACGAGGAGATTGCCGAAGCAACCGCAGGCAAGAAGCGCCTCTCCAGTAAGGCGCATGAAAAGCTAAACGAGAAAATCCGGGGTCTCATCCGCCATTCTAAAGAACAAGGCTTCCTCACCTATAAAGATATCAATCAAGGCCTCCCGGAAAGCATCAACAATCCGGAAGAAATCGAAAATGTGATTTCGATTCTGCAAAACCTCGAAATCGATGTCTTGGACGAGAAGCAGGTCGAGGCCTACAAAGCACGTCAGGAAGAGACCGAAGAAAAGGAAGTCCGCAGTTCGCAGAATGATATTCTGGACGACCCGGTTCGGATGTACCTCAAGCAAATGGGCCAAGTGCCCTTGCTCTCCAGAGAAGAGGAAGTCGCTATCTCCAAGCGCATTGAAAACGCCGAACTACGCGCCCAAAGCGCACTCTTTTCCACCGCGCTCACCCTCGAATTTCAAAACGATGTCGTACAAAAGCTTCTCAACCGAGAAGAACGTTTTGACCGTGTCGTACTTGATAAAAAGATCGAAAGCCGAGAAGCCTACTTTACTAGCCTGCCAAAGCTACTCGAAGAAGCCCACAAACTCGGCGAACGTATTTACTCGGCTTGGGACAGTCATGAACAAGCCGCTGCCTCAGGGAACGAATCCAACCGTAAGCGGGCGCTGACCCGCATGGCTAAGTACGAAAAAGCACTCAGTGCTATTCTCCGCAAATACTGCCTGAAATTAAAGATTTTTGAAGATTTCATCAAAGACCTCACACCCACCTATCGGGAGTTGAAGGATCTCTATGATGATTTGGAGACCGCAGAAAAAGTCGCTCGTCGACGCAGTCGTAAGATCAATGTCAGCGCCATCGAAAAGCGTCTCTTACAGATCAAAGCTGAATTCAAAGTCGACCCCAAGCAACTGGTCGATATACTGCGTGAAGTGCGTCAGGGATTACGCGATGCACACAAAGCCAAGACCGAAATGGTCGAAGCCAATCTCCGGCTCGTTATCTCGATTGCTAAGAAGTACACCAATCGGGGACTGTCATTTCTGGATCTCATCCAGGAAGGCAACATGGGATTGATGAAAGCCGTTGAAAAATTTGAGTATCGTCGCGGTTATAAATTCTCTACCTATGCAACCTGGTGGATTCGTCAGGCCATTACCCGCTCTATTGCAGATCAGGCGCGTACCATTCGCATCCCCGTACACATGATCGAAACCTTGAACAAGGTCATGCAGGTGCAAAAGCAACTCCTCCAGGAACTCGGCCATGAACCGACTGCTGAAGAAGTCGCTGATGAAATGAACCTGCCTCTCGAACGCGTCCAATCCATCATGAAGATGGCACAGCAGCCCATCTCTCTGCAAAGCCCGGTAGGCGACTCCGATGATACCAACTTCGGTGATTTCATTGAAGATAAGGGAGCTGAAAATCCCTATGATATGACTGCCTACAGCCTGCTGCGGGAAAAAATCACCGACGTGCTGGATAGCTTAACAGAAAGAGAGCGGCGCGTGCTCTCCCTGCGCTTCGGACTAGCCGACGGGTATTCCAGAACACTGGAAGAAGTTGGTCGGCAATTCAAAGTGACCCGCGAAAGAATCCGCCAAATTGAAGCCAAAGCACTCCGCAAAATGCGTCACCCCACACGCATTCGCCAGTTACACGGGTTCTTTGAAGGTGACATTAATCTGGACAAACCGGGAATGGATAGCCTCAAACGAAGCATGGACTCTACCAAATAAGGCCACATCTACTTCCACAGGATTTACCTAAAATAATGATAAACAAGACCATTCAACTCTCAGTTTTTGCCCTACTGTCCCTTATTCTTTGGGGCTGTGGTTCCACTGGGAATGAAGCCCTGTACCCGACCAAAGAAAAAACCAATTCGACTGCACGAAAGCTCACTGCCAGCGAACCGCACCTTATCCACGTCAACTATATCGAGCGTCTGGCTACCCTGCGTAATGGTGAATCCCTCGATGGCTTTCTCATTACAACAGATCTAACCGGCGCACAAACCGGAGTACTCAAGACGCTCCCGATCCGCAGCAGTAATCGCCAGCGTACTGCAGATATCCTTGAAGGGCGGCCAGAGATTAATAACCGCATACGACCGGCCAACGAAGAAGAGGCCGCATCATTAAGCAAAATTTATCGTGACGCGACCGCCGATAATTCCTAATGATTGAATTCAGATGAGTACTTTAGCATTCATTCAAAACCTATCCAGCTGGGAAATTATTCTCATCTTTCTTGTCGTGCTCTTGTTTTTCGGCGCTAAACGCCTGCCTGAGTTGTTTCGCTCTTTCGGTAAATCAATGAAAGAATTTAAGAAAGCTACGACCGAGATCGAAGATGATATCCGCACTGCGATGGAGGATACACCCGCCGATAAGACGCAACCACCTGTCTCTCCACCTTCTACCGCTACGCCGACTTCCGAAGAGAAAAAGGACGAAGAGCCCAGTTCCTGAGCCGCTAGCAACTAGGCGCTAGCAGTTAGCAGTTAGGCGCTAGCAGGCCAAAAGTCGATGCCTGTGATGAGCTTATTCCGCAGCTTCCGGCACCCGGCACTCGTACATCCATGCACCCGTGTATCCGTGTATCCGTGCACCCTTTAGCGAATACTGGGTAATGCCGGATCGTTCTCAATCCGCTGCGGGAAGTTCTCAACCGCCTCTTCTAGGCAACGGGTGATCCGGTCCCCGGTAAATTGCGTCGCTTCAAATGCATGCGGGAGTTCCCGTCTCCAGAAAAGCTTTTCTTCAGCCCCCGCATACATCTCCAACACTAAACTGATACGCGATACCACCCCTGCTGACGACTCACTCAGGTTCATCATATTTAGAGGGCCATCCAGCGCAGCTTGCTGCTCTTGGTACGCTCGCAGGTCTTTGCGCCACTTGGCCACCACCACGATATCTGCCTCTGCCTCACTATCTGCCGGAAAAAATCCACGCGCAGACATTTCCTCGCTGATTACCTGCGAAGACAATTCCTCCAAGATATAATGGTTACCTGAACGCCATTCCAACCCACTGACCAGAGTATGCTTATAGCGAAAAGTCTGCAGTTCACTGAAATGAACCATCCCCACAAACTCGGAATTTTCCGGCATCTGAACTTGGCAGGCTGACAGTAAAAGCCATCCCAAAAAGCACGGCAGGCGCAACACAGCGCGTAAGGTTCGGCATCGTTTCATACCGTATTTGTAGATGGAATCGACAAACAATACAAACATTGTCTGCCCCCACTCTCCCTGATTAACTTTGAACATGCGCTTAACACCCAGTGAACAAACCGCGCTAACGGTCATTCTAATCCTTATCGTTCTGGCTTTAATCGGTACCTTCTTTTTCTAAAGATCATCGAATCGCGGCCATCGGCACCAACTCCAGCAAAGTCATTTCCGTCGGGCAATTTAATCGCATCGGCGGCAGCCCTTCAAAACGATTTGAGCCGGCGCCAGCGGAGACATTTAAATACGGAATCCCAACCCGTCGAAATCCACGTGCCCAATCTCTTGGCACCGCACTATCGATTACCAGTGGACCATATAAAGGCAGCCAAAACTGCCCGCCATGAGTATGGCCGGCCAGACACAGATCAATCGGCTGGTCACCCACCCCCAGTGCGAAATTTGGCGAATGCCCAAGCAGAATTCGAAATTCATCGGCCTCTGACGCCTCCAACCAGCGCTCAATCGAGCGACGGGCGTAATCGTAATCCCTCGACTGATTCAAATTTAATCCGTGAAGGCTGATGACGCCTGCAGGTGTGGCGATACGAGCACTCCCCGAAGACAACATCTGCATCGGAGAAAACGCCTCCGTAGGGAATCGATAGAGCAAATAGTCCGTATCTCCGTAGACCCCCCACGTCCCCCATTGAGGATCCACCTGCTCCATCAATCTAATTAACTTTGGTAGCTCGCTCTCCGCCGACTTCGGGGGAATTGTTTGCAGGTAATCACCCGTATTTAAAATAATGTCCGGTTCCAGTTCCCGTATCCGCTGAAATAAAGCCACTTCCTTCACCCCAATACCCCCGGACTGAATATCACTCAAATGCAGAACACGAATCGGTTGATTAATTTTAGGACTGGCTAACTGCACATGACGAACAACATGCCGGTTTGGTTCCACATGTGTAATGTAATAGCGAAGGGCAAATAAATCCACAGCCAGAAGAACAAGCACGCCGGGGACAAACCAGGCCGATCGACCGAAAAAAATCGAAACTACCATATAGAGACCAGCCAGTAGCAGCAAAGACACCGGCAGCTCCATTAAATTAAAGTCATAACACTGATGGATCCGGCTAAAGTCCGGCCGCAGCATACCGGCCGCGACAAACAAATAATTGCGCCAGATCACGTAGAGAAAGAGCAAGCCAAAGAACAGACCGAAAAACCAGAGCGATCGACCGCGTCTCTTCGTCGGTGCCCTTTCAACCTGCAGCATAGAAGATCGGATCATCACCTTGTGCGCTTCTTTCGAATAAGCAGACGCAGCCCGAAAGGAATCAAAGACCAGGCCCCGAGTAACCAACAAAGAAATAACTCTACCGGTGCTTTAAAGCCCGCCTTCAGCGACTTCTGGTACATCGCAGTACCCAGCGCCAGATTCACGATCTGCCAGTTACAAAAAAGCAGGAGAAAGACCACCGGATGGCGACTGAAGCTGCGGACCCCATCAAAATCGAGACCGGAGATCTTATCCGGCAAGAGTGATACCTCGAAGGAATTCCAAAAAACCAGCCCTAAAACGAGGCAATAAAAGGGAGGCAAAATAAAGGGGTGCGCCAAATGCCGGACCAGTGAAAACCAAGGCAGCAGAATCATGCCGACCCAGACAGGCACCGTCATCAATGCAATCGCATAAAAAGCGCGCTCTAACTCGCTACCCCCGAATGTATCAATCAGCCAGATAACCATTGCCTGTAATTAAAATCTTTCTCCTCTAGGATCGTCCAATAAAATCAATGCGTACCTACCCTACAAATGACCGACAAGCCGACGATAGGCCTCCACATAACGCTCCAAAGTACCCTTAAGAACGGTCTCCGGCAGCGGCGGCGGCGGCGGTGTCTTATCCCAATCCAATCCCTCCAGATAGTCCCGGATAAACTGCTTATCATAAGAAGGCTGCGGCCCGCCCGCAGCATACCCCTCCAGCGGCCAGTACCGAGAAGAATCGGGAGTCAGCACTTCATCGATCAAATAAAGACGGCCCGCCTCATCCGTCCCAAATTCAAATTTCGTGTCTGCCAGTAAAATACCCGCTTTTTGCGCGGCCAATGTGCCCATTCGATAAAGGGCAAGACTACGACTCCGCACCGCGTCAAACAATTCTGCCCCGATCAATTCTGCCGCATCCGCACAATCAATCGGTAAATCATGCCCGTTCGCTGCCTTCGTTGTCGGTGTAAAAAGCGGCTCCGGCAACGCTGCACTCTCCTCCAATCCATCTGCGAGGGGATATTCAAAAAGCCGACCCGTTTCTTCGTAGGTCTTCCAACCGGAACCGGCCAAATAGCCGCGAACGACGGCCTCCAGAGGCAGTGGCGTCAGCTTTTTTACAATCATGCTGCGGTGCGCCAATTCCGGATACTCCCGGCCCAGCGCCTCCAATCGCTCTGCCTGATGCTCTACCAAATGGTGCGCTGTCAATGCCCCTGCCTGTTCAAACCAGAAGAGGCTGATCTGCGTCAGCAAGCAACCCTTGCCTGCCAGCCCCTCCTTCATAATTACATCAAAGGCCGACACACGATCCGTTGCCACCATCAGATACGCATCCCCCAGATCATATACCTCGCGCACCTTTCCCGAAGCTACCAGCGGATAAGGCAATCCATCGACTTGGAGTAGCGGAGTCTCAGGTAATGAAAAAGGAAGATCGCTCAGCTGCATACTTTACACTTGTGCCGCTGTTGCCCGCAGTGCAAACGGATTTTGCCGTACCAAGACAGTACCAAGCTGTTTTTCAAAAAAAAACTTGCAGAGACCATACTCCTACATACGTTCCCCTCTTCCGTGTCCCGTTCGTCTAGTCAGGTCTAGGACACCGGGTTTTCATCCCGGCAACAGGGGTTCGAATCCCCTACGGGATGCCATTTCTGGCATCAACGACACGACACCTCCCCAACCAAGGGGATTTTGCTTCAACGGATACACGTATTCACATTGCTTTGCCTGTATCCTCTCATTGAATGACGAATATGGATGCAGATCCCAAAGCGGAAATTGAAAATCTACGGGCCCAAATCGCCGAGCACGATCGTCTTTACTATAAAGAGGCCCAACCGCGCATTGATGACCAGGCCTATGACCGCCTGAAAGAGCAACTGGCCGATCTCGAAACGGCCCATCCGCAACTCGCCCGAGCAGTCCCCTCGGTTGCATCGGTTGGCGATGACCGCATCGATGGCTTTGTCACACGCATCCACCGAATGCCCATGCTCAGTCTCGACAACACCTATAATATGGAAGAGTTGATCGATTTCGGCAATCGGCTGGAGAAACGCTTCCCCGAAGATTCCCTGCGCTATCTTGTCGAACCGAAAATTGACGGCGTCGCCGTCTGCTTAACCTACGAAGAGGGCCACTTTACCCGCGCCGTCACCCGGGGCAACGGTACCGAAGGTGATGAGATTACGGCCAACGTGCAGCACATCAGTGGGATCCCCGCGACGATCGAAGACGCTCCGGAGATCCTCGAAGTCCGGGGTGAGATCTATATGCGGCACGCTGAATTTGAACGCATTAATGCCGAACGGGAAGCCAACGACCAACCCTTATACGCCAACCCCAGAAATCTCGCCGCCGGAACCGTCAAACTACTCGACCCGAACCAAGCCCGCGAACGCCGCTTGGAAATCGCCCTCTACGGTATCGGTGCCTGCCAGCCGGAAGGCTTCTTCAGCAGTCAATCCGCTATCCACGAAAAACTCGCCGCCTGGGAGTTTCGCGTTCTCGAAAAACAATGGCTGGCCAATGGCATCAAAGAAGCTGCAAAGTCCATTGAGGCACTCGATTCCCTCCGTCAAAACTTTGACTACCCTACCGATGGGGCCGTCATCAAACTCGATGACTTTCGTTTACAACGGGCAGCCGGATCTACCGCTAAGGCCCCTC
>CENU01035210.1_pt1 | contig 16256 bp, 10 predicted proteins | sample 361331 | NCBI WGS metagenome assembly CENU01 (sample SAMEA2619766, study PRJEB7988) | marine metagenome | isolation source: saline water (ENVO:00002010), including | reverse complement strand
AGACCCGCTGCACGCGGTAATCGTAGCGTCTGTTGGTGGCTACGGTGGTGTCGGTATATTCCGTAGAGTTGCCGGTGAGCATCCCGAGGAACTGCCACTCGGTCTCGTTCGGGTTCTTCCGAGAAATAAATAAATTGGCCGGGTGTTCGTCTTCCGGCCAGTGGAGACGGACGGAAGGGGTGTCGCCCGCGGTGGTCTCGGCCGAGAGAAGGAGGCTGATCCCGGGGTAGTCGCTGTCCTCATAGACTACGTTCGGGGTGTCGATGAACTCGATGGTGACCTCATTGGAGCGGGTGGTGGCACCAAAGTCATCGGTAAAGACCATATCGTAGGTTCTTACTCCGGTAGAATTAATAGCCACATCTACAGCAGAGGATCCATAAATCACTCTGGCGCCGACCGTCTCGCTGCCGTTTTCCTGCAGTTCCACATCGAAGATGTCTCCGTCGTCGGTGAAGCCGCTGGTGTCGATCTGTGCGAGCTGTCGTTTTTGTACGAGCATCCGGTGAAAAGGAACATCGATGCCTTGGAGGTTTAGATGGATGCGGCCGCTGGGCGGTTGATTGTTGTTTAAGGTGCCGAGCTCGAGGGGAGGCGAGACGTTGAACGCCTTGTCGAAGGCCCGCACGGCGTAACTGTGATTACCCGATACGGTATCGATCAGGCGGGGCTCCTTTGTGAAGTAGGTCGGGCGGTTGTCCCGCTCGACGATGTAGCCGTTCAGATTCTCATTGTCCGTCACCGCAGACCAGTTAGCCCGGGCTCCCGCCGCAGAGGTTTTCCATTCGCCATTCGAGGGTGTTTCGGGCGCTTCGGTGTCGGTACGTGCAGCAATATGTTGCAAACCGTTGCGCAATTGTGCCACTTCGGCGGAGGACAGCCCACGCTTGAAGAGACGGATGTCATCGAGATCCATGCCCTGGTACTCGAAGGATAGCTCCGGTGCGGTAAAGCGAACGGGGTCGATCGAGCCTTCCTCGTGAACCAACTTCCCGTCGAGGTACATGGAGAGACTGCCTTCCTTGGCGCCCGCACCGTCCGCAGCGGGACGAAAGGAGAAGGCGTAGTGATGCCACTGGCGGTCTCCTTTGAGGGTTTCGATCTTTGCCAATTCCTCGTGCTTAGTTCGGGTTGAGGTGTCACCTTCCTCGTGGGTGTATTTTAAGCAAAAACAATTGGCTACCTTGTTGTAGAAGAGTATCCGCTGAAAAAAGCGGGGGACTTCCAAAACACCGGGAATAATGATCTGTTTGTCCAAATCCTGATAAAACTGGAAGGAGAGAACGTGAGAGTCATAGGGGTAGGCCCGCGCCCAAAAGCTGAGGGTGAAGTCGTCGACAAATTCCGGAGTGGCAAAGGTCTTGACTGTATTCTGTACCGGGTTGGATGGTTTGAACTCAATTTGGTTTCGCAGGTAGCTTTCTTGGCGGTGGGTGCGTATGTAGTTGCGGTAACCGAGGGTAAAGTGGTGACCGTTCCCTGAGAGATCCAATACAAGATCATCCTGGTGATCGTCGAAGTTCCAGTAGGCCAGCAGATCGTCCCGGTAGATGTAGTCGAGGTTGCCGTCGGCTTGCTCGTCGAAGTTGGCGGGGTTGCCCCCGATGAGAAATTCGGCACGGTCGGGCAGGAGGTCTCCGTCGAAATTTGCGTCCGGTGGGAGATTGCCTTCGTAGAGGACATCGCTCCACTCGTCCAGCACATCGTCTCCATTGTCGTCAATGAAGCCCCCAAAGGCGTTCAGCCCATAGCTTAGTTCGTCACCGTTGGAAATGCCGTCAAAGTCACTGTCCAGCAGCATGTTGTCGTCGTTTTGGTCATCTGTCTCGATCAAACGAAAGAACATTTGTTTGGTGTTACTTTGTAGGGCAGTGCCCTCGACTTGACCGATGCTCTTCAGAGCGAAGGGGGCAATGTGCCAGTTGGGATTATCCAGATGATCACACTTCTCGATGAAGTAATACATTGAATCGACGCCGTTCCATTCCAGCTGCAAGGTATGGTCGGCCGGATTGTTAGTGACGGTGAATGAACGGTCTTGCCCGCTGACGGTGCTGCTTAAGGACTTCTTCTCACTGGCCAGAAGGGGACGGAAATTGATAATTTTATCGCCTTCTTCGGGGGGATTTTGAGCGAGATATTCTTGGCGTGCAGCAGTGATCTGGAGCCGATTATGATAGGCGATGCGGAGTGCTTCGGTGTGTTCGGCATAGTAGCGTAAGATCGCTTCAAGACCGGCAAGTCCCGCTTCGCTATCTGATGGGGAAGGGTCTGCCGACTGGGTGGATTCAGTTTCATCCAAATGGGCCGCAGCGGCAGAAGTCGTTTCACTCAGTGTTTCCACTTCGAGTGACGGCTCGACGAGATAGTACTCGACCGCGCCCGGGGTAAAGTCGGCGAGGGTAGGACGCCAAGGGGTGTCTGTTGCCGGGGCTACTGTTGCCGGGGCTATCGCATGGGTTATCGCTGGCTCCGCTGTTTCACTGTCTAGAGCGTCAACGGAGGGAGGGAAAGCCAGGGAGGCAGTCCCCTCTGCGATGGGATCGGCTTGAGCCGATGGGGGCGGTACTGTAGATGATTGAGGTGACTGTGGCAATGAGGGCGAATCTTCCGCGCGGGGAGTGACGACGAGAAAATTTTGGTAGCGATAGTCGTCATCTTCAAAGCGGCCAACAGTGGTCAGATGAAAGAAGTTGGCATTGGTAAAGACACGGTATCGGCGGTCGCCCTCAATCCACCATATTTCACTGATGCCGTCGGCATCTACCTGCCCGGAAAGGGTCAGCGTGCGGAGGGGTTTTTGGTTCGCAAATGTTGCCAACAATGAACTGGTGAAAGTTTTGGTTTTTTCGGTATGAGCCGCTTCATTTATGCTGCGGCGCGTGTTCACCCGTGCGGGTAAGCGGTTGTAAACAGAGGTTTGTTGGCCCGAATGGTCGACCGTGGTGTGGACCGTGGTGTGGACAATCTCCGGATCCGCAAGTAGGGTGCTTACAGCTGCGGCTTCTTTGGCTTTCCGGTCTTCTTCCTGGGCCTGTACAATCATCATGGCTTCATCTTTGGATAGAGGTTGAAGAGCGTCTTTTTCGTCTCTTGCCACCGCATCTACAGATAAACTATTGAACATCAGAGCGAAAACACAAGCAAATATAGGGTATTTTTTCATAATATAATAGGGTTTAATTGTTATTTGCGGTGAGCTTTTTAATCTAAAAAAAGAAAACAACCTTAAAATCGACGATCCATGAATATTTTTGGAAAAACCACCCAGAAAAATAAGGAGTATGGACTAGAAAGAGAAAACGAATTAAGGACTCTCACTTAGTCGCTAAAGGCGAGAATTGTATGCATCCGGCCATGGTTTTAGGAAATGGCTGCTCAAGGATAGGCCAATCCTGCTACGGAGTGGATGAAAAGCATCCCTCTATCGGTGTCGGGGCGGCGCTTAGATGCCAGGACGCAAAATAAGGACTCCCTGATGGGCCTCCGCGATCTCGCGCATGATATTAGCAAAACGTGTGTTCCCCTGAAGTCCGCCGATGAGGAAGGGTCCCTGTATGGTCGGGAAGCCGATCGCGTTGATCGAAGCCGGACGTTTGCCGCTGGCCGAATCGAGTGGATTGAGACGGTCGAGCTGGTGGAGAAATCCACGGGTATTCCCGCGAAAGTCATCGCCGACGACATAGACACTCATCTTTTGGTTTTTGCCGACAGACGGTGCGAGATCGCGGAACACGCGGCGTAGTCCGGGTTCCGGATCGCTCACACTGAGAAGTGGATAGTTGCGCAGTCGCTGGAGGGCATCTTTGCGCAGGGACGGGGTGTCTGGCAGCCAGGTGCCGGATGGCATGACGGATTGACCACTGGTATCGAAGAATTGAATGCGCTGGACGGCTGGCAGGCTATCGAGGATGGCAGACAATTGCCGGATGACCGCACTGTGTATCTGCTGGGTGAATTGGTTGCGCATGCTGCCGGAGGTATCGACGACAAAGACAACGTGTGTGGCTTCGGCGGGTAGGCCAATGGGGGGCAAGTCCTGATAGGGAAAACTTTCGAGTAGGCGCTTGGCTTTGGCGGCTTCGGTCTCGGCCTTGGTCTGATTCCCGGCGGCGCTGGCGAGCTCTTCTTCGAGACGCTCTTTGCGGGACTGGAGTTGCTCGATTTGGCGGGAGATGGATTCGAGCTGTTCGGCGAGGAACGGGTTGTTTTGGCTGTCCTCGAGGGTGGACCGGTTTTCCCGGAGAGAGGATTGGAGCGCTTCGAGCTCTGCCTGGAGTGCGTCGAGATCGGGCTCTGTCGACGATGAGGCGGACCTTCCGGTACCGATGGTCAGCAAAAAGAGGAGGAGGATGGCAGCAAAGCCGCAGCAAAGGCAGTCCAGGAAGGAGAGGCTGAAGACCTCAATGGTACGACGGCGAATCATGGTTGCGTCATGGTTTTGCAGTGGCCGGCCAGCCTTCGTCGGGAACGAGTGTGATACCACCGGTGCGGGTACTGAGTTTCCAGTAGAGACCGGCGGCGGAAGGATCGCCCTGAAAGGGGAAGAGGAGGGCGTTGACGGGAAATGAGAGGGGTCTGGCGAGGGCCCGGTTGAAGAGGGCGACGCGGTCTGTCTCGGTAAGAAGGGCACCACGGGCTGGAGCGGTTGGTAGCCCGTCGGTAATAATGAGGAGGCTGGTCGGACGCTTAGGCAGGCCGTTGGCGGTACGGATACCTTTATCGAGATCGGCACCACCGGAGGCTTCGAGTGCATCGAGTCGTTCGAGGGTATCGAGCAATGCGGTGTTATCGTAAGGGTCGATGTAGGGCTGTTGAGGGGTACCGGTGAGGGTGGTGGTGGATTGGTTCATTTGCAGGATGGCGACTTCCGTACCCTTTGGAATGGCCGCGAGAATAGCGCGAACCGCAGCTTTGGCACGGTTCCATTTTTTTGATTCGGCGCCGGCTCCAGACTGCAGTAGGGCGACCGCTTCGTCCGCTTTTTCTGCCAGCATACTGCCGGAGTTTTCCAAGAGGATGACGGCGCGGGGGCCATCGAGGTGGAGACCGCTGAGGTACTTTTTATCGGAGGACGGTCGATCCAGCGCACCGGGTTCTTTGGTCTCCGGTTCTTTTGTTTGCATGGCTTTAAGAGTGCTCTCCTGTTTCGCTACGGTGAGGGTCAGCTGCGCCGCGATCTGCTCGAGTTCTTTTTGTTGCTGGCTCTGCGACTGTTGTTGCGGATCGATTTTCGCGAGGGCTGCTTCGATCGAATTGTTTTCGCTTATGGCCGCATCGATCGCTGCCTGGAGGGATTCGGCGGCGCGATTTGCCTGCTGGATATTTTCTTCTTGAGTGTCGATTTGCTTCTTCGTGGTGAGAATGAAGAGAAGCAGGACGGCGCCAAACCCACAGCAGATGCAGTCCATAAAGGAGAGTGCCGAGCTTTGCGGTTCGCGTCGCTTAACCATCAGGGGGAGCGTGTTCTATTAGGCGCTTGCCTCGGAGGATTCGCCGGCTGGTTGGGGCGAACCGCCGGATGGGTCAGCGGCGTCTGTTGAAGGATGCACCCGCTCATAGAGCTTATCGATGATTTGTTCCCGGCAGTAGGTTTGCAGGCGTAGGATGAGGCCCTCCTGATTACTTTGCAGGAGGTGGATAAGGAGCATCAGGAGGATGCTGATAAAGAGTGCGACGAGGGTGGAGTTAAAGGCGACACCGAGGGCTGAAGTAACGCCGGAGATATCGCCCTCGAGAGCTTCGTCTGCCCGACGCAGCGCCACTCCGATACCGCGGACAGTGCCAATGAAACCGATGGACGGGATGGCCCAGACGAGGTAGCGCAGCATGGAGAGCTCACTTTCCTGCTGTTCAGCGGCGACTTCGAGACGGCCCATCATGGTATCGGTGGCTTCGGGCACACTGCCGGTCATATGATAGCGCTCAAGACCACGTGCGAGAACATAGGGGAGGATACTGTTTTTCTGATCGTCCTGCCGGCTTTTGGCATCGGCGCTGGTATAGAGATCACCGGCTCGTTGCCGATCGATGCTGGAACCGCCAGCGAGCAGATCGATTTCCGGCTCTGCCTCGGGATGATCGGTGCCGGGGGCATAGCGTTCCATGATTCGCAGTTCGGATTGGAGCTCGAAGTATTTATAGGCAATAATCATGAGCCCCCAAAAAAGGAGGGAGAAGCAGATCTGCTGTTCATAGTCTTTCAGGAGGATGAAGAGGTTGGCGCCGGAGCCGGATTGGATACCGATCTGAGCGGCCAAAGCGGCCTCTTCGGCAGCGGGCCGGATGAGGAAGCCATAGATACTGGCAACGAAGATAAAAGAAGCGACTAGGCCGAGGCTGAAGATCAGTCCTTTGACGGTTAAGAGGCCGCGCTCAGGGTTGCGTAAACTCATGATGGGATGGGTGGGGATTGGTTGAATCTACCGGAAAGATGGATTTTTGGCTGTATCAATAGTGACAAACTAGTGGTGGATGTGTCATTGCATTTAAGAAATTCATTCTTATTTTAATAACTCTATGAAATCCAGCCTATTTGCATTCCTTACTGCCTGCCTCCTCTTGTTCAGCGGTTGTTCATCGACTACCGGTACTAATGGCCAAAGCGTTGGCATGGTGACCGGTGCAATACTCGGGGGCATAGCCGGTGCCGCACTGGGCGATGGTGATGATGTCAACATCGCAGCAGGGGCGGTCCTCGGCGGGCTATTGGGTGGGATGGCAGGTGGCCAGTACGACAAGCGCAAGGAAGAGCTGGAGGCAGCCGAAGCGCAGCGCCAGTATGAGTACGAGCAGGAAGTCGAGTCACAGCAGAAGCTGGAGGCGGAGATTGAGACTTTGGAACAGCAAAAGGAAAAGGAGGCGTTGGCTCGTTCAGCGAATGAGTCCGATGTACTGGCAGCTGAGGCAGAAGCTGCCCGAGTAGAGTCGCAACTTGCGAAAAAGAAGAAGGCTTACGAGGACTCGATTGAACGAGCGGAACGGATCCAGGAGGCGCAGGCACGAATCGCCCAAGCCCAGAAAGAACTGGAGGCGCTGGAAGCCAAAGAAGTCACAGCTCCCTAGGGGAACGTTGGGATCGTCGGCTAGTCTCGATTTTTCCGGGCTTATGGACTCGCTGGATGGCCTTACCTACAGTCGCTTAGAAGAGCGCTTATCGGCTGCCGGGGTGAATCCGGTTCATGCCAAGCCACTTTTCAACCGGCTGCACCGTAAGCTGTTGACCGGTGATCTGGACGAAGCGGAAACTTTACCGCCGCCTTTGCGTCGCTGGTTAGCCAGTGAAGAGGCCTTGCCTCGTTGCCAGCTGGTACCTTCGGCGGTCACGCCCAGCACGGATGGCTACACTCATAAATATCTTCTGCGCTTGGCTGACGGGGCAGAGATCGAGTCGGTTTTAATGGGCTTTCCCGGACGTTTTACGGCTTGTCTGAGTACGCAGGTGGGCTGCGCTATGGGTTGTGTCTTTTGCGCGACCGGGCAGATGGGCTTTTCGCGGCATTTGAGAGCCGGTGAAATTGTCGGGCAGGCTCAGTATGTAGCGAGGCGTTTGCGTGAGATGCATGGAGAACCGATCCGTAATATTGTCCTAATGGGTATGGGGGAACCGTTGCACAATTTTGATCCCTTGATGGAGGCGCTGGAGATTTTAACGGATACGCGTGGACTGAATATCGGCCCTTCCCGGGTGGCGATCAGTACGGTCGGTCATGTCGCGGGAATTTATAAATTAGCGGAACATCCGGCCCGGTATTCACTGGCGGTGAGTCTGCATGGGGCAAGTGATGCCGAGCGGGGGGCCTTGGTGCCGATAAACCAGCGCTGGCCGTTGGCTGAATTACTGAAAGCGTGTCGTGCCTATTCCGAACGGAAGCGGGCAAAGGTGTTTTTCGCATGGACCTTGATTGCGGGGCAGAATGATAGTGCCGATCATGCCCGGCGATTGGGGGAATTACTGCAAGGGATGAACGCGCATGTGAATTTGATCCCGCTGAATCCGACGGAGGACTTTTCGGGACGTCCACCGGACGATGCCAGTGTGCGCGCTTTCCAGCAGATCGTACTGGATGCCGGCCTGCCCTGCACAGTGCGTCAGCGGCGTGGAATTGATGTGGCGGCAGGCTGCGGCCAGTTGAAGTCGGCAGGGAAGCGCTCCAGCCATGGCCGGAACGCTTCCTGTGTCCGCTAAACTTTTAATTTGCCGCCGTAGATGGCGTCTTCACCGAGTTCTTCTTCGATGCGCAGCAACTGATTGTATTTTGCAATGCGGTCGGAACGGCTGAGTGAGCCGGTTTTGATTTGTCCGCAGTTGGTGGCCACAGCGATGTCTGCGATGGTCGCGTCTTCGGTCTCGCCGGAACGGTGAGAGAGCACAGAAGTGTAGCCGGCTTCCTTGGCCATTTCCACAGCGTCGAGGGTCTCGGTGAGTGAGCCGATTTGGTTGACCTTGACGAGGATGGAGTTGGCAGTGCCGGTATCGATGCCCTTTTTGAGGAATTTGGTATTGGTCACGAAAAGGTCGTCACCGACCAGCTGGGTCTTGTCGCCGATGGCATCGGTCAGTTTTTTCCAGCCGGACCAGTCGTTTTCGTCACAACCATCTTCAATAGAGATGATCGGGAACTTCTTCTGAAGGTCCTGATAGAATTCTACCATTTGTGCGGAGGAACGCTTGGAACCGTCGGACTTTTTGAAAATATACTTTTTCTTCTCGGCATCGTAGAATTCGGAAGAGGCGACATCGAGGGCGAGGAAGATGTCCTTGCCGAGTTTGTATCCGGCCTTTTTGACGGCGGCAGCGATGACTTCGAGGGCGGCTTCGTTGGACTCCAGAACGGGAGCAAATCCGCCTTCGTCACCGACTGCAGTGGAGAGCCCCTTGCTCTTGAGAACGGATTTGAGAGCGTGGAAGATTTCACAACCCATACGGAGGGCTTCGCGGAAGGACTCAGCGCCCTTCGGCATGATCATGAATTCTTGGATGTCAATCGGTGCATCGGAATGCGCGCCGCCGTTCATTATATTCATCATGGGCACGGGCAGTACCTTGGCATTGGTACCCCCGATGTATTTATAGAGGGGGAGATTGAGGGCGGCTGCGGCGGCCTTGGCTGTGGCCAGTGAGACTCCGAGAATGGCGTTGGCACCGAGGTTCTTCTTGGTCGCTGTGCCGTCGAGTGCGAGCATGGTCTGGTCGACTACAGTTTGGTCACAGGCGTCGAGGCCGACCAGCTCGGGAGCGATGATCGTATCGACATTTTCAACCGCCATGAGTACGCCTTTGCCGAGGTAGCGTTTTTTCGGGTTGGTTCCTTTGGGGAACTTATTTACGGCCAGGCTGCCGTCGCGAAGTTCGACTGCTTCGTTTACGCCGGTGGAAGCGCCGGAAGGCACTGCGGCACGACCGATGACTCCGGAGTCGAGTTCAACGTCGACTTCAACAGTCGGGTTACCACGGGAGTCGATGATTTCTCGTGCGCGTATATCAGTGATGTAGGTGCTCATATAAAATATAAGATTGTCTCGTTAGTATTTAGTTTGGATGTGAAAGAGGAAATGCGTGTCTGGGTTTTATCTTCCCGACAGGGCGGTCAATTTGCTGTGCGTGTTTGGTAGGTGGCGATTCTGCGTTGCCATTGTCCGGTTTCGTCAAGGGTGGCGACGCGGGAGGAAAAGCTCTGGAAGGTTTTCGTATCGCCTTCTGCATAAGCATGAATCGCGAGATGGTAGGCAGCTTCAGAGAGAACGGAAGCGGGGAGTGTATTATCCGAGTGTATGGCGTTGAGTTGAGCGATTCCCTCTTCAGGAGATCCGCTGCGATACCGACTGAAGGCCTGACCGAGGCGGGCACGACCGGCCAGCATATTATCGGCGAGCCCTTCCTGAGCCTGCTTGTAATAGGCGTCCGCTGTAGCGAATTCGCCGTCGGTGTACGCTTGGTCTGCGAGGGTGAGGAATGAGAGGCCGCTCAAGGGATGGGCGCTGTGGGCAAGAGCAAATTCCTCGAGTGTATCGTTTGCGAGGGCATCTGTGTACTCGTTTTGGAGGTTTGCCTGCTGGCTGGTGCTGTACATTTTGACGCCGTTGATGCCGACGAGAAAAACCGCGACAAGGATGACACATCCGGCGATGAATGCTTTGTTCTCCATCCAGTAAAGGGAGATCTTGTCTTCAATGGAAAGCTCTACGGAATCTTCCGTATCAATCAAATGACGGTCATCGGAGGCGTTTGCGTTGGCCTTTGGCGCGTCTTCGTTTTTCTTTTTGCTGGGGCGTTTCATAAGCGATGCACGATAGGTGTGAAGTCAGTGATTAGTCAAAGACGACTGTTTTGTTATTGTAAACGAGAATTCGATTTTCGAGGTGAAGACGAATGGCTTGGGCAAACACCGATTTCTCCAGGTCTCTGCCCTTGCGGATCAAATCCTGAACAGAATTTCGGTGATTAATGCGGGTGACGTCCTGATGGATGATGGGGCCTTCGTCAAGATCGGCGGTGGCGTAATGGGCGGTGGCTCCGATGAGTTTAACGCCACGACTGTGTGCCTGGTGGTAGGGTCGGCCTCCGGCGAATGCGGGGAGGAAAGAATGATGAATGTTGATGACAGGGGATCCTACTGTCTGGAGAAAACGTTCAGAGAGTACCTGCATGTAGCGAGCCATGACGATGAGCTTCACGTCTTCTTTCTCAACGATCTCGATCTGTCGGTTCTCCGCCTCTTCTTTTGTTTCTGCAGTGACCGGCACATGATAGAAGGGGATGCCATAGCTTTGGGAGGCGGCTAGCAGATCTGTATGGTTGGAAATGATACAGGCTAGCTGGCCAAACATTTCACCGGATTTGAAGCGTAGGATCGTATCGTGGAAGCAATGGTCGAATTTGGAAACAAAGAGGGCTACTTTGGGGCGTTCATTGGAGAGGGCGACTTGTACTTCCATGCCCAGTTCATCCGAGGCGAAGCGCTGAAAGGCTTCGGCTTCTGCGGCGGGGTCACTGTCGGATGACAACCATTCCACCCGTTGGAAGAAGATATTGGCCTCGGTATCTTTATGCTGGTCGGCATGCTTAATGTTGCCGCCCCGCAAAAAAATCCAACTGGAGACACGGGAAACCAGACCGGGCTGATCGGGGCCGGAGAGTAGTGCGATGATGGAGCCGGTTTCCATTTGGTCAGATTCTCAGTCGCCAGACACCCTTATGCGGGGTTGGCTTCTTGGCTGTAGGATTGGATGGAGCGGACTTGATAGCCTTTTTCGCGGAGTGATTTAATGCCCTCGACGGCTGCGCTGGCAGCGGACAGGGTGGTCATGATGCAGATGCCGTGTTTGACCGCTTCAGTGCGAATCTGGTTTTCGTTTTGGCGGGGCACGGTGCCCTGCGGTGTATTGATGATGAGCGATACCTGATTATTTTTGATTAAGTCGATCACATTGGGCCGCCCTTCGCTGAGACGGCAGACATTTTTTACGACAATGCCGACATCTTTCAATACTTTGCTGGTGCCGGCGGTGGAAATGATACCAAAACCGAGCTGGCTGAGTTCCCTGCCAATTTCCACGGCTTGCGGCTTATCACTGTCCTTGACACTAATAAAGACATCGCCGGATTCTGGAAGACTTGGTTTGGCTGCCATCTGGGATTTGGCAAAGGCAACGCCGAGGTCTTTATCCATGCCCATGACTTCTCCGGTACTGCGCATTTCCGGGCTGAGCATAATGGGTGCACCGGGAAAACGGTTGAAGGGGAATACTGATTCCTTAACTGCCCAGTAGGGGGGAGTGATTTCTTCGGTAAAGCCAAGGTCCTTGAGTTTTTCACCGGCCATGACACGGGCGGCCAATTTGGCTAAAGGTACGCCGATCGCTTTAGAGACAAAGGGAACAGTGCGGGAGGCTCTGGGGTTGACCTCAATAATGTAGAGTTTGTCGTCTTTAATGGCGTATTGTACATTCATCAAGCCAACGACTTTCAATTCCTGAGCGAGCGCGTAGGTGGCCTCGCGCACATTCTCTTGTATTTCCGGAGACAAGGTATGCGGGGGCATGACCATGGCGGCATCACCGGAGTGTACACCGGCAAATTCAACGTGTTGGAGCATGCCGCCAATAAGGGTGGTCTCCCCGTCAGAAATACAGTCCACATCCAGTTCGTAGGCGTCTTCAAGGAACTTATCGAGCAGGACGGGCTTGCCCGGAGCGACGTCGAAGACCTCGCGGATAATGGTTTTCATTTCCTCCTGATCATAGACGATAAACATGCCGCGCCCGCCGAGGACAAAGGATGGGCGAAGGAGGATGGGAAAGCCGATTTCATCGGCCAGTTGGTAGGCTTGCTCTTGTGAGTCAGCGATCCGATTAGTTGGTTGCTGTAAGCCAATGCGCTCGAGGATTTCGCGGAACTGATTGCGGTCTTCGGCGGCATCGATCATGGAGGGTGAGGTGCCAATGATATTGACGCCGTGTGCCTCCAGTTCTGTCGCCAGGTTAAGGGGTGTCTGTCCGCCAAACTGAACGATGACTCCATTACAGCCGGTTTGTTGATAGATCTCGAGTACGTCTTCGAGGGTGAGGGGTTCGAAGAAGAGTTTGTCAGAGGTGTCGTAATCGGTGGAAACGGTTTCGGGGTTGGAGTTGACCATGATGGTCTCGTAACCGGCCTCGCGCAGGGCGAAGGATGCGTGTACGCAGCAGTAGTCAAATTCAATGCCCTGACCAATCCGATTGGGGCCACCGCCGAGGATCATGATCTTTTGGCGATCGCTGTTCTCGATTTCGTTTTCGGATCCGTAGGAGGAATAGTAGTAGGGCGTGTAGGCCGCAAATTCTGCGGCACAGGTATCGACCAGCCGGTACTGTGTATCAATACCGAAATCCAAGCGTTTACGGCGTACATCTTTTCTTTCTGATTGGATGAGCTCGGCAATCAGCTGGTCACTGTATCCGGCCTCTTTGGCAGACCGGAGCAGTTCGGCGCTCAAACCCGTCAACTCGGTAGCGCGCAAGGACTGCTCAATGGCCACAATTTGACGTAGTTGTTCGAGGAACCAGCGATCAATCGCGCAGAGTGTATGAATTTCTTCCACATCCATGCCATTAAGGAAGCCCTGCCGAAGCCAGAATACGCGTTCGCAGGTGGATACGGCGATGCCTTCACGAACTTTCTGCAGGTCTTCAACTTTTTCGTGGAAGGCGGGTGGGCCAATCAAGCCAGAGGCACGAATTTCGAGTGAGCGAAGAGCCTTCTGAAAAGACTCTTTAAAGGTGCGCCCAATGGCCATCGCTTCCCCCACCGACTTCATGGCGGAAGTCAGTGTGGTATCGGTGCCGGGGAATTTCTCAAAGACGAAGCGTGGTATCTTTGTCACGACATAGTCGATCGTGGGCTCAAAACTGGCCGGGGTCTCGCGAGTGATGTCGTTTCGAAGTTCGTCCAAGCTGTATCCGATGGCCAATTTCGCCGCGATTTTTGCGATGGGGAAGCCGGTGGCCTTGGAGGCCAGTGCAGAGCTGCGGGAGACCCGTGGATTCATTTCGATAACGACCATTCGCCCATTGGACGGATTGACAGAAAACTGGATATTGGAACCGCCGGTTTCAACGCCCACTTCGCGAATGCAGGCGAAGGACGCATCCCGCATGAGTTGGTATTCTTTGTCGGTCAGGGTCATGGCCGGAGCTACGGTGATGGAATCTCCGGTATGCACGCCCATCGGGTCAAAGTTTTCGATCGAACAAATGACGACGCATTGATCCTTATGGTCGCGCATGACCTCCATCTCGTACTCTTTCCAACCTAAGAGACATTCTTCGATCAGGACCTCGGTGGTGGGCGAGGCATCGAGACCGGCTTGCACCATCTTTTCATACTCTTCTCGATTGTAGGCGATGCCGCCACCGGAACCACCCAGTGTAAAGCTGGGCCGAATGATAATGGGGAACTCGCCGATCAATTCATCAGCCGCGGTGAGGGCATCACTCAAATTGTTTACCGTAGCGGATTTGGCCACATCCAAACCGATCTTGATCATGGCCTGCTTAAAGATGTCGCGGGCTTCGCCCTTTTCAATGGCCTCCGGTTTGGCGCCGATCATTTCGACTCCATATTTTTCGAGGATACCGGCGGCATGTAACTCCATCGAGAGATTTAGCCCGGTTTGTCCCCCAAGCGTGGGCAAGAGTGCATCGGGTTTTTCTGCGAGGATGATCTTTTCCAGGGCATCTATCGTTAACGGCTCGATATAGGTGACATCAGCAAACTCCGGATCTGTCATAATCGTGGCCGGATTACTATTAACGAGTACGACCTTGTAGCCCTCTTCGCGCAAAGCCTTGCATGCTTGCGTACCGGAGTAGTCGAATTCACAGGCTTGTCCGATAATGATGGGACCGGAGCCGATGATTAGGATTGTTTTAATGTCACTGCGTTTTGGCATAAAATTTTCCAGATCGTGATTTTTTTAAAGACCCATGCAAGCATGAACGCGATGATCGAGTCGACTAATCTGGTCGGATTATCGTCCTGCGGAAGCGAGGAAGGAAAAACCGAAGACTTTTTGCGTAGCCAAAGAATGCAGTCTAGGCTAGCCTAGGCTTCTATATTTTATCGATGAGCGCTCAGAAAAAACCCGTCTATTATGTGGCCTTTGCATTAATTGCACTGATCCTTTTACCCCTCCTAATTTGGCTGATAAGCCTACTATTACGCTCCGGAAAAGGGGCTGATTTCGTTACACCGGCCAATGGGGGGGCAGAAACAACAAGTGTTGCTCCGGTGGGCTTTGAGCAGTTACAGATCGCAGATCGCGCTCAAACCCTGCTCGACGGCCCTATCGCAGAAGCGGCGCAGGCGGGTCGTTTATCGCTGCAGGCTGTCCTGGAGTTACGGCGTTTTGAGGATAAAGCGGCCTCTGCCCGGGCTTCGGGCAATACCCAAAAGGCGGCCAAGCTGTACACCCTGGTAGTCGATCGTGCTGAGGGTATGCTTGCCTTGTTGAAACAGGTGGATGAAGCGAACGCCCTGCGAGACACAGTATATCAGCGCCTAGAGGAGGCCGAGCCCCTGAAAGCAGTTTTTTCGGAGAGTTATGGCCAAGCGGTGGCTGCTTTTGATCAAGCACAGTTGCAGCTGACTGCGGAAAACTACCCGGCGTGCCTGGACTCATTGAAGCAATCCGGGGAAATTCTGGATGATCTGGCGAATCGTTCCGAGGCATACATTACGATGCGTTTGGAAGAGGCCAAGACTGCTCTGGATGGTCTCGCCTTAGAGAAAGCACTCGCGGCCTACGAGGCGATCCTTGCACTGGCGCCGAAGCATGCAGAGGCCATGGCGGGTCTGACCATGGTTGAGTCGATTCGTGGTATTGCCGGTGATCTCCAAGCGATCAATGCGCTCGAAGGTGCGGGGCAGTGGGAAGCGGCACTCGGCAAACTGGAGGGCCTCTTGTCGGCCAAGCCGCAAAATGCTTATCTGCTTGCCCGGAAAGAGCAGCTCACGGAAAAAATACGAGAGCGCACATTTCAGCAGCGCATTGCTGAGGCGGAGGCCTTTGTTGCCGCCGGTGACTTGGCCGGTGCAGTGGCGAGCCTGGAAGCAGCGCTAAAAGTCAAGAACAGTGAATCGATCTCTGCGCGGCTGGAAGATCTGAAAAAGCAGATTCTCACTGCTCGTCTCGAAGCCCTATTGGCGAATGGTTACAGTGCCCTGCAGGCCGGTCGCTACGCCGATGCGAGAGATGCCTACAAAGAGGCGCTGGGACTGGCGCCGAAATCGAAGGAAGCACAAACCGGATACGAAAAAGCCTCGAGTATGCTGCTCTCCGGTATTCGTTACAGCCAGAATCTGGCAAATGCGGATAAGTACATTGCCAGCGGGCGTTATCCGCTGGCGGCGAAGTTTTTCAATAAAGCGCTTTCCTCTCGGCCATCCCAGTTAGCCAAAGCGCAGCAAGCGAAAGAGAGCACAATTCGTGAAATCCTTGAGCGGGAGAGTCAACCGGTGCCTGTGCGGGTGCTTTCGGACAAGAAAACGTACGTCAGCCTGACGGGGGTTTTTCCTCCGGAAAGGGTGGAATCGAAGGATCTCAGCCTTTTTCCCGATGTCTATACATTGAAAGGGACGCGAAAGGGCTATCGGACGATCGAAAGGACGATCCAGATCGATAGCACGCAGTCTGGTACAGATATCCGTATACAATGCAGCGAAAAAGAATAATCCGAACCTTTGGCCTGAGTCTTTTCCTGATGGCGCATGGCCT
>CENU01155786.1_pt1 | contig 16279 bp, 12 predicted proteins | sample 361331 | NCBI WGS metagenome assembly CENU01 (sample SAMEA2619766, study PRJEB7988) | marine metagenome | isolation source: saline water (ENVO:00002010), including | reverse complement strand
CTACCCCACGGTTTCAGCCACCTACCGATACAGCGAAGATGAGCGCTCGGGGCGTGTTACCCCGCCGACTGCCTTCAACTTGCCACCTCGATCGGATGGCAATAACGAGAGTATCCAGATTCGTTTTGATCTGCCGCTCTACTCAGGCGGTGCCATCAGTGCCAACAAACGCCGCTCGTACGAGCAGTACAACGTTGTTCGTGAAAATCGCATCAACCTAACCCGCAATACAGTAACCACTGCTCGCTCATTACATATGACCGTTATGTCTGACGTCGCTCGGGTAAAAGCTCGGGGGCAGGCTATCAAGTCCAGCCAAAGCGCATTGGATGCGACCGTTGCTGGCTATGAGGTGGGCACCCGAAATATTGTCGACGTGCTGAACGCACAAAACCTCGTGTTTGCCGCACAGCGCGACTACGCGAATAGTCGTTACGACTATGTCATCAACAGCATGCGTCTGAAAGAAAACGCCGGCACGCTCTCTCCCGATGACATCCTCGCGCTGGAGCGATTTCTGCAAGCACCCGAGCCTGCGACTGCGTCAGAAGACGGCTGATCTAGCCCAACAAGGCTTCGAGGATATCGAGCTGGCGCCGGGTGGCGCCGCGCCGACTATCGACAAACTGTTTCGCCGAATCACTCGAATCGACACGCGCACTTTCAAGCCATGTGCGTTGTAACTGATCACACAGAGCGTGCTCCGATCCAATCGTTGTGATGGCGTCATTGCGCTCCATATCGCGCACAATGCTGGCGAAGTTAGTCACGTGTGGACCTGTCAACACAGTGCAACCCCATGCTGCCGCCTCGATGGGATTGTGCCCACCCCGAGGCACTAAACTCCCGCCGATAAAGGCAACGCTCGCCAAACCCAGAAATGCACTGAGCTCACCCAATGTATCGATCAGTAATACGTCGGTATCACTCCTCAGTGCCTCGCCATCGCTCCTCATTTGATAGCTAAACGACCGCTCTTCGAGCAATCGAATAATTTCGGGGCTCCGGTTGGGATGCCGAGGCGCCAGCAGTAGCAAACTGCAAATGCCAAGGCTTTTGAGTTGCTCCAAGGCATTGAGTACTAGTACCTCCTCGCCCGGGTGGGTACTCGCAGCCGCCCAAATCGACTGCTGCTTTACCGCATCGCCCAACTGACTCTTGATATCGTTCAATTGCTCGCGACGGTTCGCCAAATCAATATCAAATTTCATACTGCCGACAATGTGCAGGGATGCGGGCTCAGCTCCAAGCTTTTTGAACCGCCGTTGATCGGCCTGGGATTGGCAAGCGATCGCGCTGAAACGCTCCAGTGTCTGCCGGGTCAAGCCAATAAATCTGGCATACCCACGGGCTGAACGCGCCGACAAGCGCGCATTGAGCAACACGGCTGGGATATTGGACGCTTGGGCTCCAGCCAGCACATTGGGCCAGATTTCGGTTTCCACCATCACGACTAATTCGGGTCGCCAATGTTTAATGAACCGGGTCACCACCTGGGGGATGTCGAATGGAAACCAGCACTGCTCAACGCGATCGCCAAAAAGTGCCCTGGTCTGTGCAGCCCCAGTGGGTGTCGTATTGGTCACCAGTAGAGCCTTTTGTGGATGCTCCGACAATAGGCGCTCGATCAAGGGTGCGACTGCCAATAACTCACCCAGCGACACTGCGTGGATCCAGATCAGCCCCTCGCCAGGGCGGGTACGCGCAGGTAAGCCCAGCGCGAAGCGCTGTCGCCACTGGAAACGATAGGACGGCTCCTTAACACTCCGCCACAACAAGCGAAGCACAAATAACGGCGAGAGCACCGTAAACACTGCACTATAAATCAGACGAGACATCCGGCCACTTGTTCCAGCTAATTGATCGTTAACGTCATATACTGAGTCTTTTGCCGCGAGCCTACCATGCATGATGCCGACTTGAGCGATGTGAAAGGGTTTTTGCCCGACCACGAGGCAAAACAACTTTTCGACTGGGCACTGGAGGCGGGTCGATTTGGACCCTTACTGGAAATTGGAAGCTACTGTGGCTTGTCCACGCTATGGTTGGCATCAGCGGCAAAACAACGAAACACCGTGGTGTTTGCCATCGATCACCACCGGGGTTCGGAGGAGCATCAGCCCGGCGAGTTTTTTCACGACGAGGCACTCCTAGATGACACTGGACGCTTCGATTCATTACCGGAGTTTCGGCATAATTTGCGAAACCATGAGGTGGAAGATGTCGTCATTCCCGTGGTCTCAAAAGCGAGCGTACTCGCTAGATATTGGCAAACAGCGCTGGGTCTCGTGTTCATCGATGGTGGACACAGCCTCGATGTAGCGTTGGCTGATTACCGGGGATGGGCGCATCATGTCACCGCTGGCGGTTTACTCGTCATCCACGACGTATTCGACCATGTAGATGCGGGAGGACAGGCGCCGCGAACCATCTGGCAATTAGCGCTCAATTCAGGCTTGTTTGAAGCAGCCGGTGACTGTGATTCGCTAAGAGCGCTCAGACGCCTGCCGGCTTGAACGACCGGCTCTTTCTCTTGCGGGTATCTGTCGGCAACGTCGACTTGAGAAATAAATCGCTAGCTTTCGTATGATGATAGAGCGCGTCAGCCGCGAGCAATGCCGCACCTGCCGTCCATGTTGGCTTTTCTAAGGGCCAAAGAATTTGCTCTTCGAATTGATAGCCAGTCCAGAAAACACCATCGTCATCGCGCCACTGCCACAGCGAATTAAACAGGGTTTCAGCGCGCGAGCGATCTCCAATCGCCAACAAAGCCATTGTCAATTCGCATGACTCGGCGACCGTTACCCAGGGTTGATGATTCTCACATCGGCAGCCCAAATCGGCCTCGACAAACTCTGACCAGCGCGCATCAATCCTCTCTCGCCCTTGGGACACATCAAAAACACCGGCCAAGACGGGATAGAACCAATCCATGGCATAGCGCGACTTACTCTCCCAATTGCGATCAAACCGCTCGGGGCGATGTCGTAGCGCAGTGCCCAACGCCTGACGGGCAGCAATCCATTGAGGTTTCAGCACGCCTTTCGCGCGACTCAACCGGATCGCGCATTCGAGAGACTTGTAGATAGAGCTACAACCTGTCACCAGCGCATCGTCAAGCGGATAACCGAGTCCGTCGCTGCCCCAAGCGACATCTCCGTGCTCCGATTGCAGGTCTAATACAAATTCGATGGCTCGATCAACGACCGGGAACATCGTGTCCAAAAACTCACTATCGGCCGTGATCAAATAATGATGCCAAACACCTGTTGCGATGTAGGCAACATAATTGCTTTCTCGCCGCGTGATGTTGGCAGCTTCGCCATTCACATAAGATGCCCACCAACTGCCATCTTCGAGCTGCTCAGCCTGCAGCCATTCGTAAGCACGCTGCGCCGCATCAAACTCGCCAGCAATGCTAAGCGCCATAGCAGCTTCGGTATGATTCCAGGGGTCGGTGTGACCACCCGAAAACCAGGGAATTTCACCGTTCTCACGCTGAAGATCCAATATGTAATCGATATTGGGCCGCAACAATGCTTCGGGATAGCGCTCAGGGGTCAACGTTGTCATTTGGCAGACTCAAACACATCAGCCCGATCAAAATACATCACCACGCTTTTGCCCATCCAGGGGTTCATCACTCGATCGAATAAACGGGTTATCCAGGGCTTTGCCATTAAATCCCACACCAACAACCGATGGTATCCACGAACGATAGCGGGCTCCTGTTCGCGCTGCCAAAACAAGCACTTAAGCCACCAATAGGGGACATGAAGAGCATGCGCTCCGCGGCGTCGAGTGCATTTGAAATCGTAGCGCTCGACTTCTCTTCGTAAGTGTAGCGCGTCAAAAATCCGAATATGGCCCCCAACAGTTCGCCGGTAGGCATCGCAGAGTGTCCAGCAAACCCACTCGGGCCACGCTCTCGGGACACTGATGCAAAGCCGGCCATCTGGCTTAAGTACTCGATGTATTTCCTCCAAAAAGTGGATGTAATTGGGAATGTGCTCGAGTACCTCACTACAGATTAAACGGTCTACCGAATTATCTGCCAGCGGCAAACGCCCGCCATCGGACTGTAAAAACTGAATCTTACCTTTAGGCTGATAATCCGCCATATCGCCGATTCTGGATGCCGCGGTCTTAAGATCCTGATGGGAAAGATCAACCCCGAGTACCTGAGTACCCTCAGCCAAGTAAGCAGTCAAGGCATGTCGACCTTCGCCACACCCCAAATCAAGACATACGTGTTCTGGCTGCAAGTCGAAATAATCGAAATCAACGGTCAACACAACGCGATGACCTCCCGATAGTAGGCAACCATGCGTTCCGCACACCGGTCCCAGCAATATTCGTTAATCGCCCTGTCGCGACCGGCTGCCGCTAGTCGCTCACGCTCCTCCGAGCTCGACAGCAATCCTGCAATGGCGGAGGCCAGCGCCTGTTCATCACCAGCAGCCACAACCTGACCAGCCTCACCCACGACCTCGGGAAGGGCGCCGCCGTTGGTTGAAACAAGGGGAACACCGCAGGCCATGGCCTCGATGGCTGGCAATCCAAACCCTTCATAAAGCGAGGGTACAACCGCCACCGTCGCCTTCGCATAACACGCCACCATCTCCTCGGTACTAATGCCGTGTCGATAATCGATCGCTTCATCCAGACCTAAACTGTTAATAAGACGACGAGTTTCTCCGTCGGTCTTGGGCTTGCCGATTAGAGTGAGCATCAACCCGGGGAATTGCGGCCGAAGTCGCGCCATGGCTTTGAGCAGAACTGGAAGACCTTTGAGCGGCGCATCGGCCGAGGCCGTGGTCATGAGTCGAAAGGGTTCGCGCTGAACTCCTGACAAGGGGCGAAAAACATCGATATCAACGCCCAACGGCATCACGCTAATCGCCTCGGGCTTTACCGCAAAATCCGCTGCAATATCGATTGCAGAAGCCTGCGATACCGTTACCACAGCGCTCAACCGCTTTGCCACCCGCTTTTGCATTCGCAGAAATCCGTGCCAACGGTGGATTAGCAAGCGCAGATACCACTTTGGCTCGGCCGCTAGCGCGACTGCGTAGTCACGAGTGATAGGGTGGTGGATAGTCGTGACGAGCGGTGTCCTGCCTTCTTCAACTTTAAGAATGCCGTATGCCAGCGTTTGATTATCGTGAATTACGTCGAAACTGCCCTCGCGATCAACATACCAGCGCGAGAAGCGCTCTCCGAATAACCAAGGCTCGGCAAATCCGCCCGTAAGCTTACTGAACCACTCGATAAGATTAAGACGATTGAGAAGTTGACATGGCGTCACAGACCGCAACCCATGCTCGTAGAGATCCAAGCTGGGCAACTGGACCAAACTGACAGAGTCATCTAATTCCGGATAGGGCGGGCCCGATATCACAGTCACTTGGTGGCCTAGTTTGGCTAAGGATCGCGACAGGTACTTGACATAGATTCCTTGCCCTCCGGAGTGGGGCGCTGAACGATATCCTAATAAGGCAATGCGCAAGGGCTGCTCGTCATCATGGGCCTGGCTTCGCGAGCGCTGAGTGGCAGAGGTATAGGCTTTAGCGTTCACGATAACGTCGTCACAGATTTGGCGGGCACTATGCCGATTATAAGCTGTTGATTCAACTGCACTACAGCATTAACAGCAGCCACACCAGCTTCGTTAGTGGCCGTTGCTGAGCCTGCTCCGTATGCTTTCGAGAGTAGATGCTTTTACAGTACCAAGACTCAAAGCCGGGCGTTAATCCAAGTGATACAGGTATTGATGATGTCGTCTCGTTCAGGTTCGTTAAACAGCTCGTGAAAGACCCCATCGTAAACCGTGATCTGCTTGTCACTCGACCCTAATTGCTCGACAAATGTTTTTGAGGCCGCGACCGAGGTCAGCTTGTCTTCGGCACCGTGCAGTAGCAGCAGTGGTAAAGAGATGCGGCTGGCTTCCTGTAGCACCCGACCACCCTCGTCAAGCAAAGCCACCGCCGTGCGAGCTGGAATATTTTGATGATGAACCAAATCATCGGCTAGGTAAGCTTCTACCACAGCGGCATCACGAGAAATCGCTGACGAATCAATATCGAACGCCTTTGCGGTAGGCGCCATCCAACTCAGCGCTCGTAGTAATAGCACCTGCCACAGTGGCGGTGGCGCAGGCAAGCCCAAAGCTGGGCCAGTCAGAATCGCACCGCAGTAATCGTTCTGATCGGTAATGAGGCTGCTCGCAGCGATTAAACCACCCATGCTATGTCCAATCAGAAAGACCGGAAGCTCTGGGTGAATGGATTTCAGGTGGTCTCGCAACTCGGCCAGCGGAGTGACTAGTGCAGCAAAACCTTCAGCGTAGGCACGTCGTCCCGGCGACTGTCCATGTCCGATGTGATCGAGCGCAACCACCGAAAACCCAGCATCGTTAAAGTCAGTTGCTGTCTGCTGGTATCGACCAGAGTGTTCACCGAGACCATGGCTGATAAGAATGAGCGCTTTGGCGTCTTGACACGGCCAACTTCGATAAAAAATACCGCTAGGCAGATAGTCCGATGTCATAGTTCCTAACCCTAAGCGAGTACTGCGGTCGCTAATCAGCGACAGCGGTCACCCAGCTACCATAGCGTGTGTCTCGACCACGGACACTGTCGAAGTAGATAGCTTGCATAGCTTCGGTCAAGGGTCCCCGACTGCCACTCCCGATCTGTCTTCCATCCAGTTCGCGAATCGGCACCACCTCAGCGGCGGTGCCCGTGAAAAACGCCTCATCCGCCACATAAAACTCATCGCGAGTAATACGTCGCTCAACAATTTCATGGCCCAAATCAGCCGCAATGCGGAAGATACTGTCTCGGGTGATGCCTTCCAAACACGAGGTTAGCTCAGGGGTGAACAACTTACCGTCGCGCACAATAAAAACATTCTCACCGCTGCCTTCGGCAACATATCCCTCGTTATCGAGAAGAAGCGCTTCCTCGCAGCCGGAGTCCAACGCCTCGCGCAAAGCCAAAATGGAATTGATGTAATTGCCATTTGCTTTTGCCTTGCACATCGTGATGTTGACGTGGTGTCGGGTGTAGCTAGACGTTCGCACCTTAATCCCTCGATCTCTCGCCTCGGGGTCCATGTAGGAGGGCCATGACCACGCGGCGACCATCACGTGCGTTTTAAGGTTATCGGCGCGCAATCCCATACCTTCAGAGCCGAGAAAACACATTGGTCTGATATAGGCTTCCTCTAGACCATTGACACGAACCACTTGCCGCTGCGCCTCGTTCAAGGTGTCCTTGTCGTAGGGCATGTCCATCTGCAAAATTTTGGCAGAGCGGAAAAGCCGGTCGGTGTGCTCTTTAAGTCTGAAGATGCAGGTGCCTGAATCTGGGGTAGCGTAGGCCCTCACGCCCTCGAAGACGCCCAAACCATAGTGGAAAGTGTGGGTGAGTACGTGAACCTTTGCCTCTTCCCAGGGGACTAATTCTCCATCGAGCCAAATTGATCCAGATAATTTAGAGAGGTCCATAGTTTTTCTCACACCGCGTCGACTATCGCGTCGATCCTTTATAAACCGGGTAGTAGCCGGCGACACAGCGGCGCCGACTGATTCATTATTGTTGCTGCGCGCTCCACCGACGACTCATCCGTGAGTGCGATGGTTGACTCATGAGCTATCGACCTGAGCGTCAAGTAAGCATTGGTGAGCAATGCCGCTTCCTTGCTGTCGACCGCCAACGACTCACCTAAATCTGCCAGCAATCTCACCACATCAGACCAGCGAGCAATCGTTTTTGAGTCGCTTGCGTTTCGCAGAGTCAGGTATTGCACCACAAATTCGATATCAACAATACCGCCTTCACCGTATTTCAGATCGCTCGCCAGGTCTCCTTTTTCGCCGCCGAGGCTCTGCACTCGCATTTTCTGTCGCATCGATACAACATCATCTCGCAATGTCCGCTCGTCGCGCGGCATCGCCAATACATCGAGCCGCAACGCCTCAAGGCCTTGAATTAATCCCGTATCGCCCGCGACCGCCCGCGCGCGAACCAAAGCCTGGTGCTCCCAAGTCCAGGCATCTCGCCATAAATAATGGGTTAGGGCACTCAAAGTGGTCACCAGAAGGCCCGATTCGCCATTGGGCCGCAACCGGAGATCAACCTCGTACAAGCGACCGCCGAGCATGGTGGTGGTCAGAATATGAATGACTTTCTGTGCCAGTCGTGTGAAGTAGCGATAGTTTTCAATGGGTTTATCGCCATTGGTCATTCCGGACTCGCCGTCACAAACAAATACCAAATCGAGGTCCGACTGATAGTTCAGTTCGAGTCCGCCCAACTTACCGTAGGCGAGTATGGCGAAGCCTGCGCTATTACCCGGGGTGCCATGCCGCAACTCAAGCTCTGTCTTCGCTTGAGTAACCGCCTCATCGAGAATAACTTCAGCGAGAAACGATAAATTGTCGCTCACTTTCATCAGCGGCAAGGAACCCTCGAGCTCACTCGCCGCCACCCGGAACACGATCTCGTCCTTAAATCGCCGCAAATCCTGCATCGGCGCCTCCAAGTCGGAGCCGGACCAACGCTTTCGGTATTGATTGAGAAGTATCGCGATATCGTCTCGGCTCGGCGCAGTGAACAAGCGATCGGGAAACAGGAGCTCATCCAGAAGCTCAGGACGCTCTTGCAGACGATCGGCGATAAATCGACTGCGAGCAGTCAAAAACACCAGTCGGTCGAGCGCAGATGGGTTCTCAGCGAGTAGCGACAAATAAGCGCTCCGGCGTAGGACGGCCTCGACAATTGATAGCACTCGCTCAAAGGCGCTTAAGGATGTCTCGAGCTTGTCGGCAGATTGGCATAACAGGGGTAAGAGCCGTTGGAGACGGCGCAAACCTTCTTCATCCATGAGGTGAAGCCTGGCATTTGCTGTAAAAGCGTCGAGCGCAGGTAAAAAGCTGGCCGCCCGAGCCAAGCCCAACTCATCGATAGATCCTCGATCGATCGTCATATTATCTGAGTCGCCTGCGAGCAAGAGGGACCGGCGCTCCCCTGGCTCAGCTAGAAGCGCATCAAAACGCTCAGCAATGTCGGTGCGTGCCGTGGCAATCCGCCCTGCCAGTGAGGCCCAGGATGGCTGATTCAGCAGGCCCACAACGCATTGTTGATCGTCAGGGCTCGTGGGCAGGGCGTGGGTCTGCCGGTCAGCGAGCGCCTGCAACGCATGCTCTACCTGCCGAAGAAAACGATAACTCTGATGCAGAGTCTCGCTGTAGTCTTTGTCGAGGTAGCCCGCATCAGTCAAAACCTCGATCGACTCGGCAAACCCTCGACATCTGAGTTCGGGGTAGCGTCCACCTCGCGTTAATTGGTGTGACTGGACAATAAACTCTGCCTCTCTGATGCCTCCGCGTCCTCGTTTGACATCATCGTCGTAATCCTTGTTAACCCGCTCGGTCTCAATCAGGCGCTTCATATCGCGCAGCCCGTCGATAATGCCAAAATCGATATAACGACGGTAGACGAAATGTCGAAATAAATCGTTGATCTCTTGGTGCTGCGCGGGAGCCAAGCTGATAACCCGCGCTTTCATCAGGGCATAGCGCTCCCAGTTTCTTCCATGCTCCTGATAGTAGGTCTCCAGGGCGGGAAGATTAGCAACCAGAGCACCGCTGTCACCGAAAGGTCTAAGCCGGGTATCGACGCGAAATACTCGGCCGTCTGCGGTTACTGAGTCCAGATACCTAATAATCGCTTGTGCTTGCCGGGTGAAGTACTCCTGATTGGAGACGCTCTTTCGACCACCCATGGTCTCACCGGGGTCGTTGTAAGCGAACATGATGTCAATATCGGACGATAGGTTGAGCTCATAGCCACCCATTTTACCCATGGCGACTACGAGTAGCGCCTGCTCCTCGCCGCTCGATGCACCAACCGGTCTGCCTAAGCGTGCTACCAATTGCTCTTTCGAGTACAGGAGGCTTTGCCGAATCACCGAATCGGCCAGCGCGGACATAGCAAACAGCGCCCGGTCCAAACCATCCGGATCAACGAAGCTCGACCACACGATGTGCAACATGCAGCGTCGGCGCCGCTGACGAAGATCGGCTAAAAACTCGTCTTCCGCGAGGGTAGAGCTGATCGGTACTGCCTCATCAAACAGCAAGGACACGGTATCTACCGGTGGAGAAGCCCAATCCAACTCCGACAGTGCCCAGCTAGCATTTGCCTGAAACAGATCGCGGAAAAATTCACTCGAAGCAAAGAGCCTGATCAGTGCATCACGCTGGTCATCCGGTACACGCTCCTCAAGCCAGCCCCCAGGTAATTCTCCACCTACACGCTCGAAAAAAAGATCTAGGGTCTCGTTGGTCTTCACGCCACGTGCTCACAGGGCCTTCGACAATGTCTCTGTGACTACTATCCTTCGATTGCGTTTCAGCCGCAACCGCAGAGGGGATGGGGTAGAGGGTTAATCTGCTGGCGAATATACTTGGCGTGCATTGTGGGAGTGCGCGCCTAGGTAAACCACACGCCGCGGGCAGACCCATTATTGTCATAAACCAATGATCTAATTTGCGTCGTATAGTCGAAGCAAACCCCAGGGTAGGAATTACCAATGGAAATATTAGCTAGCCACTATGGCGCCATTATGTTTTTGGTCCTCGCCTTTGGCCTATTTATGGCGTGGGGGATTGGCGCAAATGATGTCGCAAATGCCATGGGCACTTCTGTGGGGGCGGGGGCGCTCACATTAAAGCAAGCCATTATTGTAGCGGCGATTTTTGAATTTCTTGGCGCCTTTTTGGCTGGCGGTGAAGTGACCTCCACCATCCGCAAAGGCATTATCGACCCCGCTTTGTTTGAGGCGATTCCGGAACAATTTGTATTCGGTATGTTGTCGGCGCTGCTCGCCGCTGCAACCTGGTTGCTGATTGCCAGCCATCGAGGATGGCCCGTCTCTACAACGCATTCGATCGTTGGCGCAATCGTTGGCTTTTCCGTGGTCGCCGTATCGGTGGATGCTGTCAATTGGGGAACAGTCGGTGAAATCTCAGCAAGTTGGGTCGTCTCACCGGTGTTGGCTGGCAGCATCGCTTGGTGTCTCTACAAGTCCGTCGAAGCGCTGGTTCTAAACAAAGACGACGCAACAGCCGCGGCAGCCAAGTGGGTACCCCTATACATGTGGATGGTCGGATTCATGATCTCCATGGTTACCTTGCTTAAGGGACTCAAGCACGTCGGTTTGGATATCGATCTAGGGACAGGCTCGGGGTTTGTCGACGCCGCCGTCCTATCGGCAATCATCGGCCTTCTTGTCGCGGCCGCCGGTGGCGCCTGGGTGAGACGGCGACTCAGCCAAGACTCAGGCATGGGTATTGAAACGATATTTGGCATGCTCATGATATTCACGGCCTGTGGCATGGCATTTGCCCATGGCTCCAACGATGTAGCCAATGCGGTGGGCCCGGTTGCTGCTGTTGTTCAGACTGTTCAAGACAGCGGGTCAATTGCGGCCAAATCAGGCATGCCGTGGTGGGTGCTGTTGGTTGGCGCCGTGGGCATTGTCGTGGGGCTTGCCACTTATGGTTGGCGGGTTATCGGAACCATCGGCAAGCGAATCACTGAGCTGACACCAAGCCGAGGTTTTGCAGCCGAGCTCGGTGCAGCGGGTACGGTCGTTATCGCCTCGGGTACCGGGCTCCCGATTTCCACAACCCACACCCTAGTCGGTGCCGTTCTTGGGGTTGGGTTGGCACGTGGTACAGGGGTCGTCGACTTCAATACCGTGAAGCAAATCGTTTCAAGCTGGCTTGTTACTCTCCCCATAGCTGCGGTGCTTGCTATCGCCTACTTCTACACGCTTAAAGCTGTTTTTATCTAAGAGCCTCACTTGACCACTAGCACTCAAACCATTGAATGGTTTCGCCACACGGCGCCCTATATCAACGCTCACCGTGGAAAAACCATGGTGGTCGGTCTGAGCTCCGGCGCTCTGCATGATGATAACTTCGGTAATCTTATTCACGACCTAGCACTTATGCATTCGATGGGGATCAAGCTCGTCATCGTTCACGATGTAGCCAAGCCGGCTGAATTTTATCGAGACCGACCGCTCAGCAAGGATGGCCTGGCACAGCACTTATCAGAAAGCGCGGATGCTCATCTCGCCATCGAGCAGAAGCTATCGACCGGCCTTCCCAATTCACCGCTGCATCGTACTCGCTTGAAAGTGACAACCGGGAATTATGTAACCGCGCGCCCCATCGGCGTGATAGATGGGACAGACTTCGGCTCAAACGGCGTCGTAAGAAGCGTCGATGTGTCTGCTGTTCATCACTGCTTGAGTGGCGGTTCCATTTGCGTGCTGCCTCCCCTCGGTCACTCGCCAGCAGGCGAGACATTCGCTCTCGATTCACTGGATCTTCTCAGGGCAGTCGCGGTCGCCATCGCCGCAGACAAAGTCATAGTGTTGTCGGAGCACGACGGCCTGAAATGCGACGGTGAGCTAGTCAGGCAAACAACCGTTGATGAGCTTCGATCTGCCGCGCCAGAGCAGGCGATACGTCCGCTGATACAGCTGGCCTGCGATGTCTGCGATGCGGGTGTTGCACGAGCCCATCTTATTGGATTCCATGATAACGGCGCCCTGCTAAAGGAGCTGTTCACCCACGACGGTGCAGGCACCTTGATATCACCGGAGCCCTATGAACAAACAAGGGCCGCGACTATCGAGGATATCCCAGGGCTTATCGAGTTGATTCGCCCGTTAGAGAGCGCCGGTGTGCTCGTGCCGCGATCGCTCGAGCGAATCGAACGAGAAATCGATGACTATATCTGTGTGCTAAGGGATGGTCGCGTGATTGCCTGTGTCGCCGTCTACTGCCACCATGATGACAATTTAGCCGAGATGGCGTGCTTAGCGACGGACCCTGCCTACCGCGATTTAGGTCATGGCGAGCACCTAATGAATCATGCCAAACAGCGTGCCATCAGCTCGGGAATCTCTCGATTATTCGCACGAACAACACAAACAGCGCATTGGTTTAGAGAACAGGGGTTCTCTGAGATATCATTGCAAGAGTTACCAGACAGCCTCTACGAAAATATCGACCAGTCGCGACAATCGAAGTTGTTGATGCTTCAAAACTTTTAGTGCGCTGTAACGCCCACGCGTAGGAGAATAAATTCATGCCTCAATACCGATCGCGGACCTCTACAGCAGGACGCAATATGGCGGGTGCTCGCGCGCTTTGGCGTGCTACCGGCATGACGGATGCAGACTTTGAAAAACCAATAGTCGCGGTGGTTAATTCCTTTACGCAATTTGTACCCGGCCACGTGCACTTAAAAGACATGGGCCAGCTGGTCGCCCGCGAAATTGAAGCTGCGGGCGGCGTTGCCAAGGAGTTCAATACCATCGCTGTAGATGATGGCATCGCCATGGGACACGATGGAATGCTCTATAGCCTGCCCTCGCGGGATATTATCGCCGATTCGGTGGAATACATGGTGAACGCACACTGCGCCGATGCCATGGTGTGTATTTCCAACTGCGACAAAATCACACCTGGGATGTTAAACGCAGCAATGCGACTCAATATCCCGGTAGTCTTTGTGTCAGGCGGTCCGATGGAAGCGGGTAAGACAGCGCTTTCCGAACACAAGCTAGACCTAGTTGATGCCATGGTGATTGCTGCCGACACGTCAGCGGATGATGAGAAAGTAGCCGCCTATGAGCGCTCGGCCTGTCCAACCTGCGGCTCTTGCTCCGGGATGTTCACCGCAAACTCTATGAACTGCCTCACCGAGGCGCTTGGACTCAGCCTGCCGGGCAATGGCTCGCTACTCGCTACGCACTCAGACCGCGAAGCACTGTTTCTAGAAGCGGGTAGATTAATCGTTGAACTGACACGGCGCTGGTATGTTGAAGATGATGCTAACGCACTCCCGCGCACAATTGCTAATCGTGCCGCCTTCGAGAATGCTATGAGTCTAGACATCGCCATGGGCGGCTCAACCAATACGATCTTGCATCTATTGGCGGCGGCACAAGAGGCCGAGTTGGACTTTACGATGGCCGATATCGATGTGCTATCGAGGCAGGTACCTCAACTCTGCAAAGTGGCACCAAGCACCCCAAAATATCATATGGAAGACGTGCACCGTGCCGGGGGCGTACTAGCAATTTTGGGTGAACTGGCCAGATCCGATCGCTTAAATCTCGATTGCGTCACTGTACACAGCAAGAGCATTGGTGATGCCATCGAAGCCTGGGATATCGCAGTATCCGATAACCCCATCGCGCACGAGCGATTTAGCGCTGGCCCTGCGGGTATTCCGACTCAGCAAGCCTTTAGTCAATCGACTCGGTGGCCCTCTTTAGATCTCGATCGCGCTGAGGGCTGTATCCGCTCGAATGAGCATGCTTACTCAGCCGAGGGTGGACTCGCTGTACTGTTCGGCAACATTGCTGAGGATGGTTGTGTCGTAAAAACAGCCGGGGTTGAAGACGAGTTGTTGACGTTCTCTGGCCCCGCACACCTTTGCGAGAGCCAGGAGGCCGCGGTGGCCGATATTTTGGAAGACCGCGTGCAAGAAGGCGCTGTCGTCATCGTGCGATACGAAGGTCCGCGCGGAGGCCCAGGCATGCAAGAAATGTTGTATCCGACTAGCTACCTCAAATCAAAGGGATTAGGAAAAGCCTGCGCATTGGTGACCGATGGACGTTTCTCAGGAGGTACGTCGGGTCTGTCTATCGGTCACGTGTCACCCGAGGCAGCTGCAGGGGGAGCGATTGCGCTGGTGCTCGATGGCGATACAGTTAATATCGACATTCCTAACCGACGAATCGATGTTGCCCTGAGCACCGAAGCCTTAGCTGAACGACGCTTGCAACAGGAGGGGCGAGTCAGACCTTACACGCCAGAGCAAGCGCGGCCCCGTCAGGTAAGCCCAGCGCTGAAATTCTATGCCAAGACAGTAACCAGTGCAGATCGCGGTGCCGTCAGAGATCTATCGCTGTTAGACGATTAAGCCTCGTCGATGGCGGGCTCAATACGAGCCGATAATGCGTCGATGTCCTCAGTCAAGTCGGTGAGAAAGTCCCGTAGGCGTCGGTCCTGACGCTCGCTGCGGCTATTTATCACATCGACCAGCAATACCAAAATAATCTCGCCATTACGGTCAATTGCAGTGACATAATCGGGAATCCGTTCTGCCTCGCGGTCCTCGACGAGGGCAATAATATCCCCTCGCCAATCGTCGGTGCGCTGCTCCAAGATGGCTCTGAGACTGGCCCCCCATTTTTCGCGATCGGCATACCACAGACCATCGAGGCGTGTGAGCTCTCGGCTCGTCGACGCAACAAGCTGTTTCTGCTCTCTGGTTAGCCGCCCGAGTAAGCGCTTGGCTAAATCCTCGAGTGAGTCGGCGGAGTCTTCAAAGTACTCGTCATTAGAGCGAGACAATCGCTTATCACGATAGCTTGCTTGGTCGTCGTCGATAGTCGATAGAAACTCAGCGATCTGCTCATCGGTGAGCAAGTCGCCCACATCGAGTAGCAGCTCAAGCATCTGCCCTTGTAGCCTCATCACGGCTTGATCGATACCGTCGGCGATAAGCTCGGCTTCAACGAGAGTGACACCCCCTTCCAGCGCCGCGAGCGATTCCGCAATGATTGTCTTGTAACGCGGCAGTTCGTCATAGCGATGCCACCGCAATACCGAAGACAGGCCGGCATCGAACGCTCCTTGTTGCTCGACCGATAACGCCACATAGTCGTCAATCCACCAATTCACGAAGGTGTCTAAGCGGTTGTAAAGAAATCGATTGGCTGAGCAACCAGACAAGACTGTCAGAATGAGTAGTGCCGTCAGTAGGGTCCTGAGAAGTGGCATCTTGTTAATGCGAAACCTAGCGCGCAAGGCAGGCCACATTACCACCATCACCTTTAGCTTGGTACAGCGCTTTATCGGCTCGATCCAGCCACGTATCGACCGTCATATTATTTTCGACATCAGATAAACCTGCACTAAATCTCAGGGAAGCGAGATGCACGTCATCCATTGATGACAGAAGCTTGCGAATATCCTCCACCACACTCTGAGCAGTCTCTGCGCTGATGCCCACCAGTATTACGACAAACTCGTCACCGCCAATGCGGAAAACGGCATCCGTTTTCCGGATACGATTCTGAATCAATAGCGTGAGTTCGCTAAGCACCCGGTCACCCACAGCGTGGCCCAATGAGTCGTTGATTGCTTTGAAGTCATCAATATCGATGAGAACTAGGGCCG
>CENU01205028.1_pt1 | contig 16295 bp, 12 predicted proteins | sample 361331 | NCBI WGS metagenome assembly CENU01 (sample SAMEA2619766, study PRJEB7988) | marine metagenome | isolation source: saline water (ENVO:00002010), including | reverse complement strand
AAGGTTTTGCATCAACACCTTATGATTATTTATTATCTTTTACTTTATTATTTCTTTATTTTTCTTCATTTTTTTATGGAGTATTCAAGATAGATTTTTTCGTATTTTCACTAATTCCTGCATTATTAATTAACTTCTTTTTTGATAAAAAGTATGGTTTGAAATTTACAAATAATTTAAACAGAACTTTTGATACCTATAAGAAAACTTATTATACAATTTTTATTTTTTCACTTTTTTGGATTCTAGATTACTCATTAATTTACAGCAGCGAAAATAAAAATGCTTGGCAAGTAATCGGATTAATGTATTTAATTTCAAATCGATTTACAAAAGAAGAGAAACTTGTAATTTTTTCAATTTTTTTATTTAGTAATTATTTAGATATTAATTTATGTTTTATTTTTACAATTTTATTTACTACATTTAATACTTCTAAAAAATTCCATAAAAATTTTAAAAATATATTATACATTTTCTTAATACCTCTTTATTTTCTTTTTAGATACGAAGATATAAGTAGGCATTTCACGATAGATCCTGATCATTTTGTTTGGATTTTTACTGCTATTAAAATGGACTATTTAAGTTATGCTCCTTTTGAATCAACCCTTGAAAGTAAAGGAGTTCTTTTGTACATTTTTTACTATTTAGGATATCTTTTTTCGAAATTAATCAATTTGTCAATTTGGGAAAGTCTTTCAATGTTTTATTTGTTTTTAAATTTGTTAATTCTATTAATTTTTAACAAATTTAATAATAAATATTTTCCTAATTCAAGCTTGCATATTTACATATCTATTCTGTTAATAATTGATCTTACAAACGATGAAAGAATTAAGTTTGATGCAAGATTTTTAGGTTCTTTTTTAATTTTTATTGGTCTTTATCAAATTTTTATTAAAAATAATGATTTTATTGGTGGGCTGTTTCTTTCATCTTCATTATTTTCATTGTTAACTTTTGGACTTCCAGTTGCTTTAATTTCATCATATTTAATATTGATAAGAAAAAGATGGTCCATACTTTATGGTCAGGTAAGTTTTGTAATTTTAATTTTCACATATTTATCCATTTCCGGACAGTTGTACGAATCTTATATAATGAATTTTTGGATTTATTTTGGATCTCAGTATCCATATACAAAAATACCTCTAATAGATATTATTAATAGGAATCCTTTTTTATTTATTTCAATAATTTTGTTAATTATTTATATATTTTTTTACAGGAAGGAATACTTAAGAAAAGAAATTGTTGTAACTGGAGTAGTTTGGTGGCTTAGTGAATTATTTCATCTTTATTTAACAGGTCCCAGATTTGAACATTACTCTATATTGATTGTAATTCCTTCATATTTTTTATTTACTTTGCTATTTTCGGAAATTAAGGATGCTCGACTGGAAATAGCAAATAAAGAATTGTTTTGTATATTCTCTTTAATTTTCAGTTTTTACATATTTCATTCAAATTTTTTACCATATCATAAAAGTTTTCCTGATGAAATGTATGGTAACGAGATAATTTTTTCATCAAGTATTCTCGACTTCAACCAAGATAAAATAAAATTAAAATATGATGATTTAAATTTTGAATCATCTACTAATTATGAGTTAGGAATATACGTTAACTATTCACAAAAAGTTTTTCTTGAATATTTTGAAAAATACAGAATCATACCGTCTAGTAGCGCATGGCAAATTGTGTGGCATCGCAAAGATTTTATAAATTATGAATATTTTTTTTCAGACGAATATTTGTATGGTGATATGATTAATGATTTTAATTCTGAGAAGCCGAAATATGCAATAGTAAATCAAGATGAACTAACCAGATTGAGAAATAACTTAATATTAAATTATATTGATGAAAATTATCTGTTAATCGAATGTAATTCTCTTGTGTGTTTTTATGAAATTAATCAATAAATAATGTGTTATTTACTTTCTTTAATGTAAACATTTATAGTTCTTGTTGGATCTTTGTAGTAAAAAAGATTCTCGTTCTCTCTATATCTACTGGTATCTAGTTTAAAATAATTATCTTTGTATTCATTAATTTCACAATTGTAAGATTTATCGATTCTTGTTTTTACACCATTAATTATCATTGCTGTATTACAAATTATTACATCTGGTTCGGAAGCAATCAGCAAATTAACATTATCTTCTGGAATCTTGTCAATATCAATTAATACGTTTGTAATAAAATCCTCAAAATGATTCATTGGATGAACAATATAAGAGTAATTTTTTTTATTTAAATAATTAAGGACAAACAAATAATCAAGAGCAAAAACAGAATAGTCATCTTCAAAGTATGAGTCTATCTCCTCTGAAAGTTGGTACAAAGGATAGTTTTCTAGTGTAGTATCTAATGATTTCAAATTATTATAAGCAGGCTGAATACTATTTAGCAATATGCTGATCGTTGAAATAAAAATAAATGAAGAAATTAGAATTTCATACCTTCTGTCAGAAATCATTGAAAATAGAGTTGGTATAAAGAATAAAAAGTAAAAAAGGTGGTGGTAATAATTGTGAGACCCAATAAAATAAATTGAAATTCCAATAATTATACTTAATACATTAATGTCTAAAATATTTCTAATATTTTTTACATTTTCAAGAACAAAGACAAAAATTAACGAGAAGAATGAAAAGTATAAAAATCTATCATAATGATAGAACTCCCTTATCCATACTCTCAGCTCATAAATAGAACTTAATGTTTCGCCGGTATACCCCAGTGGTATCGTTACATAATTTGCAAAATATAAATCAGCCATGTCTTTTGAAAAATAAATTATAAAAAAGAATACATGAAGCGAGATAAATGCTGATAAAAGAATTGTAATTTGAGTTAATAATTTTTTATAGTCCCTTTTATTATCAAAAATACTCACAGCTATGAAGGGGATTAAAAACAATAAGGAACCTTGGTTGATTAAGGAAGATAAAGAAATCAATAGTCCGACTATAAAATATTTTAAATTCTCTTTCTTTATTAGAAGATTAATTAGATACGCTGAAGAAATAAAGAATAAACAATATAGTTCTGAGAATTCGCTGATGTACCAAACTTTACTTGTTAATAAAATAAATAAAATGGAGGACATAAAGCTTTTTAATATTCTTTTTTCTGTAAGAATAAAGACGATAAAAAATATATTCAGTGAAACCAAATAAAGAACAAGGTCGCTCAACAATCTAAAATTGACATAATTACTATTCGAAAAATCAAATAAATATTCATAGATATAAAATAATAATGGTCCTTTGGATTCCCACTGAGTCTCCATGGGTAAATATCCTTCAGACACTTCAATCGAAGCTACCAAATATGAAGCCACATCCCACGTTATAGTTTCATAGTTCAAGTAAACATTTTGAGTGATAATAGCAATTACAAATAGAGACAAGATAGAAGTAGCTATTTGTGTTTTCCTTCCGATATTATTTATAAATTTTATATTAAATTCTTTATCTGAATATTTAAAATTTTTAAATAGGGTAAGTAAACAAATTATGAATACGGAAACAGCCGTGACAATTTTTTCTATATTCAGTAAATATGAAAATCCAATAACTGAAAAGAGTATGAAAAATACTTGGTTGTTTTTTATAACGTTCACTTATAAACATTATAAATTTTTTAAACAAATAATAAGATTAAAAAATATGTTCTCAGTTAGAATTAAAAAAGATTTATGGATTCAATTAAAGATTTTGGAGATCAATTCAAAAGGCACCAAGATATTTCTGGTTTTTGGGGTTCAGCTGAGATGCTAATTAAGTCGGTTTATCCTTTTGACTTAAAAAATATTAAAAACAAAGAAATATGTGAAGTTGGTAGTGGATCTGGTAGGTTTTTGAAAAATTTCTTGGAATATAATCCAAAATCTATAACAGCAGTTGACCCAGCAACTTCAATTGAAATTGCTAAAAAAAATAACCCTGGGAAGAACATAAAATTTTTACAACTTGATTCAACAAAAATGGATTTAAACGATAAGTTTGATTATGTTTTTTCCATAGGGGTGATCCACCATATTCCAGAAGCCCAAGACGCAGTAAAAAATATTTATAACAGTTTAAAAAATGAAGGTGAATTTATTATGTGGGTTTACGGATACGAAAATAATAAAATTTATGTTTACTTATTCAATAATTTAAGAAAAATTTTATCAAGATTGCCTGACTTTATAGTTGAAATATTTAGCTTTATCTTTACGCTAACAACATATATTTACATATTTTTTTGTAAATTTATTGATCTTCCATTAAAAAAATATTTTTTAAATATTTTTTCTAAATTTAGTTTTAAACATAAGTTTTATGTTATTTTTGACCAATTAAATCCAAAATACTCAAAATATTATAAAAAAGCAGAGGTTGAGAAGTTATTAATTGATGCTAACTTTAAAATTTTAAACATCCATCATAGAGATCAATATAGCTGGACGGCTATTGCAAAGAAGTAATTAAACTTTGACCTTATTTATATCTATCCATTTAAATAAAGAGTAAAATTTCCATACATTTCTTGAAGTAAAGTATTCGTTTTCATTATTTTCCTTTAAATATTTTAGAAGCCTATCAACTTCTTCAATTTCCGTCCAATTTTCCTCTAAATACTTCAAACCTATATTGTTAGTCCAATTACCAAAATCATGAGCAAATCCATGTTTCTTTTTAAAGTTATAATTTTTTAGTTCTTTTTTTAAAACTTCTTTTAAGAAAACTTTTGATGTAAGTACATTGAAATTAGATTTATTATCAACATTCATTGCAAAATTAATTATTCTATCATCAAGAAATACAGGCCTTATTTCAAGACTGTTTAACATAGAAGCGATGTCGCCTTTTCTTAATATATTAGAATATAAATAATTTTTCATATCAAGAAGCCTTAAATCATTACTGTCAAACTCCTCACGAAGTTCTAGTTTTTTTATTTGATCTTTATATATTTCGATTTGTTCTTCAAAGTTTTCACTAGGAATATAATTTTGCCATAATAAAACTTTTATTGGGTTAGGCAAATTGTTACCTAAAGCTAATAATTTAAACTTGTCTTGTTGTGAAATATAACCTTTATTATTAGTTTTTAAATTAGCCATTGAATAGATAAATGGAGAAAAGCTTTTTGGAATATATCTCGATACTAAAGTGCCTCTATACCATTCATACCCACCAAAAAGTTCATCTGCTCCATCTCCAGTAATCACTACTTTTGTAAATTCTGAAACTTTTTTTGATAAAAAATAAGTAGGTATGATGCTGGGGTCTGCAATTGGTTCGGGAATTTTACTTATAACATCATCTATTATCTGTTCATTTTTATCATAAGGATAATCAAACATTAATAATTTTATGTTTAATTCATCTGCAACTTTTTCAGCTTGGGGCCCTTCATTATAATGTTGATTTTTATAACCTAATGAATATGCTGATACATCTCTTTTTAAATATTTCTTTGCAAATAATGCTATAAGGGTAGAGTCAATACCTCCACTAAGTAAAATATTTACGGGTACTTCGGCGTTCATTTGATCGTCTAAGGCTGAAGAAAATGAATTATTAAACTCACTTTTATCTCCTTTAATTTTTAAAGAACTTGAGTATGAAGTTTTATAATTAGTATTTTTAATTATTTTATCTTTTCTATATTCAGTAAAACTTCCTGGTTCTTGAACATCTAATTCTTTGAATAGGGCTTCAAAAGAATTTAGCCCCCCTAAATACAAATAGTTTTTTATGCTGGTTTCACTAATTCTATTTTCTATAATATTGTGATTTACTAAAGGCTTAATTTCGGATGAAAAATAAAATTTATATTTATTGTTTGAACCAAAATAAAGAGGTTTGATACCTAGCTTGTCTCTTCCAAGAATAACTCTTTCATTTTCTTTTTCGAAATACGCAAAAGCATACATTCCATTTAAATTATCTATTTCTTGGATTTTCTGTTCAGATAAAATCTTAAGTAGATGTCTAGTATCACTTTTAGAACTAATATCCAAAGAATACTTTGATCGAAGATTGTCAAGTTCATAAATTTCACCATTATAAACAAGGACATTGCCCTTTTCGTCTTCCATAGGCATGCTTCCATCATCAAGTCCAGTTATAGATAGTCTTGCACTGCCAAAATGTAAATAGCCCCCCGAAGTTTGATATATTGAAGTTCTTGTTTCATCTGGTCCTCTGTGGACCATTGACTGTGTTAAATCCTCAATTAGTTGTTTTTCTCGTTTGTCAGATAAAAATCCTACAATTCCACACATTTATAAGAATTATAAATTAATTAGCGTTTAAAATTCAATTAATGAATGATTTAAGCCTTTCAATAGTAATACCAACATTTAATGAAGAACAAGGTATCAATGAGCTTTTAAGAGAAATAAAGAAGTCATTCAGTGATATCAATAACTATGAAATAGTAATTGTAGATGATGGAAGTAAAAAACCTTTAATTGAAAATATAGAAAAAGACTTAATAGATAAAGATTTAAAAGTTATCAGAAATAATTTTAATATTGGTCAAACACCATCAATAAAATTAGGTGTTGAGAATTCTAAAGGTGAAATAATAGCCTTAATGGATGGAGATGGTCAGAACCCCCCAGTAGAAGTTAGAAAATTATACGATATTTTTTGCTCAAAAGATTTAGATGCAGTTGTATCTTATAGAGAAAAGAGAAAAGATAATCTGTATAAAAAAATAATTTCAAAAAGTGGAAACTTTATTCTAAGATTTTTTACTAAATCCAAATTTAAGGATTTAGGATCAAGTATAAAAATTATAAAAAAAGAAGTTTTAAATAATATAAAATTTGACGGCGAGTTACATAGATTCATAGTGCCAATGTTAGAAAAAAGAAATTACGAGATTGAGGAATATGGAACAAAACATGAGTATAGAAAAACAGGTAAATCAAATTATGGATTTAATAGATTAATCCCGGTATTTGTTGATGGACTACTCTTTTACCTTTCAGACGGTTTCACAAAGACAAAAAGATACGCCATTGGAAAAATTGCATTCTTTACACTTTTCCTTGGGTTGGTAATTAATTCTGTTGTCATTTACCAAAAAATTACTAATGATGTTTATGTTCATAGAAATCCACTGTTTATTATTGGTATAACTTCAATGCTTATAAGTATTTTTATTTTCTCTATTGGTATTTCTATTGATAAAAATGAAATTTAGCTAGGTGTCCGGGTAATTTATGTCAATTTCCTTAGACATCATCATTTGTAAGTTTTCTTTAGAATTGTTCCAACTGCCAACTTCTATATAATTATTAAATGAATACTCGTGATGTTTAACTTTTTTATTTTTAATCATTCTGGGATTTAAATGGTTCGATAAATAAAGATCTGAGTAATAAAAATTTTCTAATTCTGTTGAAATTAGAGCTGCAGCAATAGGAAACGTACCTACCCCAGATGTAGCTAAATTTTTTGCTGAAAATAGAGTGTTAAAGTCTTCATCTATATCTCCACTTTTGATACTTACATTTGATAGCTCTAATAATTTAGGAATTACAGGATTATTTCTACTTTTATCAGTGACGATTATTGTAGATTCATATTTTTTTAAAATATCTAAATAATAACCGATGGGGTTTTGAACGTATTCTGGATATTTGTCTTTTTCAAAGATATCTCCACTTCTAATATGTAAAACAAGAGTATTATCGGGAATTTTAATTTGTCTTAAAAACTTTAAATTAGGCTTGATTATCTCAATAAATGCTTTTTGCATATTGGTGTTTATAAATTCGGATGATATCTCATTTAATGGAAAATCGCTTCTAAAAGATTGCTTCATATCATATGAATAAAATTCATATTTCTTAATTATATTTTTATATTTATCTGATTTATTATTATTAATTATTTCTATGCTTTTGATGTAAGTAGTGTCATTAAAATAAAAGTTTTTTGAAAACTTATTTACATAAAGTGTTGCTAAAGCAATTTGTTGCAAATTATTGCCCAGGCGACCGAACTCGTGAATTATTCCATAGTTTTCAAAAGGAACTAAAAAATTGTAACTCTTCCTGAAGAGTTTTTTAATTAATCTGAGTCTGTAGCTTATTGATATATACAGACGGTTTTTTTTCATTATTCCTCAATATGTTTCTTTGAAGCGACTGTAAAAAAAGATTTATCATCTAATACAGTGCTAACTTTTTCCATTGTACATTTAGTATTTACCCAACATTGGTCACCTTCTTTAGGCTCTACCCATTCATTTTCTGTATTAACATATTCTATTTCAGGTAAGGGAATAGTTTTATTTAAATAATTTTCAATATTCTCATAACTGCTAATTCTGGAAAATAATATAACTGATGATATAAAAACTAAACTCACAATACTTGTTAAAACATTCATTTCATATTTAAATGAAGTTATATTTATAGCCTGAACGGCAACAATGAAAAGAAGAAGGCCAATTAAATATCTAGGTATAGGTCCAGAAAAAATAAAAAATAAAAGAGAAACTAATATGAACAAATTCTTAATATTCTTTGTTCTGTTATTAATCTTCTTTTGTAAAAAAAATATTTTTTTTAGTATATATAAAAAAAATAATGATGCAAAAAAATTAATTAAAACAGTTTCTCTTAGGCTTTCAGATAACAGATTATTAGTCCATACATAAAATGAATCCCCTAAATTATAAGAATAACTTGAGGCTCTAGTTACATTTTCAAAAACTTGAGTTGATCCATCTTCATACCATTCAAAATTAGTAATACAACTTACACTTACAGGAAAAATCATACACCCAGAAATCAAGATTGTTTTTACTACCCATAAAATAAAAAAAGTAATAGGTAGTAAATTAATTTTTACTAGTGAAGAAAGACTCATGAATTTATCTTTAATTATATAAAATAAGTAGGGAATCAATAAAAATATTATGATTGCTCCGCTGACTTTAAGTTGGAATATAAAAAGAGAAAAAAGAAATAAGAAAATAATTTCATTTTTTTCATATTTTTTTTCTTTAATGGACATAATTAAGTTTAAAGCGACTATTAAAAACAAAACTCCAACACTGAGATCTAATGCTCCTACGCCTTGAACATAGAAAAAACCATTCCTTCCACCATTAAAACCAAAGTTGTCTAAAAATGAAAATAAAATTAAAAATGTTGAGCTAAAAATTAAGGGAGTTTTAAAAATAACTTGAAAAAAAACATACGTATAAAAAGACCAAATAAAAATTACATTTACAATGTGTAGGGAAATAAATGATTTATCAAACCAAAAAAATGCAGATATATATTCATAAATTGAGCTGATTCCAAAAGGCCAAAATATGTTTGTAAAGCCCATTATTATCCTACTTTCACGAAGCCATGCTTGATTATTAAGATGATAATATCCAGCATCATAATGAAAACTAATATCAGTTACAGATACAAATAAAATTAATAAATAAACAAAAGATGATAAATAATATATATTTTCATGGAAATTAATAAATTCGATTCTCTCCTTAAAATTGAAAGATAATAAAAATAAAACTACTAAAAATACAGTTTCTTGTTTTAAGGGTATAAAAAAGTTTAGAATAAAAAGAAAATTGCCAAGTAAGAGTAGCCCCATTATTGGATAGAAAATCTTTATATCTGCATAAAATAACTTTATATTGTCTGAACCTTTAGTGGTTTTTGTGATTGAATTAATAAATATATTGAGTGATCTTCCAAGTAAAAAAAGAAAAAGAAAAACAAAGAATAGTTTGAATAGATTATTTGAAGATGTAAAAAAATTAGATATATATGAAAACATATTAAATTTTTATTTTCTATTTAATTCTTTTACAGCGCTCGTTAATGTCTTTACAATAAATTTTTGTTTTTTCTTATTTAAATGACTTCCCAATGGAATATAAAGACCATTTTTCCCTAGGTTTTCGGACTCTAATAAAGATTCATTAACGTGTGGATTTTTTTCCTTAAAAAATGGTTGAAGGTGTAGAGGATAAAAAAATGGTCTTGTTTCAATTTTAGATTCGTATAATTTTTTCATTAAAGTATCTCTTATATTGCTTTTTTTCAAAACAATACCAAAAACCCAATAGTGATTTAAAGATTTTCTTATCTCTCTTAACGGTAATTGAATTATGTCGCCATAATCATTTAATAAATTTTGATAATATTCTCCCTGTTCAATTTTTTCAGAAATAGTTTTATCTAATCTTTTAATTTGTGAAATTCCTAATGAAGCCTGTAAGCCACCCATTCTGTAATTCCAATACATATTCTTATGTTGAAATCTATTTTCACTTGTAAAATCTAAATTTCTCATTTGTTTTGCTTTTTTACTAAGTTCATCAGAATCAACTAATACTGCTCCACCTTCTCCAGTGGTTATATGTTTGTTTGTGTAAAAACTCATTGTTGAGATTTCTCCAAATGAGCCACAAACTCTATCATTATCCGTTTGTCCGTGAGCTTCTGCTGCATCCTCTATTAAGATTAAATTTTTTTCTTTACAGAAGGCTTCTATATCGTTTGCTTCTGCTGGCAGACCATATGTATGAACAAGTAATACAGCTTTAGTGTTCTTACTATATTTATTTTTTACATTTTCAAGAGTCATATTCCAACTAAATGGATCTACGTCGCAAAATACTGGTGTTGCTTCAGTTCTCAGTATCGAAGATAAGCAAGACACTATTGTAAAGGAAGGTACTATGACTTCATCTCCTTTTTTTAAATCAATTAACTGCAAGGCAAGATCTAGAGCAAGGCTGCCATTTGAAACTGCAGTAGCGTGCTTCCTATTAAAGGTACTAGATAAGCTTTCTTCAAATTTATTTATTGCATTACTCGTACCTGAAATTTCTTTTTTATTTATCGTTTTAAATAATGCAATTTTGTCAGAAAGTGAGATATTAGGAGAAAAAACATTTATCAATTTAAAACCTTTTCTTATCTAAATCCATTAAATATGGCCCTTGTTTTGATTCAATAAATTTACTTTCCTCCAAGACTGTGATCCCATGACCTCCTTTAAATAGAGCTACAACATCTCCATCTGAAATCATTTCTGAACTTATTAAAGATAATTCTTCGTCATAAATTTCAATTTGCAACTTACCTTCAATCAAAACTATCACTTCGCTTGTAGAAGTAATATTTCTTTCTTGATTTAAATGTATATGGTTTTCTATTACTGTTCCTTTTGATAGATTGAATGAGGCAACTTGCATTTCTTGCTCATTTTCAGTTACAAAATATTTTTCTTCTTTAAAATTATCTTCATACCTTAAAATAATTGCAAGTAACTGACCGTGGCTATCTTTAATCTTTTGCATTGTTTTTCCTTATTTTTAAAACTGCTCTTATGTATGGTATACCTCTTTTAAATAGTTGAAAATAGTTAGTTCCTGTTTTTGAAGATCCGTGTATTCTAGTTAAACATAAATATCCTAACTCTTTACATTTAACTCTGTTTTTGTATAAGTCTTCTAGCATATATATGAAATAATCACCATACGAAGAATGTATAAAAGGATTTTCATTGAAGTATTCTTTTTTCCCTATAATAAATCCACTCGTTATATCTTTAACTCCAAAAGACAATAGTCTTGCTAAAAAGATATTAAACCATCTTGATAAAAGTACAGCTAAAACTGAATCTTCTGAGTTATATACACTTCTCATAGCCTGAAAAATCGAAGTATTGCTATCAATTGTTGCCCCTTTGTAACCTCCTCCTTCAACAAATCTAGAGCCAATTATTACATCATTTGGACTGTTAGTTTGTTCTTGAGCCAACTTTGCAACATCTTTAGGAGACATTGATCCATCAGCATCTAACCATAAAACATATTCATAATTAGCTGTTTTAATTCCTTCATAAATTGATTTCGGTAAAGACGGCTCTTCTTCTCTTTCAATTAAAAATATTTTTTCATTTTCTTTATTAAACTTATCAATTATTTCTTTGGTATTATCTGTAGATCCATCATCTACAACGATGATTTCGTAAGATAATATTTCTGTATATTGTAATTCAGCTTCTATATTTGGTATAAGATTTTTTAGATTTTCACCTTCATTTATTGTTGGTAGTACGATGCTCACATTTATCATAAAATAATGGTAACTAAATTATCATTATTAATCATTTTTCTATTTCTAATAGAAGCAAGAATCCAAAATAATTAAAAAATATTCTTCCAATAAAATTATTTAAACGTAAACCAAGATTTAGACTAAAAAAACTCAAAATAAATCCAAAATTTAGAAATTTTAAAATTTTAAAATTCAAAACATTATTTTCTTTAAGTAACGAATTGAGTTTCTTTTTATTGTACTTACTGGCATATTCATCCGTATATCCTACTTTTCCAAAAATATTTAAGATTACATCTAGGGACTTCATTCCAAAGCGAAAATTTGGAGTTGTAAAATAAATTTTACCTTTTGGTTTTAACATATCTTTCAATTTAAAAATTAATTCAATAAAATCATTTTCACTGATAAACTCCATTAATCCTAAAACGGTAATTTCATCATATTCTTCGAAGTGTTTATTAAAATCAAAGTTTCTTAGATCTATAAATTTCCCTTTGTTTGAGTATTTTTTATTCGCGTATTGAATTTGATCATTGGCAATATCAACGCCTGTTAAATGCTTATTGCTTAAATATTTTCCAATAAAAGTTCCAGGACCACATGCATAATCTAAATGTGTAGAATCTTTTCTAATTCTTTGTTTTACAGTTGAAAAAGTAATATGATGCCATCCAGCTTGAATCCCTTTTTTATTATTTAGTCCAGCAACTAGAACTTTATCGTAATATCCGGTTGGTAGACTATTTTCCCAAAACTCTTGCATTATGATGATTATAATTGCGAACTGCTAATTATGAAGATAGCTAATATTTAATTACTTTTGTATAAAAATTTTATAACCAAATACTTCGCTTAGCTCTACAAATGTTCTTTCGCTCTCTATACATTCTATATTTACCCAACATAAATTTTTTTCAGTGTTTAATGGTCTTACACCCCAGCTATTTTCTTTAGGAATATATGTAAAATTTTCAATTGATATTGAGTAATTCATAAATTTTCTATTAATCATTTCTTGATATGAATATATTCTTGGAACTAGAAGACAACTTAAAACTAGAGATATTGATAATAGATACTTTAATTTATGAAAATTTAAAAATTTAAATTCTCCAGAATTAAACACAACATAGCTCACAATTAACAACCAGAGTCCGAATCCAAATCTAACAACTGCACCAGTTGATATCCAACTAATTAATAAAAATAAATTAAAAAATAAAAAATATTTACTTTCTTTTTTTCTTTCATTAGAGAGGAATATAATTTTAAATAAAAAGATTAAAAGAACTGTAATCAAGAAATTAGGAGCTACTTGTTTGTTGTGGTCTAGCTCATACCAGACCCTAAACCATTCAAAAAAACTTTGATCGAATCTGTAAACCCTTGGAATATCTCTTCCCCAAATAGCTATACTCCTAGCTGTTCCTTCCTCGTACCAACTAAATTGGCTAAGGCACAAATTTTCAATCGGAAATAAAATACATCCCGATGTAATTATATTTTTTAAATACCAAAGGAATAAAATAAATGAAGAAGGCAAAATCTTAATTAAAATCAATTTAATATTTTGTTTCTCTTTTTTGATTAGTTTATAAAAGTACAAAAGATAAAGAGGTGACAGAAAGTATCCAAATGTCTTTAGTTGAATTAAAAAAACTTGAAAAATTGTTATAAAAAATAATTCACTAGGAGATAAAGAATTTGTAATCAATGAATTAAAAATTAAAATCGTTGCTAGAAAGAATAAAACTCCAAAAGCTACATCTGGCTTCCCAATTGTTTGAATAGTAATGAATCCATTGTTGCCACCTCCAATTCCAAAATTATCAAGTAAAGAAAATATCAAAATTGCAATTGATACATTTCTATAAAAAAGATTCTTTTTTGTTGTTAAAGATAAAGATAAAAAACTAAATAAGATACAAAAAAACAATAAATTTAAATAGTGAAGTTGAATAAGATTATTTTCTAACCAAAGTATAGAAGAAATATACTCATACATACCTGACCAGCTATACCAAATATTTAGATTGCTTAGGCCGAAAACAATTTTTGATTCATTAATCCAATGCTGGTGATTCAGATGATAAAGTCCCGCATCATAATGCAACCACATTCCATATGAACTTATGCTCAAGCAAATCGGAATAGTAACTTGTATATAAGAATTTAAATTTTTTAAATTAATAACTGGAGGAACTTTAAGATTGTAAATAATTAAGACTACACCAATAAAATACAGAATTCTTAAAATAATTTTTCCAGGTAAAAAGAAATTTAATAAAAACTGTAGATTACCAATAAAAAATAATGAAATTAATACATAAAAAAAATAGTAAGGAAGACCAAAAACTTCTTTTATATCATGGTTTTCATTTTTTGATTTTGAGTATATTAAAACAAGGCTTCTCCCGATAAGAAATAGTAATCCATACAGAGTTAAGAAATGAATAATATTCATTAGATCATTATATTTATAAAAAGATAGATTTAATAACTTACGTTAAATTATTATTAACTTAAATGTTTTTATATAAAAAAATTATTCAATTTTACATGAACAGCAGAAAAATTTTGAACTTAATTCGACGCAAAGAAGTTCCCTTACAAACTTTATACAAGTCAAAACTTTTTAAAAAACGAAATAAAAAAAGTATATCTTTTAATGAAAATAAATTATTTATGTCTTCAAGAAATAGTTTGTGCTATAAAAGTAGAATTCAAGAATTTAATAAAATCGAGGGCTTTATTAAAAATTTCGAAACCTATTTTTATACCCATGCAGAAAGAGACGAGTATATGAAAAATAAGTGGTCAAATTTTGATATATACAAAATTTATAATGGATCTTGCTTCCAACAAATGAAAGCTGATATATTTCGGTATTGCTTTATTTTTGATAATGGAGGTTACTGGCTAGATGTAAAATCTAATTTATATTTCAACCCTAAAGAAATAGTAGATAAAAAAACTGATTGTTTTCTTTTAATAAGCCCTCACGAGCTAGAGCCTGGTGAAATTAATCAAAATTTTAAAAAACTTACCCCATATACAAAAAATAGGAGGCTGACTAATTGGTTTATAGGGGGAAAGAAAGAGTCACAATTTATAAAATATCTAATTAACAATATTGTTAATGAATCAAAAGAGTATGAAAATATTTTTTTTAATAACCCAAAAGATGCAATTTTAAATTTAACGGGCCCAAAGCAGCTAACTAAAAGTTACTTAACATACAATAACAAAGCGAGTGTTTTTTTAATTGATGAACTTGAAGTAGATATTGAACATGAATCAAAATATGGAAGAAAGTTTAACATTTTTGATAATGTTTTTATAAACCATTACTCTAAACAAAAAAATAAAATAATATTAAAACGAAATTAGTAAATCAATAAATGTTTAAAAGATTAAAAAAAAGAGACTATTACCTAAGTTTTAGAACATTAAAAATTGTTCTAAATAATAGAAAAATACTAAAAAACTTGGGTAATTTTGTTGAAGATAAATATTTAACTGATTCTAAAGATCTATACGGGGTTGGTAAAAATAAATTATTAATTAATAAGCGCATGGGTCTTAGGTTAAGTCATATTGATTTAATACAGATACTAACAAAAAACTATAATAAAAAAATTATATATACAGAGATTGGGGTTTCAGTATTGAAAAATTTTTTCTTACTAGCGAATTTCTTAAACGGTGCTGAAATGTATGCATTTGATAGAAATAAAATTTATAAAAAAATAGAAAAACATTTTGACCTTATTGAAGAATATGAATTCGTAAAAAAATACAATTATCACAATAATGAAATTACGTATTTTGTAGGGAATGTATATTCCGAAAGAGATTTTGATAAGTTTATAAAAATACAAAATAAAAAAACAAATTTTATATTTTCTGATGCTGATCACTCAGAGGAGGGAATATTTTTAGAATATAAAAATTACTATAGTAAAAATCTTGATGAAAATTTTATAATCTATTTTGATGATATAAATTCAGCTACTTACCCTGCTTTAGAGAAAATAATATCTGATTTAAGAAAAAATAGACAAAAACAAATTTACGCTTACACATTTTGGATAAATGGTTGGCTTGGCAAACATCAGAATCAACATAAGAATGCAATATTAAGTACTTTCGATATTGAGAATTTCTTGATGAATGA
>CENU01101590.1_pt1 | contig 16307 bp, 8 predicted proteins | sample 361331 | NCBI WGS metagenome assembly CENU01 (sample SAMEA2619766, study PRJEB7988) | marine metagenome | isolation source: saline water (ENVO:00002010), including | reverse complement strand
CCCGCGAACAATAAGGAAGTCAGCACAAGCAAAGTGCAAAAAGCCGACAGTTGCCTAAGGTCCGTCACTGTTGGGTCGTGCTTTTCGAATTGTTCTAAATCAGCCTTGATCCTAGGCATTTGCTTTGCTGAGGCCTCGGGCTGCCAAGCCGGATGCGCAAATGGCACACGCACTCGATCACGCCAATTGTCGGCGTACCAAATATCTATCACCATATCGCGATAAACATGGAGCCAAGCGATCAGTGGCGACCAACTTCGGAGCGGACTCGTAATCCCATAGATACAAGGCTCGCTCTGCAGCTCTCTTTGATAGCTACCAAATAAACGGTCCCAAACGATAAACACACCGCCAAAGTTCTTATCCAGATAACAGTCGTTTTGCGCGTGATGTACCCGGTGGTTAGAGGGAGTTACGAATACATACTCAAGCCCACCGAGTTCCGGTACATGCTCCGTGTGAACCCAGAACTGATAAACCAAATTCAGCGCACCCACGACCACCACGACCTCTGCAGGAACACCGATGAGAAATAGCGGAAGATAGAAAATCCAGCCAAACAGAAATCCCGAGCTCGTCTGACGCAGCGCCGTCGACAGGTTGTAGTCCTCGCTCTGGTGGTGCACCACATGAGCCGCCCAGAACAATGCCACCGTATGCCCGCAGCGATGCGCGCAGTAATAGCAGAGATCGTAGAGCACAAAAGCGACGACCCATGGCATCCAACCCTCGATTGGCCAGGGTTCGATGGGAGTCACCAACATCGCCCAGCTGTAAACAACACCACCCACACCCAAGGCGACAAACCGTCGCGCCTGCGACAGCCCACCCAGTGTCAGACTGCTCACTGAATCAGTGAGTCGATAAGTATTGACCCCACGCCAAAGACCCCACAGCCACTCAAGTAAAATGGCGAGGAGAAAAAAAGGCACTGACATGGCGATAATATTCATGGTCCAAGTGTATCTAATTTATAGCGCTGTAGAGCAGTTCGTATCGTAGCGTGCGGCAACAAACGATTTGGCGATTGCGCACTTTAATCGATAGTCCGACTTGGCAACCCAAGTCAGGGGTTCCCATATCATTACTAGCAAGGCACTGATCCTGCACAGTCTCACGACAGCGCTACCCTCGCTTACAAAGCTGAGTCACACTACGAGCAGATAGGGAGTACCCAGCATGATAAGTCTTTACCGATACGCAGCTTTGATAGTACTTACCATCCTGACCGGCCCGTCATTGGCCTGGGAGGCAACCATTGAGCGGGATTATCTCGGAGTTCCGCATATCCACGGTAAAACCGACGCAGATGCCGCATTTGGTCTGGCCTACGCGCAGGCCGAAGACGCCTGGCCGATCATGGAAGACAGCATTCCCTTTTACCGAGGGCAGGCCGCTGAATATCAGGGACGGGACGCGGCTGTTACCGATTACCTTGTTCATTGGCTCGATCTTTGGGGCACCCTGGAGCGCGACTACGAGCGCGTCTTAAAACCATCCACTCGCGCCTATGTCGAAGCCTATGCGGCGGGCTTTAATCGCTTCGCGGCAGACCATCCAGACGAGGTCAAGCATCCCGAGCTTTTACCTGTAACCGGCAAGGACATCATTGCTGGCCACATGTTGCGCCATCCCCTGTTCTACGGTTTTGACGGACCGATATCGGAGCTCTTTGGCGAGAAGAGGGCACGACAGTTAAGCGCACCGCCCAACAGCCCGGCCACCAAAGAACCGGTCGGATCGAATGCCACAGCGGTAGCACCCAGTCGCACAACCGATGGCTCGACCTATCTCATCATTAACTCACACCAACCTTTGACCGGGCCAGTCGCCTGGTGGGAAGCTCATTTTTCCAGCGACGAGGGTCTCGATGTCGTGGGCGGGATGTTCCCTGGAGCGCCGACGGTCGGCGTGGGTTTCACCGCAGAGCATGGTTGGGGCGCAACCGTCAACAAGCCCGACTTAGTCGATATTTATGTACTTGAGATCAACCCAGAAAACGAAAATCAGTACCGACTCGACGGTGAGTGGCGCGACCTCGAAGTTCGGCAGGTCAAAATCAAGGTCAAAGTACTCGGGTTTATTCCCTGGACGGTGAAACGCGAGGCCTTGCGATCTGCACATGGCCCTGCTGTGCGCACCGATCATGGGGTCTACGCCATCCGCTATTCCGGCATGGACGAGATGCAGCAGGTCGAGCAATGGCTGGCTATGAATAAAGCGCAGAATTTTGAGGAGTGGAAAGCGGCGGTCGCACTAAACCATATCCAGAGCTTTAACTTCGTGTACGCCAATCGTCAGGGTGACATTCACTTCATCCACAATGCTCGGATGCCTAACCGCGCTGCCGGTTGGGATTGGCAGGCCTATTTACCGGGAGACCGTTCCGATCTCATTTGGTCCGACTATCATCCCGTGAGCGCTATGCCACAGGTCACCAACCCGGACTCGGGCTTTGTTCACAGTGCAAACCAAACCCCGTTTAACATCAGCGCAGCCGGCAGCAACCCAATAGAGAGCGAGGTACCCGCTGAAGGCGGTTGGCAAACTCGAATGACCAATCGAGCAACGCGAGGCCTCGAGTTGTTTGCAGAATTCGGACAGATCGACTGGGATGAGCTTTGGCAACTCAAACACGACAACCGCTACTCACCCAACTATCGAGGTATGACATTTATTGACGCGGTGACGTCACTGACACCTGAAAACGAGCGTGAAGTGCAAGCGATTAGAATTTTATCCGAGTGGGATTTGGGAACCGATATCGATAACCGCGGCGCCGCACTCGGTGTTTGCGTTTTATCCGCAGAATGGCTCTCGGAGAGCGGCGGCACCGACCTACCTGAAGCACGCGGCGTGCTATCGGACTGTATTGAAGAAATTAGCGACATGTCAGGGCGACTTGACCCAACTCGAGGAGAGGTCAGCCGCCACGGCCGCGACGATTCGCACTGGCCGGTCGCCGGCGGACCAGACACCCTGCGCGCCATTTACAGCCGGAGGCTGGAGGGTGATGACTTTTGGACCGCAGTCGCAGGCGATGGCCTCTATTACATTGTTCGATGGTTACCTGACGGCAGTCAAAAAGTGTTGGGCACGCATCAATACGGCAATGATATGACGGATTCGAGCTCACTCCACTACCTGGACCAAGCCGAGGATTACGCTCGGGAGGTGTTGCATGAGCCGCTGTATACCGAGGCGAGTCGAGCGGGTCGCATTAGCCGGCGATATACCGTTTCCTCGATGTAACCGACACCACGGATGACGCCGGAGACGGGGCGGACAATAGGCCAATACCAGAGACCATTTGTGTTTGGCGCATTGGCAATTCATTCGCAATACCCTGTGTCCACTCCAGAGCATCGACTCAAGCCCATGGCCTCAAAAATAGCTTCCTGTGAGCGATTAATCCGGTCGCGAGTCCGCCGCACAATAGCGAGACAAAGACGGGCTGATATAGGAGCGTCGTCCTACTGGAGTGGGTTTTGGTTAGTGAGACTATCGAATCACTAAAGTGCCGCGACCGAACTCACACCATTACCGTGCCCGCGAGCTCATAGGGCGAGTACTTGTCGAATTTCGAGGACATCTAGCTGGACCGCTGTGAAGCCGCCCTCCGTGGCTTAACCCACCCCCACTAATCTCAAAAAAAGTCCCCACTATCGCCTTTCATCAGCAAGCCAGAACGGGATTGATATGCTGGCGGTGGGTAGAGCCGATAACAACAATGTGACAACACATGGCAACATCTCGCATCGCAATCACCGCGCCTGGTGAGTATCAATTACTGAAAGACGATCAGCCGTTTTTTATCCAGGGTGCTGGTGTTGAATTCGGCAGTCTCGAAGCCCTGGTAGCGGCTGGCGGCAACTGTTTCAGAACCTGGCGTGTTAACAATGGACAGCGGCCCGCACTCGATATCCTGGATGAAGCACACTCGCTAGGTCTAGTAGTTGTCATGGGTCTCGATCTTGAGCGCGAGCGCCATGGTTTCGATTACTCGGATGCCGAGGCTGTCGCCGAGCAGAAAGCGGCCGTCATGGCGGATGTCGAGCGCTTAAAAGACCACCCCGCCCTATTGATGTGGGGCCTGGGTAATGAGTTAAACCTTCGTGCCACCGACGATGCAGTCTGGGACGCGGTAGAGGACCTAGCCAAGGCGATCAAGGCTGTAGATCCCGACCACCTAGTTAGCACCATGCTGGCGGGTATCGAGGCGCCGGCGGTAAAGACCATCAAACAGCGTACGCCGTCGATAGACCTAATCTCGTTTCAGATTTACGGCGCGATTGATCAGTTATCAAAGCATCTAAGCAAAGCCGAATACGATGGTCCCTACATGCTTACCGAGTGGGGTCCCACCGGGCATTGGGAAAGCCCCAGCACCAAATGGGGCCGCCCGATCGAACCCTGCAGCCACGAGAAGGCAAGAGATATTGACCGTCGCTACCGCGACATCATTTTGAAGCAGAGGCACCGCTGTCTTGGTTCATTCGTATTCCTATGGGGTCATAAGCAGGAGCGCACGTCGACTTGGTACGGCTTATTCCTAGAGCGTGGTGCGCGAACCGAAGCGGTCGACGTCCTCAGCGAGGCGTGGACAGGAGTACCCCCTGTAAATCCGGTTCCCGTCATCAAACAATTGCGACTCGAGGGTCGTCCCGCTAAAAAAAATGTAACCGCAAAAACTGAAACCGAGATATGCGCCGAGGTAACCGTCGACCCGCAGAGGAACAAGGTGCACTTCATCACGTGGGTGATCCGCGAAGAATTAGAGCCCTCGCTCCAAAGTGATGGCGGCGACCTAGAGCCCGTCCCACCCATCGTCGACTGGTTCGCTGGCACTAACGCAACCGAGTATCGATTTTCGATCAAAGAACCCGGCGAGTATCGATTGTTCTGTGAGGTGTCAGACAACTTTGATGGAAGCGCCGTTGCCAATATTCCATTTCTAGTCACAGCCTCGTCAAACGGCGCGGCAACACTCAAGTCAACGGATTGAAACCACCATGACAACGTTAACGCCCAGTAGCAAAATCCCAATGAGCCAAAAAATAGCCTTTGGTATCGGCATGCTCGCCAATCAAATGTTCCCGGCCGCTCTAGGCATTTTTATGGTAATCCTGGTGCAGAGCCTCGGCATGAGCCCGATTTTGTGGGGTCTGATCTTCTTCCTACCCAAGCTAATTGACGCCATCACTGACCCTCTGATGGGCTACATTTCCGATCGGACCGAATCTCGATGGGGTAAGCGACGTCCTTATGTGTTTATCGGCGCCATCATTGCCGGGCTGTCTTACATCGCGATGTGGCAGTTGTCCGAAGAAAACAGCCAGATGTACAACTTTTACTACTTCTTAGGATGGTCGGTGATCTTCTTTATCGGCATGACCATCTTTAGCGTGCCCTACGTAGCGATGGGCTACGAAATGAGCACCGACTATCACGAGCGAACCCGACTCATGGCCGTGGCCCAATGGATTGGTCAATGGGCATGGGTGATTGCGCCCTGGGGTTGGGTGGTTCTCTACGACCCGGAATGGTTCAGCTCAGCCACTGAAGGTGCACGAAGTGTATCCATTTATGTCGGTCTAATCTGCATGGCGATGGCAATGGTCCCCGCTATTTTTTGTCGCTCGGTGGACAATACAGGTGAAGCCGAGAAAAAGCCCGAGGGTTCTATCGCCGATACCTTTAGCGATTTATTTCAGGGAATCTTTATTACCCTGAAGAACAAGCCGTTTCAGAAAATCTGCATTGCGACCTTTTGTATTTTCAACGCATACAACACGGTGGCGGGCTTTGCGTTTTTTATTATCGTCTACTACATGCACGGCGGTGACCCCGCTCTTTCGGGAAATTGGCCGGCTCTATTCGGCAGTGTATCGGCCCTTTGCACCTGCTTCCTAGTAATCCCCATCGTCAACTGGATGGCGCAGACCTACGGGAAGCTGCAAACCTTTTTAATCACACAAAGCCTCTCGCTTCTGGGTTATGCGATGTTCTGGTGGAGCTTCAACCCAGCGAATCCCTACCTAATGTTCGTGCCGATTCCGCTATTCGTCTTCGGCATCGGTGGCTTGTTTACACTCATGATGTCGATGACTGCAGATATCTGCGATCTCGATGAACTGGAAACGCATGAGCGACGCGAGGGCCTGTTTGGCGCTATCTACTGGTGGATGGTCAAGTTCGGTGCCGCTTTCGCGGGCTTACTCAGTGGTCTCATTCTGAGCGCAGTTGGGTTTGATCAGTCTGTCATGCAACAGTCGGAAAGTGCGCTGGCGGGGTTGCGAGCTGCCTTCATCTTAGTGCCAGCAACCGGCACCATTATCGGAATCTGGGTGATGCGCTCCTATGATCTGGACGAGGCGAAGGTCAACCAAATCCGAGCAGAGCTCGATGCTAGGAGTCAGTCTGAAACCCGGCCATCAAGTACTGCTGGCGACACATCAGAGGCGTTGCCCGCAACCTGATCGCTCAGCTAATCGGCCTCGGGGCGGGCTGAATTGCCCCCCCGACTCAGCTAATTTGTCTAAGTCGTCGCGTTACCGCTAGTTGCAGAAATCCAGACTTGGTGACTAAGGTAGAGTTTCTAATGATCGATAAGAGACTCGGGCGCATGGAGCATCCGCCAAAATCGTTTTTCAGCACCACGGTAATGGAACGACAAGCGTTGATTCCAGCAATTTATGGTGGCGTGGATTTCAACCAGCTTCCGGAAGGTTGTGAGCAAGCGTTCGATATCAACCGACTACGCCCGTCAAAGCACCGAGACTACTGCCAGCGTGTGCTCGAGCGACCTGAGTTAATAGAACTTATCCAAGACTACACCATGACCGGCGATGCAGTGGCCGATGCTTATGCCGCCCTGATGCCCGAATATGGCTTCAAAACGCTGGTGACCATGCTCGAATTAGCCTGCGACCAGGGTGTAGAAAACGTTAACAATGCGCTCGAGGAGCTCATCGCGTTTATCCGCGCCATGGAGGCGACGCCTGATTGGGTCGATATGGCCTTGGTGGAAGAAGGCGCCAAACACGAACGCATCCCTTTGGGTACGATATCGCCCTTCGCTATCCGCGGTGCCTTCATAGCGACATTTATGAATAAGTATACCGCGCTCCCCATGACCATGACTGGCACGCTCACCGATGAAAAATCGGTTAGACGGGTATTTGAGACAGCGAGTTTCTTCACGGCAACCGCGATGCCGCATGCGATGGAGCGTTTCAATCCGGGCTTTAAAGCCGCGGCAAAGGTGCGTCTGATGCACTCGATGGTGCGCTACAACATCATGAACACAGGACGATGGGATGTCGCTACCTACGGCATCCCGATTCCACAGGTTGACCAAATACCCGCCGGCTTAATCGGCATTTTCCTGCTCTCCTATAAGATTCTTGATCAGGGTCGGAACCACTTCACTGCAGCAGAGCGTGCGCGGGTCGAGATGGCTCGCTACCGCTGCTTTTTACTGGGCTTACCGGAACCGCTTTTAGGAGAAGCACCTCAGGAAATTGTTGATCTGATGACCGCGCGCTCGATGTCGTTAAAAGAGATTTATGACGATGATACGTGTGGCGAACTCGTGAGAGGCACGATGGAGGCCGAGCTTTTTACCGAGCCCAGCCTCACCGGACGCTTCCACCGATGGATGGAAAGCGGTTTTTCGAAGTACTTCCTCATCAAGCACTTCTGTGACGGCAAAGCGGAGAGAGCGGCATCGATGGGAGTCCACTTTTCGTTGCCTGATAAGCTAGCGACAGCCTGCGCCATGATCACTATCGTCAGTACCTCAAATCTCTGCAGCCTCGGAATGAAAATCCCGGGCGTTGCAACGGTTCTCGATCGCTACTTGGTTAGGAAGCTGAGTCACCTGTTAACCCTTTATGGCCACGCTGACTTCATCACCGACGCCAGCCAATACAAGCTCGTTGGCGCGAAATCCGGCTGAAACACTGGGGTTCGCCACAAGTTGTGACAGTCATCAAGTGCTGTCAGCAAACGCAAACGACTAAATAGCCACTGCGGACATCGGCGCTAACCGGCCCGCGCATTGGGCCCAGACACTAAGGCAGATTCGGGGCCAGCGACACCACGATTGAAGAGATCTCACCAACCTTCTTAAACAGCGACAGCGAGTCCTCTGGCAACAACTCAAGACCATCCGCGCGGCTCTCTGAACCATCGGTACGGTTTATTACTACACAGGCTTCGCTTGACGCATTAAGCACAATAGGCACCTGGCAGTAGGTAAAGCCAAGCTGTCCACTAGCCAGAGCAATACTCTGATGCTGCCCTGTAACATCAAAGTACTCGAGGGTCGTTGGCGCGTTTAAGAATTCAGACTCTCTCAGCAAAATAGGATCAAACCGGACCTGTCCGTTTTGCACCCTGACCGAGAGTTCAGCGAGTCGGGTCAGCACCTCTTCTTTTACTTGCCCTGTCATACCGGGCTGTCGTGCACCCGTGTAAGCCGGGGTATGCGAGTAGGGATCTGTCGGGAAGGCACCATAGACTTCGGGTCTTTTATTAAAACCAATACCTTCACGAACACCGAAATAAGCGGCCTGGAGACGACTGATGATATCGGCATCGCAGCCGTCTTCGTGCGCTCGTCGCGTGGTTTCCATCACTGCGAGGAGCAGCTTTGACACCATGTGCCAGTAGATTGAACCCAGTCCCTCGTAGGCGTACATCGCACCTGATCGCCCGGTAAAGCTGTCGCAATCAAAAAGCTGATAGAACAGATCTTCGATACCCTCTCGCTCTTGAGCAACCAATTCACCCCACCCTGCAGCCGCTAACTCATCGAGTGCGGCTCGCACCGAGTCGGTGTTGTTGAAATCACCGGCGAAGTAGACGCCACCTTGGCCGTCGGTTTCGATCAGGTCTGTATTTTCCTGGGCCTGAAGACCCGCAAACAGTGCCGAAGATTGCGCGAAGCTGTCTGGAATGCAGTTTCGATCCATGAAGCTGGGCAGCTTTCGATTCGGGTAGAGCAAATAGCTATTCTGTCGCGCCGTATACAAATCCGATTGACGCAGTGTTGCCAGCAGACTCACTGACTCTTCAGCTTCTAATAGCTCAGCACTTAGTACCGCAACCTGCCCTTCAAGCATCTCGTACAAATATTGAATCGCCGTACCGTTTTCACGGACGTGGATACGGTTATAGGCATGATAAAGGCCGTCATCGCGTCGATTAGCGGCAATACTGGTAGCACACGCGGCCTTGGTCAGGGTCAAAAAGTCCAAAAGCCTAGCGACCGACACCTCAGCTTTGTTGCCAGAGAAGCCCGACTGGTAAATTCCGGTCCGATAGGCCTCTGAACTCTGACCCAAGCCATCCATGACCGATTTTCGGATTGTGTCTGACACGGGGCCTGCGGTGATATCTTCTGCATGCTGTTCGAAGACTGCCTTTAGACTTTCGAAGAGTGTGTGCACCTCGACCGAGAGTTGCACCGACTCATCCTCAAATGTGCTCAGTAGCGCGGTGAAGCGGTTGAGAAAACGATGCAGGTAACAGAGGGTCACAACGGAAACGCCATTGCCGACTAGGGCGTTGTTGGCATCATTCCACTCTGGGCGCTGGGTGTTCATCCAAATGCCGGTATCGGGAATAAAGTTACCAACCTTTGCCAGTAGCGCGACCAACACTTTTTCGAGCAATGAAACCTGATAAACCGAACCATCAGCACTTAGCATTAAGCGACCATCGGCACCCATGCGCGCCACACGGGCTTCGATTTCCTCATCGAGCGCGAAATCAAACTCGATGGTGTCGTAGGGATTCTTGAGGACGTCTGCGTAACCCTTAATTCGATAGGGCACGTTTGCATAAGCGAACACGTCTTTGTGCAGCAGCTTGCCAATCGCCTCTGGATTGTGATCGAGTGATAACTCGATCAGCTTCAGTAAATAGATCAGCTGGTGATCGCCCCAGTAACCGATGTTGGCCCAGGGGTTCTCGGGCTCGGGCTTTTCCCAGTCGATGCCCTGGCGAGTGATCCGATAAGGGTTATAGCCGTCCGCCGTACTGGCGTTCACAAACTTCGCGATCATGTTCTGGGTAAAACACGGAATCGAGGTGCTCAACGCCTCCCAGTTCTGAAAAATATCCCGCCAGTTCCCCTCGTAGTTGAGAATTTTGTCACCGTGGTCGTCTTTGACTTTGATCGCGAACCGATTCCATGGCCGCGATGGGTCACCGTGACGCCGACTGAAAGTCAGTGGCAGATACTCCATGCACAGACGCTCGAGTTGTAGATCACTTACTCCCGACAAGTGGTCAAGCAATTCATGCTGACTCAATTCATCTGGTAACGCCTCGAAAAATGCTCGATTCCGGCTCGTGACATCCCAATTCCAGGAGCGGCAAAAATCATAAAGGTCCTCACTCGAGATCGAGTAATTACTGTCGAATAAACCGCCGCGCATGATATTGAACAAGACATTGGATGCATGGTGGTTAGCACTCAAGGTATCTTCAGACACCTGCAAACCGTCAGCGGTTGAAATCAGCTGCGCGAGGTGCTCGGTTCCCGCTCGAATATCAGCTAATACCGCCGCCTCGATAGCCTGATCGCTACCAAGCAAATGCACGGTATCGCGGACTTGAGCAGGCGACTGGTTGACGTCAGCGACGATACCCCAGTCACGAGATAAACCCGCGGCCAATTCCAGCCGATCACTGACAAGGTAAGCGCCTCGGCGACCCAGCATCTCGGTTTCCTGCTGAACAGTCAGCCCCTGTGAAAAGTCCTCGACCTGGTCCGAGCTCAGAAGGTAGGTAGGATTATCCAAACCGTATGACCATGCAGTAGTAGCCGATAGTGCCTCGCTGGGCTCCGCGCGATCCGACAGAATCGAACTCATCGCATAGATCCCTAGCCCCACGCCCTCGACCAGTTCATTTTTCTTGTAGGCATCGACCAGACAGCTCAGCTCGTTCTGCGTGCCCGCCTGGATGCCATAGGGCAGAAGATTTTCAATCCCGTCCAACACATCAACCCAAATCTTGTCGCTGTTGTCGTTGCGCAAGCTCGAGCGTTTTACAAAACCGAATTTGTCTGATGTCGACCACGAGTAACTAAAAGTCAAACCAAGGTCGTGGTTGATCTCCTCGAATACGAGGGTGTCACCCAGCACATTCTTATAGAGATTGCTCTCCACGTTATAGACAGTGCGGTGCCGCGGTGCGAAAGGCTGCCAGAAGGTGCGGCGCCCTTTGTGCTCGACAATCAAGAGCGTCCGACTCCCGGTGTTGTGCGAGTTGTCCCGAATCTTGTCTTCTGTGTAGTAGGGAAACAGTGCGCTATCGCAATCGGTACGGCCTGCCGTCAGTCCACCTCGGGTTGATATGAAAAGCCAGTGATTGGAGTTACTCACGACACTGATGAAGAAGTCGTTCATCGCATCGATGTTACCTATGCGATAGTAAGTCTCACCGTCGCGTTCTACGTATTGCCCGTCAACGTCTTTAGTGCAGGCGCGCAACAAGTCGTCGCCCAAGTAAATCGTCTGGTTTGTCATACCGCCATCTATCTTATGCGTTATCAGTCTTGGGTAACTACCTCTCCACATGGCCTACGCGTCGTTGCCCGAACACGTCTTTGATCGGGTCGAATAACGCAAATGAGGCATTGCTGGCCCGTCAAGCGATATCGCGGGTGCCAGAACAAGCCTGAGGTAGCATTCCAAAGCGTGCGCTCATACTAAAGCAGGCGAACAGTCCGCAATACGGGAAACTGTCCGATTTATCCGATACCAGCGCCCATCTGTCGTGTTGAACATGAGATTCAGTTAGACCAACAGTAGCGTCGGCGTGTCACTCAACGGCGCACTACTTGCCCGTCTCTAGTTGCAACAAGATCATTTAGAGGGAATCAACTGTGTCTCACCGCGAAGGTAAATTACACCATTTACTCGGCCAAGATCCGATCTCTACAACGCCCACATTGCTCGATGATCGGCTGGCGGCGATCTGCAAACAGGGTATGCATGGCATCTCATTTAGTGCCTACAGCGAAGATCAAAAACCCGGTGATCAACTCAATGAGCCTGATATCGATGCTCGGATGGCTGTCATTGCGCCGCTATTTGGCTGGGTTCGATCATTTTCTACTACCGATGGCAATGAAATCATCCCTAAGGTCGCGAAGCGCTATGGCCTGAAAACACTTGTAGGCGCTTGGCTCGGGCGCGACGCTGAAGAGAACCGCGCCGAGATAGAAAAGCTGATTGAACTCGCGCATGCGGGTTTGGTGGATGTCGCCGCAGTTGGCAACGAAGTCCTTTATCGCGACGATCTTAGCGAAGACGAACTCCTCGCGTTTATGACCGAAGTACGGGAACGACTGCCTGCGGATATCCCCATGGGCTATGTCGATGCTTACTATGAATTCGAGGACCGACCGCGCGTGACAGCTGCCTGTGATGTCTTACTCACCAATTGCTACCCGTTCTGGGAAGGCTGCGCGCTGCCCTACTCAACTCTGTATATGCAGGACATGTATCGACGGGTCCAAAAGGTCGCCCAAGGCAAGCGCGTCATTATTACCGAAACCGGCTGGCCGAGCGCTGGCGGCGCGTTCTATGGTGCCGAGGCCTCGCCACAGGGCGCTTACACCTACTTCCTGAAGGCTCAGGAGTGGGCGATTGAAGAGAATATCGAGATGTTCTACTTTTCATCATTCGATGAGCCTTGGAAAGTTTCGGGTGATGCCGGTGAGGGAGATGTCGGTGCACACTGGGGCTTATGGGACAAATACGAAAACTTTAAGTTCGCCCCGGCCGCATAATCACTATGATGTCGCCACTCGCCTACAAAAGAGCCATCTGCTACTCCGGGTTTCGTGACGGTCAGAGTCCTGATGATGGCCTTTACCCAAGCGAGCACGAGATCGCCTTTGATATACATCTTCTCGCTGAGGATTGGGACGCTATTCGCCTGTACGCCTGTGATCCTCATGCTGAGACTGTGCTTCGGCTTATTCAACGTGAGGGCATTGATCTGAAAGTCATGCTCGGCGCCTACATCGGCGCTGAATTAAGCAATGAAAATTGCCCCTGGGGTGGTGAGCACAGCGACGAACAGCTCGCGAAAAACAAACTGACTAATGCTCAGGAAGTGGCGCGCCTAATCGCCTGGGCGAATCAGTATAGTGACGTTATCGACTGTCTCGCCGCCGGTAATGAGGCAACGGTGGACTGGACTGATCACCTGGTCGACCCGGATTCAGTCGCTGATTATGTTCGGAAGATCAAAGCGGCAACCACGCAACCCGTCACCTTCTGTGAAAACTATGTGCCCTGGCTGGATAAGCTTACGGGGCTGGCCGATGTTGTCGATGTGATCGCAATACACACCTACCCAGTGTGGGAGTACAAGTCGATTAGCGAAGCGCTTGCCTACACCAAAGCCAACTACAGCGCGGTGCAGGATAAATACCCAGAGAAACAGGTCATCATTACAGAGGCCGGTTGGGCAACCGCCTCAAATGGCCGCGGCATTCCGCCTGAAAATGTTAGTGAGACGCATCAATCGCGCTACTTAGAAGAGCTCTTGTCTTGGGCTGCAGAAGACCAAATCTTGATCTATTTATTCGAGGCCTTTGACGAGAACTGGAAAGGTTCCGACCATCCCTTAGAACCCGAGAAGCACTGGGGAATTTACCGCGCGAACCGACAGCCCAAAGTAGCGGTGCAACAAGGCATCACAAGACGCGTGTCCTAACAACTTCCAGGTATTGAACGCCGCGGCATAAGATTAGCGCCTGTGACATTGGCCTCGTGAGATGTCTGATCACAACGAAAGCATCAAACTTTTTCGCCAGTGCCTGCGCTGTGAATTGTGCTTTGTCGGCAACCACGTTAGCGTTTGCGACTCGAGGTAGATCAAACCACTAAAAAGACAAAGGGAGTCAACGTGAACGGCGCTGACCGATTAATCAAACAACTCGCCGACGCTGGCGTGACCGCGTGCTTCGCCAATCCCGGCACGTCAGAAATGCAATTGGTAGCGGCGCTCGATAAAGAACCAAGAATCAGAGCGATTCTCGGCTTGTTCGAAGGCGTGGTGACCGGGGCTGCCGATGGCTTCGGGCGAATGGCGGATCAACCAGCGCTCACCCTGCTCCACCTTGGACCTGGTTACGCTAACGGTATCGCGAATCTGCACAACGCCTCTCGAGCCAACTCGCCAATACTCAATATGATCGGCGACCACGCGACGCATCATCTTGAACTCGATGCACCACTGACATCGGACATCGACGGCTTGACCAACGCAATTTGTGCATGGACAGGGCGTTCTGACAGTGCCGACGATTTAGCGACGACTGGATTGGAAGCCTGGCGTGAGAGTCTCCGCTACCCGGGTCAGGTCACAGCATTTGTGGCACCCGCCAACCACGCCTGGGATGAGGTCGACGGCACGGAAGGCGCGATTCCGGAACTTATTGAGATACAGAGCGCTGACGACACAGTGATACAGCAAGCGATTGACGCGCTGAGCAACGATGGTAATAGCGCGATTTTCATGGGTGGACATGCGCTGCGTGAAGCGGGACTGCAGCAAGCCGGCCGAATTGCCGAATATACCGGGGCACGGCTGATTAGCGAGACATTTTTTTCGCGCCAGGCAAGAGGTGCTGGCCGCGTCGAAACCGAGCGACTCCCTTATTTTGGAGAGATGGCGGCCGAACATCTGACTGGCATCGACACCCTGATCTTTGTCGGCACCAAACCACCAGTATCGTTTTTTGCCTACCCCGATAAGCCGGGTTGGCTGTCACCTGAATCCGCGACGTTGATTCGTGTTGGCGATCAGAGCACCGACGCCATCGATGCACTGACGCGAATGGCCGATGGACTCGGGGCTCAACAAACACCCACTCGATTTGCACAACGGGCTGAACAAGCCCTTGAGCCAGGACCGATTAATGCCATGGAGTTAGGTAAGGTTATTGCCAACCGATTGCCCGATCACGCTATCGTTTCCGATGAAGGCGCAACCAATGGTTTGGCTGCATTTCTGTTGACCGCCAATGCCGCACCGCATGACTGGCTCACACTCACGGGTGGCGCGATAGGCCAGGGTCTGCCACTCGCAGTCGGCGCCGCGGTTGCCTGTCCTGACCAAAAGGTTCTTGCGCTAGAGGCTGATGGGTCTGCCATGTACACGGTGCAGTCGCTGTGGACCATAGTTCGCGAAGATCTCGATGTCACGGTACTCATTCTCAACAATGGTTCCTACGCGATTTTGAATATCGAACTTGCGCGGGTCGGTGTGGAAAAGCCGGGGCCGACCGCATTGTCTCTTCTGGATTTAACGAACCCAGAGATCAAATGGGTCGATATTGCGGTGGGTATGGGTATGCAGGCCGAACGCGTGGAAACTGTCGAAGCACTCGATGCAGCCATGGCGTCCGCGATGACTGAGAAAGGGCCACGGCTCATCGAAGTGATGCTCTAAACGCAGAAAACACACCATTAGTCGATGTTTTGTAGCCTCTAAGCGTAATTTAGACGCTTTTATCGGTGACCCCACCCCCCCTGTTGTCGCGTATACTCTGACGATGAAGCATTTCTCACGATATTTTGTTTTAGCGCCATTGCTACTGTCAGGTATTTTCACAATTACCGCGTGCAGCGACGACAATGAGTCCGCATCCAACGGCCGTCCTAGTGGTGGCTGGGGCGGCGCGCGCGAGCTGCCGGTGGTCACTGCCCCAATTGTTTTCAACGAGTTGCAAGAAAACATCAAATCGGTGGGTACCGCTCGTGCGAGGCAAAGTGTCACCCTCTACCCTGAGAGCGACGGCACGGTCACTTTTGCCCGCTTGGCACCTGACGCTTTGGTCGCTGAGGACGAGATAATGCTCAAGCTAGACGACCGAGACGAACGGCTCGCGCTGCAGCAAGCCGAAGTGGAACTAGCGGAAGCCGAGCGCACTCTCCAACGATATCGATCACTCAACGCAACTGATGCAAACATCCCCCCAAGTACAATCGATACGGCAGCCGCCACGGTGGAGCTTGCGAAGATTCGGGTCGAAGCGGCTAAAGTCGAGCTATCGAGACGAGAGGTGAAAGCACCCTTCTCCGGCAGAATCGGAATCACAGATGTAGAAATTGGAGACCGGGTCGACACTAACACTGTAGTGACAACGCTCGATGATCGAAGCACGCTTCTGGTGGACTTTACGGTCCCTGAAACCTTCATCGGGCGAATAGTGCTCGAACTGGTTGTGCAAGCGAGACAATGGGAGTCACCTGACTCATCAGTATCGGGGA
>CENU01041785.1_pt1 | contig 16313 bp, 14 predicted proteins | sample 361331 | NCBI WGS metagenome assembly CENU01 (sample SAMEA2619766, study PRJEB7988) | marine metagenome | isolation source: saline water (ENVO:00002010), including | reverse complement strand
TCGGATCGTGATTCGGCTAAGTTTTTATCGATCTACAACAGCCTGAAGCACAAGCCCAACCACTTAGATGAAGTCGCATCTTTGATGGGGTGGGATGCACAAGACCTCTCTATGACCGATGAATTCAGCGCGATTGAGGTCGATGTAGAACCGTCGAATCAAGCCAATGATCTGGAAAGTGCTCCGTACACTCTGCACAAGCACCCGGTTTACGTCGTTACCCGCTCTCTTTATCGCTATCTCCACCAGAGCTGGGAGCATTTCATGACCCACAGCGAAAGCACCGTGCCTCCTCTCTTGTGCTGGCGCTATGCGAACAGCCTTCATCAAGCAGAGATGAATGTACTTCTTTCCATTCAGTCTCTGGATTTAGGGGATTACGGGCTCGCTATCTGCCATCTGAAAAACAGCCTGACCTCACTGAACTTTACGCTTACCCTGCTCGATCAACTCTCCCACAACAACCAGCAATTTCTGCATGCCTTCCAAGAGGAAATTCGAATTCGTTTGTTCGACCTGCGCGAATTATGGTTACGCGTCATGCAGGATTGCCGGATCGAAGCACAGCGTAAACCAAACAGCGAAGACGAGCAGGACTGATTGCATCAGCCGAACTTGTTCATTTGCAGACCTGTTTGCCGGTTTAGATTGGCGTTAATTATGCATTGTTTATTTTCAATTATCCAGCGCTGCAAATCTGTTAAAAGAACCGTAGTTTCCCTGCTGCTTGCCCTCACTGGTTTCCTCCTGCCGGCACATGCAGCGCTTCAATCCGGCCCCATGCTGAGCCATGTTGATATGCGCGAGGCGATCATCTGGTTGCAGGCAGACAGACCTTCCACCCTCGCCATTCGTTATAACGAAACTGGCACAGAAAAGAAATTCCTGAGCGAGGGAGTCCAGGTTTCCCATGAACATGCGTTCACAGCCACAATACGTCTAGACAGAGTCGAGCCAGGTCGGTCGTACAATTATGAGATCTTACAGGACGGAGCGCCTATCGACTCTGGTTACAAATTAAAGACCCCGGATAACTATTACTTTCGAGCGCCTCCACCGGACTTTAGCTTTGCCGTCGGTGGCGCACATTATGTCACGGAAGAAGGATTTGAACCACCCTATCAGATACTCGGTGGCGGATATAATATCTTCGAAGTTATACGAAATGCATCCCCTGAATTTATGCTCTGGGCGGGAAATACAGCCCACATACGGAGGAGTGATTTCACTAGCCGAAGCGGCATCTTCAAGCGATTCAGTCATGCCAGAAATATTCCGGAACTGAAGCAACTCCTCTCCGACATACCCCACTACGCGGTATGGAGCAAAGCGGATTACGGATTTCATAATGATGGGAAATACAGCAGTTATCGGAGAGATGTTGAAACCGCCTTCAAGGCCTTTTGGCCAAGACCGGTTACGGTTCCAACATTAGAGGGTATTGCTAGCCGCTTTCGCTATGCCGATGTCGATTTCTTCTTGCTCGATGTGCGCAGCTACCGGGATGAATTACCGAATACGCGAAAATTACCAGAGGTTTTAGGTAAAGCACAAATTGAATGGCTGCGCCAAGAACTGATACGCAGTGATGCGACCTTTAAGATAATTCTCTCTGGCTCGCCGGTTTTAAATCCTGCCAACAGCCCGGAAAACCTGAGCCATGCAGACTCTGAACACAACGCGCTCCTCGAGGCACTGCGCCGAGAACGTATCTCGGGACTTTTCTTCATAAGCGGAGGTAAGTACTCCGGTGAGCTCACAAAACTTGTGCATGCCAGTAACTACAACCTCTATGACATTACGGTCGGGCCGCTCACAGCTAATCCCAATACCAACCATAATGAGCTCAATTACTTCCGTGTACCAAGCACCAGCACTGCTGAACGTCAGTTCGCACTTTTCCAAGTGAGCGGTACGGAAGAGAATCGGCAATTAAAGATACAAACCATTAATATACTGGGCGATGTACTTTGGAGCCGCACCATACGAGCCGCAGAATTGCAACTAGCTGAGAGCTCATCCAAATAGGCAAGTCAACGGCCCGGGCGAGTCACGAGTCGACCGAAATCTGAAATGAGTATCGGTCGGGATCATCACCGAGGATCAGTTCGTTATCACCTGGCTTCAATGGAGCGGTGAAACTACCGGCTGACTTCCCGAGCTGCTTTCCGTTTACCCATGTTCCCAAGGAACTGAAACGATCCCGAACAATCAATTGATTACCGCGTTTTTCTATGGAGCAGTGACCTCTGGACAATTTATGCGGCTTTGGATCATTAATATAGAAGTCGTTTTCGACGAGAATCTTACTTTTTGAAGTACGCCCAATGTAATAGGGGAACTTGTTGATCCGCACATTCACGCACTCTTTAGCCCCCGGGAGTGGTCGAAGCGTCTTTAAAGATATACACCCAAGTTCAAATCTCCTCTCTTTCGCCTGCGAAGCCACTTGGGGCAGAGAGTCTCCAGCCGGGATGAAGGACATTTCAACTCCGGGAAAGTGCGTATCATCCTTCGATGGATTCGTACCGGGCACCGTCGACTCCCTTAAGAGGCCATATATTAACCGCATCCGTTCAAAAAGATTGGGCAAATAAGCCGCACGTTTCTCGGCATCATCAATGACCTCTAACTCAAAGCTCTCCAGATCATACACTTCAACGACAACTTCGGATTGCGCTCGCACTGTAGCCATTCTCGGGGCTTCAAGGATCAGACCCATTTCACCAAAGAAATCTCCCGCGGCATGTTCACCCACCACACGCTCCCCTTCCGGTGTATTGCTGATGATTTCAACAATACCACTCTTTATGTAAAAAGCAGAATCGGAAAGATCTCCTTCCGTCGTAATGATTGCACCTTTGGAATAGTTTTTCGTATGCATAATTCAGGGGTATTTGAATGAACAAATGACCTAAGATTGAGCCCTTCAATGCTAAAGGGATGTGCTTACGGAAGAAAGTTAACTTTCCTTAGTTCAGCGCTAGTTGTTATCCACGTAGCGCTGGATTCCCAGAACGGTCCAGTCTTCTTTGTTCCCGCCAATCAGTGTCGTCACGCTTTCTCCGTTTCTTTTTCCAATCAGCTGCTTGGCCAAAGGTGTCTTGTAGGAAAGTACGTCATTGTCGGGATCACTATCCCAAGCCCCCAAAATTGAGTAGCTACGCGTCTTACCGGTAGACCCTTCCTTCAGTTTAACAACGGATCCGATACCTATATTATCCTTAGTAGCCTCACTGAAATCTGTGACGCGGGCACGAGACAAATCCACTTCCAGTTCATTCTTACGGGCGAGCAAGATATCTTGATCCTGACGAGCCATCTTGTATTCCGAATTTTCCTTCAAGTCACCATGTTCACGGGCAGTGGCGATGGCTTCTTTATTTTCAGGAATCTTATTGGCAATCAGATCTTCGTATTCTGACTTAGCCGCATCAAAACTGACTTTAGACACGATCAACCCTTGCTCTTCCGGAGCTTCCGCAGAATCGCCTGAGATCAGGGATTGTACCGTCGGGAATTTCTTAATGAAGCGCGCAATAAGAGATTTCTTTGTCAGATCTTCAAAGCCTTGATTGAGCAGGAGAGTCTGCGCGAGATCATGAGCGGTCTCGACATTGGCATCCGCCAATAAATCAGGGATCAGCTCATCGTCATCCGATAGCACATCTGCCAGAGGGATTCGACGCGCACTGGCATTTTGGAGTGCTTCGTAATCAATCGCATAGAACATCGCCGACAATAGACGTGGTGATACCAGAGGATCTATAATGGGGGAAAACTTCTTCGAGTTACGGTTCTTTACGACCCATTGAAGGAGTGGACCCTTGATTGTTTGATCATTCAACCAGCGATTTAAACAATGCCCGATCCGATCCTGCAGATCATGCTCGAGCATGAAATTGATACACTCGCTGGTAAACTTGCCGCTGGAATTACGTAAAAGATCTTCCAGCATACCCGACCACTTCTCCGGATAAGTCCGACGAATCAAGTCTACATAGCGCTTGTAGTACTGAGGAGGCAGTTCCGATGCTAATTCAGAGTAATCAATTGTACTACCCAGAATGGAAGCCGAGGAAGGCTCTAAGGTCTCAACATCTTCGTGCAAATCACGCGCCAGATTATTCCGTACCCACACACCATGCAAACGATCCGCCTGACTCAGCGATTTTGCGTTGGCAATCGCATCGGTCAATTCATTGAGGATTTCGGGCAATTCTTCACGAATAACAGAAATATTTTCTGACAAGGCATAGAGTTTCTCACCGAGCAGGATTTTTTCCTTGGAATTTTTCGTCGCGTGAAACTGCTCAAGGATTTCCTCTTCCGGCTTGATCGGCTCATCCCGCAGGACATAGGGATCCGTCTTTTTTAGAGGTGCACCGACTCTGGGATCCTTCACCAATAGCTTCTTTGTCGCAGTCCACCACTTCTTGTATTTCACCGGTCCAATCAAACGGGCGAGCAAACGCTCGATCTCGGATGCCATCATCTCGTGATTTTCATCATTCGCTAAAATATCACAAATTAAGTCAACCGGTTGTTTCTTGATGCACTCCTGGATGACCTCTGGCTCAGTTCGCGAGCGTACCAAAACATCCTCCGCATTTAAGATCTCCAACTTATCCACGCAAAATGCCGCGGCCATCGCATGCCCGGTCTTACCTTCCTCGAAATCAATGATCAGCTTAGTCGCTGTTTCGTCGTAGTCCACGATCTTGCCAAATCCCCAGCTGCGGTGCAGGCAGTAATTGCCTGGAGCCATGGATTCTAGCTTAGCACGGTGGGCAGCCAGCTTTGGTGTCTGTTCAATGAGCGCTTCAATGGCCTCTTTGTTCATAATAGGTTGCGGTATCTCTTTAGTTACGTAAACGATTCAACATGCAGACTTCCCATTCAGATGAGAAGCATTAACTTCAGCAAGTTAAAATCCAGCCTTACCGGTTGGAATGCGGCGGCCTATCTTCTAACAGAATACCTGAGAAGTCCACAAAAGGCCGACGGATTGCTCGATGCCCTCCCCTTCCCGGATGGTTCTTCTGCCAGGGCACAAGCACAGTCCCTCTTCCTTGGGGCTATCCGGCAGGGGCACCGCACCCGAAGTACGCTGCACAATTTCCTTAAAAAAACACCTCGCCCAGAGGTGCAGGCAATCTTCCTGATCGCCGGTCATGAGCTCTTTAACAGTCCTCCGGAAAAAAAGCCCAAGATCGTTCATCACGCAGTCGAGCGGGCCAAAGAATCTCTCAGCAAACCGGAGGCAAACCTAATCAATGCAGTCTTACGTAAGCTTCCAGAGGCATTTGAATCGATCGATCAAGAAAACCTCGCGCAATATTACAGCCATCCCAACTGGCTGGTCAAACAATGGACCGACCAGTTTGGACGTAAGGACACGGAAGCACTCCTACGCTGGAACCAGGAGATACCGCCGATCCATGTAAAAATACCCTCGGCAAATATCCCGGACGAACTAATCCCAACCAAATGGCAGGGCTTCTACAAGTTGCCCACCGGAAAAATCCCGCAATCAGTGCACGCCCTACTGCAGTCGGGCCAAGCTTATATCAAAGACCCATCCACCCGTATCGCCCCCCAACTGTTAGCAGTCAAGCCCGGTGATACCGTTCTCGACCTCTGTGCTGCCCCCGGCGGCAAAGCTTTTGAGATGGCACAGGCCATGCAAGGATGTGGCCAAATCACTGCTGTTGATTTACCAAGCTCGAGAATGGATCGACTGCAGGCAAACCTGTCCCACCTAGCGTCCAACACACTGACAACAAAAATTATACAATCGGATGTACTCACGCTTGACCGCGAACTTCTGCCCGACCTCTTTGATGCGGTAATGTTAGATACGCCCTGCTCAAATACAGGTGTGATTCAACGCCGCACCGATGTAAAATGGAGACTCACTAGAGATGACATTAGCCACTGCACGCACTTACAATCACAGCTTCTTCACAGTGCCGCTCGCTTCGTCAAAAAAGGGGGTCGACTTGTCTACAGCACCTGTAGCATTGAACAGGTAGAAAACAAAAATATCATTGAACACTTCCTCGACTCCCGGTCCGGAGAAGCATTTTCCCTCGAAAAGAGCGTGCAAAGCTACCCTTGGGATTCCGGGCATGATGGTGCCGGTGCCACTCTCCTCGTTCGAAATACGGACTGATCTGCAAACTCAATCGAACAGCCAACCAGCTAATCGAGACTCTAACTGAAAGGGACCGGTCGTCATTGCATTTTCCGGAATGGATACCGGCAACCGCCCTTCACTAATAAAATCAGACATCGGCAAGCCCCCATCGATGGCTGCCTTTTGCGGTAATGCGGCGGATGAGAGATGAGTGTGCACTTCCCAAACAGCGAAATCTTCATCCCAAACGAATTGTGTCAATCGGGTACGCACTTCCACTTGCTCCAAATTAGCCGTGGGTGGCGCTAAATCCGGAGAAAGTCCGAATAAGCGAAGGCGACCTGCCAAGCTGGAATTTTTACTCGCAACATCTTTGCCGGACTTTCTCGATAGATAGTTTGCATAGGGCTTATAGGGCTTTAATGAAGTAACAGCCCAACTCTTTATCACCGGACGATCGGACGAATCAGACGAATCAGACGTCTCCAATATCTCCAGTGCCAATGGCCCGACATTTCTGGCTTCCTGAATAGCCGGAGCCAAAAGAACCGCCCCCAGAATAAAACTAGCGACCATTCCAACAGCGACCTGCCAGCGACGCAGAGGCAAGTGTGTACGAGCTTCATTTTCCGCGACTTCTTTATGCAATGCCATGCGCATAGCATGATGCAACTGGCAAGCAGATTGGAATTCGCGAAGACGTACCGCGTCAGTGGCAATCACCTGACGAAGCCGATTGATCGAAGCCGTATCAATCTCTTTGTCCAAATAAAGATCGATCAACTCTTTGAATTCACGGTCATTCATGAAAAGTCATCGCCCATCAACTCTCGTAGGCTTTCTCGTGCGCGTGCGATCCGGCTTTTCACCGTACCCACACTGATTTCCAATTGCTGAGCAATTTCTTCATAAGATAAATTATGCACATTCCTCAATAAAAGAACTTCCCGATGCTTCTCACCGAGACCAGACATACACTCGGTGACCCGATCAATAAATTCCTGCGTGACCGCTGCCTCCGATGGAGTCTCACCACTCGAAGGCATGACATTCTCTAAAGTCAGCTCCCCGTCTTCAGTCAGCGGCTGGTCCAGAGAGATCGACTGATCCCGCTTGCGTCGAAACCAGTACCAATACCGGTTATGCGCCAGATTGGTCGCTATTTGGTAAAGCCAAGTGGAAAATGAAGCCTCCCCACGGAAATTCTCCAATCCGCGGTGTGCACGGATAAAAGCATCTTGCGTCACTTCCTCCGCATCCTGCTTATTTTTCAACAAATGATTTACCCGGGCGTATATACGATCCCAGTAACGCTCGACCATATCATTATAGGCGGCGTGCTCTCCATTCTTAATCCTTTCGATCAATAATGCGTCGTGCTTGGCAGCTTCTGTATTCGTCATCTTAGCAATCTATGGGTTGAGGTGTTGGGTATTAAGTACTATAGAACTTAGAGCAGTTCCCATTGAATCCGTTCAATTCCTTTCTGAAATATAGGCGGGTCTTGACAAATTCCTCTTTACTTCATTGTTATCGGCTCCTGCTGGAGCGGGTCGTTAGCTCAATTGGTAGAGCAGGAGACTTTTAATCTCTTGGTTCGGGGTTCGAGTCCCCGACGGCCTACCAGCAAAACTAATCTAACTAATACAGTAGAGAAGTAGGCTCTTTTTGCAATTAAAAAAGGTATATTACCTATTTTTTACATGTAAACCATCCGCGCGCACTGATCGCAATAGCTGGGCTCCCCTCCAACAGTGGCCATATGGGACACTTCATTGGATACCCGCAAGTGGCAACCGGAGCATTTTTGAGATTTAATAGCCACCAGATAAGGTGGTTTTTTTACCAATTTAGCGACTCGATCGTATTGCTCCAAATACTCTGGGCCCGCTCGATCCCTGGCATCCGATAAATCGCTCTGCGCGGTACCGGAGGAATCCTTCAGCAATTGCTCTTTATCTGCGAGCAACCCAATCAGTTTTTCCTGCTCACGGATACGAGCTTCAATCAGTTGCTTTTGCTCTTCAAAGGCTTCCTTCGCCGAATCGATGGTGAACATAAGCTCAATTTCCTTCTCCTCCAGATCTGAAATAGACGACTCCGCTAGCTCAATTTGCGCAGTCAGGGCCCGGTACTCTTCGTTCTTTTTCACCTCCAACTGCTGATTGCGAAAGCGTTGAATCTCTGTCTCCAGAGAGGTCACCTGACTATCCATTTCACTGCGCTGTACCTCAAGAGCAGCGACAGACTGTCGAGCCTGCTCAATCGCCAACTGCTCGGCAGCAATCTTGGCACGATAGGCATCCAGCTCTTTCGGCAAGCGGGATAAATCCTGCTCGATCTTTTGGAGCTTCATGTCACATATCTGTACTTGAAGGAGCTTTTCGATTTGCGGGTCAGACATCGTAGCTTGTATCACAGACAGTCAAACCCACAGATCAACTTAAAAGCGACATGAACGAGACTTCTTTACAAGATCGAATAGATGATGCCACTTTTGACTTTAGCATAGGAGACGGCCCCGGCGCTTTATCCAAGCTGGAGGCAATCACTACAGAAAATCCTCAATCCAGTAACGCCTGGCTGGCTTTTGGTGAGGTGCTCTTTGGTGAAGGGCAGTCGAGAGCAGCCCTTGTAGCCTTAGAGAAGGCACATGCACTCTCACCGGACGATGTCCACATCAACACCAGTCTCTCCCGTATTTGGATTGGTCTAGGCGATAAGGAGAAGGCAGAACACTTTGGAGCTCAGGCGAGAATGCTCGGCTGGAAAGAAACCCTGAAAAATCCACCTGAAACCGATGTCCACTAGTGGCATTGACAGCTCTGGATGCCATCCGATACAAATCTCATCCTATGGACGAAGAATCCACCTACACACTCGAATTTGAAAAACCACTGCGAGAGCTCCAAAAGCAATTGGACACACTCCAGTCCGTTTCCAAGGTTTCCGATGTCGACTCGGCAAAAGAGATCCAAGCAATTGAAGAAAAGATTCAAGCAAAGAAAGTAGAGATCTATTCAAAACTCACCCCTTGGCAACGGGTCCAGCTTTCCCGCCATCCCAAACGCCCTTATTCGCTCGATTACTTCGAGCGTATCTTTTCCGATTTTAACGAACTACATGGTGACCGGCGCTACAAGGATGATGCGGCCATAGTGGGTGGTCCGGCCTTTCTTGATGAGGCTCCGGTCATGGTGATCGGCCAACAAAAGGGGCGAAACACCAAAGACAACCTAAAGCGCAATTTTGGATGCCCCCATCCAGAGGGCTACCGTAAAGCCATGCGCCTGATGGAAATGGCCGAACGCTTCAACCTGCCCATCGTCACACTGATCGACACACCGGGCGCTTATCCCGGAATCGGTGCAGAAGAACGTCATGTAGCCGAAGCAATCGCTGTTAATATCCGGGATATGAGTACCCTGAGTGTGCCCATCATCAGCATTATTATTGGCGAGGGCGGATCCGGCGGTGCCCTCGGCATGGCAGTTGCCGACGAAGTAATGATTTTAGAAAACGGCTACTATTCGGTTATTTCACCGGAAGGCTGTGCTGCCATCCTCTGGAAAGATCGAGCAGCCGCTCCAAAAGCCGCAGATGCCCTACGCTTTAGCCCCGCCGACCTAATTGGATTCGGAGTCGTCGATCAGATCATCGAAGAACCGGTCGGAGGCGCCCATCGAAATTACGATCAGGCCGCAAAAAATATGAAATCCTCGATCAAGGATGCGCTGAAAAGATTGAATAAAAAGAGTCAGAAAAAACTGCTCGATGATCGTTATGCTCGTTTCCGCAAGCTCGGTGTCTTCGAAGATCAAGCGGCCGTCTCATAGAGAGCTTTTCGCCATCCCTTACCAAGATAAAGAGAGCCCGTCATAGGCCAGTCGAATCGTATCAGGCAGCCCTTCCTCAGTCACCCCATGATCCACCATGTAGGTCATGTGGATTAAGTAGGACTGCGGCGCATTCATTTCTTCAGCAGTTTGGCAGGCTTCTTGTAGGGACATATGCGAGGGGTGTGGCTCTGGTCGCAAGCCGTCCAAGACAACCACATCGGCACCCATTGCCAATGCCCGCGCCTGCGTGCCCACTTCTTTACAATCAGTAAAATAAGCCAGCTTCTTCCCTGTCTCTGCCTCCGTAAAGACCAGACCGAGCACCTTAATCGATCCATGAGGTAAGTATACGCTCTCCACCCGACCTCCCGGTAATTCCAGCGATGCCGGCATTTTCTCCAATTGAAATGCAGGATAACCCTTAGCCGCCGGACGCTCTGAAATCGCGTACGGATAAATTTCCCGGACTCGCTGCAGGCCGCTCTCGCTGCTGTAAACCGGCAGTGCTGCGCCCCCGCGCAGATCACAGAAACGCCGTAAATCATCCATCCCTAGAATATGATCAGCATGTGGGTGCGTTAAAATAAATGTATCCACCGCCTCAATATGGTTGGCAATACATTGCATGCGAAATTCCGGTGCAGCATCCACTTGTATATGGTGCCCGCCCATCTCCAGATGAATCGATGTGCGAGTACGCCAATTTCTTGGATCTTCTAAGTTACACCCGCCCTCTGGCTGTGCAATCATAGGCACACCTTGGGATGTGCCCGTACCTAAAAAAATTAATTTCATCTGCGCCCAAGCTGATCGACTTCCTGAGACTGGCAACCGCTGATTAACTTTGTCGCTAAATTCTTTCCATAAGTATAAAAAACAACTTTCTCTATTCCTGCACGCTTGCTCTACCGCTGCATATCCTGAATATCACATTATGCCTATTTACTTTGATCACACTCGTATCCGTGTTTCCGATTTAGAAAAATCAATCAATTGGTACAGCCAAACCTGCGGCTTCGAAGTGCTGCGCAGGACAGATAAGTCGCCCTCGGGTAATCAGCTCGCTCACATGCAGATACCTGGCTCGACTCACAAACTGGAACTCACCCACTCTGCAGAATATGAGGTCAAGGTTCCTGAAGATCTAGTACACACCTGTATCCGAGTAGAGGACATCGTCGAATATTGTGAATTGCTTGAAGGGCTGGACTTAACGATTGACCTTTGGCCCGCCGATTGGCGCGAGAAATTTGCCGAAGGCAAAAAGATGGCCTTTATTACGGATCCCGACGGATACGAAGTCGAAATCCTGGAGCAGAGCTAGCTGCGGGTAGACGATGACGACCGCGCGTCACCGCCGCCTAGTTTAAATCGCCAATAGTAGGCCGCCGCCATGGCGAGCACCGCGCAGACAAAGGCGATCGGCAACCACTGTAATGAATCCACAAAAACCGAGGTTTCCAGGCCTCTATCCGAGGCAATGATCGACTCTGCCGGCATGCCCTCGCGAATACCGGCCACCAGACCGGAATAAAGAAGCGAAGCGGCCCCATAGGATAAGTTAATCGAAAGCCCCTTAAAACTAAGAATCGTTGCCCGCTGATCGGAATCGGCCGCCTCATTGAGATAACGACTGGCAAAATAATTCAGAAAGTACATGCCGGCAAACAAGCAAACCCCAGGCAGAATCCCCCAAAATGGAATGACCTGACTTAAACCAATAAGCCCGACCAGGACTAAGCCACAAAGAAAGGCAAAATTCCAAACCGGCTTGTAATGGTCCGACATACGACGAGCCAGGGGCGGAACCGCCAGACCGAGCAAAGCCATTCCCGACCCGACCAGACCAAAACTCGCCACCGGAAGATTGATGGTCTCCCAATATCCGCTGGCTAAGGTTAAAAATAAGCGGATCGGGCTATCCAGAACAACTGCAGCTAAAAGAACACCCAAGGGTAGAGGCGTTATCCAAATCCACCGCCCGGCACGCAAAGTACGCTGCCAACTTTCCGCTATTGTCGCCGATAAGCTTGATACCGTTGTGGGATTTGGATCCCGCATCCGGAGAGACATCGCCAAAACCACTAAAGAGGATAGAAACGTCAGCAGAATAGGCAGTTTTACAACATCCGCCTGCTCCACGTAAAAGCCTGCTCCCAAGACATCGAGAAACTTGTTTACCCACACCGGATCATAAACCGCTGCACCGACCATCATGGAGAAGAAAAATGCAATCGAGGTATCACGTTGTACCCGTTCCAGAACACGTCCCCATTGGTCTTCTTTACCCGCAGCCTTAAGCGAGTCGTAAGCCAGCGCTTCATCTGCCCCGCTGGCCGCTGCTTCAGCAAAGCCACTTACCACACGGTTGATCAGGAAAAGGATGAAGAGCCAACTCCCCCCGCCAATGGGAGCCATCAATAGAACGCCCATCTCGACGGCCATGCAAAGACCGGTTGCGATAAGCAGATTACGTCGCCCAATGGTATCAGCCAAAGCACCCGACGGCACTTCGCATAAGACAATTGTGGCCGCCCAAACCGCATTTAATATCCCGAACTGCTCCAGTGAGAGCCCGTAATCAAGAAATAACAAAGCAAAGACCGGATAGTAGAACCGCGCGGAAAAAAACATCCGGAAATAGGTAAATGCCTGCACATTGCGTTTCGCAGAGCCTTCCAAGTTCATCACATTCTTCACTATTTTACGAAATCCACATACCGAGCCTGCAAAGTGAACGCCTCTTTTGCCCAGAGCAAGTCGCTTCGCGCAATTCATGTTTGCCATCCGACACGTATGCGCCAAATCAACTAGTGATTGAATTGAACCTATTATGTCCGACAATAAACCTGTACAAAAAGTAGCCATTCTTACTGCCGGTGGGCTGGCGCCCTGTCTTTCCTCTTCCATCGGAGGCTTAATCGAACGCTACACAGAGTTGTACCCGGACATCGAAATTATTTGTTATCGCGGCGGCTATAAAGGGCTCCTCCTTGGAGACTCGATTGCAGTGGATGCAAAAAAGCGGCCCGAAGCCACCATTCTTCATCAACACGGCGGCAGCCCGATTGGCAATAGCCGGGTAAAGCTGACAAATGTTGCCGACTGCTTACAGCGTGGCTTGGTTACAGACGGACAAGAGCCGCTGCAGGTAGCTGCCGAGCAACTCACCCGCGACCATGTAGATGTACTCCACACTATTGGCGGTGACGACACTAACACAACCGCGGCTGACCTAGCGGACTACCTAGCTAAAAATAACTATCCTCTGACCGTAGTCGGCCTGCCCAAAACGATCGATAATGATGTATTCCCGATCGTGCAGAGTCTCGGTGCTTGGACGGCGGCGGAAGAAGGTGCCCGTTTCTTTGAAAATGTCGTCGCCGAACATAACGCAAATCCGCGCATGCTCATCATACACGAAGTGATGGGAAGAAATTGTGGCTGGCTGACTGCAGCCACGGCCAAGGCCTACCGTGAGCGAATGGACAATCTAAACTGGGCAGAGGGCCTCGGCCTGAGCGCTGCCCGAAAAGACGTGCACGCCATCTTTATTCCTGAAATGGAAATCGACATTGCGGCAGAGGCTGCCCGACTGAAGGCCGTAATGGACACCCAGGACAATGTGAACATCTTCATCTCGGAAGGAGCCGGCGTGGAAACAATCATACGCGAAATGGAGTCTGCCGGCGAAGCAGTTCCGCGTGATGCGTTTGGTCACGTCAAACTGGATGCAGTGAATCCGGGTAAGTGGTTCGGCGAACAATTTGCAGCTATGCTGGATGCCGAGAAAGTGCTCGTACAAAAGAGCGGTTACTATGCTCGCTCAGCACCGGCCAATGCCGATGACCTGCGATTGATCAAGAGTTGTACAGATCTGGCAGTCGACTGCGCAGTCTCCAGAAACAGCGGTGTTATCGGGCACGATGAAGACCGGCGCGGCATACTCCGCGCGATCGAATTTCCCCGTATCGCGGGAGGCAAGCCCTTTGATATAAGCAGCCCGTGGTTTGCTGAGTTACTCGAATCAATTGGCCAGCCAATGGGGCAGTTGATTGCCAGTGCCGGACACTAGAGGCTACCTGAAGGAACGAACCTGTGGGACTACCAACTGTCCGTCCGAAAGGGAGTCATCGGTAGACCGTTTCGGTCATACAGATTGACCACTGGGTTATCCCCCCATCCATAGCGCACGGCCACGGGATTGGCTATTTCTGGATGAGATACCGCCACCTGGCGGGAACCGACAATCTTGGCCTGCGCCCATTTAAACTGCTTATCTTCACCCGCCAAAGCGAAGCCGCTTACTTCAGGAACGTCGAAAGCATAGAGTCCCTGTTTGCTCACATGATCAAAGGTGAGCAGGGCCACGCCATCATCCACTTCCATCGACGAAAATCGCGGACTCTCGCAGGCGACTTCGATGCCATAGATTTTATTCAAGGCGTGCCGACAGAGACGGTCCGCCACAACTTTTTTATCCCGGGGATGTATATCACGACCTTCGCCTGCGTCGATAATCACGGCTTGTCCGGTATTGGCTACCGACAGCGTCGAAGTCTGTGCATCCCGTAAGCGTGCCCATGTACTATCTTGAGGAGAGCTGGACTCATTATGAAAATCAGCCAACTGCGCCCAATAAAAAGGAAACTCCCCCTGCCCCCAGTCTTTGCGCCAGGTCTCAATAAGCAAAGGAAAGAGGTGCGCATAATCTTTCGGCCGACCCGAGTTGGTTTCACCCTGGTACCAGATCACTCCGCGGATCCCATATCCCAAGATCGGATTCAACACCCCATTATACAAATTTGCCGGGCGGTGCTGACCATAACGAGGATCGTTTGGCCAAGGCGGGCGCTCACCCTTGCGTCCCCCGTCTTGCCAAGCCTTGAAGCGCGCCTCGTTTCGAGCCTGCACCGCATCTGTATGGGCCGCTGCCTTCGCGTCACTCGCTTCCAAATAGGCATCGTAACGATCGAAACACTCGAGCACTTCGCGAGGCACCCATGCCTCTGCAGCAGATCCGCCCCAGGCATTGTTGATCAAGCCAATGGGCACACCAAGCACTTGATGGAGACGCCGACCGAAGTGATAACCCACCGCGGAAAAACCATTGATTGAAATTGGGGAGCAAACCGACCACGCAGCATTGAAATCATCCAGTGGCTCTTGTGAGCCTTTGTTTGGAATCGATACAATCCGTATGGAGGGTGCATTTGCCGAGGCCATCTCCAGATCGGCATCTTCAGAGAGATTGATCGACCACTGCATATTCGATTGCCCGGAACAAACCCAGACCTCCCCGACCATTACATCGGTCAAGCGAAGCGTATTGTTGCCCACTACTTCGAGTTCATAAGGGCCGCCAACAGGTAAAGCTTCCAAGCGTACCATCCAGCGGCCATCCACTCCCACAGTCGTTTCCTGTTTTTGTCCACCAATGCACACGGAAACCGACTCACCCGGCTCGCCCTTCCCCCAAACCGGGTTCGATTGCTCGCGTTGCAAGACCATATGATCACTGAATATCGCCGGCAATTCAACCGCTTGCAGAGACGAAGTAATAATCAAAAGAAGGGGTAGGAATCGATATTTCATATGTAAAACAGAATAATAAGAACGTACGAAAACGATGTATTCTAAGGTAAAATAAGCAAGGACTGAAAAATGCATCCCATATCCCGACTGGTTCAATAGACAGCACACTAGAAATGACCTTTTTCCGGAATAGCCACTGCTTCTACAATGAAAAAGCCACGAGAACGAAGGGCCTGATTACCAGCCAAACCATCAAAATACGGATTCCAGACGGGCAAACTATATGAATCCAGGTGCTAAAGTGTAGCGAGACTTCACATTTGACGATTGAAGCAAAAGCAGCATAAGAGATAGGCTTATCAATCTACATGATTCAACTCTTTGCTAAATTTCACCGCTCAAAGAGCGAATGGGCTACCTTCGCAAGGTTTGCCTTCGTTGGTGTGACGATTGCAACAATTGATGCCGGCCTACTGTATCTCCTACTGGCCGCAGGCATCGGCCCTTATTTAGGTCGTTTTGTCTCCTTAGGAGCATCTATGTCTGCCGGTTACCTACTCAACCGCTACTTTACTTTTCACCATTTAGAAACCGGTCGCGCACTCTGGCACTCTCTGGTTCGCCATTACAGCGTGCACGCTGTGGGGGCGGCCATCAACATCGGCGTATTTAGTATCGTCCTCGTACTCGGGCAGTCAATGGGGGGAGAAATTGCCGCATCCGCGACTCTACCCCTCCTCGGTGTCTGGATTGGTGGACTTGCCGGCATGTGCTTCAATTTTTTCTTTTCCAAAAAACTG
>CENU01018675.1_pt1 | contig 16313 bp, 14 predicted proteins | sample 361331 | NCBI WGS metagenome assembly CENU01 (sample SAMEA2619766, study PRJEB7988) | marine metagenome | isolation source: saline water (ENVO:00002010), including | reverse complement strand
CTGCCAAACAGTGAGGACTTCCCGTATACCGTTCGTGTGGTGTCTGAAATCACAGAATCAAACGGGTCCAGCTCAATGGCCAGCGTCTGTGGTACCTCGCTTGCGCTAATGGACGCGGGCGTTCCGGTAACGGCACCTGTGGCTGGGGTTGCAATGGGTTTGGTGAAGGAAGGCAATCGCTACGCAGTATTGACTGACATTCTGGGCGATGAAGATCATCTCGGTGATATGGACTTTAAAGTGGCTGGCACAGCTGCCGGCGTAACCGCGCTGCAAATGGACATTAAGATCACCGGTATTACCGAGGAAATTATGGAAGCGGCTTTGGCACAGGCTCATGAAGCTCGTTTGCATATCCTTGCTGAAATGAACAAGGTGTTGAGCACGCCACGCAGTGAGTTGTCTGACAATGCGCCTTCCATGGTCACGTTGCATGTTGATCCGGATAAAATCCGCGACATCATCGGTAAAGGCGGCGCTACGATTCGCGGCATCGTCGAAGAAACTGGCGCGGAAGTCGACATCAATGATGATGGCAGCGTCCGTATCTATGCCGAGAATGCCGAAGCCAAAGATGCGGCGGTTCATAAAATCAATGAAATCACTGCTGAAGCGGAAGTGGGCAAGATTTATCACGGTAAAGTGGAGCGAATTGTCGATTTTGGTGCGTTCGTTAATATTCTTCCGGGTAAAGACGGCTTGCTACACATTTCTCAGATTGCCGAGGAACGGGTCGAGTCAGTATCCGATTACTTGACGGAAGGACAGCAAGTCGATGTGGTCGTTTTAGACGTAGATCAACGTGGCAGGATCAAGCTCTCTATCAAAGAGCTGGCCAATCATCAGGCTGCTGCAGAAGAATAGCGGCTTGCACTCATGAATTTAGGTTGATCAGAGATTGATTTAAAGTGGACAAAAAAGCCGGCAATAGCCGGTTTTTTTTGTCCCGCAAAAACGGATCCAGTTAGCTTGAGATTCGATTCGCGATTAGATCATCGACAACTGCAGGATCGGCTAACGTGGATGTGTCTCCCAATTCGTTCAATTGGTTTGCTGCGATCTTGCGTAAAATGCGACGCATAATCTTACCAGACCGAGTTTTCGGTAAGCCTGGTGCCCATTGAATAGCGTCAGGCTTGGCGATTGGCCCGATTTCGGTTCGCACTGAAGCGATTAACTCTTCGCGAAGTGTCTCTGGGTCGCTGGTGTTGTCGCTCATTAGCGTGACGAAGGCGTAAATGGCCTCGCCCTTGATATCGTGGGGAAAGCCAACTACTGCGGCTTCTGCAACCGCAGGGTGGAGTACCAGCGCGCTTTCGACCTCTGCTGTGCCGATGCGATGCCCTGACACGTTCATCACGTCGTCGACACGGCCGGTAATCCAGTAGTATCCATCTGCGTCCCGTCGTGCGCCGTCGCCAGTAAAGTAAAAGCCTTTATAAGCGGAATAGTAGGTGTCAATGACGCGCTGATGATCGCCGTAAACCGAGCGTATCTGTCCTGGCCAACTTCCTGTGATCACCAGATTGCCAGATGCTGCCTGTTCGGTGATGAGGTTGCCTTCAGCATCCATCAGAGCGGGTTTAACACCAAAAAATGGCCGGCTGGCAGAGCCCGGTTTCAGGTCTGTTGCGCCAGGCAGTGGTGTGATCATGATCCCGCCGGTTTCGGTTTGCCACCAGGTATCAACTATCGGGCAGCGGCGCTCGCCAACAACCCGGTGATACCAGTCCCAGGCTTCGGGGTTGATCGGCTCGCCGACACTGCCCAGTAATTTAAGTGATTTGCGAGAAGTGCCTGTGACAAAATCGTCCCCTTGGCCCATCAACTGACGGAGTGCTGTGGGCGCGGTGTAAAAGATATTTACCTCGTGTTTGTCAATGATCTGCCAGCAACGCGATGCATCTGGATAGGTCGGCACCCCCTCGAACATAAGGGTGGTTGCGCCATTCGCTAAAGGCCCATAAACAATGTAAGAGTGGCCCGTAATCCAGCCGACATCTGCTGTGCACCAGTAGATGTCACCGTCGTGATAGTCGAAAACGTATTTATGTGTGATTGCAGCATGTAACAAATAGCCCCCGCTCGAATGCTGGACGCCTTTTGGCTTACCTGTCGAACCAGATGTATAAAGGATAAAAAGCGAGTCCTCAGCGTCTACATACTCCGGTTCTGCCTCAGCTGGCTGGCCTTGTACCAGCTCTTGGTAAGCCACGTCGCGACCGGATTCCCAGGCGATGTCGGCTCCGGTGTGTTGAACCACAATTACTGAGTGTACGTCCGGGCAGGCGGCTAATGCTTCGTCCGCATTTTGCTTCAACGGCACACTACGTCCACCGCGGATACCCTCGTCTGCAGTAATCAGGGTTTCACAGCTGGCGTCTAAGATACGGTCGCGCAGGGATTGTGGGGAAAATCCGCCAAACACAACACTATGGATAGCCCCGATGCGGGCGCAAGCAAGCATGGCGTAGGCTGCCTCTGGAATCATTGGCATATAAATGCAGACCCGATCGCCTTTCTTTACGCCGCGCGCGCGCAAGCCGTTTGCTAAGCGGCAAACTTCATCATGCAGTTCTTGATAAGAAATGTGCTTGGCATCTTTGGGGTCGTCGCCTTCCCAAATAATCGCGGTTTGAGCGCCTCGGGTGGGTAGATGTCGGTCAATGCAATTGACGCTTACGTTGAGCCGGCCGCCCTTAAACCAGGCGATGTTGCCGGCTGCCATATCGGCTTCCATAACCGTCGTCCACGGCTGCTGCCAGGTTAATAGGTGCTTAGCTTGATCTGCCCAAAATACTTCGGGCTGTTCAATGCTTGCGGCGTACATTGCCTGATACTGGGCGTTATTTATGAAGCTGCGTTGCGCGACCGCCTCGGAAACCGGGTGTACCTGTTCCATAGTCAATTCCTTACGACAAACGGGTTTGTAAAAACCAATCGGGTTAGCTTTGCGTTGCCGCCAACTGCTTCAGATGCGCAATTAAATGCTGCGTGTAAAGGTCTTTACGCTCAGCAGTCGAGCTTCCTTCGTTTGCCGGCGATTCGCCAGACAATTGGGCCGCGATTGGAATAGCTAGTTTTTTGCCAAGCTCAACTCCCCATTGATCGAATGAGTTTATGTCCCACAGCGCGCCTTGGCAAAGTACCTTGTGCTCGTAATGCGCCAATAAGCTGCCGAGTTCTTGCGGGTTCACGTCGTTCATAACAATCGTGGAAATGGGATGTGCGCCAGGCACGTTACGGTGAGCCTGATCGCTTTCGCTTGGTTGGTATCCGTTAGCGAAAGCTTCAGCTTGGGCGAGGCCGTTTGCAAGTAGCGAGCGTCGTTGCAACGGCGAATCGTAATGGTCGTGGGCTACCAGAATGATGTCAGCGCAAAACCGCTCGGCGCCTTGATGCAGCAGTTGGTGATAAGCATGCTGTCCATTGGTGCCGGTTCCGCCCCATAGAACCGGCATAGTAGAGTAATCGAGTCGGTCGCCATTACGAGCAACAGATTTACCATTACTTTCCATTTCAAGCTGCTGCAAATAGTTAGGTAACAGGGCGAGGCGTTCATCATAAGCCAGCACCGCGAGGCTTCGACAGTCCAGGAAGTTGTAATTCCATAGTCCCAAGAGTGCTGCGATCAAGGGAATATTTTCTTCTACGGGCGCATTGCTTAGGTGTTCGTCGATTGATCTGGCCCCCTCTAAGAACGCTTCGAATGAGGCTGGTCCGATGGCTAAGATGATCGGTAGCCCTACCGCAGACCACAGTGAGAACCGCCCGCCAACCCAGTCCCAGAGTGGATAAATATTGTTTGCTGTTATACCAAATTGAGCGGCGGCTTCCACATTGGAGGTAATCCCGATGAAGTGCTGAGCGATGGCCTCTAAACTGGCGCTACGCTCTAAGAACCAGCTGCGTGCAAGCGCAGCGTTGATCTGAGTCTCAATCGTGCTAAAGGACTTTGATACAACGATGAACAAGGTGGTTTCTGGATTTAATCCGCGCAGTGCCTGAGTCAGGTCGTGCGCATCGACATTAGCGACAAAGTGAAACCGCAGGTCTGCTGTTTGGTGATTGTGCAACGCGGTCACTACTAATTCTGGCCCTAGGTGAGAGCCGCCAATGCCGATATGAACGATGTCTCGAATGGCTTTCCCGGAGAATCCGCGCCAATCGCCATTGCGTACTTTGTCTGCCAACTCGTACAAGCGCTGCTTGGTAGCTTCTACGGCGTTGCGCATCACCGGGTCTATATTGGGCGCTCCGCCGCGTAAAGCGCTGTGCAAAACTGGCCTATTTTCTGAAATGTTTACAGCAGCGCCAGATAAAAGACTGTCAATAAAAGCCTTTACCTCAGCCTGCTCAGCTAATTGGTGCAGCGTTTGGTAGGTCTCCCCAGTTACTTGCTGGCGAGAAAAATCAAATAAAAGATTTGCGTAGTTGAAGGACAACTGCGAGTGGCGATCTTGCGGATCTGTTAATGCGACGTTGGGTAGGGTTTGAAATTCTTTGGCGCCAGCGGCTAGTGCTTGCCATGCGGGCAATTCGTTGCGCATAAAGTCCTCAAATCAAGGTTGGGTTGGGATTAAAAAATTGCCTGGTCCCGTCCATATTAATCACCCGGTCGACTAAGGCAGCGAAATGGTCGTCGTTATTTGCAAAGTCGATATCGGCCGCATTCACAATGAGCAGTGGCGAGTCTTCGTAGTAATGAAAGAACTCTGCATATCGGTTCGAGAGTTCAGTCAGATAGTCCAGATCAATGTCTTGTTCAAAAGACAGTCCACGCCCCGTAATGCGTTGTCGCAAAACGCTGGCGGGTGCTTGCAGATACAGCACCAAATCGGGTTTGGGCGGATTCAATTTGAGGGTCGCTTGAATTTGCTGATAAAGCGCGAGTTCCTCTGCGTCGAGTGTTAATTTTGCGAAGAGTTCGTCTTTTTCTAAGAGGAAGTCGGCAACCATGCATGGTTCGAGCAAATCGTCCTTTGGCAGATCACCCAGTTGTCGGGTTCTATACAACAGAAAAAACAGTTGAGTCGGTAGAGCTTGGCTTGCCCCGTCCGCATAGAATCGATCCAGAAAGGGGTTTTCTTTGACGGGCTCGAGCATGGTTGGGTAGCCGAAGAGCTCTGCTAGCCGTTTAACTAGCGTGGTTTTGCCTACGCCGATCGGCCCTTCAACTGCCACATATTTCGGTATTTGGCCGTTTTGCGCAGCAATGGCAACTCGCTCTGCGAGCTGTTTCAGGCTGTTTTTTTGTCCGACAAGGGCTGGCGCAATCACGAGCTTCGCTACTCAAAGATAAACCGAGATGATGGCGAAGGCCGCCGCGCTCTTCAACCTCCAATGATGAGTTTCTGTCCGCTACATCGGTTGTCCACCGGGAGCTGAAACTTTAGCTTGTTAAGAAGATTAGGTCGGTTCGCTTTTTTTACGGCGTCGCCGGCGCTTAGTTTGTGGCAGTGCTGCAATCATAGCGCCCCGCGTTTCAGCGTCGACACTCTGTAGCGTTGTCCACCAGGAAGCCGTTTCTTGAAGCTCGGGTTCAGACTCTGCTCGCAAGCATAAAAAGTCGTAACCGGCTCTAAATCTTTTATGTTGCAACAAGCGCGAAGCCGACCGGCGGGATCGCGTTTCCAGGCGCACCTGCAAGCCCCAAACTTCGTGAATGAACGTGCTGAATCGGCGGGGTACAGCAATGCGCTGCTGTTGGTCACGGAGGGTCAACACAGCGGGATGGTCACTTGCTGAGAGGCTATTTGCCAGGCGCGCTTGAAAGTCCTCCCACAGCACAATTGCCAGCAAAAAGCCGGGTGTGACCGAAGCGCCTTCGGCGATGCGGTGGTCAGTATTGCGCATCGCTAAGGTTGCGAGGGAGCTGTTTGGATTACACGCTGGGAAGAGGGTCGTGGCCAATCCGAACGAGACCAATAATTCCCACACAGCCAGAGAGTGACCACTCAAGAAAAGTTTTGTGAATTCATCAAAAAGGCGAGCTGGTGGAATCGCCGTGAGGCGATCCGCCGCATCCGCCGACAGGTCGGTGATCGCAGCGTCAATATCAAAACCGAGCTTGGCTGCGAAACGGATGGCGCGCAGCATACGCACCGGATCTTCGGCTATACGAACCGCAGGCTTGCCGATAAAACGGATCCGCTGACGCTTTATGTCCGCTAAGCCACCAACAAAATCGATAATTTCAGCTTGTATCGGGTCGTAATAAAGCGCGTTAATCGTAAAGTCGCGCCGAAAAGCATCTTCTTCTAATGTGCCCTCTGTAGAGTCGCGGAGAATCATACCCTGGTCGTCATGAACGACATTATTCGAAATAGACTGGCGAAATGTCGAAACCTCTATGATTTCGCGGCCATGCCGGACGTGTACGATTGGGAAGCGTCGCCCAACGATGCGTGCGCGACGGAATAATTTTTTGACCTCAGGGAGCGTCGCATCGGTTGCGATGTCGAAGTCTTTCGGGCGCTTGCCACACAATAGATCGCGTACGCAGCCGCCGACTAAATAACCCTGAAAGCCAGCCGAGTTAAGCGTGTTGATAATCGCTAACGCGTTAGCATCCATATCACCAACGCGCAGCTTGGGCTTTCTAAAGCGGTATTGTTTGGCTATGCGATCGGCGTTAATAATAAAGCTCGCTATTGAGCACCGACATCTCGACGCGGTCCGCGTTTGCGAGTCTTTGTGCGGGGGATGTTCAAGCGCTGCCGGCGTTCCCACAGGCTCTTTCTACTGATGCCCAATTTGTCGGCGAGTTCTGTTTCGGTTAGCTCGTCTTGATGATCGGTGACGAAGCGGACGAAGTAATCTTCGAGTGACGTTTCGCTTTGATCGACGATTATTTCGCCATCGGTGGGTTCTGTTAGCGTTGCGTTTATCGCCAAAAGGTTTGGTGTGATCACTGAGCCGTCATCGGCAAGGATAACTGCGCGCTCAATCGCATTGCTCAACTCGCGAACATTGCCTGGCCAATGATAAGCCAACATTGCTCGACGCGCTTCTTCGCCCAGCACCAAGTTTTGCTTATTCAGGCGACGGGTTGTTTGCAGGAGTAACCACTCGCCGATTTCCAATATGTCTTGATGCCGATTACGCAGTGGCGACAAGTGGAAGGAAAAAACGTTCAGTCGATAGTACAAGTCGGAGCGAAACAGACCTTCCTCTATCAGGTTGTCGAGGTCTTTATGAGTGGCGGCGACAATGCGGACATTCACGGTATTTGCGCTGGCGGCACCAATGCGGCGGTTACGGCCATCTACTACTTGAAGCAGGCGCGCCTGCGCAGCAGGGGGTAATTCGGCTATTTCGTCCAGGAACAAAGTGCCGCCATTAGCTGCTTCGATCAGACCATGACTGCCGAGTGAATGCGGGCCGTTTGGTTCCACGCCAAATAGCTCGGCTTCAATCAGATCCGCCGGAACGGTTGCGCAATTTAGAGTCATTAATGGCCCTTGGCTGCGCTTGCTTGAAGCGTGTATTGCGCGAGCAACCAGCTCTTTCCCGGTTCCGGATTGCCCGACTATAAGTACTGAGGAATTTGTTGGCGCAACCTTAGCGATACGACTGCGCAGTGACTGCATGCTTTCAGATGAGCCAATCATTTGTAATTGGCGTAACGATGAGGCGTGCTGTTGTTGGCTCAGAGTCGTCGCTCGTTCCACTGCAGCCGCGATTTCCTCCGCAGTAGCTGGCAGTTGTAGGTAGTCCTTCGCACCCCTTTGTAAAGCGCTAACCGAGTCTTTTACTGCTCCCGACTCGGTCAATACGATGACCTGAACTTCGTCGCTGATGTCGCTGAGCCGCGGCAACACATATGTATCCAGAGCTAGCATGCAATCGAAGCTACTCAGAGGCGTGTCCGGATAGTGGTCCACAGCAGTAACCGACACACCCATATCGCGCAGGAGTGCGGCAATTTCCTTGGATCGCTCGGGGGCGTCGTCGATTAGTAGTACTTCGATCATGCGCAAATGTTATCAAAGAGGCAGCAAAGCGTCGCCGTTGATTGCTGGCCGGGCGATCGGGAATTTTGTCAATCCCGCTGCCGAAAAGTGGGTAAAACCGATGGAATAGCCTCGATTCGCCAGCGCTCAAGGCCCCAGGCAAGCCATTCTTGTGGGGTCTGTTCCAGCGCGGTGGGTGGATTCAGACCTAAATAAAAAAAGGCTTCGCGTAAGTTTTTCGATGCGGCCTCGGAATTTAAAGGGGGCGCGTGAGTTTGTTTGGATAACTTGGTGCCGTCGGCATAAGTCAGCAGCGGAATGTGTGCGTATTGGGGGGGATTGAGCCCAAGTTTATGCATGAGATAAAGCTGGGGTGCAGTTGTATCGATCAGATCATGGCCACGTAGGACATGGCTGACATTGGCAGCACCGTCATCAATAGCCGTCGCTAAAGCATACGAGATGAGGCCATCCCGCCTTCGCACAATAAAATCCCCACCTTGTTCAGCCAGGTTGTATTGCATCTTGCCGCAAATTTCGTCGTCAAAACGAAGCGGTGTATTCGTAACACGAATACGTATAGCCGCGTCCGAGCGAGGTTCAGAATGGTCTCGACAAGTACCCGGATAGAACGCAGTTTCGCGCAGAGCACGGCGGCTACAACGGCAGTAAAACAGGCTATCGCGCAGACTCGTCAGCGCCGCATAATAATGTCGGTAGTGTTTGGATTGATAATCGATCGGACCGTCGCAGAGTAAGGCGTGCCGATTAAGGCAGTCGGTGATTAGCCTAGTAAATTCGGGCTTTTGACGGGGAGGATCAATATCGTCGATACGAACGAACCAGGATCCTCCTCGTTTTTTTACATCGAGGTAGCTGGCTACTGCAGTAACCAGGCTACCCATATGTAACGGTCCAGTAGGTGATGGCGCAAAACGACCGATGATGGCAGACATCGCGACGGTAATGGTTTGCTTGAGATGCTAACCGTGGATCTGGCGCTCCTTGATCTCATCCAGAGATTTGCAGTCGACACATTGTGTTGCAGTGGGGCGAGCCTCTAATCGGCGTAAACCGATTTCTATGCCGCACGTATCGCAGTAGCCATAATCTTCCGCGTCCAGCCGTTCGATGGTACCGTCGATCTTATTAATCAATTTGCGTTCACGATCACGAGTACGGAGCTCAATACTGAACTCCTCTTCTTGGGTCGCTCGATCAGCGGGGTCTGGGAAGTTAGCCGCCTCGTCCTGCATGTGGTTAACCGTGCGATCAACCTCTTCCATCAGTTCCTGTCGCCAGGCGGTCAACATATTACGAAGGTGCTCGAGTTGACCTTCGCTCATATACTCTTCGTTCTTTTTCGCCTTGTACGGGGTAAAGTCACGAAACGCCGTTGCAGTACTTCCCGCGGTTTTTGCTGTCGCGAGGTCTGCGGACGTTTCAGTTTTGGATTGACTGTCTGCTGACATATGCTCTCCTTTGTCTACTGCGTATTAGCAGTCAGAGGCCTGTAAAATCGAAGGGCGCGTAAGCTACCAGAACGGATTGCGGAAAACCACACAGAAAGTGCTCTGAAGTACTTTTTTTTGTATTTTTTGGTTTTTAGCGCGATTTCCAATAACCGGCAGAAGATGATCTATGTATTCCAAGCTCAGCACTAATATTAGACCGTTTACTGTGATGGAATTGTTGCAGCGCGGTGTCGAATTTGAATCTGCAGGCTTGAGAGTGGTTCATTTCGAGGTGGGTGAACCTGACTTTGCTGTTGCGGCTCCTATCGCAGCGGCGGCCCATGAGGCGATAACCGCAGGGCATACCAAATATACTGCCGCCGCGGGCATGTTGACCTTGCGTGAACGCATTGCCGAATACTATGCCGAGCAGCAAGTTGGCGTTTCCGCAGAGCAGATATTCATTACAAGTGGTGCGAGCGGTGGCCTTACCTTACTGGCGGCCTTGCTTTTAAATCCCGGCGACGAACTGCTGATGCCGGACCCAAGCTATCCCTGTAATGAGGTATTTGCGCGCCTGGTTGGTGCTTCAGTGAGCGCCATACCCGTGGACGCCAGCACCCGCTTCCAACCGACCTTACAACAGGTCAAAGATGCTTGGACCGAGCGTTCACAAGGTATATTGCTCGCTTCGCCTGCTAATCCAACGGGTACGATGATCGCTAGAGAAACATTAGCCAAGATAACGGATTTTGTTCGTGCTCAGGCGGGTGCTTTGATCCTGGATGAAATTTATCAGGGCGTAACGCGCAATGCGGTGTCCTATACAACGGCCTTAGCTGTCACCCGCGACATTTTTGTGCTGAATAGCTTTTCTAAATTCTTTGGCATGACTGGCTGGCGCTTAGGTTGGGTTGTGGTGCCGCTGGATGCAGCCGAACATTTGACAAAGCTAGCACAAAATCTGTTCATTTCGCCTAATGCGCCTGCGCAGCATGCGGCTTTGGCGGCATTTAGCGATGCTGCGATGGCTATTCATATTGCTCGCAATGAAGCGTTCGCTAACCGCGCGGCACGTTTAGCTGCCGGTCTTGAGTCGCTGGGATTTAAGATCCCGATCATGCCCGATGGCGCGTTTTATCTGTATGTTGATATCAGTCACCTAGGCATGACAAGTAACGAATTTTGCTGGCGGCTTATGCAGGAGTATCAAGTAGCGGTAACGCCTGGGGATGACTTTGGACAGCACAACGCCAATCGATATGTGCGTTTTGCTTACACCACAGATGCGGATTCTATCGACTTAGGGATACAGCGTATTGCTAGCGCTTTGCGGGCGTGGGGGTTGCAAGGTTGAACCTGCCGCCACTATTTCCTGGCATTTTGCGGCGGCGCTACAAACGCTTTCTTGCGGATGTGCAGTTGGAGGACGGAACGTTAATTACCGCTCACTGCCCTAATACCGGAGCGATGACTGGCTGTGCAGATCCAGGCAGTCCAGTGTTTGTGTCTGTTTCTGATAACCAAAAGCGCAAATATCCGCATACATTAGAGATGATCAAGACGCCCTCCGGTTGGGTCGGAGTTAACACTGGCCGCGCAAATTCGCTGGTTGAAGAAGCGCTAAGGGCCGGGTTGATCGATTTGGGGGGGGGCATTGCAGATCTTAAACCCGAAGCGAAAATTCCTGGTGGCCATGGCCGGTTTGATTTTTCACTCACGGTTAATCGAACCACTATTTATATCGAAGTAAAAAGCGTCACGCTGATGCTGGACGCATCGACGAAATTAGGCGCGTTTCCTGATGCGGTCAGCACTCGCGCGGAAAAACACTTGCAGGCGCTCCGTGACCAGGTTGCAGCTGGGCATCGCGCTGTGCTGATCTTCTGCGCCCAGCATACCGGAATCGATGTGGTCACGGCGGCGGCGGAGGTGCAGCCCAGTTACGCTTGCGCACTACAGGAGGCGGCAAGCGAAGGCGTGGAAATCCACGCCTACGGCTGCGCTTTTGATATGGCAACTCTGTCTATTGAGAGACGGTTGCGGTTGACTTGACTACACCGTGAATTGTTTTTTTAGCTGCGCATAGTCAGCAAAGCTTCCGAATCGGGCGCCAAACAAGGCCACCAGTTGTGCAGCGGCGAAATTAGCAAACCTGGCGGCATCAACTGGACTCGCACCCTGAGCTCTGGCCGCCAAGCAAGCACCCGCAAAAATATCACCGGCACCGGTGGTATCGACCGCTTTGACCTCGAAGCCAGCGGCGCTTTCTACGCCGTTGGCAGTGATTACATTCGATCCTTTCGAACCCATCGTAACGTAGAGTTCCGGGCAAATATCCCGCAATTCGGCGATGGCAATGTCCAATCGATCAGTCTTTGCCCATGCCAACGCTTCCTCTACGTTGCAAAACAGCAGCTCAACGCCGTTGCCCAAAATGTTTTGCAGCTGATCGGGAAAAAACTCAATCATCGATACATCTGAAAGGGATACTGCGACTTTCTTGCCTGCTTGTTGAGCGAGTGTTCTGCCCTTCGCTGCCGCAGCGGCGCTGGTAGCAGACGAACTCAAATACCCTTCTATATACAAATAACTGCTTTCTTCTGCATGGCTGGTGTCGACGTCGGCTTCAACTAACTCGCTGGAAACGCCCAAGTCTGTGGCCATGGTTCGCTCCGCATCATCCGTGATCATGACCAGACACTGGCCCGACGAGTTGGTGACGCTGTCCGCGAGTTCTGTTGGAGAGATGGCGATATTGGCCTGCTGCATCTCTTCGATAAAATGTTTGCCGTTTAAGTCCGAAGCAAGCCGACATGTATAGGCGCTACTTAATCCAAACCCTGCTGCGGCATAGATCGTGTTAGCAGCCGATCCACCGCTGCAGCGTGTTACAGGTTGGCCGTCAATGGCTGTTAGAAGTTCGTGCATGCGCATCGTGTCTACCAGCGTCATCTGACCCTTCGCTAATCCGTTTTTATCCAGAAATGATTGCTCAACTCTCACTTCCACATCGACAATAGCATTGCCCAAACCGTAGAGATCCAACATTGTCTTTCCTTTAGTTTTTCTTAGTCCTGTAACTTGCTCATGACTCGATCCGCGGCGTCCAAGGTTGCCGCAATTACTTCGTCATTATGACAGGCAGATAGGAATCCAGCTTCAAATGCTGACGGTGCCAGATAGACGCCTTCATTCAGCATGCCGTGAAAAAAGCGGTTGAATAACTGGATATCCGATGCAGCGACATCGTCGTAGTGACGCGCTTCTTCGACACCAAAGAATATACCGAACATTCCGCAAACATGGTTCTCGCATAGCGTAATGCCGTATTGCTTAGCTCGATCCATCAGCCCGTTAACTAACTGCTCGGTGTGATGTGTTAAGCGTTCGTAGACGGAATCGGTGAGGTGATTGAGTGTGGCCAGCCCTGCGCTCATTGCCAAGGGATTGCCGGATAATGTGCCGGCCTGGTAGATCGATCCCACCGGCGCAATCTGATTCATCACGTCAGCTCTCCCTCCAAACGCGCCGACCGGCAGGCCACCGCCTACCACTTTGCCAAGCGTGGTTAAGTCGGGTCGGATGTTATACAGCGATTGCGCGCCGCCAGGCGCGACTCTAAACCCGGTCATGACTTCATCAAAGATAAGCAATGCGCCATGTGAATCGGTCAATGCTCTGAGGGAATCAAGGAATGCCTGGGACGGCGGAATGCAGCCCATATTTCCGGCGATGGGTTCAACAATGACGCACGCAATCTTTTCACCGACCTCCGCGAAAATCTGCTGAATGGGTTCAAGTTGATTGTATGGTGCGGTCAGAGTATTAGCGGCCACCGCTTGTGGGACACCTGGCGAATTAGGCAGCCCGAGAGTCAGGACACCGCTACCGGCTTTCGCAAGCAATGAATCAGAGTGACCGTGATAATTACCGTCGAACTTTACGATGAGGTCGCGGTTAGTAAAGCCGCGCGCCAAACGTATTGCAGACATAGTTGCCTCAGTACCCGAATTCACCATGCGAACCATGTCCATACTGGGCACCATTTGGAGAATTTTTTCTGCCAGTTCGATCTCAATTTCAGTCGGTGCGCCAAAACCCAGAGCGCGTTGTGCTTGTTCAAGCACAGCTTGAATCGTTGGTTGGAAATTGTGGCCATGGATCATCGGGCCCCATGAACCGATATAGTCAATATATGCATTGCCATCGACGTCATGGATATATGCGCCTTCACCTCGTTCGAAAAAGACAGGGTCTCCGCCTACGCCTTTGAAAGCCCTAACCGGAGAGTTAACGCCTCCAGGGATGACTTTTTTAGCGCGCTCAATAAGTGATAACGATTCGTTTCTGTGCATGGCTCTCTCAGTTTAGTTGCCAGCTATCTGTCGCTGAGTATTCGTCAAAGGGCTTAGTTGAAATTCTTTGGTTCGAAGAATTGAGGAAATTTCAAAAAGGCCGAAACACAGCGAGCAGAACCACTGGAATTAGGATAAGTACTGGAATCTCGTTGAAAATTCGAAAAAAGCGTTCGCTGTGAGTGACTTGATCTCGCGCGAAGCTGGTGATGATGCGGCCGCAGTATAACTGATATGCGACGAGACCTGCGATAAGAAGGAGCTTAAGCCACAGCCATAATTGCCCAGCTAGGAAATCCCAGTTAACGACGACCATACCGATACCGAAAAACCAAGTGGCAAGCATGGCCGGGCGCATAATAATTCGGTAAAGCTTGTCCTCCATTATTTGAAAACGGTTGAGGCTTATCTCATCCGTAGTTGCGACGTGATAGACGAACAAACGTGGTAAGTAAAATATCCCCGCGAACCAGGCGATCAGACTTATCAGGTGACCGGCCTTAAACCAAAGGTATAAAGTCATCAAAGGCTCCTAGGTAGGGGATAACTGATTTTAGAAGAGGGTGTTCACAATCAGACAGACTTAAATCGAAAGCTCGCATACGGGAGGTTCGTAAAAAGTGACAGAAGATCATTCAATTCAACTCTCGGATGTTACAGTGTGCACATCAATTTGATCACACAGGCTGGCGCCGGTAATGATAACGCTACAGCGGGTTTTGAGCAGGGTTAATGAGCGGCAATAATAAAGAAACATATCAAGTGGTGTTGGTTAAGCCGCAGCGGCGTTGGTTACAGGCCAGCATCATCGCTCTGGTCAGTATCGCTCTGTTCGGCGGCGGGCTAGTCGTTGGAGGAGGCGTTTCCCTCGATGCGGTCACCGCAAATGAAGCGCTCGAAACCAAGGTTGCCGAATTAAGTTCCGAAGTTTTTGAGCTGCAAAATAAAATCGTTGAGGCGGATTTGTCAGTCGACGTTCAGAGACAAACCTTGGCGGAGCTTAAAAAGGAGCTCGAGCAACAGCATGTGGTGAACGAGGATTTGACGGCAGAAGTCTTATTCTATAGAGACTTGGTGTCGAATACGGATGGATCTGCTGGCAAGATGATCGCGGTGAACCTGGTGCTATCACCGAGCGCGCTGATTGAAGGTCGGTATCGGTATGTCCTAACGCTCGCAGGGCCTACCTCGAACAGAGCAAAGCGTTCTGGTTCGATCCAATGGCGCATACTTGGCAATCAAAACGGCACCGCGACGAGTATCGGTTGGGAAGACATCGCGATGCAATCCTCTGGAGAATCGCTTCTGTTCCAGTTCCGATACTTTCAGGATATATCCGGTGAAATAGTTATTCCTGTGGGTTTCAACCCGACAGCGCATTCTATAACGCTTATAGGCAAGGATGGCCCGCCAGTCGATTACAGCTTCGATTGGAAGCTGGTTGAGACGATAAACACGGACTCCTTGAAAGGAGAGGTTGCGGCAGGTCGCTAGTGTGGAGCAACTCTAGGGTTGGCTGGCTTTTAGTAAAGCTACTTTTAGAGTGCTCTCGTTTAATCAAGCTGCTACGGACTGAAGTTCTTTTAGTTAGCGCCCTATTGTTGCGAAAAAAGCAGAGCGAAAAAGTAGAGCGAAAAGTAGAGCGAGAACACGCTAACGCTTAGGATGAAGACCTGTCATTTCGCTGCTGATATGGTTGGTCTGGCTTGAGATTAGCAGCGTCGTTTGAGCGGCTCACGAATAGAGTCCAATAGCAAAATTTTAGCTCCAACCGATTCATGGTTGGTAAGGCGGAGGCCAAGATGGCACGCGGGAAGTCTTCTCAGCAAACTTCGATAACGCTGATATCTGAAAAAACGAAAATGGAAGGCAATCTGGTCTTCGCCGAGCAACTATGTGTTTTGGGCGAAGTCAGCGGTAACCTTAACGCCGACGAACCGTCGGCCGAGCTCACAGTGAGCGAAGGAGGACGTGTTTCTGGAGAAGTGCGAGTGCCCAAGGTCGTTATCAGCGGGCGACTGGATGGTAATGTCTACGCGAGCGAATACCTGAAATTATCGAAGAGCGCGGTGGTTAGCGGAGATCTTCACTACCGCTCCATCGAGGTTGCTGTTGGCGCGCAAGTCGACGGACGCCTAGTACCGATGGAAGCGGAAAGCAGCGCCGGAAAAGGTACTGTACGAGCGTTACCAATCGAGGGCAAATAGCCGTCAAACGCGGGCTCATCTTTCAAAACCGTAGCGGTTGCTTGGCAAACCTGGTTTTATAACGCGATACCGTGATCATGAGTTGACCTCGCATAGCAAAAGGTCTTCGCCAATTATGGCCGTCTTTGGACAAAAAGCTGTTTTTTCGGCTATGGCCTGCGACAAAGAGAAATTAAAACATGACTACCTCACAGCAATTAGAAGTTGGCACTGAAGTCGTGGTATCCGATCGCGCGGCAACAAGAGTTAGCGCGCTTATAGCCGACGAAGGTGATACCAATTTGAAGTTACGCGTCTTTGTCTCTGGCGGAGGGTGTAATGGATTCTCTTACGGTTTTA
>CENU01013185.1_pt1 | contig 16330 bp, 10 predicted proteins | sample 361331 | NCBI WGS metagenome assembly CENU01 (sample SAMEA2619766, study PRJEB7988) | marine metagenome | isolation source: saline water (ENVO:00002010), including | reverse complement strand
GATAAAACCGCTTGGCAAACCATGCTGAAAGGTGATGGCACGCCAGTTAGCCTCGAGGATCGTCGTCGGGAGTTGATGTCGCTGTGTGCGACAGAGATCGAGGCGCTTCAGACTCGCTTTGGTTTGCAGTCTTTGACCTTGCTAGAAGACGCTGAAGAGACCTCTATTAGTTTCCCAGTGCTGGCTTACCCAGAGAAGGTGAGTGCGCATAATTTCGACAAGAATCCAGTCGTCGAGGGGCGCTTAATGGGCATCAAAGGACAATACCTCATGTTCGACACTGGGGTACTTAACATTAGAAAGTTTGGCGGTTACCGCATCGCAGTGGAGATAGGACAAGCATGAGAGATGGCGCGCCAAAAACGATTTACCGCAAGGACTATCAGGTTCCTGACTTTACTATTACGGAGGTCGATCTAGCATTTGATATTCGATCCGGTTCGACCATTGTCCGTAGCGAGCTTGCGATCAGTCGTACCGGTGCGCATCAGCGTGATCTCGTGCTCGATGGGGTAGACCTCGAGATTCAATCAATTGCCATCGATGGCCGGGTCCTAGATGCCTCGGAGTACAGCTATGCGGCCGGAAAACTCTCGATTCCCGCCGTTGGCGATCAATTTACCTTTGCTGCCACCGTAGAAATATCACCCGAGACCAACACCTCGCTGGAAGGCTTGTACCGATCCAGAACCATCTATTGCACACAGTGTGAAGCTGAAGGCTTTCGAAAAATCACTTTTTTTACCGATCGGCCCGATGTGTTAAGCACCTATCGCGTATCGGTTGAAGCGGATCAGGGCGAATGTCCGATTCTGCTGAGTAACGGTAATTTGGTCGAAGGGGTCGATCTTGATAATGGTCGACATCGAGCAGTATGGCAGGATCCTCATCCGAAGCCTTCCTATCTATTTGCCTTAGTTGCCGGTGATTTATCGCTAGTCGAGAGCGACTTCGTGACCAAAACCGGTAAACAAGTGGCCCTCAAAATTTGGGTGGAAGAGAAAGATGTCGGGTACTGCGACCATGCCATGGAATCGCTGAAAGCCTCAATGCGATGGGATGAGGATGTGTATGGTCTGGAGTACGACCTCGACCTTTTCAATATTGTTGCCGTTGATGACTTCAACATGGGCGCGATGGAAAATAAGAGCCTGAATATCTTCAATACGTCCTGTGTTCTCGCGCATCCCGACATCACCACCGATGCGGGTTACCAGCGAGTCGAAGGCGTCGTAGCGCACGAGTATTTCCATAATTATTCGGGAAATCGGGTGACCTGTCGTGACTGGTTCCAATTAAGCCTGAAAGAGGGGTTCACTGTTTTTCGTGATTCGGAATTCACTGCCGACATGAACTCGCGAGGCGTTAAGCGTATCGAGGACGTTGCCTTCCTTAGGACGCATCAGTTCACTGAGGACTCGGGACCAATGGCACATCCGGTCCGACCAGACAGCTTCATCGAGATTTCGAACTTTTACACGATGACCGTCTATGAGAAGGGTGCCGAGGTCGTTCGCATGCTTTACACCCTGTTGGGTGCCGAGCGCTTTTACGAGGGATCCACACTTTATTTTCAGCGCTTTGACGGCAAGGCGGTGACCTGCGATGACTTTGTTGATGCAATGGAAGAAGCCTCCGGTAAAGACCTATCGCAGTTCAGGCGCTGGTATGAACAGGCTGGTACCCCCGAGATCACTGTCGATGAAGTTTATGATGAGCAGAAACGAAGCCTGCGATTGTCGATATCTCAGCACAATCCACCGACACCCGGTCAAGACAATAAGCCACCGCTTCATATACCGATCGAAGTGGCAATTTTGGTCGATGGACAGCATCTTGATCTCGATGAGAAAGGCCGCAGCAGGGTTTTAGAACTCACCGAGCAAGCGCAGTGCTTTGAATTTGAAAATATCCCGGCAAAGCCAGTGGTCTCGTTGCTCCGAGGCTTCTCCGCACCAGTTCGACTTCAGAAAGAGAGAACGGAAGCCGAGTTAACGACCTTGATCGCCTACGACGACGACCCATTTGTGCGCTGGGATGCGGGTCAAACACTTGCATGCGCCGCTATCGATGCGGGGGGTAATGTCACGAGTGACGCTTACGTTGAGTCACTGCGTGCCGTGTTGTCAGGATCGCTCGAGTCGGCCATGAAAGCGCAACTTCTTGCACTGCCGTCAGAGGCTCTGTTGGCTGATCGTGCCGCACAAACCGGGCTAGTCGATGTTCATGCGATTCATTCAGCTCGGGAGACACTGATGTCGATGCTTGGCGATGCATTGTCATCACAACTTTCCGAGATCGTAGATAAGGCCTTAAAAAATCCGGCGCCATATCAACCGAGTGCGGCTCAGGCCGGTGAGCGGATGTTAGTGCATGCCGCATTGTCATTTTTGATGGCTGCCGACGGTGGTGTACTGGACAGTGCTCAGCAGATGTATGCTCAAGCTTCGAATCTTTCCGACCGACTCTGCGCTGCTCGCCTCATTATCAATCACGGTGATGAGGCGCATCGGGCTCATGTGGTCGAGGATTTTTTCGGCAAGTGGAAACACGAGAATCTAGTCGTAAATCAGTGGTTTATTCTTCAGGCGACGCGTCCGGGAGCAGATACGGTTGATTTGGTGAACGCGCTAACCGAACACGAAGCCTTTGACTGGCGAAACCCGAATAAGGTTCGATCGTTAATCAGCGCTTTTGCCACTGCTAACCCGACAGCATTCCATCGGCTCGATGGTTCGGGCTATCGACTACTGGGAGGTGCGGTTCAGCGCTTGCAGGCCGCTAATCCACAAATAGCGTCTCGCATGCTGACACCGTTAACCCGCTGGCGACGATATGGCCATGGTCAGGACTTAATGCGCGCCGAATTGCAGGGGCTTGCAGCCATGCCAGATTTGTCACAGGACGTATTTGAGGTAGTCCAGCGATCGTTGGCTGACTGAGTTGAGGCCTATAAACAGTCTCAGGGATTCATGCGGGCCGAATTGCAGGGGCTTGTAGCCATGTCAGATTTGTCACAGGACGTATTTGAGGTAGTCCAGCGATCGTTGGCTGACTGACTCGAGGCCTATAAAGGGCCTTAGGGAATTATGTGGGCCGAATTGCAGGGACTTGCAGCCATGCCAGATTTGTCACAGGACGTATTTGAGGTAGTCCAGCGATCGTCGGCTGACTGAGTTGAGGTCTATAAACAGTCTCAGGGAATTATGCGGGCCGAATTGCAGGGGCTTGCTGTGATGCCGGATTTGTCTCAGGACACATTTGAGCTAGCTCAGCGATCGTTAGCCGATTGAGGCCGTATCGAGAGGCGATTACCGAGTAGGGTAGAGCATCGATAGAGGCGCCTCACCACTATTTTTTGGCACCGCCTCTTCACTGATGGCAGCAAACAGACTGTCGCCATTCCATGAGTCCTTACTCGAACCAAACAAAACCGCATCCAATACTTCCAGTTCTTGCGACAAACGTGGGCTAGCAACTGCCCGCACGTCATCGAGGGTTCGACAGCGAACGGCGAAGTGAAGCGATGCCCATTGCAGGATCAAGGATCTCGCCGACACCGGATCTGATTTTTTTGTCGCGGCTTTGATCGCACTGACCAGCGGTCGCAAACGCTGCTCTATTTGGTTGCTCTCTGAGGGGTCGTCCTCAGGCTGGCCACGCCACCACAAGAACGCCATCACAGCGGTGGCAAGCCAGCCACTGATGGCTACTAGCCATAGTAGTAAACCACCCGACGTGGTTGCCCGTGTGGATCGAGATGTATCAGCCAACTCAGTGACTGGAATATCCACCTGAGGCGAGTCGATGCTGATGGTCGTCGACGGTAGGCGAGCATACTCCAAAGTATCGGTTTGGGTGTTCCACCATGGCACAGACACTTCGGGGAGTGTCCAGGTGCCGCCGGTGCTCGCCACAATAGCTTCGCTTCGTGTTCGGGTGCTGACGAAACCCTCATTTTGTTCGATCTGATCGCTAGATTCCTGATCGGGATAGATACGAATGCCTGTGGTGCCGGCTGCGCTACTCATGCTAGTTAAGGAGGGTAGTTGGCTGCTCAGCAGTCCCGCGGCCGTTAATGTCAGCGTGCGTGTTGATGAATCACCGACGGCCATGGTTTCGGGTGCTGTCGACCACGATTGAGTCAGGTCCAGTGATGATGCCGGTAGCCAGACATCTCCCGGGAATGCCGCAGGAACTGGCTTAACCTCGATCGCTTTCGCGTCAACGGTTAATACAAACCGCTTTCCTAAACGAGCACCCAGTAGCGAGCGTCCGGGCAGTACCTCCCGAGCTGTCAATGCAAGCTCAGGTATTTCCATTAGACCGCGTTGCTGAGGGTAGACCGCGTAACGAAGTTGCGTCACCCGCCATAACCGCCCGTTGATCTGCCGCTGAAAGTTACGCCGTGACAACTCCTCAACAATCGCGCCGTCGATATTGATGGGAGTGACCTCAGCACCATCGAGGTTAATCGCTTGCTCTACCGTCACGGTCAGTATGAGTTGCTCTTGGATGTAGACCTCGCTCTTACTGATTTCCGTGCTGAAACGAACCGAGTTGTCCCCAGAATCAGCCACGGTCTGAGGTTGCACCGTAATAGCGATTGGCGTGGTCCTTTTTCCACCTGCGCTGAATGCTGGTATCGACAACACGCCGTCACGTAAGGGCATTAAATCGAGCTCGATCGAGCGTGTCGTATTGCGTTGTCCATTGATGAAAGAGGTGTTGGTGGAACTCCCCGATGATAGGATTTCCCAGTCGAATTGGAGCGCCGACAGGTCGATTTGATCGACTCGATCACTGCCATCGCCTGACAAAGTGAGCCGGATAGTCTCACCCATACCGATGGTCTTACGGTCGACACTTGCGCTTAACTCCGCGTGCGCCAATGCGCCCCAAAACAGCAAGCAGAGGTAAACACCAAGCCGTAATAATCTACCAACGAATATCTTCATCGGGTTCCTCTCCATCGCGTAACCGCTGCAATGATTGATATCTGAATTTCCGCCGTAACAAGCCGCCGGGATCATCGGGCACCCTGCGCAGCCACTGCTCCAAAGCCTGTTGCTCTTCGAGCGCTTCACTGAACTTAGCCATTTGTGCCTCGGTAGCAGCCTCGAGATCTGAGGGCTCCACCGGCTCAGGCATTTGCTCCTGCTCGTTGCCTTCTTGGTCCATCGGTGTTTGGTCGGATTCTGATGAAAAGCCTTGCTGTTCGGAGTCGCTTTGCTCGGAGTTTTGATCTGAATTTTCCGAGTTTTCACTGTCCTCAGATTGGTCTGATGAGTCTTCACCCTGATCGCCAGATTGCTCTTCTGATTGTTGCTCTTCTTGCTCGAGCAAAGCCTCGACAATGGCTTTATTTTTTTGTGTGTCTTCGCGATCGGGCGCGATCGCGAGCGATGCATCGTAGCTTTTCAATGCACCTTTCAAATCACCCGCGAGCGCTAGTGAGTTGCCGCGGTTGTAATGAGCATTGGCACTATCGTTTTGACCAAACTCTGCAGCCGCAGAGCGGTAATCGCCAGCCTGGAAATGCGCAGTACCTCGCCAATCTGGATCTTCAAAGCGTTGAGCAGCCGCTGCAGGGTCTCCATTTTTTAGGAGTTCTGAAGCCTGCTGATCAGGTGTTGACCAAAAGTCTGTCCAAGCGCTTGCAGAGGCAGTGTCGGGGAGACCAAAGAGTATCCCGACTAGCACAACTGATAGCGCGCCTCGTCTAAAGAGAGGCAACAGGAGGAGGGCCGCCAACAAGGCCAGCCAGTGGCCTTCATCGATCCAGGTGTCGGTTTTTCTCTCCAGAGAGTCCGAGGCTGTGACCGACGACGGATTGATTCGCAGGAGTTTTTCGACATCCGATTCGTCGACGCTAATCGTTTCGAGTCGGGCGTCTAGGCTCGAGGAAATAGCACTGAGATTCTGGACGTCGAGTGTCGGGATGACGATATTGTTGTCACCGTCTCTGAGAAAGCCACCGGAAGGAATTGGCACTGGCGCACCCGATTCAGTGCCGACTGCCAGGATGCTGAGCTCACCACCCACATCGGTCATTGCTGACCGAACTGCTCCTTCATTAATCTTGGGCAAACCATCGGTCATGAGTAGCACCGAGCCATTAGTCAGGCCCGACGTGGCTAACAGATCGGCCGCCAACAGTAGCGCCTGAGTGGGGTTAGAACCTTGAAGCGGCATGATTCCTGGGTCGAGAGCCGATAACAGATTTTCAATGGTGCGTGTGTCATCGGTTAGCGGCGTCACTACGTGGGCATCCCCGGCAAATACGACGAGGCCTGTTACTCCCTCGTCTCTCTGGTCAAGAATATCCAGAACCTTCTGTCTTGCCCGTCTGATACGACTAGGTTGAACATCCTCAGCCCACATCGACTGACTTAAATCCAGCACAATGACCAGCGCATCGGCTCTTTCGAACACGGGTAGCTCGGCGCGCTCAAGGCTGGGTCCCGAGGCGGCAAGAATTAGAATCGGCAGGGCCAGCCACCAGAGTTGGCGGGTCGCTCGTTGAGCGGATGGCGAGTCGCTGACTAAGTGCTGGAGTAACTCCGGGTCGATGGCTTGCTTCCAGTCGCCAGCCTGCGCGCTACGCCGCATCGCAATGAAGACCAATGGCAATACCGGGATCAGCAGCCACAGTAATTCGGGTCGAATCAAATGAAGGTCGATCACGCTGACACCCCTGTAGTCACCTGACGTGGGGCGCGTCCTTGCCACTGACTAGTGACCAAGGCTAAGGTCATCAAAGCCAGTGCTGCGATCACAAACCAGTAACTAAGTGCTCTGCGCGGACGAAAGGTGCTGGCATCCTGCTCTACGGGTTCGAGTAGGTCGATGATTGCGTAAATTTGTTGTAACTCCCGAGGGTCGCGGGCCGGAAAATACTCGCCGCCGGTGGCTTCAGCAATCGCCCGAAGTAGAGCCTCGTCGACTTCGCCGTTTCGCCCACTGGCGGAGCCAATATTGCGGCTAATACCAATGGTGTAGACCTTTACATTTTGCTCGGCCGCAAGCGCCGCGGCTTCCATGGGGTCGACACTACTTGCCGTATCCTGTCCGTCGGTCAGCAGTATCAGGACACGAGAACTTGCGGGTCGGTCACGCAGTCGTTTAATGGCTAGACCCAACGAGTCACCGATAGCGGTATCTTCACCCGCGAACCCCAACTGCGCTTCACGAATAAACTGGGTGACTGTTGTCGTGTCGAAGGTGAGTGGCGCCTGCACATAGGCACGCGAGCCAAACAAGATCAGTCCTACGCGATCGCCGATTCGGCGTTCGGTAAAGTCAGAAGCAATGGCTTTGACCGCGTCGACTCGGGAAATGGTTCGATTGCCCACCTGCATATCGCGGATCTGCATGCTCCCGGAGAGATCAAGACTCAGCATCAAATCGCGACCGGTATTAGGTAGGTCGATCGGATCGCCGACCCATTGAGGGCGCGCGATTGCGGTTACGAGCAAAATCCAGGCGAGCACTATCAGAACGAGGGCCGAGAGTCGCTTATTGGGAGCTAGCTCACCTTCGCCTTCTAGGGCCCGCCAGCGCTGACCGAAGGGCGCTCGGATGGCACCGCCCAAAGGCTGTCGAACCGGTGTTAGCAATCGCATAATCAGTGGAAGCGGCAATAGCAAAAACGCCCAGGGCCAGAGGAAGTTAAACATCGCTCCCCCTATGACGAGTCACCCAAACTTTGGCGTGCGTCCAATCCGAAGAGGAGGGCGCGGGCGGCGTCTTCTGGTGTACTTGAGCGAGTAGTTCAAGACTATCGGATGCTAGGTCCGGGCAGGAACTGACCAAAAAGTCGCGCCACTTATTAGCATTCAATCCCGCGACCTGAGCTTGCGGAAAAGCATTGAGCGCCACGATCTTGAGCGTCTCGCTGAGTTCAACCGCGCTTCCAGCGTTATTCTCGAGCTCAAGCAGTCTCGACAGGCCAGCGCGCCGGTACGCGTTTTTTCGATGTCGGCGAAGCGCGTAGACGAGCGCAACTGCGCCCGCGGCAGCAACAATCGCAATCAGGACCCACCACCCCGTCGCCAATGGCCAGAAGCCGATCTCAGGCGGTAAACGATTGGGCTCGAGCTGCGAGAGGAGCTGTTCAGGATTCATTGTCGTGGGAATACCGTCTGCAACACATCATTGGGATTGTCACTGGTATCGACATTCACCACTGGGATTTGAAAAGACTTCAGCTGTTCGACGATCAGCTCATGCTGGGTGGCAAATTCCTGTCGGTAGCGCTCCCTAACAATGTTTTTCGACGTGTCGATGCTCACTTGGCCGGCCACATCAGAGATTGCATAGCGGCCCGCGGGAGGTAGCTCAGCATCCAGCGGATCGGTGATCTTGAATGCGATGATTTGCTGATGTCTAGTGAGGTCGCTCAAGGTTTTTTCGGTCGATGGATGACTCAGCAAATCGTCAAAGTCGCTGATGACGAGCAGCCGCGCGCCTGGCCTTGATAGGTTTTTAAGTTGTGAAAAAGCGGTTACCCAGTCACTGTCGGAATGATCGCCTGTATTTGCAGCTTCGAGCGACCTCAGTAGCCGGAGAACAGTCCGTTTCGATCGTTGCGGTTTGATCTCGAATAATTCGTTGTCGGTCATCACAATCCCGCCAACCCGCTCACCCGCATCGAGTCCTGCCCAGGCGAGTACCGATGCTAAATGCGATGCAAGAACAGACTTGAAGCAATTGCGTGAACCGAACCACATTCGAGATCGGAGATCCACGAGTACCAGGATGGGTTGTTCCTTGTCTTCCTGAAACAGCTTGGTATGCGGTTCGCCCGATCGCGCGGTGACCCGCCAATCGATACTTCTTACATCGTCGCCGGGGGCGTAGAGCCGCACTTCTTCAAAGTCTACGCCGCGGCCACGCTGGCGCACCCTGCGCCGACCCGCCAATAACGCCAACGCCTTCGACTGGGCATTGATATTGATCAGCCTTGCCACATGGCGACCTTCGATAAGGTGCTCTGAAGCAATACGGTGGCCTTTAGGGAGAAATGTAATCACGTTGGACGGGTTAGGCGATTGGTACCAACTCGAGAAGCCGATCGATAACGCCATCGCTGGTAATGCCCGCGATCTCGCCCTCGTAGCTCACGACGAGTCGGTGACGCAAGACATCGTGCGCCATTGCTGCGACATCATCGGGACTGACAAAATCACGCCCAGCAAGCCAAGCGTGCGCTCGAGCACAACGATCCAAGCCGATGGTTGCCCGCGGGCTGGCACCATATTCAATCCAAGTCGCGAGTTCCTCGTTATAGGTTTCGGGCTGTCGCGACGCGATAATGAGTTGCACGATGTACTCTTCCACCGATTCCGCCATGTGGATATCCAATACGGCTTGCCGTGCTTGAAAAATGGTATCGGCCGATACTGAGGGTCTGGTTGGCTCATCGTTGCCATCAGCTTCTCGGCGAGCGAGCTTTAGAATGTCCCGCTCCGCCTCGACATTGGGATAGTCCACCTTGACGTGCATCAAGAAACGATCCAGCTGCGCCTCGGGTAGCGGATAGGTACCTTCCTGCTCGATCGGGTTCTGTGTTGCCATCACCAAAAACAAATCGGGGAGTGGATAGGTAGTCCCCCCCACACTGACTTGTCGCTCGGCCATGGCCTCGAGCAATGCCGACTGCACTTTAGCTGGGGCCCTGTTGATTTCATCGGCGAGAATGAGATTGTGAAAAATGGGGCCCGCCTGGAACTCAAACGTTCCCAGCTGGGGTCGGAATACATCGGTGCCTGTGATGTCGCCTGGCAGCAGGTCTGGCGTGAACTGCACGCGATGGAAGTCGCCTTCCATACCGTCAGCCATCATCTTGATGGCGCGTGTTTTCGCCAGCCCCGGGGCACCTTCAACAAGTAGGTGCCCGTCGGCTAGTAAAGCGATGAGAAGCTTTTTGACGAGGTCGTGCTGCCCAATAATTTGGTGACTCAACCAGGACTCGAGTTCACCCAAAACGTGCTGATTCATTTGTATTTACCCAGAAAAACAGAGGTCTACCGACTACTCGGCCTTATGACCGATTTGTCGGCGAAAAGTTCGTGCGCAACGATAAAGCTTAAGGGCTAGCGTGTAAATTCGACTGTGGCGTCAACAAAGACCATTTTCTTGGCTGATCGGCCATCGGAAACACCTTTGTACAGCTTCATTTCCCCGTCGTGGGTCTCGATCAGAGCCGTGCAATTTTCCACCCAATCACCGTCGTTGTAGTAAGCGAGATTATCCACGTGTCTTATGGTTGGGTAATGTAAGTGACCACAAATAATGCCGTCGTAGTCTTGGTCTTTGATCATGTTAATGGCGGCAAGTTGGTAAGCGTCGATCGCTTCTTCTGCCTTGTTCACATTGCGCTTCACCCAAGTGGCGAGAGACCAATAAGGGAATCCCAGGCGTTCTCGTAACCGGACAATCTTCTCGTTGCTCCACATGAGAAAGTGATAGGCCATATCGCCCACTAAACGGTTTAGTTTGGAGTAGCGAACCGCATAATCGAGTTCGTCGCCATGACTGACCAATAATCGCTTCTGATCCAGCGTGTGGTGGGTCAGTGTGCGATGCACCTCGATATCGCCTAGCTGGCTACCGACCATGGTTCTAAAGGCATAATCGTGATTGCCGGGGACATAAATGACTTTTTTGTTTGGCTGCCTCGACAGCTTCATTAACTTGCGAACCACCCGGTTATGCGAATCCGGCCAGTGCACACGCTTGCGCATAGCCAGTAAATCCACAATATCGCCTACCAAATAGAGTGTTTCGAAATCGATACGGTTTAGAAGTTGTAGGAGCTGCTTTGCTTTGCAGTGGGTACTGCCTAGGTGGATGTCAGAAATCCAGACGGATCGACAGGTAAGTTTTTCGTTAGGTGAGACCGTTTCCATGTAACCACTCTTCGCCCAGATACCGTTTCATTTTCCGGGGTTTGAGTTTTGTTAAGTCGGCAAATACAAAGCCGTCTACACAATCCCCGAAGTCTGGATCGATATTGAACGCGGTAAATGTGACACCTGTGTGATCGGTCGCCTGTGAATAGTGTTTGTAAAGAATCGGTATCGGTAACCCGGATTCGGCAAGGGTATCCCGGAGCGCCTTAAAATCCTCCTCGACATCGATGCCTTGAAACTCGGAAGCCAATGCCTGCCGGGTTTCCGCTTCGATAACGAATGGCTGGCATGGCGAGACGTCTAGTGGGATCGCATTGAAGTGGGTACTGTAGAAATAGGCAATGCGTCCTATGGCGTCTTTACCATACAGGCGACTGATCGAGGCAGGTCCGAATAAATAGCGTATGTGCGGTTTGCGTTTGACGTAAGCACCGATCCCAAACCACAGGTAATCAAGCGCATGCCGAGTTTGGTATTTCGGCTGAACAAAACTACGACCGAGCTCTAGGGCGTGGTCTAGGTAGCCCCGCATGGTGGGGCCAAAGTCGAACAGGGAAGGGGTATAAAGGCCATCGAGGCCCTGCGTTTTAACAATGGCTCGGGCATCGCCCAGTCGGTAGGCACCGACGATTTCGAGGTCGTTGCCATCCCAGAGAACCAGCTGATCATAGTGCCGATCGTATTTGTCGATATCGCGTGGTTTGCCTGAACCCTCGCCTACTAATCTAAAAGTCATCTCTCTCAATTGGCCGATTTCTCTCATGATGCACGGCGACTGCTCCATAGAAGCGACATAGATCTCTTTGCCATCGGGCGTTGTTCCCAAGTGCTCGCATTGCTCGAGCTCCGCTTTCAAAAGCACGCGCGATTCGGGCGGAGCCACCGTCTCTACTGACTTGAAAATCGGCTTGCCACCACGACCGAGTCGATAGACATGTTTTTTGAACATCTTTGCGAGATTTTTTGCAGAAAAGTCGTTCGCTGTGTAAACCTCATGTGGGATAGGGCGTCCTACACGCGCATCGATGGTGTTATGACTTTGCTTGAACATCTCTCGGATCAACCAAGCTGTTGAGAGAGGCTTTACTAGAAATGAGAGGCTGTAAAAAAATATTGAATTGCGGCCCTTCACAAAGATGGGAAGGATTGGAGACTTGGTGGCCGAGGCGATTTTAATAAACCCGCTATTCCACACGCCATCGCGAACACCTTTGGCACCAAAGCGCGAGACTTCACCCGCGGGAAATATGATCAAAGCACCCTCGGCTTCCATATGCTTGCGGATATTGAGCAGATTTTGCCGGGCAGTCATGCCACCCATGTTGTCGACCGGCAACATTACTGGGTGCAGTGGCTCGAGAGTCATGAGCATCTGATTGGCTACGACTTTCACATCAGAGCGAACCTGGCCTACAAGGTTCAGTAGCGCGATACCATCGAGCGATCCGATGGGATGATTGGCGATGATAACAACACGCCCACTCGCCGGTATGTGACAGCGGTCGAGTTCTCGCAGTCGTATGTGAAAGTCGAAAAAACGCAGCACCGCATCGACGAAGTCAAATCCAGTAAGGTTCGGGTACTCCCTTTCAAATTGTTCAAATCTTGACTGAAAGAACAGAAACCCCAGGAACTTGCCAATAATCCGGGCAGTTCGTTTGCGCCGTCGTACGAAGTCCGGATAGTACTCGGCGAGGATTTGTTGGAAGTCCAGCATATTTAATTGTTGTTTTTCGCTATCCAGATGGGTGGAGCCTAGTGTAACCATGAACGGCTGAACAAAGCGAAATACTTGTCATCACCTCAAACGTATGGAGAGCATCATCGCGTTGAGAAGATGATGCGCCCCCGATGCCACTATTCAAATTCTCGAGTCTCCCACCAGGGAAAGAACCCAGGCATATCAGTGCTGACATTGCCGGGGAATTCAGCGGGACGTTTCTCAAGAAACGATTGCACACCCTCGCGGGCGTCGGCTGATTTGCCGGTAAAATAGACACCTCGCGAATCGATCTTGTGCGCCTCCATGGGGTGGTCGGCGCTGGGTAGCCGCCACATCATATGACGAGCCATAGCGACCGAGATAGAGGAGGTCTGCGTGGCAAACTCTCGGGCTAGAGCTTGGGCTTCATCCAGGAGTGTTTCAGCTGAGTGCACGCTGCGCACAAAGCCTCGCTCCTTGGCTTCGTCGGCGCCAAAGATTCGGCCGGAGTAAGTCCATTCGAGCGCCGTGCTGATTCCCACCAGTTTGGGTAGGAACCAGCTAGAGCAGGCTTCGGGCACAATCCCGCGCTTTGAAAAGACGAAACCGTATCGAGCGTTCTCGGATGCGAGCCGGATATCCATTGCACACTGCATGGTGGCGCCAATTCCTACCGCAGGACCATTGCAGGCTGAGATTACTGGCTTCATGCACTCGAAGATCCGCAACGTCAGCAAACCGCCACCATCGCGCTGCATACCGGTTCCAGAAGCTTCGTGATCAAAGGTCTCCCCGCCTCGAGACAGATCGGCACCCGCACAAAACGCGCGACCGCTACCGGTGACGATAATCGCTTTAACTCGATCGTCGTCATCGGCGCGATCGAATGCATCGATCATCTCGCGCATCATCTTGGTATTGAAGGCGTTAAGCTTTTTTGGTCGGTTTAGGGTGATCGTGAGGACGTTGTCGGTAACGTCGTACAAGATAGTGTCGTATGCCATGGCTTGCCCTATGTCTTGTGCATTACACCTCGAGCGCCCGCGCGATCGGAATAGGCGAGTGTTGTTTGGTATTAGAACCGCAAGGTTATCGCTCCTTTGATTGGAATCCAAAGGCTATCGGTAGAAGGTGCGCTTGCATCGGGGGAGTGTTGTTGATACTCCCGATGTGCCAATTGCGCTGAGGCACCGCCTACGGTAATCGACCTGAGAGGTCCGGTTTCCGTTGACCGGACTCCTCGTAAATGCGGAGCAATCTATGGGACCACGTGTGATGAGCGTCTGAATCGGAGTTTTATGAAGGTTTTGTGTCAGTTATTTCTGGCTGGTTGAGTAAATCTGCGGTAAATCAGTCGCTTAGTTTGACAATATCGGCTGCGTGTACGATTGAAATAAATTTGAAATATGTTGGAATTTTTTCTGTCATTATTGGGCGATAACTTTCTCGCCGTTGACCTTTTTTGTGTTTCACAACACCGAGGACGCTATGCATTTTCTGCGCCGATATTTTGTTTTTGCTGTAACTCTCCTCTCTCTCACCTCTGCTCCCAACGCCTTTTCTGCTAACGAACTGCTCATCTATGTGTTCGACAACGGTGCGCCTGTTGCGGGTGCATCCGTCGCGATTGACGACGAAGCACAGGCTGTCACGCGTGCAGATGGCTCTGCGCAGGTCGACTTGTCAGAAGGCGGCCACGTGGTGCGTGTCGCGCTCGGGAAGCTCGAAAGCTCAGTACGGTTCAGTCGCGAAGCAGGTCAGTTGGTCGATATTGCGGTCGATCTAAGCGACCCCTCTGTCAACGTTACCGAAGTGTACTCGCAGCGAGAAACGGCGGCCGAGCGACGTGGCAAAGCAGAGGGCACCATCCGGGTTACGGTTGTTCGTGATAATGCGCCGGTAGCGGGTTCAGTGGTTAACCTTTCTGCAGGCGGTGGCGTTTACGCCGCAGACGAAAAGGGTATGGTCACAGCGGTCGCTCCACGCGGCGTTTATGCAGCAAACGTGGAGGGGCAGCGCGTCGACGTGCGTATATTTGCCGGTATTACCCGCGGCGCAACTATCCGCCTGCCCAGCGACGCAGTGGGTATTTCGGTTGCGGCGCCCCAGCTCGAGGAAGTGATAGTCATGGGGTCTTTTGATCCCAATGCGTTTGAAGTCAGCGAGCGCGAGACAGGCAATATCGTAGATACCTTGGGAGTGGAGCAGTTGGCGCGCTACGGCGACAGTGATGTAGCGGCCTCGATTATCCGGGTGCCAGGCGTCTCGGTCCAGAACGACAAGTACGTAGTGATCCGAGGCTTGGGTAACCGCTACGTGACGGCGACACTGAATGGGTCGTCGATGCCGTCGACTAACCCCTCTAAGCGCACCGTTCCACTAGATTTATTCCCGTCCGGTTTCGTTAATCAACTTGATGTCAAGAAGACGTTCTTGGCTTCCATGCCCGGTGAGTCCACGGGCGGCAACCTTGTTATCAATACCAAAACGTTCCCCGACGAAGCATTTTTTGATGTATCCGTAACGATGGGTGCCGTGTCGGGTTTGACGGGTTCAAGTGTGGGCGTTGACCCGATTGACGGTGGCTTCGACGAGTTCGGTTGGGATGATGGCACGCGGGAAGAAAATATCGCTATCTCGTCGATTGCTGATGCGCTTCGGTTGGGTACGGTCACCGCCTCAAATGGTAATTCATATCGGCTCGACGCCAACCTGAGCGGCGAGCTTCGCCGCGCTGCTGGCCTGTTAATGATGGACGGCTGGGATCCGGCGACAGCGAACGCCGATCCCGAAGTGGGTCTAGGAGTCAGCTTTGGTGACGTCACCTATTTGGGCGACGCTGAGCTTGGTTATTTCGTAGCAGGTAACTACGGCAATAGCTGGAGCCAGCGCGATAATGGAACACGCAGAACTTATGGCGGTGGTTCTGACATTGTCGCAGACGATTTTAAGTTTCAGTCTGCCACCAACAACGTCGAAGCGAGTGCCCTACTCTCGGTAGGTTTGGCAATCGGGGACAGCACTTTCGAGTGGAATAACTTGGTGTCCCGCGATACTGATTCGTTTGTTGAGCGGTTTGTCGGGGTTGAGGGCGACGAGTTTCGTTCCGTGGTCGGCTCCAGCATTCAATGGGAAGAGCGTCAGTACATTTCCACTCAGGTGCTTGGGTCGCACTTCCTGAATGACTCTGGCTCGATCTTTCTGGAGTGGCAAGCGACCGCAAGCCAAGCATCACGTGATGTGCCGGACCGTCGGCAATCCACGTTCATAGCAAGTCAATCACAAACGCCAGCAGATACACTGGTAGCTAGTTATAACTTTGGCGCAACTAATGCCGCTCAGGCCGGCTTATTCCAGGGGTTCTTTTATAACTATGGCAGTAGCAATCGCCGGTTTAATACCCTGACCGACAACAACTACGAGTTTTCGTTTGACTTGTCTTGGGATATGTACGATTCGGGAGACTCGTTTGGTGTGCTGAAAGCCGGCGCAGGGACTATCAGCCGTGACCGAATCGCTGAGGCATCTATTTACGGTTTTTCTACAGTCCTCGCGGGCGGCGTACTCGCCGCAGATTCGGCTTCGGTATCAGACGTCGTTTACGCCTGCGCCACCGGCGAAAACGCGTCAGTGCAACCGTGTCAAGCAGTTACCAGCGGTGGTGTAACGGCTCCGGCTATTGGTGGCGTCTCGGACTCTGTTACCCGCGGGT
>CENU01028066.1_pt1 | contig 16355 bp, 16 predicted proteins | sample 361331 | NCBI WGS metagenome assembly CENU01 (sample SAMEA2619766, study PRJEB7988) | marine metagenome | isolation source: saline water (ENVO:00002010), including | reverse complement strand
ATGAAAAAGCAAGATTTGGCACCTCATATTGATTGGATAATAAAAAACCAATCGCCTGATGGCAGTATTGCATGGGATCTTAATGACAAATGTGATCCATGGGACCATCTAGAATGTCTTATTGCTTTGGCAATTTGGGAAGATAATAAAACTTTTAAAAAGGGGATTGACTGGTTTTTATCTAACTTAGATGCTAATTCTTTTATCAAATCAGAGTTTATTAAAGGCCAGCCATCTAAGGAATATTACGAACATCATCATGCTATTTATTTAGCAGTACCTCTTTATCAATGCCTTTTAATGAGTAATAACGATAGCTATGTAAAAAACCATTTAAAAACTCTTAACAATTTGGTCGAAGCAGTATTGGATGTCAGAGATGATCAGGGATGCTTTTATTGGGCCCAAGATGAAAAAGGTATGTGTGATAACTCGCTAATTACAGCTACTGCTTCAATTTATTTATCCTTAAAATGTGCAATCAATACTTTTGATTATTATGGGTCAAAAACAAATGCCCTGAAAAAAGAACTGGAACTACTAAAAGAAAGTTTCAATAATAACAAATACAGATTTAATAGAGATGGAATAGATAGGTCTCGTTTTTCAATGGATTTTTATTACCCTTTTCTTGCAGGACTAAATGAAAACTACAAACATTTAAAAGACGAAATAAAAAAATTTCATGTCGAAAGTCTTGGAATAAAATGTGTGATTGAAGAGCCATGGGTCACATTTGCTGAAAGCTCAGAATTAATAATTGCGTTATGCCGAGCCAAAGATTTTGAAATGGCAAACCAGATATTTAACGAAATAACAAATTTTAAAGACAGCGAAGGCATTCTACCAACAGGCTATCAATATGCTGAAAAAATTTTTTGGCCAGAAGAAAACTCTAGTTGGACAAATGCTGCTTATGTTATTGCAGCAGATTGTCTGTTCGATGTTACAGGCAAGGGAAAAGCTATTTTGTCTTAACTAAGGCAACAAGACTTTTTACCCTTCGAAGGAGTTTAAAATTTGTTTCAAGAGCCTTAAGCATTATTGTTCTTGGTGCTTGTCCTCCTTCTTCCTCTCTATCATAAATATCGTGAATTGCCAGGATGCCCCCTTTCTTTATTTTTTTATGCCATGCATAAAAGTCATTATCTGCAGATTCAAAAGTATGACTTCCATCAATAAAGACAAAACCAATATCATTTTTAATTATTTTTGATGCAGATATCGAGTCAGTTATCAAAGGAATAACAGCATGGAGTAAAGACATGTTATCCAAGTTTTTTTCAAAAGATGGATAGGTATTTATTCTATTAAATCTTTCGTCGTATTCTTCTGGGTCGTGGTACTCTTGACCAAGTTGATGCTCTTCAGATCCTCTATGATGATCTACAGAAATAAAAGTAGCTTTAACTTGTTCTGCTGCATCTGCCAAAAAGCATGCCGATTTACCACAATACGATCCAATTTCTAAGATTGTCTCATTTGCACAATGTTGGATAATAAGCTCGTGGAGGAACTTGCCTTCTTCTATATCTAAGAATCCTTTAATCTCATTAAATCTCTTGAATTTATTTGTCATAAATTTCTGGTGCTTGTGATTTGAACCTTCTGTGATGCCACAGGTATTGGTGGGGAGCCTGTAATATGCTTTTCTCAATTTTTTTATTCAGCTGATTAGCAAAATTAAATGAGCCGTTTAAAGGATCATCAAAACTTTCAAATTTAATTTGATACTTATCACCTTCCTTAAAGAAATCAAAATAAATTAATTCACAACCCGTTAGTTTTTTAAGTGTATAAGGCACAGTAGTTGTAAGACAATCTTGATTAAAGAAAGTGGAGACTACCGATCTCTTATTTCTATAATCTTGATCAGGCCCATACAAAATAACCTCTCCTGATTTCAATAAGTCCACACAATCTTTTATATCTGAATTTGATATCAAGCTTTTTACTGACTTTAAGCGTCCATCTCTCTGAATCATCTGTATTAATTGGTTGTTATTAGGTCTCTCAAGTCCATGAACTTTATATTTCAAACTTAATAATCTTGCAGATAGTTCTAAATACAGCGTATGTCTGAAAAGAAGTAACACACCAGATTTTTTGCTGATTGCTTCGATTAAGACATTCTCGTTAGATAATTCCAAATCCAAAGCGCTAATCCTCTTTTCTGATGCATTCCATGCGAGGTTATTAGCATAAAGAGCGAAAAAAGTTTGTGACCATATTTCTTCAACAAGTTTTGTCTTCCATTCCTCTGATTTATCTTGAAAACAATGATTGATATTTGCTTGAATAATTTTTCTTCTTTTTTTTAGTCTTGTCTGAAGTAATTTCCAGATTAAAGAATTTGGATTTTTGAAGATAGAAGAGGGCAAAAGACTGATAAACTTAGTAATTGCAATAATTAGATAAAAATTTAATTGAGTCATCGATGATCTTTGTTTACAACTTAATATACATTCTAGCTCTTCCTTTGATAATTATTAGAGACTTTCTAACAAAAAGGGTTAAAGGTATTAACTTTTTCAAAAGTAAATTTGGCTTTATTGATAAGTCTCAAGATGAACACATTTGGATACATGGTGTAAGTCTTGGTGAGGTAAGAGCTTTATCAGGAATTGTAAGTTCTTTGCTCAACGAAGAGAAAAGAATATTATTCACCTCATCCACCAATACGGGATTAACCGAAATATTAAAAAAATACTCCACAGATAGTGTTGTTGTAATGCCATTTCCATATGATTTGAATTTTTTGCATCAAAAAATAATCAGCAATTTTAATGTTTCTAAAATCATATTGTTTGAGAGTGAATTTTGGCCAAACTTAATTTTTTCAAAACCTAACAATGTTCAACTTATATCGCTAAACACCACTATCTCACAAAAGACTCTCAAAAAAATGCGTCTGTTTAAGCCTTTTTCAGACCAGCTTATTAAAAGGTTTGATTTGTTTCTCGCTCAAACCGATGAAATTAAATCAAATCTTCTTGAGTTTCAAGCAAGCAATATTAAAGTAACAGGGAACATAAAATTAAGTTCTGAGAACTATCGACTTAATGAAGAAAAAGCCAATGAAATTGCCAGCAAGCTTGCAAAAAATAGGTTAAAAGTTGTGGCTGGCAGCACTCATGAAGGCGAGGAAGATTTTATCATAGAGGCTTTAAAGTCATTGCATGACATGCAGCTGATAATTGCACCAAGACACCCCGAACGATTTCATGCTTTAAGTGGTACGTTTCAAAACCAAAGACTTAATTACTCAATTTACTCTCACCAAAACAATCATGAAAGTTCCGATATAGTTTTATTTGATAGAGTTGGCGACCTTTATGAATTGTACTCAGCCTGTGATATAGCAATTGTTGGAGGCAGCATTATATTTACTAAAGGCCATAATTTTATTGAACCTATACATGCAAATACTGTATCCATTACAGGAGAAAATCTAAGTAACTTTAAAGAGCTAAAGAAAATATTCTGTTCTGAAGGTCCAGTGATGACTTTCAAGGATAAAAAAGAATTAGCTGGCATTATTTCAGACCTTAAAATTGAATCTCAAAGAAACGAAAGATTATTTTTACAGAAAGATAAACTTGAAAAATATTCAGGCAATTATTCGGTGATCCTTTCTGCCCTAACAGATGAGTAAGTACAACATGCCTGCAATTTTTTTGCTGGGTCCCACTGCATCTGGCAAAACCGATCTATCGTTGTATATTGCTCAGAGATTTCCAGTAGAGATTGTTAGTATAGATTCAGCGATGGTTTATCAAGACTTAAATATTGGTTCTTGCAAACCAACAAAAGCGCAACTTAGTAAATACAAGCATCACCTGGTAGATATTATTCCTCCAAATGTAAATTTTAGTTTGGGTATTTTTTTAGATTTTTTAGATAGATCGATTCATGAAATTAAATCTATCGGGAAAATTCCCTTCTTCGTTGGTGGCTCAATGATGTTTCACAATATATTAATAAATGGTTTTCATGATTTTCCTTCTTGCAAAGAGACACGGAGGAAGCTTGAAAAAAAATATGAGCAAAAAGGATTAAATAAACTTCAAACAGAGCTTGCAGCAGTAGACCAAGCTTTATTTAATAAGATAGATATACATAATCCTCGACGGCTTATCAGGGCTTTGGAAATCATTTACATAACTGGGGAAAAGCTTTCTTCTCTTAAGCAGCAACCAAAAATTCAATTGTTTGATAATAAGACAGTCCATTTAGCTGCGGTAAATGATAAAAAAACTATTCTTACTGAGAGGTCCAATAAAAGACTTAATGAAATTTTACAAAATGGTTTATTGCAGGAAATAGAACACTTAATAAAAAAGTTTCACTTGACCAAACAACACCAAAGTATGCAGGCAATTAACTACAAGCAGTTCTTACCACATATTATTGAAGATATATCGTTTGATGATTGCTTTTATAATGCCAATAAGGCCACTAATTTACTTATAAAATCGCAACAAACCTGGTTGAAAAAAATAGACATAGACACACATTTAGAGTGTAGCGACACAAAAATTAAACATAAATTATCTGCTACAATAGAAACTTATTTAAGGAGACATAGTATATGAGTTGGAATCCAAATGAAAAAGATCCATGGGGTAGAAAAAATAATCCTCCTGATCTTGATGATGCTATCGAGCAGTTAAGAAAAATGTTTTTCTCAGGCAAATCTGGAGGAAGTGGTTCCAATGGTGGAGGCGCAAGCTTTAAATTTACATGGAAATATTTTTCATATTTATTGTTAATTTTATTAGCCCTTTATGCATTTCTTGGTCTTAGAATCATCAACGAGGCAAATAGAGAGGTTGTATTCACACTAGGTAAATATAACAGAGTACTAGGCCCTGGACTGCAATTTCATTTTCCAGTAATTGAAGAAATATATGCTTCTGAAAATATTTCGAAGATACGTACCTTTGTGTTGCCAACCAATATGCTTACTAAAGATGAAAACATAGTGGACGTAGAGTTGAACGTTCAGTACACAATTAGTGACTTAAAAGCTTACTCGTTAAATGTTGAAGATCCAGAAATAACCATAAGACAAGCTGCAGAAAGTGCACTTAGGCACGTTGTAGGAGAAAATTTAATGGATGATCTTCTAACATCTGGTGCTGCCGCAATTAGCTCAGGCATTCTTTTGAGGCTAGATGAGTACCTAGCAATATACGAATCAGGGATCTCAGTTCAACAGGTAAACATTGAGCAACGGCAACCGCCTTCTGAGGTTATTGACTCTTTTAGAGATGTGGTCGCTGCTCGTGAAGATAAGGAGCGATTAAGAAATGAAGCACAAAAATATGCATTATCCATTGTGCCCGTTGCAAGAGGAGATGCTCAAAGACAACTTCAAGATGCAGAGGCCTACAAACAAAAAGTAATGGCAGTTGCTGAAGGTGAAGCTGACAGATTTACAGCTCTTTTAGCGGAGTATGAAAAAGCCCCTGAAGTTACAAGAGAGAGACTTTATTTAGATTCTTTAGAACAGGTTTTTTCCTCAAGCACCAAAATAATGATAGATGTTGAAGGAGGAAATAACCTCCTTTATTTACCTCTAGATCAATTAATGAAAAGAGAGGAGGAAGATGATGAATAAAGGAAATTTTTTACTTTTTGTAGCGTTACTGCTGTTAGTCGTTGGAGTACAGGCAATTGTTGTTGTTAAAGATACAGAAAAAGCAATCCTTCTTAAATTGGGTGCCTTTGAAAGAACTTTAAATCCAGGCCTTAACTTTAAAGTTCCATTAATGGATACAGCCATTAAGTTTGAAGGAAGGCTTAGAACTTTAGATACGCAGCCGGATAGAGTTTTATCAAGCGAATCAAAACCTTTATTAGTTGATTCATTTGTGAAGTATAAGATAGTAGATGCGGAAACATTTTATACCTCAACAAACGGTGGACAAGATAGGGTTGCTGAGGACACTTTGCAAAGAAGGGTAAGAGATAAATTAAGAAACGAATTCGGTAAAAGAACACTTCAAGAAGTTGTGTCTGGAGATAGAGATGGATTGATGGAATCTCTAAAAAATTCACTTGGAGAAGATTCCAGTGAGCTTGGAGTGGAGATTGTTGATTTTCGTGTAAAAAGAATCGACTTTGAAAGAGAGATACGAACTTCAGTATTCGAGAGAATGAAAACTGAAAGAAATAGAATAGCTGAAGAGTTAAGAGCTGAAGGTAGAGAGTTAGCAGAAAATATTAGAGCTGATGCCGATAGGCAAAGAACTATTATCTTAGCGAATGCTACTAGAGAATCAGAAAGAATACGTGGTGAAGGTGATGCAATTGCAACTGCTACTTATGCTGATGCATTTAACAAAGACCCAGAGTTTTATGATTTCACACGTAGTTTAAAGGCTTATAGAGAAACTTTTAAAGATAAGGGAGATATTCTTCTTCTTGATCCTGATAGTGACTATTTTAAGTATTTAAATAAATCTGTAAAACAATAATCGATGAGCAAATCCCTTATCCTGGTTGGAACTCAATGGGGAGACGAAGGGAAAGGGAAGATTGTCGACTATTTTTCAAAACAGTTTGATGCAGTTTGTAGGTTTCAAGGCGGTCACAACGCTGGCCATACTATATACAAAGGTGATGAAAAATTTGTATTACATCTAATACCTTCTGGAGTTTTTTATGACCACACAGCATGCTTTATAGGGCAAGGGGTCATCCTTTCATTGGACTCATTGCTCGAAGAGATAAAGCAGCTAGAAGAAAAAGGCATTGACTTAAGTGGTAAATTAAAAATAAGCAGGTATTGCAGCTTGTTGTTACCCCTGCACGCAAAAATTGACCAACTTAGAGAGGATGCAAAAAACTCGATTGGTACTACACGTAGAGGTATAGGCCCTGCATACGAGGATAAAACTGCCAGAAGAAGTATTAAAGCTTTTGATTTGGAAGATTCAGATTTGTTAGAGTCTAAAGTAAATGCCCTAGTTGATTACTACAATTATCAGTTCGAGACTATTCATGGCTTAGATCCAATGGAAAATCTTGAGGTTCTGGAGGATTTAAAAGGAACCTTCCAGAAAGCAGCAAAATATTTTGGCGACGTTACAGATAATTTGGAAGCTATACATGATAAAGGAGGCAGCATTCTCTATGAAGGTGCACAAGGCACTCTACTGGATGTCGATTATGGGACTTATCCATATGTAACATCTTCAAACACTTTGGCCACTTCAGTTGGTATAGGGTCTGGTTTTCCAAAAAGTATTTACGCTGATGTTTTGGGTGTAGCAAAAGCCTACACAACCAGAGTAGGGGCAGGACCATTTCCCACAGAACTTTTTTGTGAAGATGGAAAAAAAATAGCAGAAATTGGTCATGAATTTGGTGCAACAACTGGTAGACCTAGGCGATGTGGCTGGCTAGATCTGGTGGCTTTAGAGTATTCAGCAAGATTAAACAATTTAACAAGCTTGTGCATCACAAAACTCGATGTCTTAGATTCTTTCGAAAAGATTAAAGTATGTATTGGGTATGAGCTTGATGGGCAAAAGGTATCTTTTAAATCAAGACTTCTTCATAGGGTCAAACCAATTTATAAAGAAATTGAGGGCTGGAACCAGTCTTTGAATTCATTTAACGCTTACGAAGATTTGCCAGCTCAGGCAAAACACTTCATTGAATTAATCGAAGAGCACACTAAAACAAAGGTGTCCTTAATTTCAAATGGCCCAAATAGAAACGACTTAATCTTAAGATAGTTCTTTGGCTCTTTGAATGCCTTTATTGACTCCGTCAGAAAAAATCTTTGCAAATCCTTTTTCTCTCAGTAGGTTTAATCCTGCTTCAGTAGTTCCACCTTTTGATGCAACAGAATCAATAAGATCATCTAAGTTTTCGCCATTCTTAATTGCACTTATCAAGCTTGTCAAAAAGAGAATAGTAATTTCTCTTTTATTACCTCGATCTTCTACTAGCTCAGTTAGTCTCTCTTCAAATTCATTAATTAACTCAAAGAAAAATGCTGGACCGCTGCCGACTAGCACGGTATGAATATCTATTTGATTCTCATCTTTTACCTCAAAAGCTTTCCCAAGAAAATTAAATAAATTTAGAATTTCAGAATTATCTGTCTGAGAATACACAGCTGTAACACCTAAGTTATCCTTTGTGCCGACATTTGTCATGACTCTAAAGATTTTTTTAGTCGGCAATAAGTCAAATAGAGTTTGAAGCTTAACCCCAGCTGCAACACTTACAATATTTGAATCATCTTTGATACGATCAGCAATGCTTGCGCATAGTTCTGACATATCTTGTGGTTTAACGCTCAAAAATAAGATATCAGAATTATCAAGGCATTCTTCTAATTCAGCTGCAGCATGACCTCTCTCGTTTAACCAGTTTAGATTTGCCTCTAAAATATCATAGCCAGTTATCTGGTATTCAGAACTTTTCTCGAGGCCAGATATAAGTGACTTTGCCAAATGGCCGCAACCAATAAATCCAATCTTTTTCAATTTAATCTTGTTCAGCCTTTTTGTTCACCATTACTTTTACTTGAACTTTTTTTCCATCTTCAGTGTCGATGTCGATTATTTCATTTACTTCTACATCAACATCTTCAAATGACTTAATGATCTCTATATCTTTAAGATTTTCAGCAATGTCAGAACCATCTTCGATTGCTTGAACTATTATTTGCTCAATTTCATTTATATCGAGGCTATCTATGTCTGATACATCTATTTTTTTATCTGTTTTGAACATTATAACTTCAGCATCTGACTTCAGCAGGTCGACATCACCCGATGATTTCTTAATCATTCTTATTTTTTTCCCATCTTCTGAATTCCAATCAATATCTTGATCAAGCTCAAGGTCATCAATAATCAATGCGTGATTCTTCATACCAGGCTTCATCATGCTCATATGCATTTCATGGATTTTCATATGCATGGCATGATCTGGATATTCTTGTTTTGTTAGCTGGCCATTGAGCAGTATTGCTCCCCCTGCCAAGCCACCAATTATTAAAGCTAATTTAATATTGTCATTCATTTTCTCTCCTTATTTGAACTAAAGATTATAAATTAAATCTGGTGAGACTGTTATTTCAATAAAGTATCTAGAGTGGCATTAATAAATTTATAAGCATTGTCAGCCCCAAATTTTTTTGAGAGCCTAACTGCTTCATCTATTAATATATTTTTTGGGGTTTGATCCAATTTGTATTCAGACAAAACAAGCATAAGAATGTTTTCTTCCATTACATCAATTTTTTTTATGCCAAATAATTCAAGATCAGATTTTGAATATATTTGCTCCTTTAAAGCGTCATTATTCTTTACTGTATATTTAAAAATATTCTTAAAAAAAATGTAATCAACTTTGGTTTTTGTAAATTCTTTGACAAATGAATCTTCAATCTCTTTTGCTGTATTGTGGCCAAATGAAAGTTGATACATGGCCTGTACCATAATATTTCGTGCATTTACCTTTTCTTTAAATCTGGCTAAATTTTTCACTTTAGGAACTCATCAGATGAATTAATGAATCTGCAAACTCTCTTCCTTTATTGATTTTTGCAGGGTTTATTCTTTCTTCTGCCTGAACTAAGTTTTCAACTGTTAATACACCATTTATTACTGGAATATTTTCAAAGTCATATGCAAGATTACTCAATGACCGATACGTTTCGTTACAAACTAATTTAAAGTGAGGAGTGCCTCCTTTAACCACAAGGCCAATGGCGATCAGTCCATCAATGTGATTATTTATCATATATCTTTTTGCAGTTGCTGCTAGTTCTAGTGAGCCTGGACACTGCATCTTCACGCACTCAATGTTTTTGCTTTCCAGCACTGATTGTATTTCATTCTGCATGGGGGCAAGCATCTCAGCATTCCATACAGTAGAAAGCAGTAAGGCTTTTTTGCCTGCAAGGTTGCTATCACTAACATTAAACAAAGGCTTGTTATTCATCGACAAATTCCTCAATTTCTATATTAAATCCAGAGAGACCCGGATATTTTCTTTTGGTTCCAATAAATTTAATGGTACTCAAACCAAAAGCCTTAATTATCTGAGCGCCTATTCCAATTACTTTTCTATTTCTTTTTTCCTCAACTTTTTCATTGAGCAGCTGCTTCAACCAATAGGATTTTGCATCTCTATGGTTAATTAATACAAACAGGCCTGCTTTTTCTTTGGATATCCGTTCCAATGATCTTTTAATCGACCAATTTTTTCCAAGCTCTTCAAGGCCCAATGCATCCTGTAAAACACTTTGTGTTTGCACTCGAACAAGTGGTGATTCTACTTTTGCAAGATCGCCCTTTACCAGGGAAAAATGATGCTCATCAAAAATGATATCCCGCCAAACTCCCAGCTTAAATTCACCAAACTCGGTTTGTATATCTTTTTCTAATATTTTTTCAACTGTTGATTCTTGTGAAAGTCTTAAGTCAATAAGGTCTGCAATAGTTCCAACTTTAATATCAAACTCTTCACCAAATTTAATAAGATCATCACGCCTAGCCATTGAGCCGTCGTCATTCATAATTTCACAGATTACTCCAGCCGCTGAATAGCCTCCTAATTTTGCTAGATCGCATGCAGCTTCGGTATGGCCTGCTCGTGCTAAAACACCACCATCCATGGCTTTAAGAGGAAAAACATGCCCCGGCTGAACAATATCATTCTCTGTTGCCTCTGCTTTAACAGCGGTTGCAATGGTATGTGCTCGATCTTGAGCAGATATTCCTGTGGTTATACCTGTCTTTGCTTCAATTGATACAGTAAAAGCAGTTTTATTATTTGCCATATTGTTGGCAGTCATGGGTTTAAGGTTAAGTTTTTCACATTTCTTAGAATCCAGCGTTAGACATATTAAGCCACGACCATGTTTAGCCATGAAATTTATTGTTTCTGGGCTTACTGCTTCTGCAGCGCACACAAGATCGCCCTCATTCTCTCGATCCTCATCGTCAAGAATAATTACCATTTTTCCTTGAGAAATATCATGGATAATTTCTTGAATGTTGTGCTTTAGCATTTTTTATAAACCCTTTTAATATCCGACCCAATAGTATAGTTAGATTTAAGTTGAAAACCATTTTTATCAAGGAAAAGCTTGTCTTTAAACCAGTCAGTGTACTCATCACCTAGTACTTTTTGTGCTTCATATGCTATTAGCTCATCACAAAAATTTTCTTCAATTAGTAGGCTGACTAAATCAGGGCCAGCCTCAACCAAGATTGAACTAATATCTTGTTCATTAATTTTTCGAATCAATTCTCCAACATTTGTAGCATCAATGATCTCAAAATTGTCGTTTGCAAAAAAATTTAATTCTTTATTCCAATTATTCTTTTTTGAAAAAAGAATTCTCTTAGGCTGATTAACAGCGAAAGGGACTCTAGCACTCATCCTTGGGTTATCCGCTCTAACGGTATTTCCACCGGTAAGTATGCAATCAAACTCTGCCCTTAATTCCTGCACATCAGCTCTAGAACCTTCAGAAGTTATCCATTCAAATTGATAATTTTTATGAGATTTGCCATCTTTAGATGTAGCAATTTTTATACAGATAAAAGGTCTTTTTTGTTCGTGCTTAAAGAAAAATTTACTGCTGGTTTTTATTTCTTCTTCGATGACACCAACCGATACATTTATACCAGATTGTGTTAACTTTTTAATTCCCTTGCCAGCTACAATTGGATTTGGATCAATGCAGCCTATAACTACATTTTTAATTCCAGATTTAATTATAGCTTCTGTGCAAGGTCCTGTTTTACCTGCGTGATTGCACGGCTCAAGTGTGCAATATAATGTCAGCTCGCTTAGATTAGGCCTACTTTTATTTTGAGCTAAAGCATCTAAACAATTAATTTCTGCATGTTTTGAGCCATATTTTTCATGAGCTCCCTCAGCAATGATTGTGCTGCCATCATAAATTAAAGCACCCACAGTAGGGTTAGGCTTTGCTGTGTATTTGTATTTTAATGACAAACGAAGAGCATGCCGCATTAGCTCAGTTTCAGTCATTATTTCTTGGAGAGTTCAGAGATTTCGTCGGCAAAATCTTTAATATCTTGGAAATTTTGATATACAGAGGCAAATCTGACATAAGCAACTTGATCCAGTTCCTTTAATTTATTCATCACTTGTTTGCCAAGTATCTGAGAGGGCACTTCTCGTTCACCAATCTTACGAATTGCATCCTTAATCTCTTGAATTGCATTTTCAATCTGATCGGATGCCACAGGTCTTTTTTCAAGTGCTTTATGAAAGCCAGCTCTTAGTTTTTCCTCATCAAAAGGCTCTCTTCTATCATTGGATTTAATTATTCTTGGCATTACCAACTCGGCTTCTTCGTAAGTTGAGAACCGCTCCTCGCAACTGGTGCATTCTCTTCTTCTTTTAATTTGAGAACCACTTGCAACCAATCTTGAATCGATGACTTTTGTTTCTTCATTCGAGCAGAAAGGACAGAACATTATTTATACACAGGAAAGTTATTGCATATTTTGACAACAGTGTTTTTTATTCTTCCCAATTCCTCTTTATTATCTCTATTTTTAATTGCATCGCAGATAAGATCGGTGACTTCAATGGCTTCTTGATCAGCAAAACCACGAGTTGTCATGGCTGGGGTGCCTATTCTGATGCCTGATGTAACAAAAGGGGATTGCGGATCATTGGGTATAGAATTTTTGTTAACAGTAATGTTCACGCTACCTAAAAGATCCTCAGCATCCTTGCCAGTTATCTCTTGATTGGTTAAATCTACCAAGAGCAGATGGTTGTCTGTTTCAGGGCTAACCAGCATAAAGCCTCTTTCCTTAAATCTGCTGCACATGGTTTTAGCATTGGCAATTATTTGTTGTTGGTAACTTTTAAATTCTTCTGTCATTGCTTCTTTAAAACATACCGCCTTAGCAGCAATAACATGCATTAGAGGTCCACCTTGTGAGCCAGGAAAAACACCAAAGTTAAGCTTTTTTTGAAACTCTTCACTTTCATTGGAAAGAATAATTCCTGATCTAGGACCTCTTAAGGATTTATGCGTGGTGCTGGTAACAACATGGGCAAATGGTATTGGGCTAGGATAAACCCCACCAGCGACCAAGCCAGAAACATGAGCCATGTCTACTAATAAGTACGCACCAACATCGTCGGCTATTTTTCTAAACCTTGGCCAATCAACTATGCCCATATATGCAGAAAAGCCAGCTATTATCATTTTTGGTTTTTGTTCTTGAGCCAGTCTTTCAACTTGGGCATAATCTATTTTTTTTGTTTCTGGATCGAGACCATATTGGATTGCATTGTAATTTCTTCCAGAAAAATTTACTTTTGCACCATGAGTTAGATGTCCACCTTGATCAAGCGCCATTCCAAGGATAGTATCGCCTGGCTCAAGTAGGGCTAAAAAAACGGCGGCATTCGCAGAAGCTCCAGAGTGAGGCTGCACATTGGCAAATTTTGCTTTAAATAATTGCTTTGCCCTCTCTATAGCTAGTGTTTCAGCTCCGTCTACAAATTCACATCCACCGTAATATCTTTTTGTTGGGTAGCCTTCAGCGTATTTATTCGTTAGTACACTACCTTGTGCTTCAAGAACTCTCTTCGATGCATAATTTTCCGATGCTATTAACTCGATGTGCTCCTCTTGTCTAGTTTGCTCAGCTTCCATGAATTGGGCAAGCTCGGCATCGTATTCATTTAAGGGTTGATTTAAAGTTTCTCTAAAAAAGTTCATTAAGGTTTTTTATGTACAAATTTTCTTTTTCTTGACGGATTGCAAGCCTTGCAGATTTCACACTCTAGGCCATAACAAGCTCTTGCCGCACAAAAATTTCTTGCATACATAATAATTTGAATATGGAGTTTATTCCAATCTTCTTCTGGGAAAAACTTCTTTAAATCCTTTTCAGTTTGTTGAACGTTTTTGCCGTTTGTTAAACCCCAGCGCTGAGCACAGCGATGAATATGTGTGTCAACAGGAAACGCAGGTACACCAAAAGCTTGAGAAACTACCACACTAGCTGTTTTATGGCCAACACCAGGCAATTGCTCTAGATCCTCAATATTTTGCGGCACTGAACCATCATATTTTTCTACAAGAATTTGCGATAGTCGTTTGATAGCTTTTGATTTTTGCGGCCCAAGTCCACAAGGTTTAATGATTTCATAAATTTTGTTTACGCTTAAAGTCATCATTTTCTCTGGTGTTTTTGCAACTTTAAACAATTTTGGTGTAATTTGGTTAACTCTTTCATCTGTGCACTGAGCTGAGAGTAAAACGGCAATCAATAGGGAGTAAGCATTATCGTGATCCAAAGGCACGTCTGGTTTAGGAAAATTAGCATCTAGAATCTTTGTTATTTCCCGTAATTTTTCGCTTTTTTTCAATGTCTCAAAAGTTGCTTAGCTGTGTATTTCATATATTATAGTGGTATTAATGACTTAGGGAGAAAGTTATGAAATATATTATTACACTTCTAATTCTTTTTAGTTCTTTTTCTTTCACGCAAGAAAATTCATTAGATGAGGTGGAAGAACTTGTAACGACAGCTTTTCGTTCTGAAGACGAATTACAAAATACAGCATTAGCGGTTTCTGTCGTTAGCGCAGAAGATATTGAATCTAAAAATCTTAAAGAGTTTGCTGATTTTCAGTATAGCATTCCAGGATTAACCTTTTTTAAAGGTAATTTTTCAGCTTCATCAGTCTCATTGCGTGGGTTAACAAATTATTGCGTTGGAGGCTCATGTGCAGGTATTACTACTTATCGTCTAGATGAAGTTAATCAGAGTGGTTTGGCAATGGCAATGAATGAGCTTTATGATGTTGAATCTTTTGAGGTTCTAAGAGGACCACAAGGAACTTTATTTGGAGGAAATAATCCAGGAGGAACATTTGTCATAAATAGTGTATCTCCAGGCGATGATGCCGATGCTTTTATCGAAGTTCAAACAGGTGATTTAAATTTACTTAGAGTTACCGGTGCTCTCACCCTTAATCCAGGAGGTGATTTTAGAACTAGGATGTCATTTAGATCTGTCAACAGGGATGGCTATGTAGATAACCTTTACAATAACACTAAGATCGATGATAGGAATCTCTTTGGTGCAAGAATAAAATCAATATGGGATATTAGCGAAGATACTTCATTACAACTCTCATTCATGGTGAATAATGAAGAAGATAGTCGTTTTAGAACTGGACAATCACACTGTAACTCAAACCCGCTTATGGGTTGTGATCAGTGGGGTGATGAGCTTCCTGATAGAGGAGTTAGAGCCAGTGGTGTTTCTTTATTTGCAAACGTTGACTGGATAACAATGAATTATCCTGGGAGCTTGGTTGCATCCGACATAACACTCAATACTGACGCAGGTGTTGTACTTCCAGTGCCTTATGAATCAACTAACGTCCAATTTAACCCAAAACAAATGAGAGATGACTACAGCGCAGGCTTAAGCCTCAATCACACGCTCAACGCTAATTGGGATGTAAGTTTAATTTCTACCTTCTTTATGCAAGATTATTTCCATGCACAAGATTTAAATGGAACTGTGCCAACCTTACCGTACAGGATGGGTGATGTAACTGCTAATGTAATGACAAGTGGATACAGAACATATGATAGAGACATGGCAGTCGACAACTCCCAGTTCGACTACAGAGAAAACACTCATGAGTTAAGATTTACATCTAATTTTGACGGGCCATTGAACGTTCAATTGGGAATTTACCATCAGCTCTATAGATATTTTACAAACTATAAAGTCGAGACACCGGGCATACATTACTATTCAGAAGTTGGCTTGGGTCCAATCGGTAGAATGTATCCGGAACTTGCAAATTTTGGTGGTTTGCCTTTCTGGACAACTTTCTTACTAACATATAGTGGTGCTGCAGAGGACAATATCCGAAGTGGTATTGGAGCTGCTGCAGTAAATTATGTTGCAAATGACCCTACCACTCCAGCTCAAGTTGCAGCTCTTACAGCTCAGTTTCTTGCTCAAGGTGCTTGCACCAATCCAGCAACAGATTGTGCAGCATTAGCTCAACTTGCATTAGTTGGCGCCGCAGTAGAATTGCCCTCTGTTGTGCTAGCAGGTACACAATTGGGTGTTCAAGCTTCATTGGACGCTGCAAGGAATAATGTTATGCAACTCGCAAGCTTAGGCCTAATGACACCTCAACTACCAATGTGGCAGAGAAACATAGGGCAGTACGACAAAGGTTTTAGAACAACAAATGCAGTTTATGCTGAGGGAACCTATGACCTTAATGATAAAACAAAAATTAGAGCAGGCCTCAGATTCAACAGCTTTGACTTTGATCAATATGTA
>CENU01031381.1_pt1 | contig 16395 bp, 19 predicted proteins | sample 361331 | NCBI WGS metagenome assembly CENU01 (sample SAMEA2619766, study PRJEB7988) | marine metagenome | isolation source: saline water (ENVO:00002010), including | reverse complement strand
AACTTACGACCACTCGCTCCCAAAGCGAGTGCGCTACCAGACTGCGCCATACCCCGTGACGAATGATCTTAAAGTTTTAAAGTTAAATAATCAATGTCCATTGCATAAAAATTTAATGATGAGAAAATGCTTCAATGTCATCAAAAATCTTAGACGGTAAAGCACTCGCAAAGTTAGCTGAAGAAGACATTCAAACTAACGTCTCTAGACTGAAAAAAAAGGGTATCACCCCTACTTTGGCAACTATTCTTGTTGGTTTGGATCCTGCGTCAGCAACGTATGTGAAAATGAAGCAAAATGCCTGCGCAAGGCTTGGCATGAAATCAATTGCGGTTGAGCTTAGTAAAGATACAACTACAGAAGAATTGCTAGAGTCTATCGATAGTCTCAATAACGACGAAAATGTTCATGGAATCTTGTTGCAGCACCCAGTGCCTTCACAAATAAATGAACGTAAATGCTTTGATGCAATAAATGTTCAAAAAGATGTTGATGGTGTAACTTGCCTTGGTTTTGGCCAAATGACAATGGGAGAGGAAGCATTTGGTTCATGTACACCAGCTGGGATTATGAGAATTCTTGAGCATTATCAGATTGAAATTTCAGGCAAAGCTGCTGTCGTTGTTGGCAGAAGTCCTATTCTTGGAAAGCCCATGGCTATGATGCTTCTCAATAAAAATGCTACTGTAACTATCTGTCACTCGAGAACTAAAAATCTAGAAGATCAAATTAAAAATGCAGATATTGTTGTAGGGGCTGTAGGAGTACCTCGCCTTATTCAAAAAGACTGGATTAAAGAAGGTGCGGTTGTTATCGACGCTGGCTACCATCCGGCAGAAAAATGTGGAGACATTGACTTAGATGGAATCGATAACATCGCCTCTGCGCACACACCTGTTCCAGGAGGAGTTGGTCCAATGACAATTAATACTTTAATTCTTAACACTCTCATGGCTGCTCAAAAAGAAAACTAATATGTCTAACCTTCCATTGATAGTTGGGTATGGTGGGATCAATGCAGGCGGAAGATCAATCTTTGATTTTTCTCATCAGAGAATGGTATTTGATGAAATAAATGCAAAACAACAAAAAGAAGTTCTGCTAAGCCTCGGTCACCTCATGGAAATCAATGACAAAGATACCATTTTAAATAAAAGTCTTTTAAGGACTATAGACGGCGATTTTTTCAATGTGCATAACTTTAGATCTCCAGAATTACCAACATTAGCTGGAGGACAGCTACCTTCAGGATTTAATCCTGCATCAACTTATAATTCAAGACAACATCCTAGAGGTTTGGCAATGACAATATTTGGTTTGTCTGATGCTGTGAAAAGCCTTGGTTTATCATGGGAGAAAATCTTACAAAAAATTCCTAGGCAAAAAATTTCTTGTGTTTCAGGTTGCGCTGTTGCACAAGCTGATAAATTTGGGATGGGTGGAATGTTTCAGGCTCCCTTGGCAAAATCAAGAGTTACTAGCAAGCATATGGCTATGTCCCTTGGTGAGGGAAGCGCAGACTTTGGTCATTCATATGTCTTGGGGAGTATGGGTTCAACAGGAAACTACACAGGCGCATGCGCAACCTTTCAATATAATTTAAAACTAGGAATTTCAATGATTCAATCTGGTGAATCGTTAATTAGTTTTGTTGGGGCTGCAGAATCAGGGATTGTTCCTGAAATTTATGAAGCATTTGCTGCAACACGAGGCCTTGCAGAAGATAAAAATCTTATCAAGCTTCAAAAAAAATTAGGTGAAGATTATAAAATTCCAAATCATCGAAAGATTTGTAGACCTTTTGGTGAAAATATTGGAATGATATTGGGCGAATCTGCTCAATTCGTAGTTTTGATGCAAGATGCTCTTGCACTTGAGCTAGGTTTAAATATTCATGGTGCTGCACTATCAAGCCATATTCACTCAGATGGTTATAAAAAATCTATTTCTGGTCCAGGAGCTGGTAATTATTTGACTGTTGGCAAAACGTTTAATGAAATTAAAAAACATTTTTCATCTGACGGCTTAAAAAAAACTTTTTTTCATGCTCATGGAACAAGCACTCCTCAAAACAGAGAAAGTGAATCCCACATAATTTCAAGTATCTCTAAGGCCTTTGGAATTGAGGCATTGCCTGTGACCGCAATCAAGTCTTATTTAGGTCACTCATTGGCAGCAGCAGGAGGTGATCAAATGATAAGTACTTTAGGAAGCTGGAAAAATAATATAATCCCTGGGATTACATCCACTCCAGAACTCGCAGAAAATGTTCATAAAGAAAATGTGCGATTTCTATTAAAAAATAAAAGAATTGAGGATGATGAGTTTGATTTTGCTGTTCTTAATGCAAAGGGTTTTGGTGGCAATAATGGAACTTCTCTTGTTGCCTCTCCCTCTCAGACTATGAAAATGCTTGAATCTAAATATTCAAAAAGTGACATTCAAAAATATCTTAAAAAAAAGAGCAAAATTGACGATCAGCTAAACGATAGCAAACAGGAAATCCTTCAGGGTGATACAAAATCTAGATATATCTTTGGAGAGAGTGTAATTGATGGTATGAATGATTTTGATATTGAGGCAGATAAAATCACAAATAAATCAAATAAAGAAATATTTGATTTAAACTCAACTTTGCCATACAAAGATTACTTATCAGGTTAAAATAGTATTAAAGAAATCAACGGCAAAATTACAAAGATATAAAAACTAAAATCTAAAATATTAATAATATTTTCCGCGTAAGGAAGGAGAAAAATTATATGGCGTTTGACAAAACAAAAACGGATCCTGTTCTAGGAAAAAAAGTACACGAACATTTAATGTCAGTTGGGGTAGAGACTCCAGTTATTGATAATGGTCTATCACGTAAAGAAAAAATTGACATGATCGAGAACAATTTTAAAGAGATTGTTACAACATTGGGACTTGATTTAGAAGATGATAGTCTCTCAGATACACCAAAGCGTGTTGCAAAAATGTATGTTAATGAAATTTTTTGGGGACTTGATTACGCAGCTTTTCCAAAAGTAACAGTAGTAGATAACAAAATGCAATATAACGAAATGGTAGTAGAAAAAGGCATTTCTGTTCAATCTTATTGTGAGCATCATCTCGTTAACATTGATGGACTGGCAACAGTTGGATATATTCCAAACAATAAGGTGCTAGGATTGTCAAAGATGAATCGTGTTGTTGAATTTTTTTCTAGAAGACCACAAATTCAAGAGCGCCTGACCGAACAAATATATCACGCACTTTCTTTTATCTTAGAAACAGAAAATGTTGCATTAACAATTGATGCAAAACATTTCTGTGTAAAGTCTAGAGGTGTCGAAGATACTGAATGCTCAACGGTAACAAGTAGATTAGGCGGAAATTTTAAAGAGCATCCTGAAGTCAGAGCAGAATTTTTAGCTTTACTTAAGATGTAGTTTGCTCTGGTTGGTCATCGCCTAATTCAAGGTCCTCTGACTCTACATCAACAACCTCTGTATTTTCGCCATCTTCATTTGAGTCTGGTACGTCGTCCTTATCGCTAAAAGGCCAAGGTTTAGAATCTGAATTGAAACTTAAGAAATTTAATGAGTCATTAAAGAAGCCTTGAAGCCAATTATTTGCAGATTGCAATTGATTATTTGTTTTGGAAGTAAACAAGTAAAAAATAAACTGAATTGCAACAAGAAAAATTAGAATGCTGACGACAAAATTTATTGCCGCACCGTATATAACCATAAAAAATAGCCTTTGCCATTTTTTTAGATCTAATAATTCGTCTTTGTTAATTTCACTCATAATTTATCCTGATATGTAAATTCTACATCAACTTCATTAGGGTGTTCGAGTAAATCTTGAATTAATTCATCCGATGAAGCATTTGCATACAGAATTTTATATAGGGAATTAACTAGTGGCATGCTAACGTTCATTTTATTTGCTTCATGATAAACAACCTCAAGAGTACGAGCTCCTTCTGCAACTTGTCCAACTTTATTTTTTGCATCTATAAATGAATAATCTCGAGCAAGCAATTCACCTAACTGAAAATTTCTTGAAAGCTTAGAGGTGCATGTTGCCATCAAGTCTCCCATCCCTGCTAAACCTAAAAAAGTAATTGGATTAGCTCCTTTTGCAACAGCAAATCTACTCATTTCCGCCATGCTCCTTGTAATAATTAATCCTAGGGCATTTTCACCAACAGATTTTTCATGGGCAATTCCACAGCAAATTGCATAAATATTTTTAAGGGCTCCTGCTAATTCAACTCCTTGAAGGTCTTGGCTTGAAAAAACCTTAAATGTATCAGATGACAACATAGTCTTTATTTCAAAGTTCACTTCGTCAAATTCTGAAGCAATCACAGTGCCAGCAACCTTGTTTTCAGCAATTTCTTTGGCAAGATTTGGACCACTAAGTACACCAAATTTTTTGCCAATTAAATGGCCTAAATGTTGATTGATAATATCTGTCATAGTCCGAAAAGGATCAGATTTAACACCCTTAGTACACGAGATTACTGCAACAGAAGAGCTAATTAACGGCTCCAAGCGAGAAATTACTTCCTCAAATATATTGCTGGGTGTTGCAACTAAAATATAGTCAGAATTTTTAACTGCAGAAGTCAAATCCTCAGATGCAGTTATGTTTTCAGATAACTTTAATTCTGGATGATAGGTTGAATTAGCACCTTCTGAATTGATTCTTAAAGCTTGTTCAGCATCACGCACCCATAAACAAACTTCATAACCATTAGACGCTGCAATATTAGCTAAAACTGTTCCAAAGCTTCCTCCACCGAGAACTGAAACACGTTTATTGGTTGACATTTATCCTAAATATTTATCTAACTGTCTGAGATATTTGGAAGGATCCTTGGGAGAACCACCTTCAGCAATTACTGCATAATCAAACAAAAATTCAGCAAAATTATTAAACTCTTTGCCTGACATTGCTCCCAATTTTTTGATTAACTTGTGCTTTAAATTAACTTCAAAAACAGGCTTAGAGTCTTCAAATGTCTGCCCTGAAGCCTCTAATATTCTTTTTAATTGTGCACCTGGTTCATTTTTAGAAAGCACTAAACATGCCGCAGAGTCAACCAGACGAGAGCTAGCTATAACATCAGTAACTCTATGCTCTAAGGATTTCTTCATTTTATTTATAATTTCTTGCTTTTCTTTAGTAACGCGAGGTTTTTTTGCGCCTTCCTCAAGCTCCTCCTTTGCGACATTGACTAATTCTTTTCCCTTAAATTGCATTAGTGTAGACATCAGCCACTCATCGATTCTGTCTGTTAGCAATAGAACCTCTGTTCCATTTGCTTTTAGATTCTCAATGTGAGGTGAATTTGCTGCAGCTTCAAATGTATCTGCTATTGAAAAATAAATCTTATCTGAATCATCATTCATTCTTTCAATATATTGATCAAGAGTAGTATTTGGACTGTTCTCATCTGAGGCTGTGCTTGAAAATAAAAATAGCTCAGCAATTGATTCAGAATTTTCAAATTCTTCAGCAGGGCCTTCCTTAATGACTAAGCCAAATTCTTTCCAGAATTTTTTATATTCTTCAGGCTTATCCTTTTGCATTTTCTTCAAAGTATCAAGAACCCTTTTACTTAAACCTTTTTTAATTGAGTCAACCAGTGGATGGTCTTGTAATATTTCACGGGAGACGTTAAGAGGTAGGTCGCTAGAATCAACAACTCCTTTTACAAATCGAAGATATAGTGGAAGGAAATGAGCAGCGTCATCCATGATGAATACTCTTTGAATAAAAAGCTTTATCCCCCTTGGTGTATCTCTGTTCCAAAGATCATATGGAGATTTTTCTGGGATGAATAATAAGCTTGAATACTCCTGCTTGCCTTCAACTTTGTTATGCATCCATGTTAAGGGATCATTTGTATCATATGAAATAAACTTATAAAATTCTTTGTATTCATCTGCTTTAACAGATCTCTTTGACTTCAACCAGATAGCTTCGGAATCATTGATAGTCTCGGATTCACCTTCCTCAGGATTTAGTATCAATGGAAAATTGATGTATTGAGAATATTTTTGTAGCAAGAATTTTACTCTCATTAATTCAGAAAATTCTTTGTTATCATCGTTCAAATAGATTGTAATGGTTGTTCCTCTATTCTCTTTTGGAATATTCGATAATTGATATGTATCTTCGCCTGTGCTCTCCCACATTACAGCATCCTCAGGTTTTAGATTAGCTGCTCTAGAGTGAACCGATACTTTCTCAGCAACCATAAAGACAGAATAAAAACCTACACCAAATTGACCTATAAGATTTGAATCCTTTTTATTGTCGCCAGTCATTTCTGATAAAAATTGAGCTGTACCAGATTTAGCAATTGTCCCTATATTTTCAATAATTTCTTCCTCACTCATGCCAATTCCATTATCAGAAATACTAACAGTATTGTTTTTAGCATTGAGACTGATATTGATATTTAACTCTGTATCTCCATCGAGTAACTTTGAGTCTTCTATTGCATTGAATCTTAACTTATCAAGGGCATCAGAAGAATTAGAGACTAGCTCTCTTAAAAAAATTTCCTTGTTTGAATACAAGGAGTGGATCATTAATTGTAAGAGTTGTTTCGTCTCAGTTTGAAAAGATTTAGTCTTAGCTTTAGCCATAATTTATCCCCTATAGAAAGAATATGGTGTTGAAAGTTTTAACTTCAAGCATTGATTAATTTTTTTTTGATTCAGCTTTGCATCTCTTACTGCAAAATTTTACTTCGTCCCAGGAGCGTTCCCATTTTTTTCTCCAACTAAATGATTTTCCACACCATTGGCATGATTTGGTTTGTAGATTTAATTTTTTATGCAAGGCAGAAATTAATCAAAATTTATAAAGAATTGGATAATGCTTAAGACAAAAATCACTATGGTGCAATAAACACTAAAACCGTGTGAGAATGAAAATATGGTTTCCCAGCCTCTGTCCTTAGCCGCATTAGTAATTGGGATACCGATAAGACCTAACAAAGCATGAGCAGAAATGTTAAAACCGATCCACCAACTTAATTGAGAATCCTGAAAATATAAAATCAAAGTGGCTGGTAACGAGAGTAAAAAAAGGAGCGCATAATAACGAGGAAATATTGCTCGCAGAAATCTTGATGCTGAATCTTCATCAAGTGTTTTAAAAATTATTGGTGTAGTCAAAATAAGATGACAAAATATGACACCTGCCATTGCGAGATTAAGTATTAAAAGTGTGATCTGACTACTCATATTTAAAAAAAAATGGCGATCCGGACGAGACTCGAACTCGCAACCTCCGCCGTGACAGGGCGGCGTTCTAACCAAATTGAACTACCGGACCACGAACGCTTTTGAATGATAGCTTTTTTTGATATTTCTGCAACTTTTTTTTCCGCTACCTTTTGCGGATAATTTTGTCAAATTTGATGAAAAAAATATAGGTAATTATTTTACCCAAGTCTTTAAATTTTGATATGCTTATAGAACTTTCCATGGGGGAGAGTATTAATATATTAATAATAAGGAGCGTTAAATGAAATATTTATTGACTCTCATTGGTTTGATAAGCATGCCCTCATTTGCTGCATCAGCAGGTGATCTTCAAACTAATGATTTGACAGGGATTTCCTTTTGGCTTGTAACAGCAGCTATGCTTGCAGCTACTGTTTTCTTTTTCGCTGAAAGAGATCAAGTTAAAGGTAAATGGAAGACGTCTTTATCAGTAGCTGGTTTAGTTACTGGTGTCGCATTCTGGCACTATCTCTATATGAGAGGTGTTTGGGTTGAGACAGGTGCATCACCAACAGTATACAGATATATTGACTGGTTAATCACTGTGCCTCTTCAAATAATTGAGTTCTACTTAATTCTTAGAGTGTGTACTAATGTTTCGTCTGGTCTTTTCTGGAGACTTTTAGCTGCATCACTAGTGATGCTTATTGCAGGATTCATGGGTGAAACTGGATCAAATGCTATGATTTGCTTTGTCATCGGAATGGCTGGATGGTTATACATCATCTATGAAGTATTTACCGGTGAAGCAGGCAAGCTAAATGCCTCAAGTGGTAATGCGGCTGCACAACAAGCCTTTAGTACAATTAGACTAATTGTAACTGTTGGTTGGGCAATTTATCCAATAGGATATTTCCTAACAATGGGAACAGGAGCTGATCTTGCTGGAGCAAACCTTATCTATAACCTAGCTGATTTTATCAATAAAATTGCTTTTGGTTTAGCTATTTGGGCTGCTGCTGTTAGCGACTCAGAATAATTTTTATTCTAAACAAAAAAGCCCGGAATATTCCGGGCTTTTTTTTGTCTATTTGGTGGGTGATGACAGGCTCGAACTGCCGACCCTCTCGGTGTAAACGAGATGCTCTCCCAACTGAGCTAATCACCCAATATTCAAGATATTGCCTTTAGTTGATCTTCCATTTTTTGATAATCCCAAAAGGCCCGTAATGATACTATTTTATCATCAGAATTTACACGATAAATGACAATCATTTGTGTTTCAATTTTTACATCACCAACAACGTTAACGATCTGGGCAAAATTAGCACACTCATCCGCGCATGGAATAGATTCCAAGATATTGAACTCAATGTTTCCATTTGCAATTACAGTATCATAAAATTTTTCAATTGCCTCTTTGCCTTTATGGCCATCTCCAACCGGATCTAATGGGCTCTTCCCTATTGGATCCTGAACTATGGCTTCTTCAGCGAATAAATCTAACCAGCTTTGTTTATCTTTTGCTACTGCATAATCTCTGGAAAGAAATCCTAGTTCTTGAGCTTTAGTTTTAGGTTTCATCTTAAATCTCCTTAGTTGGGTTTATTTCTAATCTAGCAAAATATATACCAATCAAGGCAATGATGACAAAACTTAATTGGATAAAATTTAAATACTCATAAAAAACCAATGCGCCAAAAATTGTTGCAATAATTGGCTGCATTAATAAACCAATGGAGCCAAAAGAGGCTTTTATTTTTGGCAAACTAAATGTTATGAAGAATTGCCCTCCTGCTTGACACAAAATTGCCATAGCTAATAAATTATAAAATTGAGCAGATGAACTTGGCAGGAATACTCTTGATTCAAATAAAGCAAAAATTAATCCAAAAAAACATGTAAATAAGGTTGTGTAAAAAATGATATTAATTGCGCTTTCTTTTCCTAAACGAGAAATTATTAATAGATAAGTTGCGTATAAAAGTGCTGCAAATAACGCCATTGCATCACCAATTAAAGCACCCTCAGTTTTAGAATTTGAAAAATAAACAAGTCCTATCACACCGATGTAAGTGAGGATAAAGGATAATATGAAATTTCTAGAAATAGTTTCTTTAAAGATTAAAACGCCAAAGAGAACCAAATATATCGAGGCTGTGTTAACAAATATTGTTGCATTAGCTATTGAAGTAAATTCTATGCTCCAATGCCATAGACTCATATCAGCAGCGAATGCAAATGATGCAATAAAAACCAGTATTAAATTTCTTTTACTTTTTAATTTAAATGCATCAGCTCGATTAAAGTAAATATTGATAAGAGCCAAAAAAGGTAAGGCCAGAAACATTCGATAGACGAGGTTCCATGAAGGGGATAATTCACTCCATCTGACAAATAATGGTGCCAGCCCAATTAATCCAGCTCCAAGACAAAGAATAAAAAAATTCTGTGCTGACTTTAATTGTGATGACATAGTTATATACTTCTTTTATGTGTGCTGACATTGTAGAACATGAAGATGAAATTATCTCTGTTGGACAACTTAACCAACAGGCAAAAAAACTCCTTGAAAATCAATTTAAAGGAGTTTCTGTTTTAGGGGAAATATCTAACATTGCTCGCCCCTCCTCTGGGCATATCTACTTCACACTTAAAGATGAAGATGGAGCTATACGATGTGCCATGTTTAGAAGTCAAAATTTGAGATTAAATTTTGAGCCACAAAATGGGGATCAATGTGTTTTGAAAGGACAAGTAAGTCTATATGCTCCCCGAGGTGACTATCAGTTAATAGTAAGTTCAATGCAACCAGCTGGTGCTGGCAATTTAATGCACCAATTTGAAGAACTTAAGAAGAAGCTTGATGCAGAAGGATTATTTGATCAAGCAATCAAAAAAACTCTCCCAAAACAGCCTAAACATATTGGCATCATTACCTCAGAATCAACTGCAGCGTTTCAGGACGTTTTGACCACCATAGAAAGGCGTGCTCCAATAAGTCATATCACCCTCATTCCTGCAATGGTTCAAGGAGATACTGCGCCAAGGGCTCTTATTGCTGCGTTACGTAGCGTTCTAGATTTTAATGATCTCAACCGTAATCCTTTTGATGTAATTATTATATGCAGAGGTGGTGGATCTATTGAAGATTTGTGGGCATTTAATAATGAAAGTTTAGCCAGGGAAATATTTGACTTCCCTTTACCAATTATATCTGGTGTAGGTCATGAAATAGACTTTACGATTACAGATTTTGTATCTGATGTTAGGGCTCCAACTCCAACAGCCGCTGCAGAGTTAGTTACTGAGAATTATTTTCAACTCACAGATAGACTGCAAGAAGTTAAAACAAATCTTAGCAATCTTATGCAAGGACTTTTAGCTGAAAATAGTCAAAAAATTCTTCTTTCGGCTCAAAGCCTTAAAAGTCCATTAACTTTACTTAAGGAGCAATCACAATCCCTAGATAATTTTGAGCTTCGTCTTTTAAGAGCAATCCAAAGCATAACAACAAATACTAAACAAAATGTTCAGATATTATCTAACCAGGTCTATCAATCAAGTGCATTACAAAAATTTCTTATCTATAAAGACCAATTAAATAATAATTTGAAATCTTTAAAAGTTCAGCAGGCAAATTTGATTGAAAAAAGAAAATTAAAACTTCAAAGCATGTCTTCAAATCTTAAAGCAGTAAGCCCTTTGGCGGTTCTTGATAGAGGTTATGCAATAGTCATGAATAACAAAGGTCAGGCCCTAAAATCTTCTAAGGAAGTAAAAGTTGGCGATATATTAAAAACTCGTCTTGCAGATGGAGAATTAATTTCAAATGTGTCGAAAAAAAATTAATTTTTTAAATATTTTACTTATAGGATTTACTAGCCTTCAAGTCTGCGCATTAGATGTAATTGAAGGCCAAAGCGGTGAAATTATCTCTATCCCAGCTCCACAAAAATTATCAGTAGATCAACTTACTTTCAAAACTCCTTCCGGTGCAAAACAGTTAGTAAGCTTGCCATTTGTTAAGCAAGATTTATTGATAACAAGACATCACATAGATATAAAAGTTAATTGGGTTAACTTCGGTGAATCAAGGATTACAATTACAGATACTAGTAAAGTAACCCTAAACGATAGCGATCAAGCAAGGGCGAACAAAGAAGCATTAGAGATTAAAGAAGCCTTAAAATCATCAACAACTGAAATTACACCTTCCTTTAACTTTATACCACCTGTCCCTGGACGAGTAACATCTCCATTTGGCAAACAGAGATTTATAAATGATATGCCAAGATCAGCCCATCTAGCACTAGATCTAAGTGGTGCAATTGGAACTCAAATTATCTCTCCATTAAAAGGAAAAGTGGTTTTAGTGGGTGATTACTTTTATACAGGTCTAACTGTAATTCTTGATCATGGTTACGGACTTTTTTCCTCTTATGCCCACATGAGTGAAATACAAGCTAAATTTGGTGATCTTTTAGAGCAATCTGATCCAATTGGAAAGGTTGGGTCAACAGGAAGAGTGACAGGGCCACACCTTCATTGGACCGTATACTTTGATGGTAATAAAGTTAACCCAGAATCTTTAATCCAAAAAGATTATTTAAACTCCATTCTGTAAATCTCTGTAGATTAGTGACAGGCTTGCTTCATCTTGAGGTTGTAAACTGGCAAAAACAATCTCTCCAGTCGGTGAAATAAAATAAGTTGCAGGAAGTGTTTTTGGTGTTTCAATACCCCACAATGTTTTAGGATGAGTAATCATTGAAGGATAGGTAATACCAAATTTTTTAATCTGCGGTCTTAAGTCCTCTGCATCTAATCGATCAAAATTAAATGCAAAAACTTTAACTTCTGGATTTTTTTTTGAAAAAGAAACGATTTCGGGTATTTCCTTGATACATGGCGGACACCAATCAGCCCAGTAATTAACTAAAATCCATTCTCCATTTAGGCTTGAACTAAAAATAGGCTTAGAATCAAAAATCTCTATATCGCCCTTTTCACATGAAATAAGAAAAAGACAAAATAAAGTTAATGGTAATTTAATTTTCATGTTTTATAGTAATGCAAAAGGAAACTATTATGCATCAAAAATATCTTCTAATCTTATTTTATTCAGCATCAGGGGCTGTAAAGAATCTTGCTCATGCCATTGCCGATGGAGCTGAGAAAAAAGGTCTTGAGGTTAGAATTAGAACGGTGCCAAGGGTTTCCTCGGTAGCTGAAGCGGTTGAGCCAAGCATTCCCGATGAAGGACCTATATATTGCACTAAGGAAGACTTAATCAATTGTGCTGGAATAGCACTTGGATCTCCAACTAGATTTGGATCTATGGCCGCTCCTTTAAAATATTTTTTAGATTCAACTGGAGATATTTGGTCAAATAATGAACTAGAAAATAAACTTGGCTGCGTATTTACATCGACTGGATCAATGCATGGTGGGCAGGAAATTACTTTATTTAACCTGATGACCTATCTATTGCACCAAGGAGTTATCTTTGTTGGATCACCGTACTCAATTTCTGATCTTTCCAGTACAAAAAGTGGTGGTACGCCTTATGGACCATCACATGTTGCAAACACTAATCAATCCGGAGGCATAACTTCTTCCGAAAAAGAAATTGCTGAAGCAACAGGTAAGCGAATGGCTGAGCTCATTTTTAAATTTAATAGTGATGAATCTTAGAAAAAGTTTTCTCATACTTAATGGATTGCTTATTTTTAATCACCTAATAAAAGGTGTGCTTATTGGAACTCCTTGGATAGGATTATTGATTTGGTCCCTTCCTTTAATGATTTTTGAATACAAAGCATACACAAATCCAACCGCAAAGGTTTATCAAGTCTTTGGTTTTATTATTCTGATCTATTTTATGAGTTCATGTCTTGTTGTTTTTGGTCTACCCAATCCCGGTCTTTTGAACTGGTTAGAACTATTATTAATAGTTTCTTTATTTTTTGTCGGAGTCTACGCTGCAAGGGAACGCCTAAATGTAAAGTAAACTTGACAGTCAAGTAAACTTTACATATGATTTCTTAAAACTAAATTTCAAATATTAAAATGGCAAAAATTACTTATAAGGGTCTTTGGATAGAAGTTGCTTCCTTGAATCCAAAAGACAAAAAAAATTACATTAGATCGCTTATTTTCTTTACACTTGGAGGTTTTTTTCTAGGCATTCACTTAGCATTTACAGGATTTGTAGGTGGCGAGCCTATAGAGGTTCGTGACTCCGCAAAGCCATTTATATTTATAATTAGATTGTTGGTAATAGCTTGTTTTCTTATTGCTTCAATCTATTACAAAATGTTCTATCAAGCACAAGATGACTTTTTTAAAAGCTATCACAACGCAACATTTGCAGGCGGGGCGTATGGTTTTGTCGTTTTTGGCACTTTGGTCAGCGTATTTTCACCATATTTTAATTTTCAGCCCACTTTTTATGAATTTTTTTTAGCATTTACAGTTGGTGCTTGCATTGGTGGGTATTTATTTTATAAAAAATATATAGCTGATTAATGGAAAATCACCTTAAAAGTCTTAGAAATAAGAATAATATTAGCCAAGATGAGCTTGCATCAATTTTAAAAGTTAGCAGACAAACAATTAACTCTATTGAAACAGGTAAATTTGATCCATCATTAAAATTGGTTATGAAGATGACGAGATATTTTAAAGTAGATTTAGAAAAAATTTTTGTTTTTGAGGATGACGATTAAAATGGTAGCACTTACATTATTGATAATCGCAGTTACAGGATTAGCGATATGTATGAGTTTTTTTCTCTCAGAAATCATTTCAATTATTCTAGCTTTAATTACTTTTTTAATGTCACTAGTTTTAATTATTATGGCATCTTCAGCTCTTTTGATAGTTGTATTGTTGATGTTGCTAAAAAACCTCGCCTCAATGTTTCTTTTTTTAATTTTTTAACTTACAGGAGATAATTTATGAACGCACTTAGATCGATTTTTGCTTGGTTAGGAAGATTTTTAGATAAAGCTAGGGCAATAATGCTTAATCTTGGAACAGCAATTGTTTTAATATTCTTTACAGTTTTGATTATTGGTGCCCTTACATCAACTGGACCAAAAGCTTTAGATCCAAGTGGCAGAGTTCTCTTCATTGATCCACAAGGAATTGTGGTTGATCAAGAAGTTTTTGGATCGGATTTTCTTACTAGCCTTGCCGCTGGCCCATCATCAGATCAAATTCAAGCAAGAGATCTAGTAAAATTAATCAGAGCAGTGGCTGATCATGAATCCATTCCTGCTGTGTTTATTGATTTCTCATCTACAGGATTTGCAGGTCCAACAACGGCGATTAATATAGCAAAAGAATTAAAGGCACTTCGAGAATCCGGTAAAAGAGTCATAGCATATAGCGATCTCATGACAACAAGTTCATATCTAATGGCATCTCAAGCCTCCGAAGTATGGGTTCATCCAGTAGGCAGCGTAAGCGTTCAAGGTCTCGGTGGTGTTCGTCCGTATCAAAAAGAGTTATTCGAAAATTTAAAAATTAATTTTCATAATTATTCTCAAGGGGACTTTAAATCTGCAGTAGAGGGAAATACAAGAACTGAAATGTCAGAAAATGATAGGTTGCAAAGAGAAGCCCTACTCAACCCAATTTGGGGTGAAATGAAATCTCTCATGGCTGAGGGACGTGGAATTAAATCTAGCGATGTTCAAGCATTTGCTGATAACTATGTAGGTTTTTTTGGTGAAGCGGCAATGGGAAATATCGCCTATGCCGAAGCAAATAATATTATTGATGGCACAAAATCATTTCCTGAATTTCGCCAATACATGATTGAAGAATTTGGTCTAGATGAGGGAGCTGATACAGAGACTTATAAAACTATATCTTTCAAAGAATATTTTAAGCAACTAGATAAGGACATGTCTGATAGCGATAATCAAATTGCTGTAATTACAGCAGAAGGTGCAATCATGCCAGGTGACATAGCTCCAGGTGTTGCGGGTGCAAATGGAGTTGTAAAACAAATTAGGTCTGCTCATGAAGACGAAAATACAAAAGCTATTGTATTTAGAGTTAATAGCCCAGGTGGCTCTATCATTGCCAGTGAAATGATGAGAGATGAATTATCTGCAGCTAAGAAAAAAGGCATTAATATAGTGGTCTCTATGGGTGATTATGCAGCATCTGGAGGAGTTTATATCTCGACCCCAGCAGATTATATTTTTGCTGAACCAACAACTATCACTGGATCTATAGGTGTAGCAATTGCAATACCAACATTAGAAGACGCAATGGATTACATTGGAGTTAATTATGATGGTGTGGTTACTTCTAAGCATGGCGGTTGGGATCCAACTCAGGCTATTGATGATGAATTGGATAAAATATTTGCTGCATGGGGAGCTGATGCATATGATCGATTTGTTAACTTTGTAGCTGATTCAAGATCTCAATCATACGAAGACATAAATAAAATTGCTGGTGGCAGAGTCTGGATCGCCACAAGCGCAAAAGAGATAGGTTTGATAGATGAGATTGGAGGCATTGAGAATGCAATTGCTTATGCTGCTAACATGGCTGAATTAGATGATTATCAGGTTGAATATTATGGTCAGAAACTTTCTCCAGAAGAGCTTATTATTAAAGAACTTCTCGAAAATTTTGATATTTCTGTCACAGAAACAAAAGTTTTATCTGCCCTTGATGGTATAGCAAATCTATATGAAACACTCGCAGAAATCCAACAGCCTAAAGCACTGTTTACTTGTCAAGATTGTATGATTGATCTTGATTAAAGTTTGAGAGTCTCTTTAATCAAAGGAATAGTTATCCTTCTTTTTAGAGAGGCTGCTTGCTGATCCAAGGAAAGAAGATTTTCAACTAAGTAAGAAAATTTCCTAGTCTGATGCTTTAATAAAAAATCTAATTCAGCTTTTTCTATTTTAATGTCTAATTTTTTAGACACAAAACCTAATGCTTGCTCTAATTGATCATTTTGTACCTCTCGCAAAATCATAAATTCCATGCGTTTAATTCTTGATAGCAAATCAGGCAATTTTATAACTTCCTCTAATGGTTGAGTATCTCCAATAGATAGAATTAGACTGCAGCAGGATTGTTGACACTCATTTATTAAATTAAATAGAGCTTTTTCCCAGTC
>CENU01054298.1_pt1 | contig 16435 bp, 16 predicted proteins | sample 361331 | NCBI WGS metagenome assembly CENU01 (sample SAMEA2619766, study PRJEB7988) | marine metagenome | isolation source: saline water (ENVO:00002010), including | reverse complement strand
TTATTGAGGCAGGTTTCATACAGGCAAGAAACCTATCGAGCAGTGGAACTAGCTTACTTAAATTTAAAGAAATTACCAACTTTTTTTTATTTTTTCTCTGGCATTACCAATCCTGCCGAAATAATGAGCTTAGCAGCATCTTCTACCGACATATCCAGAAGGATTATGTCATTTTTAGGAACAAATAACATAAAGCCAGATGTTGGATTTGGAGTGGTCGGTAAAAAAACTGTTACAAGGGGCCCAATGTTTATTTTTTTCTTTATTTCACCGAATGTTTCCGTTGAAATAAAAGCTACCGCCCATACCCCTTTTTTTGGATATTCTACCAAACATGGTTGCTTAAAGCTTGTTCCGTTGGGTTTGAAGACAGCTTGGATAATTTGCTTTATTGAGCTGTATATAGTACTCACCACTGGCGTACGGGAAAGAATTTTCTCACCCAAAGAAATAGCCTGTCTTCCTAAAAAACCTGACGCTATAGATCCAATTAGAGTAGTTGTAATCAAGAATAAAAAAACGCCGAGACCAGGAATATATATTTCAAATAGGTCTAAAGGATTATATCTCGGTGGAATAATTGGGATAACAACTTTGTCAATAAAGCTAATCACGCTCCAAACTAAATAAACAGTGAGCACAATGGGTATTAAAACTACCAATCCAGTTAGAAAATCGCGTCGTAATTTTTGAAAAATTTTCCCCATTTTCAGAGCTCCATAAATTTTTTAAGCAGCACCAAGAGCTTTAGCAACTTTTGCTCCAAGTATCGCATTATTTTTCACAAGTTCAATATTTGAATGAAGGGTTTTCCCATTTGTCTTTTGAACTAGATAGCGTAATAAGCGCGGAGTTAGTTTTTTACCAGTAATGTTGGCTTTTTTTAACTCCACAACTCCACTTGCAATCAATGGTTCTAGGTAAGTCTGTTCAATAGAAAACTTTTTTGGAATGGGATTACAAAACAATATACCATTAGCAGAATTTGTAGCCTCAGCAATAGTAAAAATATTTGCAATTGCCTCTGGGCTTTCGACTCGATAAGTAGATTCCAATCCACTGTCTCGGTACCAAAAAGCGGGTAAGTTTTTTTGTCTGTATGAAAACACTGGAATTGATAGTGTTTCTAGCACTTCATAGGTCTTTGGTATGTCAAGTATTGTTTTTGGGCCCGCACACACCGTTATGGTTGTTGAGTCCTTTATTGCTTGAAGGTCTGCAGATATATCCATACTTTCAGATACGTCTCTGTGAACTCCTCCTATTCCACCCGTTACGAATACTGAAATCGATGCTAATTTACAGATTCTTAAAGAACCAGCAACGGTTGTGCCTCCAGCTCTTTTTGAAAATATGGTGCTGTTCAGGTTGCTGCTAGAAACTTTTTCTACTTTTCGTGTTTTTGCAAATGCATCTAAAACTTCTGGATCAAGGCCAATTTGTATTTTGCCGTCTATAATTGCTAAGGTCGCAGGTTGTGCACCCTCAGCCCTTATTATTTCTTCAATTTCTTTTGCCATCTCTAATGATTGGGGATAAGGCATGCCATGGGAAATTATTGAGCTCTCCAGCGCAACCAGTGGAATTTTTTTTTCAAGCGCTTTCAATACCTCCCTAGAGCAATTGACTAACTTTTTGTGTTCTTTTAAAAATTTTTTCATCATTTTTTTTCTAAAAACTCTTGTGTTTTTTTATCCGCACTAGATAGTATTTCTTTAAGGGATGCATCAGGGTTTAATTCTTTATGAGAAAGAAAGTAGGCAAAGAAAGCATCACCAGCCCCCAATCTTGAAACATTCCCTTCAATAATGCTTGGTTTTACCTTTACTATTTGTTCTTTATTAACCCCACATGCAACGTTTGGGCCATCTGTAACCACTACAACGTTTGTTGCAGTTTCCATTTTTTTAAAGATAGCTTTTGATGCATCTACTGAGTTTTTTCGAGATTTAGGTCCAAGCAAAATATTGGCTTCCTTGAGATTTATAAAAAGATTGAATCCCTTGAAATATTCTGGATCACTTTTAAACTCAATTAATTTTGAAAAGTTAGCAGGTATAAAATATTTTGTAAATATACCTTCCGTTGTCTCTTTCTTGACAAAATCTAAGAACTCTTTTGGACAGTTCCCGTCGAAAATTAAAGTTGCACTGGAGTGGTTTTTTTTATGCATTAGGCATATTTGTGAGAAATTTTCTTTTACAATGTACAGATTTGACAAGAAAACATGTGATGAATTGATTGAGCCAAATATTTCGCCAGATTTTTTCTCAATTGACAAATATGCATCATTTTGTTCACCCTTCATTATCAAATATTTTGTTTTAATCTGATTGTCACTGAGAGATTTGCATATAGCCTCTGTTTTTTCATTTTTTCCAATTACAGACACAAGATTAAGTTCAAAATCTTGTGTATTTAAATTCTTCGAAAGTCCCGTAGCTACATTAAAGGCTACACCTCCTGGCCGTTCAGTAATTATACCAGGGCAATCTTTTCCAGAGCTAATTCTTTCTTCCGGCTTTCCAACAATATCCCACATTGTACAACCAAATATATAAATTTTCTTCTTCGAAGACTTCATGCGTACACTCTAAGGGAAGTATATATAAAATAAATAAATAAATTCTTGATATTGGGCTGTTGATGCCTTAATTATACTCAAAAATCACAGACGCGCGAATAATTTCGGTCCATAAGTGGAATGTGCGTTTAGGTAAAACCGAAAAGGAAAAGACAATGAATTTACCAAGTTTTAACATCAGGACGTTGCTAGAGGCAGGGGTGCATTTTGGTCATCAGACCCATAGATGGAACCCGTTAATGGATGAATATATTTACGGGTCAAAGAATGGGATCCATATTTTAGACCTTACACAGACAGTAACAATGCTAGACGCGGCTTTGAGTGAAATTCATAAGCTTGTAGCTAAAGGAGGCAGCATTTTGTTTGTTGGAACAAAACGGCAGGCACAACAACCTATAGGAGACGCTGCATCGAAGTGTGCACAATATTATATAAATTACAGATGGCTTGGAGGAACCTTAACCAATTGGAATACAGTATCGAATTCTATTTTGAGGCTTAAGGATCTTGAGTCTTATGATGAAGGCCAATTAGCACTTTTTACCAAAAAAGAACGACTTAATATAGAGAAAGAACATCAAAAGCTGAATTTGTCACTTGGTGGAATAAGGGATATGAAAAACATCCCAGATATGCTTTTCGTTGTGGATACAAATAAGGAATCTATAGCAATAAAGGAAGCAAAAAAAATTGGTATACCAGTGGTCGCTATACTTGACTCTAATTCTTCTACTGATGGTGTTGACTTTCCGATACCAGGTAATGATGATGCCTCTAGAGCAATAAGTCTATATTGTGAGTTAGTAAGTAAAACTATTTTAGACGCAATGGAGTCTCAGTTAGGGTCAGCTGGTATTGATTTAGGAGAAGCGGAAAAACCTATGTCTGAAGAATTACCCCTAGAAAAAGATTTAGAACCTGAAGTTTCGGATAAGACCCTCAGTGAAGATAACAAAGAGGGTAGTGAATTAGATCCGCAAGATAGTGAACTTGGTTTGGATAAAAATACAAATGAGGTTGCTAAAGAAACTAATGAAGGCAATTTGTCTGATAATGAGCAACAAACATAGTTGTTAATAAAAGCTAAGGGAGAATAAATTGATATCAGCTTTATTGGTCAAGGAATTACGAGAAAAGTCTGGAGCGGGTATGATGGATGCTAAAAAAGCGCTTCTTGAAACCGATGGTAATTTAGAGGCGGCAGAAGATTGGCTCAGAACAAAAGGACTTTTAAAGGCCGAAAAGAAATCGTCTCGAATTGCTGCAGAAGGGTTGGTTGGGGTAAAAGTACACGATAATCAAGGAATGATTGTTGAGTTAAACTCAGAGACAGATTTTGTTGCAACGAATAAGGAATTTATTGAGTTAGTAGACCTGATTTTAAAAGAAGGTTTTGGAGTCAATGAAAAAGATGACGTTTTGGATAAGAGTGTTTCTGGAAAAACTATCCAAGATCATATTAACAATAAGATAGCCACTATTGGAGAGAATATTAGTTTGAGAAGAGTTTCAAGTTTAACAGGCGACAATGTTTACTCTTATGTTCATAATTCTGTTTCAAACGACTGCGGTAAGATAGGTGTTTTGGTTTCTTTAGAAGGAAAAAAAGATGATGATTTTGGAAAAAAGTTAGCAATGCATATTGCAGCAACCGCTCCGTTGGCGATGTCTGAGAAAGATATTGCTGAGGATATTGTTAATAGAGAAAAAAAAATTATTAGTGAACAGCTTCTTTCAGAAGGAAAACCTGCAGATATTGCTGAGAAAATTCTTTCAGGTAAACTCAAAAAGTTTTACCAAGAAAATACCCTTCTTAACCAAAAGTTTGTAATGGATCCTGATAGTTCAATAAAGCAGGTTTTAGAAAATAATAAACAAACTTTGATCAGTTTCGCGAGATTTAAAGTAGGTGAGGGTATTGATAAGAAAGAAAGCGATTTTGCTACAGAAGTAAAAGATATAGTCAGTTAGGTCACGTGACATTGACAGCAAAAACCCGATATAAACGCATATTGCTAAAGATATCTGGTGAAGCGCTTATGGGTCAACTTAATGGTGGATTACACCCCCCTACAGTTAATAAAATAGCGTCCGAAATTAAAAAAGTTCATGAAACGGGCGTTGAAGTGTGCTTAGTAATAGGAGGTGGAAATATCTTTCGCGGTCTTCAAGGCAGCGCACAAGGTATGGAAAGGACGACAGCGGATTATATGGGAATGTTAGCTACTGTAATGAATTCACTAGCCATGCAATCTGAGCTAGAAAAAATAAATATTAATACAAGGGTAATATCAGCGATCCCAATGGATCAAATCTGTGAGCCATACATTCGCAGGCGAGCCGTCAGGCACTTAGAAAAAGATAGGGTTTGCATTTTTGCAGCTGGAACGGGAAACCCATACTTTACAACTGATACTGCTGCTACTTTGAGGGCCATAGAGATGAAATGCCAGGCCATTTTTAAAGCTACAAAGGTTGACGGCATTTACGATAAAGACCCTGAAATAAATCCAAAAGCAAAGTATCTTGAAACAGTAACCTATGATAGGGCTCTCCAAGAGAAATTGAGGGTTATGGATGCGAGCGCAATCGCTTTAGCAAGAGATAACAATATCCCCATTGTTGTCTTTTCTTTGTTTGAAACCGACGATTTTTTGAGTATTGTTAATGGGAAGGGAAAGTTCTCCTTGGTAAATTGAAGTCATGAATGAATTTAGTTTAGATATTAGTGATATTGAAAAAAGAATGTCTGGCGCGATAGCATCGCTGAAAAATGACTTTCTCTCCCTCCGTACAGGAAGGGCATCGTCTTCAATGATTGAGCCTGTAGTGGTAGAAGTTTATGGATCAAAACTTCCTTTAAATCAGTGTGCGACTGTAACTGTGCCTGAATCTAGAGTGCTGGCAGTAAACGTTTGGGACGTCAACAATGTCAATATGGTTGAAAAGGCAATAATTAATTCAGGACTTGGGCTCACCCCTCAAACGGAAGGTAATTTTATCAGACTTATAATTCCAGAATTAAATGAGGAAAGAAGAAAGGAATTAGCTAAACTCGCGGCGACTTATGCAGAGAACGCAAAAATAGCGATCAGGAACGTAAGAAAAGATGGAATGGATAAAATTAAAAAATTTCGTAGTGAGGGAATGTCAGAAGATGAATCTCAGGTTTGGAGTGACGAAATACAAGCCCTGACAGATAAAATGACGCTTTCTATAGAAAGCTTGCAAAAAGAAAAACAGTCAGAGATCGTGAAATTTTGATATATCGCCAAAGAATTTTTTGTGTAGTACGTGTAGTTTGTGTTTGAGGATCTAAAATTACGGGCTATATCTGCGTCAATATTGGTGTCTATTCTTTTTTTATTTGCCTTAGTAATACCCATTTTACTTGTACCTTCGATTTATCTGTTAAATATTTTGTTTTTGAGGGAACTGTTTGATCTATACAGTTTCAAAAACAAGCTTCCTTTTAATAATATAATTCTGGCTACTATCTGTATTATTCCTTTATATTTTTCACAAACTGATTTAGCTCTAACATTTTTTTTTAATTTTTTTCTTTTTTTCTTAGTCTTATATTTATCAAGATCCATGGGCCTAGGCGTTCTTGTTGTTTACGTAAACTTATCAATTTCATGTTTGCTTAGCTTACTAGCGTCGCCTACAGAAGTTGGAGGAGTAAGTTTTTTTGTTGTTTTCGTGTTAGCGGTAGCAGTTGCAGATATAGGAGGTTATTTTGGTGGTCGTATAATTGGTGGACCAAAGGTTTTGGAAAAGGTTAGCCCCGGGAAAACCTGGGCCGGAATAATAGCTGGATGGATTTCAGTATTTTTATTTTACCAAATACTAAGATATTTTGAGTTATTTCTATCTGATTTTTTCATTTTTGTGTTTCTAGGAATCGCTTTGTCATCTCAGGTGGGTGACTTTATTGAGAGTTTCATGAAAAGAAACTTTGGAGTTAAGGATACTAGTCATATAATACCTGGGCATGGCGGATTACTTGACAGATTTGATGGATTAATATTTGCAAGCTTTTTTGTTAAAATTGTCGATTTTTATTTACTAACATGAGCAAGAAAAAAGTTAATATATTTGGAACCACCGGATCTATTGGCCAAAGTACACTCCAAGTTCTTCGAGGATACAAAGGTAAGTATGATTTTATTGCTTTTTCAGCACATGACAATGTTGATCAACTTATAAAAGACTGTTTGGAGTTCAAACCGCAGTATGCAAATATTGGAAATGAAAAACATTTTTTAAAATTAAAAAACGCTCTTCATGATACTGATATTAGCTTAAGCTATGGTCGAGACGCACTTCTGGACCTAGCTTGTACAAAAGTTGACTGGTCCATGTCTGCAATAGTTGGTTTTTCTGGAGTTGAGATTTCTTTACTTTGTGCAGAACACTCACAAATTTTGGCACTTGCGAATAAGGAAGCCCTTGTTTGTGCTGGAAAACTACTATTATCTATTTGTAAAACTTATAACACTAAACTTATTCCAGTTGACAGCGAGCACAGCGCTATTTTCCAGTGTCTGACAGGGGAAAGGAGAAAAGACCTCAAGAGCATAACCCTAACTGCTAGTGGTGGCCCATTTAGAAACTGGAGCCTAAAAAGAATGGGTTCCGTAACGCTTAAGGAAGCGTTAAACCACCCAAACTGGCGCATGGGGACAAGAATAACTATTGATAGCGCTTCAATGTTTAACAAGTCGCTTGAATTAATTGAAGCAATGCATTTATTTGAATTGGAGTTTTCTGATGTAGAGGTAATAATTCACCCTCAGTCAATAGTGCATTCGATGGTAAACTTTAAGGATGGAACTACTTTGGCACAACTGTCTGTACCTGATATGAAAGGTCCAATAGGCTATGCCCTTAATTACCCAAAAAGATTAAACATTGATATAGAAAATGTTAATTTTGCAAAAATAGGGTCTCTTGAGTTTTACATGCCTGACAAAGAAAAATTTCGTTCTTTAGAAATTGTTGAAAAAGTCGGAAGAAACTTAGATTTAGGAGTTATATTTAACGCCGCAAAGGAGATAGCTTTGGATAGATTTATTTCGGGAGAAATAGCTTTTTTAGATATGGCAGAGCTAGTAGAAAAAACTCTTGCGGAAAGTTCGCTGATCAATAAAATTCTCAAAAAGCCTCAAAAAATTTCTGACATAATAGAGATAAATGAACTTACCAGGGGTATTGCAGAAAAAATCAAGTTTTAGGAGCAAGGTATTATTTTTTTTCAGTTTATTGCGATCATGTGTGCTTTCGGTGTCGTTATTTTTGTACATGAGTTCGGGCATTTTATAGTCGCACGTTTTAATAAGATAAAAGTTTCTGTTTTTAGTATTGGCTTTGGTCCGAGGATAATGTCTTTTAAAGACAAGAAGGGTACCAATTGGCAAATCGCAATTATTCCATTGGGAGGATTTGTAAAATTTTCAGGAGATGAGAATATTGCCTCCATAAAAACAAAAGCCAATTCCCCCCCGGGAGCCTCAAAATACGCGGAATTTGATTTGGCTCCGTTATTTAGTAGATTTTCAACAGTAGTAGCTGGACCACTAGCAAATTTTCTTTTTTCAGTATTAATTTTCTCTCTAATTTTCGTGATTCAAGGAATTCCTGTAGAGGAGCCTGTGGTTGGTAAGGTCAATTCGTATTACGAGGATAATTATGATCTTAAAGTCAATGACCAAATTCTTAAAGTTGAAGATAAAAAAGTAAACTCATTTTCTGACATTTTTTCTCATTTGAAAAGACAAAAATCAGAGATGTCTTCGTTTACGATTAAAAGAGGCGATTTGGAGAAAGAGATTGAGCTTCCTTATCTTTTGCAACCAGTAGTAGAAGCTATAGAGCCTCTTTCTGCCGCATCCCTCTCTGGTCTGGAAATTGGTGATGTGATTTTAACTATGGAAGGGAAAAAACTATCCAACTTCAATGATTTAAGAGAGAAAATCATTAATTCTGAAGGAAAAGTCATGAAAATTACTATTTTTCGGAATGGTAAGATCCTGGAAAAAGAGATTAAACCAGTTTTGAGTCCAATTGAGGATCAAGATGGAAATTTTGATACTATTTACCGAATTGGTGTAGCTGGGGGTCCAATATTCTATCCTCGTACGACTTCACCAGGTTTTTGGAAAGCGTTGGTGCTGGGAGCAGAAGCTACAAAAGGAGTTATCATGGCTTCTTTTAAAGGTATTAAAGGTATAATTAGTGGTCAAGTTGATCCCAAGCACCTTTCAGGTCCAGTAGGGATAGCGCACGCGGTTTCAGACTCCATCAAGTCAGGTCTTGTAACTTTCTTGTCCTTAGTAGCAATCATTTCAACAGGTATAGGGTTTGTAAATCTGCTTCCCATCCCGATCTTAGATGGTGGACACATTGTTTTATTAATGTATGAATATATTTTTCGTTCAAAACCCACTGAGGAAATAACAAGATTTTCTATGATATTTGGTTTAGTTTTGTTACTATCTTTGCTATTGTTTACCACCTTTAATGATATTTCAAGGCTGGTGTTATTTTTAAATTTTTAGGGAGACACATTTGAGACGAGCAAGACTTCAATTTATTTTCTTTTTCTTGGTTTTTGTAGCTTGCTTTTCAAACCCAGTAAAAGCGCAGTTTAGGTTTTCTCAGATTGTTGTAAAAGGAAATACCACTACAGATATTGAAACAATTAAATCGATATCAGGCCTCAAACAAAACATACCTCTTTCAGCTTCAGACTTAAATTCGGCTTTAAAAAAATTGTATAGTAGCAATCTATTTGAGGATGTCGAAGTGACCCCTAAAGGAAAGACGATAATTATAAAAGTAAAGGAAAATAGAAGAATACGTCGCTTAGTTTTTGAAGGAAACAAAAAAATAGAGGACAAAGAGTTGCTTCCGTTAATAAAGTCGAAGGAAAGACAAGCCTTTAGTAAATCACAGGTTGTGAAAGATAGTAGAATTATTTCAGATTTCTACAGATTTAAGTCTAGATACTCTGCAAAAGTAGAGCCAAAGATAATCGAAAGAGAAAAAGGATATGTGGATTTAGTCTTTGAGATCAATGAGGGCGATGTTTTGCAAATTTCTCAAATTGACTTTGTAGGAAATAAAATTTTTTCTGACCGACAGCTTAAAGATGCGATTAAATCTAGAAAAGCAGGGCTTTTTTCTTCTTTTTTTACTAGTGATAATTATTCTGAAGATAGTCAAGAAGCAGATAAGTTTCTTTTAGAAAAATTTTATAAAGACAATGGCTTTCCAGATGCAAAAGTTATTGCCTCGATTGGCGGACTTAAAGATGGGGGATCGTCAGCGTTCTTAACTTATTCAATTTATGAAGGCCCTCTATTCAAATTTGGGAAGGTTTCAGTTAAATCTCTAGTTAAAGGTGTGGGATCATCTATCTATGAAAATTCAGTAGTCATTTATGAGGGAAACAATTTTAATTTCTCCAAGATACAAGAAACTCTAGATAATATTAAGAGAGTATCTGTAAGCAATGGGTATCCTTTCTTTGTCGGGAAGGTGGAAACGACAAGAAACTTTAGAGAAAAAAAAGTGGATATACTTTTTAAGATTACAGAAGGCCCAAAGCTCTTTGTCGAACAGATAGAAATTAGCGGTAACACGCATACTCGTGATAATGTTATCAGACGCGAATTTCAAGTCGAAGAAGGAGATGCGTTTGACCCAACTATGCTCAAAAGATCAGAAGAGAAGTTGCAGTCTCTAGGTTATTTTGAGAGTGTAAAAGTCAACGTTCGACAAGGTTCAAGTTCTCAAAATGCGATTGTTGATATAGATGTAAAGGAAGCCCCCACCGGATCCCTTTCATTAGGTTTGGGATACTCTACTGATACAGATGTTTCAGCTCAGTTTTCCTTCAGTGAGACAAATTTCAGAGGTGCCGGCCAAGGTATCAGATTAAGTGTTTCTTCATCAAAAGACAGTTCCTCTGTTGGGCTTGGGTTTAAAGAGCGAGGATTCCTTGGAAGAGATGTTTTGGTGTCAATGGATATTGATTATACTGACTCAAAACCACGCGCTACTGGGTACACGGCAAACCTTCTAGCTGTTAAGCCAGCAATTGGCTTTAACCTGTCGTCAGATACTAGGGTTAAACTTGTTTATAAGTTTGAGAATCTAGATGTGACAGGCGTTGGTACATCAGAGGTTTTGAAGCAGGATCTTGGGCAATCTACAAGGTCATTAATTGATTTGTCATTTAGGCATGACAAACGAGATTCAATTATTAAACCTACTAAAGGTTACATGATTAAACTAGGTTCCGAGATTGCTGGCCTTGGAGGAGATGAGCAGTTTGTTAAAGCTGAGGCAAGCGGAAAAATATACCAAGGTATATATGGAAATAACATTATTTTTTCTACTGAATTGGAAGGTGGTATTTTAACAATGGGCAAAGGCTATTCGAAAATAGTCGATAGATTTCAATTGGGTGGTCGTTCCTTTCGAGGTTATAAATTTAGTGGAATAGGACCTAGGGAGCTTTCTGGTGGAGCATACACCATCCCTTTAGGGGGTGAGAAATATGCTATCGCACGATTTGCTGCTTCTTTTCCCCTAGGTTTGCCCAGAGAGTTAGGGCTATTTGGAAGTATATTTGCTGAGGCGGGCACTCTATGGGATTTAAAAAGTGACCCAAACGTATCAGGACTGTCAGATAAGATTGCCTTGACCGATAGAAGCTTAAGAACTTCAATAGGTTTTGCAATGAATTGGGAAACTCCAATCGGCCCTCTTCAGTTTAATTGGTCAAGACCACAAAAATATTTAGAAGCTGATAGTACTGAATATTTTAGTCTCAATTTAGCCACAAGATTTTGATTACTTTTTATAAGAATACCTTGAGGCTAATATTAAACCTTCTTTTACTCGTTTTTATATTTTGTAGCCCTATTTTTTCTCAACAAAAAAATATCAAAACAGCTGTTCTTGTAATCAACAGTATAAATGTTTTTGAGAGATCCCAGTTAGGTAATGATATATTAGTCTCTTTTCAAGAGGCTGCATTAGCATTAAAAGAGGAGGCTGACTTAAACGTAAAAAAGTTTGAGGACGAAGAGCTAGAGCTAACTAAAAAGAGAGAAATTTTGACTAAAAAGCAATTCAATAAAGTAGCAGACGACTTTGATAAAAGAGTTCAAAAAGCCAGAAACCTTTACGATTTGAAAGATAGCCAATTAAGAAGCAAGTTGGAGTCTTGGAAAAAAAAATTTATTGAGTTATCAGGAAGAGTTATTCAACCAATAATGGCTAACTATAATTCTTTCATTGTGCTAGATTCATCACAAATTGATTTATTTTTTGATAATAGAATAGATATAACTGAATTAGTGATTCTTGAATTGGATACTCTTTATAAGAGTGATCCAAAATATTTAGAGATAATCATAGGTAAATGATTAGGAGAGTTTTATGACCACAGAGTGCTGCAACATTGATGAAATAAAAAAATTAATTCCTCATAGATACCCATTTTTATTAATTGATAAGGTAACAGATATAGTGAAAAATGAGTCAGCTACAGGAGTTAAGAACGTAACCGTAAATGAGCCTTACTTCCCTGGTCATTTTCCTTCGTCATCTGTAGTTCCAGGCGTACTACAAGTTGAGTCAATGGCTCAAACTGCGGCTGTTTTGGTTGCAAAAAGTTTAAATTTTTCCGAATCCAATGCCTTGGTGTTTCTCACTACAATAGATAACGCAAAATTTAGAAAGCCAGTCATCCCTGGCGATGTTATGTCACTTGTTATATCCGTTAAAAGAATAAGAAATAAATTATGGAAATTTTATGGTCAAGTCATGGTAAACTCTCAAAGAGTCTCTGAGTGTGAGTTTTCTGCAATGATGAGAATTTAAAGATGGCATTTTCAAAAAACTATTTTTGCATAAAACTAAATGTACCAAATCTTTTTTAGGATTTTGGCCAATAAAAAGGTGTAGGGAGCTATGACTATTACTCTTCCAAATATTCATCCAACAGCAATTGTTGAAGACGGAGCAAAAGTTAGTAATTCCTGTAAAATTGGTCCATATTGTTGTGTTGGACCTGAAGTCACTTTAGACCATAATGTGTGTTTAGTAAGTCATGTGGTTGTTTCAGGGAGGACATTTATTGGCAGAGGAACAAAAGTTTGGCCTTTTTCTTCAGTGGGCAGTGAACCACAAGACCTTAAATATAATGGAGAAAAATCCACGCTTACAATCGGTCAGAATAACTTGATAAGAGAATGTGTTAGTATTAGCACAGGCACAGATGGCGGTGGGGGCATTACCAGTATTGGAAATAACTGCCTTTTTATGCTAGGAAGTCACGTGGGGCATGACTGTAAGTTAGGGGACAATATTATAATTGCTAATAATTCTGCTATAGCCGGTCATGTTATAATTGAAGATAATGTAAATATAGGTGGGTTAGTTGGTGTTCATCAGTTTTGTAGGATAGGTGAGGGTTCAATGATCGGAGCGCATGCTATGGTGTCTAAAGATATTATACCCTTCTCTATGATTGTTGGCATGCGGCCAGTACTATCAGGTGTGAACTTAGTTGGTTTAAAAAGAAGAGGGAGTAAGAGAGAAGATATGAAGAAGCTTGCTGATGTCTTTTCGAGACTTTTTGAAAAAAAAGGAAATCAGAGTTTTCAGGAACGATTAGAAGCAATAGATAAAGACGAATTGTATCAAATTACTGAAGTTCAAAAGGTTATAAAGTTTATGAAACAAGAGAGCACTAGATCATATGTTGCCCCAAAAACCTGAAAGATATATGACATCAAAAAAAAAAAAAATTGGCCTTATTATAGGAAGTGGTGATTTAGCCATTTATTGTGTGGAGAAATTAGTAAATTTAGGGCATGAGATAGTTGTATTAAGATTACCATGTAGTCAAATTAAAATACGAAGAGGCATTAAGAAAATCGATATACGATATGAAAAAATTGGTGAGGCATTCTCGTATTTAAAGCAAAACAGTATAAGCGATATAGCATTGATTGGGTATTTGGAAAGACCTGTAATAGATGTTTTAAAAGCATCGCAAAAGTCGCAAAGAATTCTATCAAAAGTTGTCTCGACTCTTAACGAAGGAGATGGAGCCATCTTTGCTGCTGTAAAAAAAATGCTTATTGATGAAAATTTCAATATGTTAAAAGTACAAGACCTTTTGCCTGCACTAACATTGCCGCCTGGAATGTTGGGATCATCTTTTGAAGAAATAATCAGAACTCATGAAATAGAAAGAGGCATATCGACTTTTCTTGACTATGCGAATCTTGATGTTGGTCAATCTATAGTCTTTCAAGGCGGGCACTGTCTGGGTATGGAGACACTTACTGGTACTGATGAGATGATAAAAGCAGTTGTTAACTACAGAAAGAGTAACTACGGCAAGTCACTTTCTGGTGGAATATTGATTAAGGGGTCAAAGCCTAAGCAAATCCTAGATATTGATACTCCGGTTATTGGACCTAATACTATAAAGTTGGCACATAAAGCAAAGTTGAAAGGATTGGTTATTGAAAGTAACAAAGTTATCCTTGTGAACAGGGATTTAATCATAACTCTTCTTGAGAGTTACAATATGTTTCTTTTCTCAACTAATTTCTTCAAAAAAAACCTTCAATGTTGAAAATATTTATCAGCGTTGGTGAGCATTCTGGCGATTTACTGGGTGCACGATTAATTAGAGCGTTAAAAAATGAGTTAGATGCTCAAAACCATCTTGACTTCCAGGGAGTAGGGGGGCCGTTGATGGAAAGTGAAGGTTTTAAAAGTATATTCAACTTCTCTTTACTTTCAGTCATGGGAATAAAAGATATTTTTTCAAATTTCTTCCCAATCTTAAAGATCTTGAGACAAGCAAGTAATTATAATCTCGCATGGAAACCTGATCTGATAATAACTATAGATGCTCCTGAATTTAACTTGCGGCTAGCTTCAAGGATAAGAAAAAAGTGGAAAGATGTAAAAATAGTACATTATGTTTTACCATCTGTTTGGGCATGGCGGCAAAGTCGAGTGAAGATTTTAAAAAAGAACATTGATCATATTTTATTAATCTTACCTTTTGAGAAAGAGTTCTTGAAAAAGTTTAATATTCAATGTGATTTTGTTGGACACCCAATATCTTCAAGTTTACAGCCGAAAACAAGAGATGTAATTTCATTTAAGAGAAATTTAAATATCAAAGATACAACAAAAATTGTAACTCTTCTTCCAGGGTCTAGGATTAGTGAAGTAAACAGAATGCTTCCAATTTTTTTGGAAACAGCACGTCTATTAAGTGCTAAGTTTCCTGACACTGTGTTTATATGTCCAACTCCAAAAGTGGTTGAAGGGTCTTTTAAAAAACTAGTATCTGAAAGTAATATCAAGATAAAACATATTAGCGCTGAGTCAGTTTCGAGTGATGAATTTAACAAGCTCAAAAATTCTCTTTTTGCGTGTACAGACTTAGCGCTTGTGACTTCAGGGACTGTAGTTTTAGAGTTATCAAAGGCTAGTGTCCCAATGATTGTAGGATATCGTGCGGGTTTTTTAACTGAGATTATTTATAGACTTTTTATAAAAATACCTTCGGCAAATTTGGTAAACCTAATTACAAAAAGAAATGATATTCCTGAGTTTCTCTTCAATCGTTGCAATTCTAAAAACTTTTATTCGCAAGCTAAATTATTGCTTGATGAAAAGAAGCAAGCAGAGGCTCAACTTATTTCTTCAAAACAGGCTATCAGAGAGCTTGGATACGGGTCAATAGACCCTTCAATACGAGCTGCGAAATCAATAAAAAAGTTTCTCAAACTATAATTATCAAGTATTATCTTTTATTCAAAGGCACATAGCTTCTATGAGTTGCCCCCGTAAAAAGTTGTCTAGGGCGACCGATCTTAATATTTGGATCAGAAATCATCTCTTGCCACTGAGAAAGCCAGCCTACTGTTCGTGCCAAAGCAAAAATAGGGGTAAACATTGAAGTAGGAAACTCCATCGCCTCAAGTATTATTCCTGAGTAAAAATCAACATTGGGATAGAGCTTTTTCTCAACAAAATAATCGTCTTCTAATGCGATTTTTTCAAGCTCTTTGGCTACCTGAAGAGTCGGGTTATCTTTAACTCCCATTAAATCAAGCACTTCATCAGCACTTTGTTTCATGACCCTTGATCTCGGATCAAAGTTTTTATACACGCGATGCCCGAATCCCATAAGACGGAATGGATCTTTCTTGTCTTTTGCCTTAGAAATATATTCCGGAATGCGGTCTGGAGTTCCTATTTCTTTAAGCATATTAAGTGCAGCTTCATTCGCTCCGCCATGAGCTGGGCCCCAAAGACATGCTATTCCTGCAGCTATGCAAGCAAAAGGGTTTGCTCCGGAAGAAGCTGCTAGTCTTACTGTTGAAGTGGAGGCGTTTTGCTCATGATCAGCATGGAGAATAAATATTCTATCCATAGCTTTACTCAAAATGGGATCACAAACATATTCTTCAGCAGGTACAGAAAAACACATTTGCAAAAAATTAGGAGCATATTGGAGATTATTCTTTGGATAAGCAAAAGGCTGTCCTATAGAGTACTTGTATGCCCATGCAACAATAGTAGGCAGCTTTGCTATCATTCTAATTGTTGCCACTTCTCGTTGCCATGGGTCATTGATGTCTGTACTGTCATGATAAAACGCAGACATAGCCGCCTGTACGCCACAAACTATTGCCATCGGATGCGCATCTCTTCTAAATCCTCTGAAGAAATTTAGCATCTGCTCGTGTAACATTGTGTGCCGGGTAACCCTGCTACAAAAGTCGTCATATTGTG
>CENU01108966.1_pt1 | contig 16474 bp, 11 predicted proteins | sample 361331 | NCBI WGS metagenome assembly CENU01 (sample SAMEA2619766, study PRJEB7988) | marine metagenome | isolation source: saline water (ENVO:00002010), including | reverse complement strand
GATTTGATCAATAAACTCATAGCCATAATTGCCGTCTTCGTCTTTGAGTGGCTCAACCTTGAGTCGAACATGTCCATATTGTCCGCGGCCGCCAGATTGACGAATAAATTTTCCCTCTTGCTCCGTCGCCCCGCGGATGGTCTCTCTATAGGACACCTGAGGTTTTCCAATATTTGCCACAACGCCAAACTCTCGGCTCATTCGGTCAACGATGATCTCGAGATGCAGCTCGCCCATGCCCGAGATAATCGTCTGTCCCGTTTCTTTGTCTGTTTCTACCCGGAAGGACGGGTCTTCTTGAGCTAGCTTTGCTAACGCCTGAGTGAGCTTGTCCTGGTCGGCTACCGACTTTGGCTCCACGGCGACGGCGATAACCGGCTCGGGGAATTCCATTCGCTCTAGCGTTATCGCCTCCTGCTTTGCGCAAAGGGTCTCCCCCGTTGTCACATCCTTGAGTCCAATCGCCGCAGCGATATCACCGGCCCGGACTTCCTCAATTTCATTGCGATTATTGGAGTGCATCTGCACCATCCGACCGATTCGTTCACGCTTGCCCTTGATCGGGTTAAATACTTGATCGCCGGTGCGCAGCACGCCCGAATAGACGCGAAAAAAAGTTAGGGTCCCAACAAAGGAGTCCGTTGCGATTTTGAAGGCCAAGGCGGCGAAGGGGGCATCATCCCGAGAGGGGCGATCTGCCTTGCTTCCATTAGGCAGCTCTCCCTCTATGGCTGGCACCTCCGTTGGTGCAGGCAAGAAGTCGATTACCGCGTCTAGCATGGACTGAACGCCTTTATTCTTAAAAGCCGATCCACAAGTCGCAATGACAATCTCATTGGCGAGTGAGCGCAGCCTGAGCCCTTCCTGAATCTCCGTTGGACTAAGCTCGCCGGTCTCTAAATACCGCTCCATTAGATCGTCGTTTGCCTCAGCAGCGGCCTCAACCATTTGCTCTCGCCAATGCGCTGCCTCTTCTGCAAAGGCCTCAGGAACGGGATCGCTTTCAAAAGACAAACCCTGATCTGTAGCATCCCAACGAATCGCCCTCATGCCGATAAGGTCAATCACGCCCTGAAAGCTTTCTTCCTGCCCCATGGGTAGCTGGATTGTGACCGGGGTAGCCCCCAGGCGCTCCTTGATTTGGGATAAAACGCCTTGAAAATCTGCACCCTGCCGGTCCATCTTATTGACGAAGACAATTCTAGGCACCTGATACTTGTCGGCCTGTCGCCAAACGGTCTCTGACTGCGGCTCCACTCCAGAGGTGGCGCAAAAAACCACCACTGCGCCATCAAGCACCCGCAAACTGCGCTCCACCTCGATGGTGAAATCTACGTGCCCGGGGGTATCTATGATGTTAATGCGATGTTCGTCGAACTGTTGCCGCATCCCGCGCCAAAAGCACGTGGTGGCGGCCGAGGTGATGGTGATGCCGCGCTCTTGCTCTTGTGCCATCCAGTCCATGACGGCCGCGCCGTCATGGACCTCTCCCATCTTATGCGAAAGGCCGGTGTAGAACAGAACGCGCTCGGTGGTCGTCGTCTTGCCCGCATCGACATGGGCCACAATGCCAATATTCCGATATCGATCTATTGGCGTGCTGCGGGACATGCTGATCAGCCTAGGGTTACTGGGTTGAGTGTCTAGTACCGGTAGTGCGCGAAGGCTTTGTTTGCATCGGCCATACGGTGCGTATCCTCACGCTTCTTAACGGCGCTACCGCGGCCGTCAGAAGCATCCATCAACTCACCCGCTAATCGCGCTGCCATGGATTTTTCGCTTCGGACGCGAGCACTGTCCACCAGCCAGCGCATGGCTAGGGCGTTGCGCCGGGATGGCCGCACTTCCACGGGGACCTGATAAGTTGCGCCACCCACTCGACGTGATTTGACTTCTACCATAGGCGCAATGGCGTCTAGGGCTTTCTCAAAAACTTCGATTGGATCGGCACCGTCTCGCTCCTGAACGCGGTCTAGCGCCCCGTACACGATGCGCTCGGCTACCGCTTTCTTACCACTCACCATGACATGATTAATGAACTTGGCGAGGACCTGATTATTGAACTTAGGGTCGGGAAGTACTTCCCGTTTTGCGACAACGCGACGTCTTGGCATGTTTTCTCCTTGCTTCAGGTCTTCCCCTCATCCAACAGAGGGGCCTTACTGAGAACGGGTTTACTGGTTTTCTTTACTTCGGCCGCTTGGCACCGTACTTGGAGCGACCCTGTCGGCGATCTGCAACACCTGAGGTGTCCAGGGAGCCACGAATTGTGTGATAGCGAACGCCAGGGAGGTCTTTGACCCTACCGCCCCTGATCAGGACAACCGAGTGTTCCTGCAGGTTGTGGCCTTCTCCGCCAATGTAGGAGGTCACTTCGTAACCACTGGTCAAGCGCACGCGGCATACCTTTCTCAAAGCGGAATTAGGCTTCTTAGGAGTGGTGGTATAAACCCGGGTGCATACTCCACGACGCTGCGGACACGCCTGAAGTGCGGGCACTAGGTTTTTTACAACTTTCCGCTTACGCGGCTTTCTCACTAGCTGGCTAATTGTTGCCATATCTCTCTACTTTCTCCTGTTTTTGCCGCTCTCTCAGCACTGGGCTGAGATGTCGGTCTCCGCTGGCGAAGGGCGGGCATTCTAATCATCACCCGCTCGTTTCACAAGCCTCTTTACCCTCGCCCTTGGCAGCCTACTCCGAGTCTTGCGCTGACAGCGCCTCACTAAGCGCCTGCTCGATCTCGTCTGCCGTCACGCTTTCACGACCGCCTTCGAGGTCAATCTCTTTCTGACGACGCCTATCCGCATGGTAGGTAAGCCCGGTACCCGCTGGAATCAATCGTCCAACCACGACGTTTTCTTTCAGACCGCGCAGGAAGTCCTGCTTTCCGGTTACCGCTGCTTCGGTCAGAACTCGAGTCGTCTCCTGGAAAGAGGCCGCCGAGATGAACGACTCTGTTGCAAGTGATGCCTTGGTAATACCCAGCAACAGCCGTTCAAACTCTGCCGGTGCCTTGCCTTCGGCAACGAGTGCTGCGTTAGCTTCGCGTACGCTCGTATATTCGATCTGCTCGCCACGGATGTATTCTGAGTCTCCCGAGTGCGTGACTTCCACCTTGCGCAACATCTGACGAACAATCACTTCGATGTGCTTGTCGTTAATGGTCACGCCCTGGAGTCGGTACACTTCTTGAATCTCGTTCACAATGTACTTCGCCAGTTCCTCAACGCCCTTCAATCGAAGGATATCGTGCGCGCTGAAGGGACCATCACAAACCGTTTCACCGCGTTCTACCTGCTCTCCTTCAAACACGCCGATGGTGCGCCACTTGTGAATCAGCGTTTCCACCGGATCGCCTCCAGGAGGCGTCACCACCAGACGGCGCTTGCCCTTGGTCTCCTTTCCGAAGGATACGGTTCCCGTGGCCTCTGCGAGAATCGCAGGTTCCTTAGGTTTACGAGCCTCGAATAGGTCAGCAACCCGGGGCAGACCACCGGTGATGTCACGCGTTTTCGATCCTTCCTGGGGAATTCTCGCGATGATATCTCCGATACCGATCTTGGACCCATCCTCCATATTGAGAATGGCGTCGCTAGGCATGAAGTAATTTGCGGGTACCTCACTTCCGGGCAGCATGACTGCACCACCCTTGGTATCGACCAGACGAACGGCTGGACGAAGATCCTTGGCGGCACTGGGCCGGTCCTTGGGATCAAGCACCGTGATATTGGTGAGACCCGTTAGTTCATCTGTCTGACGGTTCGTGGAAAGGCCTTCTTCCATTTCTTGGAACTGAGCCACCCCGGAGACCTCCGCCACGATGGGGTGTGTATGCGGGTCCCACTGAGCAATAACTTGTCCTGGATCCACCTGATCGTCTTCCGCAACGGAGATCACCGCGCCGTAGGGCAGCTTGTAACGCTCCCTTTCACGACCGTGCTCGTCTGCCACGGCGATGGCACCGGAACGCGATACCGCAACCAATTCACCTGATTCTCTGGATACCGTTTTCAGGTTATGCAGGCGTATCGTTCCGCCGTGCTTGACCTGAATGTTATCAACGGCCGTCGCCCTGGAGGCGGCGCCGCCGATGTGGAACGTACGCATAGTCAACTGAGTGCCGGGTTCCCCAATGGACTGGGCGGCGATCACGCCTACCGCCTCTCCAACGTTAACCAAGTGCCCACGAGCCAAGTCGCGACCGTAACAGGCGCGGCAGACGCCGTGGGGCGTTTCGCAGGTAATGGCGGAGCGCACTATCATTTCATCGACGCCCATTTCGTCCAGTCGATCTACCAGCGCTTCATCAATCAGCACGCCACGTTCAATCAATAGGGTCTTACCATCCGCCGCAAAGATGTCATCGGCAACGGTACGACCCAGTACTCGCGCACCAATAGGCTCCACTACATCGCCGCCTTCGATAATGGCTGCGGTATGCAGACCCGCTCGAGTGCCGCAATCGTCTTCGGTTATCACAACATCCTGAGCCACATCCACCAAGCGCCGGGTCAGATATCCCGAGTTAGCCGTCTTGAGCGCCGTATCGGCTAGACCCTTCCGTGCTCCGTGGGTAGAAATAAAGTATTCGTTTACCGTTAACCCTTCGCGGAAGTTCGCGGTGATCGCATTTTCGATAATGCTGCCATCAGGGCGGGTCATCAGACCCCGCATCCCTGCCAGCTGTCGAATTTGGGCTGGTGAGCCCCGAGCGCCTGAATCAGCGTAGATATAGACCGAGTTAAAGGACGATTGTTCTTCCTCCTCACCCTCTCGGTTGATCACACTTTCTTTCGAGATACCGTCCATCATCGATCGCGCCACCAGATCATTGGCTCGCGACCAAATATCTACCACCTTGTTGTATTTCTCGCCCTGGGTAACCAAGCCCGAAGCATACTGCGACTCAATCTCCGCAACTTCGTCTTCCGCTTCGCCAATGATCCTGCTCTTGGCGTCTGGGATTACAAAATCCTCCACACCGATAGAGGCGCCTGACGCAGTGGAGTGTGCAAAGCCCGCGTACATCAATTGGTCGGCAAAGACGACAGTCTCTTTAAGGCCGCATCGCCGATAGCAATCATTAATAAGGTTAGAAATCGACTTCTTGTCCATAACCTTGTTAACCATGCTAAAGGGCAAGGTATTGGGCACGATGCCGTAGAGCAAGGTTCGACCCACGGTAGTGTCGTACAACGTGGTTTTAGCATGCATTTCACCATGCTCGTCCACTTCCTGCTCCTGAATACGAACCTTCACCTTGGCGTGCAGGTCTACCTGCCGAGAGTGATACGCACGGTGCGCTTCGTCGCCGTTGGCGAATACAAGGCCCTCCCCTCGCGCATTGACGTTTTCTCGAGTCATGTAGTAGATGCCCAATACAACGTCCTGGGACGGCACGATAATAGGCTCTCCGCTTGCCGGCGACAGAATGTTGTTTGTCGACATCATCAAGGCTCGGCTTTCTAACTGAGCCTCAAGGGTCAGCGGCACGTGTACCGCCATCTGGTCGCCATCGAAATCTGCGTTGTAGGCACTGCAGACTAGGGGGTGCAGCTGAATTGCCTTACCTTCAATGAGCACAGGTTCGAACGCCTGGATGCCAAGGCGGTGCAGAGTGGGTGCTCGGTTTAACATCACCGGATGCTCGCGGATCACCTCAGCCAGGATGTCCCATACTTCCGGGGTCTCCCGCTCAACCATCTTCTTCGCAGCCTTGATTGTTGTCGCAAGCTGTCGGTCCTCGAGCTTGCCAAAAATGAAGGGCTTGAAGAGTTCTAATGCCATCTTCTTTGGCAGGCCACATTGATGCAGGCGAAGGGTAGGCCCAACCACGATCACCGACCTGCCTGAGTAGTCAACGCGCTTGCCGAGCAGGTTCTGACGGAAACGACCCTGCTTACCTTTGATCATATCGGCCAGTGACTTAAGCGGCCGCTTGTTCGAACCAGTAATGGCCCGACCGCGCCGACCGTTGTCCAACAACGCATCCACAGATTCCTGAAGCATGCGCTTTTCGTTGCGCACAATGATGTCTGGCGCAGCCAAATCCAAAAGACGCTTCAGGCGGTTATTTCTATTGATGACTCGTCGATATAGATCATTCAGGTCTGACGTAGCAAAACGCCCGCCATCCAGTGGCACCAGCGGCCGCAAGTCCGGTGGCAATACAGGTAGAACCGTCATGATCATCCATTCGGGCTTATTACCCGATTTGACGAATGCCTCCATCAGCTTCAAACGCTTGGAGAACTTCTTAATCTTAGTTTCCGAGTTGGTCGCCGGAATCTCTTCCCGAAGGAGCGCAACCTCTGCATCCATATCCAGGTTGAGCAGAAGCTGCTGTACTGCCTCAGCACCCATTCGTGCATCAAACTCATCACCGTATTCTTCGATCTTGGTGAAGTACTCCTCGTCCGACAGCAGCTGTCCCGTCTCCAGGTCTGTCATTCCCGGATCGATGACCACAAACGACTCGAAGTAGAGCACGCGCTCGATGTCCCTGAGCGTCATATCGAGCAACAAACCAATACGGCTTGGCAGCGATTTCAGGAACCAAATATGCGCCGTAGGACATGCCAACTCGATATGCCCCATGCGTTCTCGACGCACCTTAGTCAGGGTGACTTCAACACCGCACTTTTCGCAGATAACGCCTCGGTGCTTGAGTCGCTTGTACTTGCCGCAAAGGCACTCGTAGTCCTTCGTTGGTCCAAAGATTCGGGCGCAAAAAAGTCCGTCCCGTTCGGGCTTGAACGTACGGTAGTTGATGGTTTCTGGCTTTTTAACCTCACCAAAGGACCAGGACCGAATCATCTCAGGAGACGATAAGCCAATCCGTAACGAGTCAAACTCGTCCGTGCCACCCTGCGCTTTCAATAGATTAAGTAAGTCTTTCACGATCTTTCCTCATATTCTTTTAGCGACGCCGTCGCGATAACCTTCCACCGACCTCGTTTATTCGGTTTCCAGCTCCACGTTGATCCCTAGCGAGCGAATCTCTTTGACCAGAACATTGAAGGACTCGGGCATCCCCGGCTCCATCTTGAAGTCTCCATCCACAATATTCTTGTACATCTTCGTACGACCGTTCACGTCGTCCGATTTGACGGTGAGCATTTCCTGAAGGGTATAGGCTGCGCCATATGCCTCTAGTGCCCAGACCTCCATCTCTCCAAAACGCTGCCCGCCAAATTGCGCCTTTCCACCCAGGGGCTGCTGGGTCACCAGGCTATAGGAGCCTGTGCTTCGGGCATGCATTTTATCGTCGACCAAGTGGTTGAGCTTAAGCATGTACATGTAGCCGACGGTGACGGGTCGATCAAATGCGTCACCCGTCCGGCCGTCATACAAGGTCGCTTGTCCGCTATTCGGCAGGCCCGCGATATCGAGAAGCGCTTTGATCTCAGCTTCTGCCGCGCCGTCGAAAGCCGGGGTGGCGAAGGGCAGACCCTTGCGCAGATTCCCTGCCATTTCCAGCACTTCAGCATCGCTCAATGACTTGAGATCAACTGGCGTGCCTCCGACTTGGTTATATACCTGGTCTAGGAACTTGCGTATCTCAGCGACCTTCCCATGCTCCTCGATCATCTCGTTGATCTTGTCGCCCACGCCGCGTGCCGCCCATCCTAAGTGCGTTTCCAGCACCTGGCCCACGTTCATGCGCGAGGGAACCCCAAGGGGGTTGAGCACAATGTCTACGGGCTCGCCTTTCTCATCAAAGGGCATATCTTCAACGGGCATGATGACCGAGATCACACCCTTGTTGCCGTGACGGCCCGCCATCTTATCGCCAGGTTGAATTCGGCGCTTGATAGCCAGATAGACCTTGACGATCTTCAGCACGCCGGGCGCCAAATCATCGCCAGTTTCGATCTTGCCGCGCTTATCCTCATAAAGAGCGTCTAGGTTCTCCTTGCGCTCCTGGAGGTGAGCCTCGGCCCGCTCGATCTGCTCGTTCAACGCATCGTCTTTCATGCGAATTCTGAACCAGTCATCTTTGGGCAGCTCGGCAAGGTATTCCGCAGTCACTTCCTTATCCTTGCCCAAATCTGGCGCGCTCGCCGTCTTCTGGCCAACGAGTGCACGCTGCAAACGCTCGAAAGTCGCGGTCTCGATAATCCGCATCTCATCGTTCAAATCCTTACGAATCTGAGCCATCTGAGATTGCTCGATGGCACGAGCACGGTCGTCTTTCTCCACCCCGTCTCGCGTAAAGACCTGAACATCGATCACGGTACCCTTGACGCTACTGGGCACGCGCTGTGAGGTGTCCTTTACGTCTGATGCCTTTTCTCCAAAAATCGCTCGCAAGAGCTTTTCCTCAGGTGTCAGCTGAGTCTCGCCCTTGGGCGTAACCTTGCCTACCAGAATGTCGCCGGCACCTACCTCGGCGCCAATATAAACAATGCCGGATTCGTCCAGCTTAGAGAGCGCACCCTCCCCGACATTCGGGATATCACAGGTAATCTCCTCTGGCCCGAGCTTGGTGTCTCGAGCGATACAGGTAAGTTCCTGTATGTGAATGCTGGTGAACCGGTCCTCTTTTACAACCCGCTCGGATACCAGAATCGAATCCTCGAAGTTGTAGCCATTCCAGGGCATAAAGGCGATGCGCATGTTCTGCCCCAGCGCCAGCTCACCCATATCAATGGAGGGGCCGTCCGCCAGGATGTCGTTTTTGCCAATCTTATCGCCGGGCTTTACCAAGGGACGCTGATTGATGCAGGTGTTTTGATTAGAGCGCGTGAACTTGGTGAGGTTATAGATGTCCACACCTGCGTCCCCGGCTTCGACTTCCGCATCGTCGACGCGAACCACGATGCGGCTAGCGTCTACGCTGTCGATCACTCCACCCCGCCGCGCGATAACGCAAACGCCCGAGTCGCGGGCCACATTGCGCTCCATACCGGTACCGACCAGCGGTTTCTCAGCTCGCAGGGTAGGTACTGCCTGACGCTGCATATTAGATCCCATCAATGCCCGGTTCGCATCATCATGCTCCAGGAAGGGAATCAGCGAGGCCGCAACACTCACCACCTGCTTGGGTGAGACGTCCATGAAATCTACGTTTTCGATAGCCGTCTTGGTGAACTCGTTCTGATGCCGGACGTCAACCACTTCTTCCGTGAACTTACCCTTGGCGTCAATGGGTGCGCTGGCCTGAGCAATAACGTATTGCGCTTCATCAATGGCAGACAGGTACTCAACCTCCTGGGTCACGACGCCGTTCACAACCTTGTGATAGGGCGACTCCAAAAAGCCATATTCGTTCGTTCTCGCGTAGGTCGCCAAGCTGTTGATCAAGCCAATGTTGGGCCCTTCGGGCGTTTCAATGGGACATACACGCCCGTAGTGAGTGGGGTGTACGTCGCGAACCTCAAAGCCCGCCCGCTCCCGCGTCAGACCCCCTGGCCCTAGAGCAGATACGCGTCGCTTGTGGGTTACCTCTGACAGTGGGTTGTTCTGGTCCATGAACTGTGACAGCTGGGAGGAGCCAAAAAACTCCTTGACCGCTGCTGCTACAGGCTTGGCGTTAATCATATCTTGAGGCATCAGCCCCTCTGACTCCGCCAGGCTAAGGCGTTCCTTAACGGCCCTTTCCACGCGGATTAAGCCCACTCGGAACTGGTTTTCTGCCATCTCGCCAACTGAACGAACCCTTCGGTTGCCCAGGTGGTCAATGTCATCCACGGAGCCCTTGCCGTTACGAATGTCGATCAGCGTCTTCAGCACGTCAACGATGTCTTCGCGCGAAAGAACCCCACTCCCTTCGATCTCGTCACGGCCTAATCGACGATTAAACTTCATGCGGCCAACTCCCGAGAGATCATAGCGCTCGGTCGAGAAAAACAGGTTGGCGAAGAGATTTTCTGCTGATTCCTTAGTGGGCGGCTCGCCGGGACGCATCATGCGATAGATTTCAACAAGCGCCTCGAGACGGTTACTGCTGGGATCAATCCGCATGGTGTCGGATATAAAGGGTCCACAGTCCAGGTCATTGGTGTAGATGGTGTCGAACTCGCTGACCTGAAGCTCAAAGAGCTTCTCGAGCACCTCAGTGGTGATCACCGTGTTGCAAGGCACCGCGATTTCTCCGGTGGATTGATCCACGATGTCTTTTGCCGTCACCTGCTCCAGCAAGTATTCGCTTGGCACAGCAAGGGTTTTCATGCCGCTGTCGTCCAGCATACGCACGTGACGCGCCGTTATACGTCGGCCTGACTCAACGATTACCTTTCCATCAGCACCTTTAATGTCGAAGGTTGCAACATCTCCACGCAGGCGCTCTGGAATGAGCTCGATGGAAACCTGCTCCCCGGCGATCTGAATTTTGTTGGTCTCAAAGAAGGTGCTAAGGATCTCCTCACTGGAATACTCGAGGGCACGCAAAATGATGGACGCCGGCAGCTTCCGACGCCGGTCGATGCGAACAAAGACAGCATCCTTGGGATCGAATTCGAAGTCTAACCAAGACCCTCGGTAAGGAATGACCCGGGCATTGTATAGCAGCTTGCCGGATGAATGCGTCTTACCCTTGTCGTGATCAAAAAATACGCCGGGAGAGCGGTGCAGCTGGGAAACAACAACGCGTTCCGTGCCGTTAATCACAAAGGTTCCGTTATCGGTCATAAGGGGTATCTCACCCATGTAGACCTCTTGCTCCTTCACGTCCTTAACGGTCTTGTTGGAGGATTCCTTATCGTAGATGATCAGACGAACTTTGACTCTTAGTGGTGCTGCGTAAGTGATGCTTCTCAGCACACACTCCTTCACATCAAATACTGGATCCCCTAGCTGGTAATCCACGTATTCGAGGGCCGCATTCCCGGAGTAACTCACGATTGGGAACACTGACTTAAAGGCGGCGTGGAGGCCTGATTCGCTGCGATCTTCTGTCGAATCAACCTGCAAAAATTTGTTATAGGAATCCACCTGGATGGCTAGCAAATACGGCAGTTCCATCATTCCAGATAATTTGCCGAAGTCTTTCCGGATGCGTTTCTTTTCGGTGAAGCTATACGCCATGCCAATCTCCTAATATCCAAATCTCGATACAGGTATACGCGGTGCTCTTATCCCACGCATAAAAGGCCAGAGCCGGCAACCGCACCACGTGCGATCGCCAGGTCTAGCCGATTTAAGTCAACAACAAGGTTGGTAACAAGCCGCTACTTGAGCTCGACGGTTGCGCCAGCTTCTTCAAGCTGCTTCTGCATGTCAGCCGCTTCGTCCTTGCTCACGCCTTCCTTAACCGCTGAAGGGGCTTCGTCCACCAATGCCTTGGCTTCTTTCAGTCCAAGACCGGTGATAGCGCGAACTGCCTTGATCACGTTCACTTTCTTCTCGCCAGCAGATGTCAGCATCACGTTGAATTCTGTCTGTTCTTCTGCTGCCGCTCCGCCAGCATCACCGCCGCCCGCAGCAGCCGGTGCCGCAGCTACTGCCGCCGCAGCGGAAACGCCAAATTTTTCTTCCATATCGGAGATAAGTTCAACTACCTCCATCACGCTCATTTCCGCGATCGCATTCAATACGTCGTCTTTCGTAAGGGCCATTTCCATTCTCCTAATTTGTTAAAGCGATTCTGAGGGCTAGCCTTCTGCCTCTTTCTGTTCTTTGACAGCAGCGATCGTGCGAACCAACTTGCCTGGAACCTCGTTAAGAGATTGAGCAAGCTTGACGATGGGGGCCTGCATCACGCTCATCAGCATTGAGCGGGCCTCATCCAGGGTCGGTAGCTTGGCGACTCGATCGAGTTGATCGGCACCGAGCAGGTCTCCTCCAATGGAGAGGGCCTTGACCTCCAGTTCATCAAAGTCTTTCGCATAATCCTTGAGCAACCTTGCCGCCGCACCCGGATCCTCCTGAGAGAACGCCAGTAGCGTTGGACCCACTAGAGCATCGTTTAGACACTCGTACTCGGTTCCTTCGACCGCTCGCTTGACCAGGGTATTTCTGACCACTCGCAGATAGACGCCCGTCTCGCGTGCCTTAACACGCAGTTCAGTCATCTCTGCCACAGTCAGACCCCGGTAATCCGCGAGGACTGCCGACAAAGCTGATGCGGCAGCTTCATTGACCTCAGCAACGATTTGTTGCTTTTGTTCAAGCCTTAATGCCACGTGCTTCTCCTTCTTAGGCTTCCCACCCACTGGGTGTTCAACCTGGCTTCGTTCCTGATCTTTCGATCAGGGTTTTCGGCGAGCCTCTTTCGCTTTATCAACGGTCAGTCTGAGACTGACACATCTAAGGCGGAGACAACGCAAATCCATATTGATTTATGGCCCTGCGTCCATCGCTGTTACCAGCGACTCACCATCTGCGTAGGTCATTAAGTTCTCGACGGACAAGTCCGTATCAAACTCCTACGGTTTTTGACGGCTTGAGGCCGACAGTATCGGCCTCCACCTCCAAATCTTTTCCTTCCTTGCAGCCTATACCTCCAAAGAAGCCTGATCGATCGCTACCCCAGGCCCCATTGTCGTGGAGAGGGTCACTTTCTTCAGGTAAATGCCCTTTGCCGATGCCGGTTTCGCCTTCTTGAGGTCCGTCATCAGGGCTTCAATATTTTCTCTTATCTGTTCCACCGCGAAGCCTACCTGGCCAACGCTGCCGTGGATTATCCCAGCCTTGTCTGTGCGGAACTGGACTTGACCGGCCTTTGCATTCTTGACGGCTGTTTCTACGTCTGGGGTGACCGTTCCAGTTTTTGGATTAGGCATCAGACCTCTTGGACCCAGCACCTTACCCAACTGCCCAACGACTCGCATGGCATCCGGTGTTGCAATCACAACGTCGAAGTCCATCTCACCAGCCTTGACCTTGTCAGCCAGATCGTCGAAGCCGACGATGTCTGCACCAGCCGCCGTTGCCTTATCTGCATTGTCTCCCTGGGCAAAAACCGCCACACGAACCGTCTTACCCGTACCGTGAGGTAACGTCGTCGCTCCGCGCACCACCTGATCGGACTTTCGCGGGTCCACGCCAAGATTGATGGACACGTCAAATGACTCTTTGAATTTGGCCTTGGACAGATCATTCAGCAGGGCAACCGCTTCGTCGATGTCGTAGCTTTTGTCGGCATCCACCCGTTCGGCTATAACCTTCATTCTTTTGCTTAGTTTTGCCACCTAGACCCCCTCCACATCAATACCGGAAGCACGTGCCGTTCCCGCGATTGTGCGTACCGCAGCATCCATATCTGATGCGGTTAAGTCCGGCATCTTCAACTTGGCGATCTCTTCCAGTTGCTCTCTATTTACTTTGGCTACCTTGACCGTATTGGGTGTTGCTGAACCCTTGGCAATACCCGCCGCTTTGCGCAGCAATACCGCTGCGGGTGGCGTCTTCGTAACAAAGGTAAAGGATCGATCCGCATAAACCGTAATCACCACGGGGATCGGTAGGCCTTGCTCCACAGACTGGGTCTGCGCGTTGAACGCCTTGCAAAAATCCATGATATTCACGCCATGTTGCCCCAGGGCAGGGCCAACCGGTGGGCTTGGGTTTGCCTGCCCGGCTGCCACCTGCAGCTTGATGTAGGCATCTACTTTCTTAGCCATTCTTACTCCTTATGGGTGCCAGCGTGAGGCCTTCTTGCATGCCATCACTCCCCGATTTGTATATGACTCCCGGCGGCTAACCAAGAGTCTACCTTTCGCTAGCCTTTTTCTACCTGACCAAAATCAAGCTCGACTGGCGTTGACCGTCCAAAAATCGTCACCGCTACCTGTAGGCGACTCTTTTCGTAGTTCACCTCTTCCACAACGCCATTGAAGTCGTTGAAGGGGCCATCCGTTACCCGGACGATTTCACCCGGCTCAAAAACGGTTTTCGGCGTGGCTTTCTCACTACCCGCGGCCACTCTATCGAGGATGGCCGCAGCCTCTCTTGGCGATAAAGGCGCAGGTTGGTCGGCTTTGCCACCAATAAAGCCCATGACCCGTGGCGTTTCCTTAACAAGGTGCCAGGTGTCGTCATTAAGCTCCATTTCTACCAGAACGTAACCCGGAAAAAATTTTCGCTCGCTACGACGCTTTTGGCCACCACGCATTTCAACCACTTCTTCCGTGGGCACTAGAATCTCACCAAAGCTATCCTGGTGGTTTGAGAGCCCAACTCGCTCTATCAATGCGCGGGCCACGTTTTTCTCAAACCCAGAGTAGGCGTGAACCACATACCATTGCTTCGACATCTACGACTACCCGATTATGGAGCTGATCGCCCACCCTAGCAGAGAATCAAGTCCCCAGAGAATGAGCGCGAATATAAACACCAGAACGATGACTACCAACGTCGTCTGAGTCGTCTCCTGGTTTGTCGGCCAGACCACACGACGCACTTCAATGCGCGCTTCTTTCATCAAGCTCCAGATGCCGCGCCCACGTTCCGTTTGCACGGCAATCAATGCCGAGACAATGGCCAATGTAATCAATGCGACAACGCGGACCAACAACGATTCGTCCTGGTAGTACCAGTTACCGTAAACGCCACCTGCGAGCAGGGCAACGACGACCAGCCACTTTAACCAGTCTAAGGAACCCGCAATGCCTTTTTCAGTACTCGTTGCCACTTAACGTCCCTAATCTTTACATCTGTCTACGCCACCTGACATTGTTCCTCGCCATGAGGTGTCTAAGGTGGCAGGCCAGGAGGGAATCGAACCCCCAACCTGCGGTTTTGGAGACCGCTGCTCTGCCAATTGAGCTACTGGCCTTTAGCCCGAACTCTCCCTTCAAAAGCAACGGCCCTACGTGTTTTCTAAGACGACTCGGGAGCGCCCAAGCACTCCCGAAACACGCGGCCATTTCCGCTGCTCTTGCAACCCCGCCGGGCGAGGTATCGTAAGAGCCTAGTCGATTACCTTGGCAACAACGCCAGCACCAACGGTTCGGCCGCCTTCGCGGATAGCGAAGCGCAACCCATCATCCATCGCGATGGGGCAAATCAGCTCAACAACCATTTTAATGTTGTCACCAGGCATAACCATTTCAACGCCCTCAGGCAATTCGCAAGCACCGGTCACATCCGTTGTTCGGAAATAAAACTGTGGGCGATAGCCTTTAAAGAATGGCGTATGGCGGCCGCCTTCATCCTTAGAAAGCACGTACACCTCAGCTTCAAACTTGGTATGCGGCGTAATTGCGCCAGGTAACGTGAGAACCTGACCGCGCTCAACTTCCTCGCGCTTGGTACCGCGAAGCAGCACGCCAACATTTTCGCCCGCACGACCTTCATCGAGCAGTTTGCGGAACATTTCTACACCGGTACAGGTTGTCTTGGTCGTATCTTTGATCCCTACAATCTCAATTTCATCGCCGACCGTGATGATGCCCCGCTCGACACGACCCGTCACAACGGTGCCTCGACCAGAGATGGAGAAGACGTCTTCAATGGGCATCAAGAAGGGCTGATCAACAGCACGCTCGGGCTCTGGGATAAAACTATCAAGCGTTTCAACCAGCGTCTTAACGGCGGTAACGCCCAGTTCATTGTCATCCTTACCCTCGAGCGCCATGAGCGCGCTGCCCATGATAATCGGCGTGTCGCCCGGAAAGTCGTATTGCTCCAGCAGGTCGATGAGTTCCATCTCAACCAGTTCTTTCATTTCTTCGTATTCTTCCGTGCCAACGCCGCCGCAATCGTCAGCGAGCAAGTCGGCCTTGTTCAAAAACACGACAATCTTTGGTACGCCGACCTGACGGGAAAGCAGGATGTGCTCACGAGTTTGAGGCATCGGACCGTCCGTCGCGCCGCAAACCAGAATTGCGCCATCCATCTGAGCAGCACCGGTAATCATGTTCTTCACATAGTCGGCGTGCCCAGGGCAGTCCACGTGCGCGTAATGGCGGTTTTCGCTCTCGTATTCAACGTGGCTGGTCGCGATAGTAATACCACGCTCTCGCTCTTCCGGCGCGTTATCGATCTGATCAAAATCACGCATTTCCCCGCCAAATACCTCGGCGCAGACTTTTGTAAGGGCCGCTGTTAGCGTGGTCTTTCCATGGTCAACGTGACCAATCGTGCCGACATTTACGTGCGGTTTATTACGTTCGAATTTCTCTTTAGCCATTTTAAACCCTCAGATGCAACCAGACTTAATTTATAAAATTGCAGGTCCTTCCCTGCGTCCCGATACCATTCTTGAATCGCCCGCCAAATGACCGGCCATCCAACTCTTCTTCAACAATAAGCCTGATGGCTTACCTTCCCCATTCCAACCACAAGGCCTCTCCCTAAGGAGTGGTGCTCACAATCGGATTTGAACCGATGACCTCTTCCTTACCAAGGAAGTGCTCTACCTACTGAGCTATGTGAGCATCGACCGGAACACTTTCCCTTTCCCGGCGGGCATTCTATTCCATCCCCGCGTGATCACGCCACCCAAATAGCTTCGCCTCTGCCTTATCTCCTGAGGCTTTTGTTGGAGCGGGTAGCGGGAATCGAACCCGCATCTTCAGCTTGGAAGGC
>CENU01039051.1_pt1 | contig 16522 bp, 13 predicted proteins | sample 361331 | NCBI WGS metagenome assembly CENU01 (sample SAMEA2619766, study PRJEB7988) | marine metagenome | isolation source: saline water (ENVO:00002010), including | reverse complement strand
GAAATCGCAGTCCTCGGCGGCGTCTGTGGCAATGTTGCAGCAGTAAACCACTGCGCATCAGCTATTTCCTCAGGCTGACACACAATATCACCACCGGCATATGTCGCATGAAATCCGAGCATAAGTGAATTCGGGAAAGGCCAGCTTTGCGACCCAAAATATTGCAGGTTGTCAACGGCTAGTCCGACCTCTTCCATCACTTCCCGGTGTACCGTTTGTTCAATCGACTCCCCTGGCTCAACGAAGCCCGCTAATGTGCTGTACATACCGGACGGCCAGGCGGCGTTACGTGCTAGTAACATCTCGTCACCCCGGGTCACCAGGACAATGATGCTCGGCGATATGCGCGGGTAATTGGTCAGTCCACAGCTCGGACACTTCATGGCGCGATCGGCAGCATGCAACTCCATTCGCGTGCCGCAACGGCCGCAGTATTGATGGGTCGAATGCCAGTCGACGACTTGAAGTGCGCGGCCAGCAAGATAAAACAGTGCCGGCGAAGTGCGTCCCAAAAGCGATCTAAGGCCTACCGCGCTGAAACCTTCCGAGGCCTTACCGCGCACATCCAGCGCATAACAAGGTCGGTTCTGGTAACGCCCGAGAAAGTGCTTGCTGACTACTTCGTAGTCCATCCAGCGAAAGTCATCTGCTGTGGGTGGCTCCGGCATCCCGGCGACAGACTTACAGATGAGTTGTTGCTTTTCAAAAGCGAAATACCACGCCTCGCCATCGTCGGCGTCTTGCGGTGCATGCATCGCTGGTTCGAATCCGTCTGGAGCTGTTGGCCACATATTCTTTATCCACCCTTCTCGGTAAACCCTGTTCTTTCAACACGGCGCAAAAAACCATAGCATAACGCACGCGGAACGCTTTAGCGTAACCGGTTCGACGCTGGGCACCCCAATTTGGTATACCAAAGATTAACAGGGCTATTGCTCGTCGAACCATCATCATGCACTCTTCTGTTACGGTAGTGGGTGTCATATGAACATGGCATTATTCGCCGGGTTAATAGCGAATTCGGCCCTGCCGCAAATCGCGTTTCCTCCACCAAAGTTATTTCATAACATCGCTGAGGACGCTTTAAAGCAGAGCGGCTCATGGGTTTCTTTAGGAAAATTATATGACCGGTTTTTCAATGAGTGCATATACACAAAACTTTTTGGGCGCTGCGCCAACTTGGTATAAACAAACCATTGTTGCTTTCTTGCTCTTAAATCCGGTGATTCTGCTTACCTTAGGATCAGCCGTTGCCGGCTGGATATTGGTGCTGGAATTCATTTTCACTCTGGCGCTCGCACTGCGCTGTTACCCGCTTCAGCCAGGCGGCCTGCTTGCACTGGAAGCGTTATTTCTCGGTCTTACCTCACCTGCCACGGTAAAACACGAGGTGGAAGCAGCGTTCTCAGTCATCCTGTTGCTGGTCTTTATGGTGGCAGGCATTTACTTCATGAAAGAGCTGCTGCTCTACGTCTTTACCAAAATTCTGCTGCGCGTTCGCTCGAAGATTTTACTTTCGCTGATGTTCACCGCGATCTCTGCGGTTCTATCAGCGTTTCTTGACGCGCTAACCGTAACTGCCGTTGTAATCGCCGTGGCCACTGGTTTTTATTCTGTGTATCACCGTGTTGCGTCACAGGGCTACGAGGACGACGGCTCAGGCGTCGAAGACTCCGATGTGCCTGAGCAGGACCGTCCAGAGTTACAACAGTTCCGAGGGTTTCTTCGAAACTTACTTATGCACGCTGCAGTCGGTACGGCACTGGGCGGAGTCTGCACCACTGTCGGCGAACCGCAGAACCTTCTGATCGCCAGCCGCACTGGATGGGACTTCGTCGAGTTTTTCCTACGTATGGCACCGGTCACGATTCCCGTACTGTGCGTTGGACTCATCGTCAACGTGCTGCTGGAAAAGTTTAAGATTTTTGATTACGGCATATCCTTACCCGAGCGAGTGCGCGGCATTCTTGAGGACTTCGACCGTGAAGAATCAGCAAAGCGCACCTCACGGGATTCGGCACGCCTGGTTGTGCAAGCCGTTGCAGCCCTGCTGCTAGTGATTGCCCTGGCTTTACACGTTGCCGAAGTCGGCCTGATCGGTCTCGGCATCATCGTTATTCAAACCGCTTTTAACGGCGTGATTGACGAGCATCAACTTGGCCATGCTTTTGAAGAAGCTCTGCCGTTTACTGCACTGCTGGTGGTTTTCTTTGGCATCGTCGGTGTGATTCACGACCAACACTTGTTTTCGCCGATTATCGCCTACGTGTTAACGCTCCCACAGGACATCCAGCCGGGCATGTTTTATATTGCCAACGGCGTGCTTTCTGCCATCAGCGACAACGTCTTTGTGGCTACGGTGTATATCAATGAGGTTCGCGCGGCTTTTGACGCCAACGTCATCACTCGCGAGCAATTCGACTTGTTAGCGGTTGCGATCAACACAGGGACTAATATCCCCAGTGTCGCGACGCCGAACGGACAAGCGGCGTTTCTGTTTCTGCTCACCTCAGCCATCGCACCACTGGTTAGGCTCAGCTACATGAAAATGGTCTACATGGCGCTGCCATACACTATCGTTATGGGCATCACCGGCTGGATTGGTGTGCAATACCTGCTTTAGCTGCCAAACCAGAGATAAAATATGCTGCAGACAAGGGCGGCCGCGATAACAAACGGTCGCGTTTAGTCGACAAACGATTCAGGGTTTATGCGGATGCCGGGGCATTGCTAATAGCTAGTTGGAGTATGAGCGAAACCCCTGCTCTATTTATGGTCAGCGCGCTTTTCGGTGTGGTCTGTTCCTCGGCGTTTCTCCTAATTTGTCGCCCCAAATTGCAACAATCCGCCGTCTTTCCCGGCTAAGCATCTGGCAGGACTTGCCGCCATATAGGCTCCGCACCAGATTTCTTAGCGACCAGATCCAAGAACGCTGCATGCGCAGCAGCCTCCGAATCACTGACTCCCACGACTCGCAATTCTTGGGTCATTGCTGCATCCAATCGCTGCGCGTTTTCTGACTCGTGAGATGCTGTAGCGGCACGCTCGCCGCCACCAAAAAGTGCCGTCTGACCGCCGGTCATAGCCAAGTAAACATCGGCGAGGATCTCTGCATCTAATAGCGCGCCATGCAGTTGACGTTGCGAATTATCGACCTCGTAGCGTCGGCACAACGCATCTAAGCTGGCTCTTTGTCCAGGATGCTTATCACGGGCAAGCGCTAACGAATCAGTGATTTGGCAAACTTGCCCCAAGCGCAATTTGCGCAGACTTGTATCGTTTCGGTCGCGCGCCAAATCGGCAACTTCGTATTCGATAAAAGAAACGTCAAACGGCGCGTTATGAATGATGACTTCCGCACCTTCGACGAATTCTCTGAATTCGTTCCAGACTTCGGCAAACACAGGCTTATCGGCAAGAAAAGCCTCAGTAATGCCGTGCACTTCTTTCGCACCATCATCTATAGCGCGTTGTGGATTGATATATTTATGAAAATGCCGCCCTGTCAACTTCCTATCGACACACTCGACGGCACCGATCTCGATAATCTTGTGACCCATATCGGGTTCTAATCCCGTGGTCTCCGTATCTAAAAATATCTGCCGCATAAGCTATTGTGCCTTTGTCTGCATTGCGTCGATCGCGGCGTTAGCAGCCTGATCAACCAGTTCATTTTCAACGTGCCCGCTGTGTCCTTTCACCCAATGCCACTCGATTTCGTGGTTAGCTAAGGCCGCGTCCAGACGCTGCCACAACTCTTTGTTCTTGACTGGTTTCTTCTGCGACGTTTGCCAGCCGTTGCGCTTCCACCCGTGAATCCATTGGGTAATCCCTTGGCGCACGTATTGTGAGTCGGTGGTCAACACCACATGCACCGGTCTCGTGAGGGCTTCCAAACCGCTGATCGCTGCGAGGAGTTCCATTTGATTATTGGTTGTGATCTCGGTGGCGCCGGAAAGCAACTTTTCGTTGCCAGACATCCTCAGCAGAGCGGCCCAACCGCCGGGACCAGGATTGCCGCGACACGCACCATCGGTAAATATCTCAACGGTTTGCATTAAACAAAAAACCTCTTCTTTAGTATGCCCCGCCCCAGCACTTAACAAGAAACTGAGAAAAGGACGCCCCAAAAACGCTCAAGAGGCATGTTAGACAGCTGCTAGAGCGTTCATATCAATCCGGGCGAAGACCGCCCTACTTTCAATCGATCTCGCCCGCGCTTTATTCGCCGGGCGGATTACCATCGAAATATGCGAGCGGCGCCAACTTAAGCTTTTTCCTCTGCACCCGACCAGCCTGGCCTTGCAACCATGCGCCCGGTGCTTCTTTAACCGCAGTGATGATCACCACGCCTCCCAGCGGCAAACGTTGTGCGGCAGCTAGTGCTAACGGCTTCAATCTGCTCCGCAAGACGCTGCCCGCCAGACGATCCAGAGGTACTCTTCGCATGAGCCTACTGCGCCAGTCCAGTTTATCTGCGGCAACATGCACCGAGTCGCCGCTGACTTTTAATAGATCCCGATCGGATTGCATAAGCGATGCTTCTTCTTCAAAACCCTCGAGCGACAGAAAGCTACTCGTATAAACATGGTAAGTAGTCGGCGTTTCGACTTGCATGCCTAATACGCCCAGCCAGTCGGTGATCTTCATACCACCAACAAACCGGTAATCGCCTAACGCTGCGCGCCTTTGTCCTGCATAGAACCGCCGCAGCCCTAATAAACTCCACGGATTAAAAACACAAAGCACTAGCTTGCCACCGGGCCGCAACACTCTGACGGCCTCGCGTAAACCAACCCTAGGATCGCTTAATCGCTCTAGCGCATGGTGTAGCACCACCCCATTCATACTGGCGCTAGGCAAAGGCAGTTCGCTTAGCCTGCCGATCAACGGTATCGCCGAGAGTGGATTGGAAGCCGGCATATCGGCAGCGCGCGGTATCGGACCGCGTTCCATTTCCGGATCAGCCAAAAACAGTCTTTGGCGGACCATAGAACGCGTCAATAAGTCCAAAGGAGCGTCAGCCTGGCCCGCCCAAAGCAACGCGTCACCGTGCAGACGTCGCACCAAAGGTTCTAACAGAGATGTTTCAGTCGCTAGCACATTACGCCCGAGCGGGCTTTGCCACAGCCTCGAGGAGGTTAACCGGCGATTAGCGTGACCAGATTGAGTTGGCATGCAAACACGCTCCAAAAAACAGTAGAATAAAGGATTAATTAACACTCATCTCGCGCTAACTTAGCATTCGCTAGCGACGCTTGCATGCCTCTTTCAATCCATCAGAAGTTGACCCTATGATTGTTGCGTTATTTTCTCGCCGCGCCTGCCTTTACCGAGCAGTCTGCCTCGGTTTCCTTCTGATAATTGGCAACGGCTGTAGCTCCGTCGCCAAAGCACGGAATGACGCATCCGACGCTCTCGTTTTAACATCATCAGCAGAGGATTATGTTGAGCAACCAGACCCAACCGGACAACTGAGCACAGAGACGAACCCAGAAAGAGACCCAGATACACGTAGTGGTATTGAGACTACTTTAGCCGTTTCCGATGCAGGCTTCGCAGCGGATGCAACAACCTTTAACGCAGAAAACCACAGCGCGAATAACGAGGATTTGTGGCGCGTCATGCGTGAGCACATGCAGTTGGCTCACCGGACCGACCAGCGGCGCGTGAAGCAGGAACTCGCCTGGTTAAACCGTAATCCAGAGTATTTTCCTCGCCTGCAAGCACGTTTGCAGCGCTACTTGCCCTATATCCTGAAAAAAACCTTAGAACGCGGTATGCCAGCCGAGATTGCACTGCTTCCTATCGTTGAAAGCGCCCTGGATCCGTATGCTTTTTCTCCGGGTGGCGCCAGCGGTGTATGGCAATTTTTGCGCCCTACGGCTATTCAATACGGCGTTAACATCAACGCTTGGTATGACGGCCGGCGCGATGTTGTCGCGGCGACCGACGCTGCGCTGGACTTTCTAACCTACCTACACAAGAAATTTGGCCATTGGGAATTAGCGCTGGCTGCTTACAACGCAGGCGAAGGAAGAGTAGCTAGAGCTTTAAGAAATAGCCCCGTAGCCGACTTTTTCGACTTATCACTGCCTCGAGAAACTCGCGCATATGTGCCACGACTGTTGGCCCTTTCAGCTTGGGTGAAAAATCCGCAAGCATACGCGACTACTCTGCCTGAGATTCGCAATGAACCGCAGTTCGCAGTCTTGCCACTCGGCTCTCAATTTGATCTAAATGTTCTCAGCAAAACGCTGGCAATGCCGTTGCCGCTTATCTACAACAACAATCCCGGCTTGAGCCGTTGGGCAACTTCCCCTACCGGCCCGCATCATCTGATCATACCCATAGCCACCGAATCGCCAGCGCCTCTTGGCAAAGAGCAGCCAATTGCTTCGCCATTGCCAAAGATGCAAAAAGCAAATGGAAAAATGTCAGTTGCAGCCCTACAGGCTAAGCTGGCTGAAGTCCCAGAGCGCGCAAGGTTAAACTGGCAAGAAGTGGTAATCCACAGCGGCGATACGTTAAGTCAGATCGCTCAAATGTACGGCACCAGTTTGAAGACGTTGAAGCGGTTTAACGGCTTACGTAGCAGCCGTATTCGCGTCGGGCAAAAAATTCTCGTACCCACTCACAACCCTAAAACACTGTCCGCAGCGTACCGAAAACGCCATGCTGGACCGATCTATCGCGTACGAAAGGGAGACTCGCTCTGGTTGATCGCGCGTCGCACTGGGACGCGCCTTAACGACTTAATGCGCATGAACGGCATAGGGCCGCGTGACTTAATTCGGCCCGGGCAGACTTTACGTCTTGCGGAGGAAACCGCACAGGCTGAAGTAGCGATAAGAGTCGCGACGAATGCGGTGCTCCCCGCCGCCACGCAGCCACGAGAGCTACGCCCTGAAGTGACACGGACAATCCATTACACCGTTAGACGCGGCGACTCCCTGTCGAGAATCGCAGGCAAATTTGCGGTCGGCGCAACGGAAATTGCGGCTTGGAACAATCTGAACATCGACAAATATCTATTCCCTGGCCAGAGCCTGACCCTCTACGTCAACGTGCTATGCGCCGGCTCAGGCAGTTGTTAGCTTTCCGGCAAAATTGAGTATCAACATGGCGTCACTCATCCGCAGGCTACCCTAAAGCTGCGGTCGCTCGACATTCAGATCCTGTTCTGCTGAGTAGGCGAAGGCCTCATACTCGACCCGCTGACTGCGCTCGACCATGCCGCTCTTGAGCTGGGTGAGTACCGCTTCAGGCAATAGCGCGGTTTCGCCAGGCGTCGCTTTCGTCACTGCCACAATAGCCACGCCATCTGGCGTCTCGGTATAGCCAAGCGACTTATCCACCGAGCTGGGTCTGGGTAGTTCGAAGGCTTTTCTTATGACAGCCTCAGGCACGTCGGGTGACCCAAGATTGCGGCTTATTTGCTCTTGATTGACCCATGAGGCGCCAATTCCCGATGCCACTTCGTCCACGGCCTCGCCATCCAGCAACGCTGCCATCACCTCTGCACGAGCAGCTTCCATTGCGTCCATGGCTCGTTCTCTGCGCAATTCTATTTCTATATCTGTGCGAACATCCTCTAACGGTATTTGCTGCGGTAAATGCGTCTCTGCAATCCGCACAACAACAGCCGTTTCATCATTTATTTCAATGAGTTCACTGTTGTCCCCAGCCATTACCTCATCGCTGAAGATCGTTTCGAGCACCAAACTCGATTGCAATACAGCAGGCAAAGTCTGCGTAGCACTTGTCTCGCTAATTCGATCCGCACGAGCGAGGGCAACGTCAACGGCCTCGGCGGTTTGTGTTAAAGCAATTTGCTCATCGTAGGCAGAGCGCTCGAGCGCTACCATGCGATCCGCATATATCTCCAGTGCTTCATCACGTTTTAGGCGCAACACTAGCTCCTCGCGCACACTCTCAAAGCTTGGATACTCGCTAACTATGATTTCTTTGAGTTGAATCAAATGAATACCAAAGGAAGTCTCTATCGGCGCAGAGACTTCGTCGACTTCAACCAGTGACCACAAGGCATCCTCAAAAGCAGCCTCAAAAACCCCTTTTGCCGCCGGTCCCAAGCTACCGCCTTGCTGTGCTGACCCCGGATCATCTGAATATTCCTGAGCTAGTGTTGCAAACGCTTCACCAGCAGCAAGTCGCGACTTTAGTTCGGCTGCGAAGGCTCGCGCAGAAACCAAGTCACGGTCATCGTTTACGGCGATCAAGATATGCGCGCTATCGCGCTGTTCATTAATTGCTGCAGCCGCTTGATCATCAGCATAAGCCGCCTGGAGCTGTTCATCACTTGGATCCGTTGTCACCTGGGCGATCGCAGCATCAACGGACAGCGCGATATACTCAACATCCACCGCAAGTTCGGTAACGTACTTTGCTTCATTCTCGAAATAACGATCGCTTATTTCGTCCTCCGAAACAGTAGCTTTTTGAGCGTACTCATCCAGCTTCAGTTCCAGATAAGCCACATCTCTCCGTTGATTGAGTAGCGACGCAACATACCGAACTTCCTGATCCGTAACCAAGGCACTGTCGATTACACCACGGCGCAGTTCATCAACGCTGTAATCCTCATCCATGCGCTCCCGGAATGTCTGCGTGGTGTAGCCAAGCATGCCGATACGTTGCCGGTATGTCGTGGGGTCGAAGCTTCCGTCCAGTTGAAAAGCAGCATTCGATCGAAGTTGTTCGTCTACAAAACGCGGCGCGACTTCGACGTTCAAATTGGCCGCCGTTTGCACCATGACTTGTCGGTTTATAATCTGTGCCAGAGCGAATCGCTGCAGTTCTAATCGATCTAGATCGTTGGGATCGAAATCTTCACCGGCCTGTGCGAGCACCTGAGCGCGCTCTCGCTCAGTTTCAATATTGAGCAGGCTTTCAGTAATTTCAAAATCGCCAACAGTCGCCACTTGCGGATCGCCGCCTGACAACATACCAGTAGCTCCAAATCCAAAAAACGCTAACACGACTATTAGCAAAAAAACCAATACTCGAAAGCCGATTCCGCTGGTTTGATCTCTTAGTTTTTGCAGCATTACTTATTCCCAACTCTCTCGATATCCGATTTAGTTCCTGTATCCGACAGCGCAGGATTGACAGGCGCTCCTTTCAGCGCCAATTGTAACCGCGTTATCGCTCCCGCAGCAGCCGCAAAATCGTTATTAAAGTCTAAGAACCAAAAAGGGCGCATAAAATGCGCCCTTTGCTCGCTTAACTTGCGACGCCTAGTTCAGTGCGTCTTTGAGTGCCTTACCAGGCTTGAATGCAGGCACTTTGGCAGCGGCGATCTGAATTGCTTCGCCGGTTTTTGGGTTACGCCCACTCCGCGCAGCTCGTTCTCTTACCAAAAACGTACCAAATCCGATTAGTGAAACCGTTTCCGCATTTTTTAAAGACTCTGTCACGGCGTTAATAACGGCATCTAGCGCCCTGGACGCATCACTTTTGGAAAGTTCTGCTGATTCCGCAATCTGATCTATCAATTCAGTCTTATTCAATTCTTTGCCCCTTGTGAATGAGAAACCCTAAGCTCATCTCTATGTTAGTTCGTTTATACGCATTATTAGACTTACCGCTACTAAGCTCGACTAAGCCCACAATACCCAACTTATCCGCCAATTCAGTTGACTGCTTTTTTCTTCACCGCCATTTGCACGCCATCATATCAGCACTGTATCCACTGCTTTGGACCTAGTTAAGGTTAGCCGCCAACATAGCAGTTATGCCGGCTAACGACGTCGCGCATCCTATCACGGCGTGCGTGATCAGTGCCACAGCGGATGCAGTCTGTAGAGTTAGCGACCCAAAATCAATCGGCTTACTATAACTTTAGACCTTGACACGACCTTGTCTTTGTAACGAATTTGCTTTTAGCAGATCAACTTAAAGCAGACGGTACTTAACGTAAGTGCAATGCCGGCGCGCATCCGCAACCCAGCGCGAATTCCTAGTGCGGATTAATGCTCCGACCACTACTCGTGGAATCAACTTCGCCGGCTTGCTCAACGCTCACTTCCGTCGCAACGCTATCAATTAGTATCGGCTGGGGCGTTCTTTCTAAGGCCAACTCTAACACCTCGTCCATCCACTTAACGGCACGAATCTCAATGTTTTCTTTAACATTCTCAGGAATCTCCCTAAGGTCCTTTTCGTTCGCTTCGGGAATGATAACGCGCTTTATCCCCCCACGATGGGCTGCTAACAACTTCTCTTTCAGTCCACCAATTGGCAATACTTGACCACGCAAGGTAATTTCTCCAGTCATCGCCACGTCGGATCGAACAGGAATACCAGTAATGACAGAGACCATAGCGGTACACATACCGATTCCAGCACTCGGGCCGTCTTTCGGCGTCGCGCCTTCTGGAACGTGAATGTGCAAATCGTGCTTTTCATGGAAAGCTTGCTCGATACCAAGCACCGCACTGCGGCTGCGCACAAACGTCAGTGCCGCTTGTATAGACTCCTGCATAACATCGCCGAGCGATCCGGTCTTAGTCTGCCGGCCTTTGCCAGGCATGGAAACTACTTCTATGTTAAGTAATTCACCGCCTACTTGAGTCCAGGCGAGGCCCGTCACCATACCGACTTGGTTCTCTTCCTCCGCTAGACCGTAGGTGTATTTGCGCACTCCGTTATAATCCTCCAAATCGTTTGGACGAACCGTAACGGTTAGCATCTTTTTAACGCGAGCGGCTTTCGATCTTTTTTCCATAGCGGCATTAAGTGCCTGTTCTTTTACGACCTTACGCGCTACCTTCGCTATTTCCCGTTCCAAGCCTCGGACACCCGCTTCTTTTGTGTAATAGCGAATAATGGCTAACACCGCGTCGTCTTCCAGGACTAAATCAGCTTGTTTGAGTCCATTGTTCTTGATCTGTTTGGGAATCAAATAACGTCGCGCGATGTTGAGTTTTTCGTCTTCGGTGTAACCCGGCAGTCGAATGATCTCCATCCTATCCAACAACGCCGCGGGTATATTTAGTGAGTTCGACGTGCATACAAAGAACACGTTAGAAAGGTCGTAGTCGACTTCTAGATAATGATCGTTGAAGGTATCGTTTTGCTCTGGATCAAGCACTTCCAATAGCGCGCTGGCCGGGTCGCCGCGCATGTCCATACCCATCTTGTCGATTTCATCCAGCAGGAACAGAGGATTATTGACCTCGGCCTTCGACATTTTTTGCATTATCTTGCCGGGCAAAGAGCCAATGTACGTACGCCGATGACCGCGAATCTCGGCCTCGTCGCGAACGCCTCCTAGCGCCATACGGACAAACTTGCGATTAGTCGCACGAGCAATACTTTCGCCTAAACTCGTTTTACCCACTCCTGGAGGACCAACCAGGCAGAGCACCGGGCTACGTGATCGTTTCACCCGATTCTGTACCGCTAAATATTCAATAATCCGGTCTTTAACTTCTTCAAGACCATAGTGATCTTCATCCAATATCTGCTGTGCAGCGAAGAGATCCTTACGAACCCGACTCTTTTTCTTCCATGGAACACTCAACATCCAGTCGAGATAGCTGCGCACAACCGTTGCCTCCGCAGACATCGGCGCCATATTTTTCAGCTTGTTTAGCTCGCTCTGGGCTTTATCGCGTGCCTCTTCACTGCAACCTGCCTCATTGATGCGCTTCTGCAGATCATCTACTTCGCTTTGACCATCCTCGCCCATCTCTTTTTGGATGGCCTTCATTTGTTCATTCAAGTAGTAATCGCGCTGGCTTTTCTCCATTTGTTTCTTCACACGCCCGCGAATTTTTTTCTCCATTGCCTGCACGTCCAACTCACTGTCCATGAGTTTCAGCAATAGCTCGAGACGTTGCTTGACATCAACCGTTTCTAAAACGTGTTGCTTTTGTTCGAGGTCCATAGACATCTGCGCGGCAATTGTATCGGTGAGCCGAGACGGATCATCAATGCTGGAAAGCGAGGCCAAAACCTCGCGTGGTATTTTCTTGTTGTTCTGCGCAAATTGTTCAAATTGGGCTAGCAAGGTACGTTGTGCGGCCTCTGCCTCGCGAGGGCCAAGCTCCACTTCGTTTTCAGGCTCGGCAACACCGCGAATATACTCACCGTCTGCATCGACTGACGCGACGCGAGCTCTATGCCCGCCTTCGACCAAAACCTTCACAGTACCGTCGGGCAGTTTAAGTAACTGCAAAATAGTGGAAACGGTGCCCACTTCAAATAGTTCTTTGGCGGTGACGCTGGCGGCGTCCGGATCACGCTTGGCTACTAAAAAAATCTGTTTATCGTCAACCATCGCTGCATCCAGCGCCTTGATGGAACTTTCCGTTCCAACAAACAGCGGGTGCACGCCGTGAGGGTAAACGACCATATCCCGAAGTGGGAGAATGGGTAGATTTTCAGTACTGGGGTTAGGCATGCAAGTTCCTCGAAGGGGGTAATAGAGTACCTGCACGACCGTTACGGTCGCGCAGGTTGTAACAACGGATGGTTGCTCGAGTCTGCAGCGGTCGCGGGATTGGCTTACTCTTCAGGAACAGCCTTAGCTTGATCCTTATTTTCGTAGATCAGCATGGGCTCGCTTTCTCCCTTGATGACACTTTCGTCGATCACAACCTTGCTCACCGACTCGATCGCCGGTAAGTCATACATGGTGTCTAGCAGCACAGCTTCAAGTATAGAACGCAAGCCGCGGGCGCCTGTTTTACGTTCCATCGCTTTGTTGGCTACCGCTTTTAGAGCGTCGTCGCGGAAATCCACTTCGACTTCTTCCATCTCGAATAGCTTAGAATATTGCTTGGTCAGGGAATTCTTCGGTTCGGTTAAAATCCGCACCAAAGCATCGTTATCCAGTTCACCAAGCGTCGCCACTACCGGTAACCGGCCAACAAACTCTGGGATAAGGCCATATCTCACCAAATCATCAGGTTCGACCTGGCGTAGCGTTTCACCAATACTGCCACGATCTTCTTCGCCCTTAACTTCTGCGCCGAAGCCGATGCCAGATTTGTCGGAGCGGTCGATAATAACTCGATCGAGGCCGGCAAACGCGCCGCCGCAGATGAACAAGATGTTTGAAGTATCGACCTGCAAGAACTCCTGCTGAGGATGTTTTCGTCCACCTTGGGGCGGAACTGAAGCAACGGTCCCTTCGATGAGCTTCAACAGCGCCTGCTGAACGCCTTCTCCGGACACATCTCGCGTTATCGACGGGTTATCCGATTTGCGGGAAATTTTGTCGATTTCATCAATGTAAACAATACCGACCTGTGCTCGTTCCACATCGTAGTCGCACTTCTGGAGCAATTTCTGAATGATGTTCTCAACATCTTCGCCAACATAACCCGCTTCGGTAAGCGTCGTAGCATCTGCAATGGTGAACGGCACGTCGAGCAGGCGTGCCAGGGTTTCCGCCAAAAGCGTCTTGCCACAGCCAGTTGGACCAATCAACAGGATATTGGACTTTGACAGTTCAACGTCGTCCTTCTTAGCCGAGTAATTCAACCGCTTGTAGTGATTATAAACGGCTACGGACAGCACCTTTTTGGCATGGTCCTGACCGATGACATATTCATCAAGAATATCTTTTATTTCAGTTGGAACTGGAAGTTTGCTTGATTCGCCAGACTGCGACGACTCGGACACTTCTTCGCGGATGATGTCATTACACAGCTCGACGCACTCATCACAGATAAATACGGATGGTCCAGCGATCAGCTTGCGCACCTCGTGCTGGCTCTTGCCGCAAAAGGAGCAATATAAGAGCTTCCCTGAATCGTCGCTTTTACCGCTATCGTCGGCCATATTTTCCTCTATCTTTCGTCTGCCATCTGTTGATGGGATTTGCTTCGAATCTTTCAGTCCCAGTGCGCGTCACGCGATCCCTCACGGGTCTTCGCTCACAATCTGAGCGCATTCTTTGGACGACTCGTTATTTTTCGATTCGTGATGTGTTGAATATAACGCAACGCCAAAGCCATTCAAGGGGTGTCGATCGCCCCTATCCTAGCTTGGCTTTCCAGATGCTTGTGCCCGCGTCTCTTGAACGCTATCAACTAGGCCGTAATCCTTTGCTTCATCGGGGCTCATCCAGAAGTCGCGATCCGTATCTGCTGCAACTTTCTCTATGGACTGACCGGTATGTTTAGCAATGATTGCATTCAAGCGCTCTCGCATTAATAGGATCTCTTGCGCTTGAATTTCAATATCTGCAGCGACACCACGAGATCCACCGGAGGGTTGATGCAGCATCATGCGTGAATTCGGTAATGCATATCGCTTACCCGGCTCGCCCGCGGCAAGTAAAAAAGCGCCCATCGAAGCAGCTTGGCCAACGCAGAGCGTGCTCACCTTCGGTCTAACAAACTGCATCGTATCGTAAATCGACATGCCTGCCGTGACAGAACCACCGGGCGAGTTGATGTAAAGGTTGATGTCTTTATCTGGGTTCTCTGACTCGAGAAACAGCATTTGGGCGACAACCAAGTTGGCCATATGGTCTTCGACCGGCCCTACTAGGAAGATAATGCGATCTTTAAGCAGGCGCGAATAAATGTCGTACGCGCGCTCGCCTCTAGCAGTTTGCTCCACCACCATAGGCACCATGCCTAGTCCAGTTGCTGGTGTCCGTTGCCGGTCGAAAATATCACTCATCCTGCTTCTCCACATCTTTTTGCGCATCGTCTGTATCGGGTGAATCGGTCGCTTCTATAGCGTTATCCACCGCTTCCGCTTCCAACTCTGGCTCCGGTGCGATCGCTTTGCCGCTGATCGCGTCTTTATAATCGCAAGCCACGTCGGTTACCGACGATTGGCTTAGTATGTGGTCAACTACTCGATCTTCAAGTATCCCCATCTCGATGTTTCGCAACTGCTCAGGATTACTTTTATACCAATTGATGACTTGCTCAGCTTCACCGTAGCCCGCAGCGATTTCCGCCAATCGCGCATCGACTACCGCCTCATCGGCGACCATCTCATGTGCACTGATTACTTCATTAACCGCTAGGCCGACAAGCACCCGCTTTTGTGCCTGGTCGTGAAACAGCTCATCCGGCAGACTAGGTAAGTTAGTTTGATCGCCGCCTTGTGGCAGCTGAAATTGGCTCATCATCTGATCTTTCAGCACCTGAATTTCACGCTGCACCAGAGCTTGCGGCACGGTAAACTCATGCACGCTGGCAATGCCATCCATTACTTGCTGCTTGAGCTGATTGCGAACCGCGCTATCCATCTCTTGTTGCATATTCGCAGTAACCTGCTCGCGAAATTCGTCTTCGGAGTCCGTCTCAACGCCGTACTTGGCGAAAAACTCTGCATTTAGCTCAGGCATTTTCGCCGCTTCAACCTTATGGGCATTGACCGTAAACTGAACCGTTTTACCTTGAAGCTCCGTGGCACGATAGTCTTCGGGAAAAGTCGCATCAAACGTTTTCGATTCACCAGCGCTTAAACCACGAAGGCCCGTCTCAAAATCGGCGATCATCTGTTTTTGACCAAGCGTGACCGCCATACCTTCACCGCACGCTGCTTCTACCTTTTCCCCGTCCAGGCTGCCTTCAAAATCTACGGTAATACGATCGCCGTCCCCGGCTGCATGCTCTACTTCGGTATAAGTTGTGTCTTGATTGAGTAACCGATCAATCATCTCGTCAACATCAGTCGGCTCGATTGTTGCGACGGGTTGTTTTACCGCGATCTGCGAAAAATCCCCTAACGTTACATTGGGATACACTTCAAAAGTCGCTGTGAACTCAAAATCGATACCTGGATCCATCTTAACGACTTCAAGATTGGGCGAACCGGCAGGCTCTAATGACTCTTGTTGTACCGCCGTAATAAAACTGTTCTGCATCATCTCGCCAGCAACTTCTGCGCGGACAGCAGGACCATATCGACGCCGCACTTCTCTAAGCGGCACTTTCCCGGCACGGAACCCAGGAATTTTGACTTGACCACGAGCCTTTTCCAGACGGGTAGTAATTTCGGACTCAAAGTCCTCGCTTGGTAACGCTATTGTTAAGCGGCGCTCAAGACCAGACAAAGTTTCGATAGATACATTCATTTTCTTCAACAACTATAAACCAAAGGGAACCATCCTCTGATGGGGGTAAAGCGTGGCTAGATCAGCAACAACCTGAAGGTCAGCAGCATTTTCTTTTGCTAATGTGCCGGGTGGTCGGGACTACACAGCGAACTTAGCCAGCTGCATGCTCTTTTTCAATACCAGGACACGCAAGGTGATCATTCACAAACACCGCAATCTCAATTGCACAGCGCGTTTTCGAGACACACCTCATTTGCCATCAGAAAGCCAGCCGGTCAACAAACACCGCATCATACACCACAGAAGTCAGCCATGGACATCAATCTACACTCCACTCTTGCGATCATCCGTCTTGCTAGCTGGCGCCTGTTTTGTTCGATCGGTTGCATCGTTTGTGATCCCCACCACTCAATCTGACAACAGCGCTACAGCAGGCGATCGATGCCGGCAGGTGCGCAACATTATATT
>CENU01204316.1_pt1 | contig 16574 bp, 10 predicted proteins | sample 361331 | NCBI WGS metagenome assembly CENU01 (sample SAMEA2619766, study PRJEB7988) | marine metagenome | isolation source: saline water (ENVO:00002010), including | reverse complement strand
AGATATCCGCGTAAACGTGCTTTTCCGCCTTGGCACCCGGATGGGTGACAGCACCCTTTTCCGCTGAACCAACGGTCTGGGCGTATTTCCAGAGCGTGCCGGACTGATAATCGGTTTCGCGCGGCTTCCATTCCTTGCGGCGGGCCTCAAGTTCAGCATCACTCAGGTCAACGGTGATGGTCCCCTGATCGGCATCAATGGTGATGCTGTCGCCATCCTTGAGCAGGCCAATCGGGCCGCCAACAGCGGCTTCAGGGCCGACATGCCCGATGCAGAACCCGCGTGTCGCACCAGAAAAACGGCCATCGGTGATGAGGGCAACCTTGTCCCCCATGCCCTGACCATAGATCGCCGCCGTGGTGGCCAGCATCTCACGCATACCGGGGCCGCCTTTCGGGCCTTCGTAGCGGATCACGAGAACCTCGCCTTCCTTGTAGTCACGGCGTTCAACCGCGGAAAAGGCATCTTCTTCACAATCAAAGCAGCGCGCTGTTCCGGTGAAGACGAGGTTTTTCATCCCCGCCACTTTCACGATCGCGCCTTCGGGGGCGAGGTTACCGCGCAGGCCAACCACACCACCCGTCGGGCTGAGCGGGTTGGTCACAGGGTAGACAACAACCTGATCCGTCGGGAATTCGACATCGGCCAGGTTTTCCGCCATGGTCTTGCCGCTGACGGTGATGCAGTCACCATGGATGAAACCGCCATCCAGAAGGGCTTTCAGCAGAACCGGTACACCGCCGATTTCAAACATATCCTTGGCAACAAACTTGCCGCCAGGCTTGAGGTCAGCGATATAGGGTGTGCGCTTGAAAATCTCGGCCACATCATGCAGATCAAATTCGATCCCGCATTCGGCGGCGAGCGCGGGCAAGTGCAGACCGGCATTGGTCGAACCGCCCGATGCCGCCACCACGGTTGCCGCATTCTCAAACGCCTTGCGGGTCAGGATATCACGCGGGCGAAGCCCCGTTTTCAGCAATTCCATCACCATCCGGCCCGAATGATAGGCGTATTCATCGCGGGTTTCATAGGGCGCGGGCGCACCGGCAGACCCCGGGATGGCGAGGCCGATAGCCTCAGAAACGCAAGCCATGGTGTTGGCTGTGAACTGGCCCCCGCATGATCCCGCGCTCGGGCAGGCAACGCATTCCAGCTCAAACAGGTCTTCTTCGGACATGTTGCCCGCCGCATGGGCGCCAACAGCCTCAAACACATCCTGAACCGTGACATCACGATCACGGAACCGGCCCGGCAGGATGGATCCGCCATACATGAATACCGACGGGACGTTGAGCCGCGCCATGGCCATCATGACCCCGGGCAGCGATTTATCGCATCCAGCCAGCCCGACCATGGCATCATAGCAATGCCCCCGCATGGTCAGCTCAATGGAATCGGCGATAATCTCACGGCTGACGAGGGATGATTTCATGCCTTGGTGACCCATGGCGATACCATCGGTGACAGTGATGGTGGTAAATTCTCGCGGGGAGCCGGCATGATCGGCAACGCCCTTTTTGGCGGCCTGGGCCTGACGATCCAGCGTGATGTTGCAGGGCGCGGCCTCATTCCAGGTCGTAACAACGCCAACCAGCGGCTGGGCGATCTCCTCTTCGGTCATGCCCATGGCATAGTAATACGAACGGTGCGGGGCGCGTTCCGGGCCAACCGATACATGGCGGCTCGGCAGTTTCGATTTATCCCATTTGGTCATGATATCCTCCAGTCAAAGCGGTAGTCTTTATTCCAGTTGTTTAATTAATCCAGTCTTTCCAGGGCGAGTTGCAGGCGATCCCTTGTGTCGGTTTCATCGGCCAGGCGCTGGCGATTTTCCTCCACCACCTCCTCGGGGGCCTTGGCGAGAAAGCCCTGATTATTGAGCTTGCCCGCAATTTTAGCGATTTCTTTTTCAACGACACCAATTTCTTTGTTGAGCCGGGCGCGTTCAGCATCAAAATCAAGTATCCCTTCCAGCGGCAAGGCGAAATTAATCCCGCCTACAACACCCTGGGCAGATTGGCCGGGAACAGCATCAGCAAGCGTGATTTTCTCAACCCGGGCCAGACGCAAGAGAGCGTTTCGATTGCGATCAATCCGGCCAGCCAGGTCATCACCGCCACTCACCAGCACCAGCTCAGGCTTGGCATTGGCGGGGATATTCATCTCATTCCTGAGGGAGCGCACCGCTGTAATCAGATCAACAACGAAGCCGATTTCGGTTGCAGCCTCCACCGCAACGGGGCGTTTGATCTCTGGCCAGGCATCGGTGATCAGCATCGATTGGCCATGAAAGACCTTCTCGGACAGCTCTTCGGTGATGAAGGGCATCATCGGGTGCAGCAGCCTGATTGCCTCTGCCAGAACCCGGGCGGCAATACCCCGGGTTTCGCCGGCATACCCCTCATCAGACAGTTGCGGCTTGATCAGCTCAAGATACCAGTCACAGTAATTGTTCCAGATAAACTGATAGATGCTGTCCGCGGCCTCATTGAAACGGTATTCCTCGATCGCAACGGAAACCTTTTCGGCGGTATTGGCCAGCTCGGTGATGATCCACTGATTGACCGGTTCTTCCGCATCGTTGAGGCTTTCCGCCATGCTTTCCGTGCAGCCATTCATTTCCAGAAAACGGCAGGCATTCCAGATTTTGGTGGCGAAATTCCGGTAACCTTCGATCCGGCTTTCGGCCAGCTTGATATCCCTGCCCTGCGCCGCCATCGCCGCCAGCGTGAAGCGCAGCGCATCAGCCCCATATTTTTCGGAAAGATCGAGCGGGTCCATGACATTGCCCTTGGATTTGGACATTTTCTGGCCCTTCTCATCACGGACCAGCGCATGGATATAGACATCACGGAACGGCACCTCACCGCCCCTGAAATGCATGCTCATCATCATCATCCGGGCAACCCAGAAAAAGATGATATCAAACCCGGTGACCAGAACATCACCGGGGTAATAGCGGTTGACCTCAACGGTTTCTTCGGGCCAGCCGAGGGTTGAGAACGGCCACAGACCCGATGAAAACCATGTATCCAGCACATCCTCATCCTGTTCGATGGGGGTATCATTGCCGTAATGGGCTTTTGCCTTGGCGCTGGCCTCTTCCTCGGTCATGGCGACAAAGGCGTGACCATCAGGCCCGTACCATGCCGGTATCCGATGCCCCCACCAGAGCTGGCGGGACACACACCACGGCTGGATGTTCCGCATCCATTCGAAATAGGTTTTCTCCCACCGCTTGGGGACAATGCGGGTGCGGCCGTCTTCAACCGCCTTGATTGCAGGCTGGGCAATGGTATGGGCATCGACATACCACTGATCCATCAGCCACGGTTCAACCGTCACGCCTGACCGGTCACCATGGGGGACAGTGTGGCGAGTGTCGGTGACATCAGCCAGCAGCCCCATTTCCTCAAATGCCTGGACAATACGCTTGCGGGCATCGAAACGGTCCATGCCCTGCCAGTCTTCGGGGGTGTTTTCGTTCAGTTTGGCCTCAGCCGTCAGGATATTGATCATCTCCAGCCCGTTGCGGCGACCAACATCAAAGTCATTGAAATCATGGGCCGGGGTGATTTTGACGGCACCGGTGCCCTTTTCCATATCGGAATACTCATCGGCAATGATCGGGATCAGGCGATCCATGATAGGCAGGCGAACCATTTTCCCCACCAGATCACGATAACGGTCATCATCGGGGTGAACCGCCACCGCCGTATCCCCCAGCATGGTTTCAGGCCGGCTAGTTGCAACGGTGATGAAGGTATCCTCCATCCCTTCAACCGGGTATTTGAGGTGCCAGTAATGGCCGTTGACCTCTTTCTGCTCAACCTCAAGGTCAGAAATCGCGGTCATCAGCTTGGGGTCCCAGTTGACCAGCCGCTTGTCACGATAGATCAGGCCTTGCTCATGCATGTCGACAAACACCTTGCGGACAGCGTGGGACAGGCCTTCATCCATGGTAAAACGCTCACGCGGCCAATCGGGTGATGCGCCGAGCGAACGGAGCTGGCGAATAATGGTGCCGCCGGATTCCTCTTTCCACTGCCAGACACGCTCAACGAACTTGTCCCGGCCGAGATCACGGCGATTGATGCCCTCCTCCCCCAGCATGCGTTCCACCACCATCTGGGTGGCGATGCCGGCATGGTCGGTTCCAGGCTGCCAGAGCGCATCACGCCCGCGCATCCGGTGATAGCGGATCAGGATATCCTGCAAGGTAAAGGTCAGGGCATGACCAATATGGAGCGATCCGGTGACATTAGGGGGCGGCATCATGATGGTGTACGGGGTCGCATCGCTCTCAGGATTGCAAGCAAAACTGCCATTCTTCATCCAGCGTTCATACCAGCTGGTTTCAAAGGATTTGGGATCGTACGTCTTCTCAAGCATGAGAGCCTCAATAAAACCGGTTCAAGCAACGGTTCTAGTGATATTGACAGGGTTTGCCAAGGGGGCAATGGGGAAATGCCGACCCGCCATCAGGGGATTGGCTATGGGGCTGGCAAATGAGCTGACAGGGTGGGCTGGCAGGGTGGGCTGACAGGGTGGGCTGGCAGAGGTTACTGGTCACGCGATGACAGGGGCTGAATACCCGGCTTCGACTTGACATTGCGCTGGGCGCGGGGCTTGGCTGGCTTGCTGCCCTTCTGCCGGGTCTTTCGGGCGGGCTTTGCGCCGCGCCTTGTTTCAGTCACGGATTGCTCAATCGCCGCCTTGGAAAAGCTTTCGGCGATGATCTTGTCCATGTTCTGCTGCATCCAGCTGCCGATTTCTTCACGCACAACCGACTGGACCGTGGAAACGATATCAACGGAATTGTCAGGCTCGCCAGCATCATCATGCCCGGTTTCAAAACCCGGCTCCTTTCTGTTGTCGCGCCCCGTTCCGGTTTCAGGCTCCGCTTTATTTTCAGAACCGGATTTCATCTCCCGCTTGAATAATTTGAACCCTGTATCGGTTTCATCATGGGGGTCTTCAAAGGGGTATCCCTCATCCATGCCGTCATTCAGTGCGGCAGGATCAGCCATGCGATTAGCGGGGGGATTGGCGGTGGGATCAGCGGGGGGATCGGTTTTTTCCCGCATCGTGGCGGCGAAGGTATCCGATTGCATGACCGCGTTCATGGCATCGTTGATGAGGCTTTCGGGAACCATATTATCAGGAATTGGGTTTTCAGGAGCAGGGTCAGGCTGGTATTCGCCTTCCTGATCATCGCCCGCATTATCAGCATAAGCCTGCTGTTCCCTATCCCTCACCTGATCTTCATTCAAGGGAGGAACAGCATCGCCCCCTGCCTGATGTTTTGTTTCAAACAGATCAACCGGCAGCGGTGATGATGGTTCATACAGCGGGGTGGCCTCGGGGTTGGTGCGGTGGTGTTCGGCGGCACGGTCAGCGGCCTCGGCCAGCTTGTCCAGACGGGTTTTCTGATCAATACCCTTCCAGACAATCGTATCCAGAATGATGATCTCATCCTGTTCAACAGGGTCATTCTTTTTTCGAAACCAGGCCATATCGGTATTATTCGGGATAATCGATCGCCGGTAAAGGTGTGAGGATGATCGGATTGGAAATTTCCAGTGCCTCGGGGTCTGGTCCGGTCATGGCCAGCCCCAGGGTTTCAGCCGATAACGCCCCGACCGAGGCCATCAGCTGATACGCCGCCATCACGCGGCTGCGGTTGGCATCGAGCAGGTTGACCCGTGCATTGACCACATCCTGTTCGGCATCGAGCAGATCCAGAACAGTTTTCAGGCCGAACTCAACCTCACTGTTGGTGCCGTCACGGAGCAGGATAGCCGCCTCCAGCTCGGCACTGTAGGCATCAATCACCTGACTGGCGGCATCGTAATTGCGATAGGCGTTTTCAGCGGCCAGCCGGGTGTTGCGTTCACTGTCGATCAGGTTCAGCATCGCGGCCCGATGCGTTGCCACCCGTGATCTGGCCCTGGCCCTGACGGTGTTATTGGGGAAAAGCGGCATGGAAAGCGTGACATTGGCCGCCACCTCATCGGTAACCCGGGTTTCAATATTGCTTTCGGTTGATTTGCCCGTCAGGCTGAAATCCAGTTTCGGGCGAATATTCGCCACCAGCACATCCATCAGCCTGCGTTCATTGCGCTCAGCCAGATAGACCAGCGCATGAGCGTGATTATTCTGTAATGCCGCCTCACCCGCTGCCCCTGCCGTCCCCGGCAGATCAGCCGGGATGACCGGCAGGATCAGATCACCAAGCGGCATATCCATCTTCAGCTTGAAGGTTTCTTCCGCGTTGGCGAGGCTGGTTCTGGCGGTGATCAGGCTTGCCCTGGCGCGGGCCAGTTGCGCCCGTGTTGCGGCCAGATCGGTGGGCGTGGCCTCACCCAGATTGATGCGCAATTCGGTTGCCTTGAGGTATTCCTGCAGCCGCCGTTCATTGGCCTGTTCGAGGGCTACGCGATCCCGCGCCACCACCAGCGACACATAGGCATCAATGGCATCAAGCAGAACAGCCTGTTCTTCAAGATCGAGATTGGTCCGCGCCCGTTCCACCGCCAGTTGCCGCACCAGCAGCTCGGCATCGGCGATACCGCCGTCATAAAGCGGCTTTTTAAGCGTGACGCTCAAGGAAGAATTATTGGCTTCGGTAAAATCGCTGTCATTGGTGGAGGTTTCGGACGATGCACCGGATACCGACAGCTCGGTTGACATGTTCATGGTCTGCCGGGCAAGGGGGAGTTCCTCAAGCGCGGCGCGGAGTGACAATCGCGCCGCCGAGATAGCGCGGGAATTTTCCATCGCCCTTTCCAGGGACCGTTCAAATTCACCGGCACACGCAAATGAGGGCATGGCCAGCCCAAGGGTAAAGGCCAGTAAAGTTGTCAGAATGCCGTGGGTGCGCATTTAGGCACCAAATTCAAATTGGCGGGTCTGGGCGAAATCGTCCAGCACCGGGGTGTTGGCATCAAACAGGACAGAATGGGCAAAACCGGAACCGGAACGGACGTATTTAAGCGCCCTGCCCTGAACCTCATCAGCGGGTTTAACAATCGTCACCAGACGGCCATCGGGGGTCAGTTGTTCAAGCAGGCTTTCGGGTACAGCCTCAACCGTGCCTTCAATGATAATGGCGTTATAGGGCGCATCATCGTTGAACCCGTCAGTCAGTGCACCGCCGAGGATAACAGCGTTATCAACGTCGATTTCGCTCATTTTCTTCTGGCCGAATTCAGCCAGGCTTTCCACTTTTTCAATGCCGACAACCGATTGCACCAGCCGGGACAGAACCGCGCTGCTGTAACCGCTGGCAGCACCGATATCGAGGACGCTGTCTTCCTTTTTCAGGTCAAGCGCCTGAACCAGGCGGGCAAACACCATCGGTTCCAGCAGAAACCGGCCATGACCGATCGCCAGGTCCTCATCAATATAGGCAAGCTCGGACCGCTCGGGGTCGACAAAAACCTCACGCGGGATGACGCCAAACGCATCAAGGACACGATTATCGGTAACCTTGTTGGTCCGAAGCTGGGTTTCAATCATCAGAAGGCGGCGTTGTTCGAAAACCTGCATGGCATTTCCGGTGCATGAGTGGAATTGGGTGAACAATACCTTACTACGCCAGCCATGAAAAGACACCAATCATGGCAGAAACCATTCCTGTTGATTGTTGACGACCATTATGGCTTCGGCTATTACAGGTGCTCACTCGATGGCCCGGTGGCAGAGTGGTTATGCAGCGGCCTGCAAAGCCGTGTACATCGGTTCGATTCCGGTCCGGGCCTCCAGTTCATCGACATTCACCACTTCAACCACATTAATGAGATGGCTAGGACGGCTCGCCAGTGCCGATGTCTTCCTTTCTGCGCGCCACATATTCCTGAAGCTCATCCAGCCGTGCCGGGTCGAGTGCCGGTGGCTCAAAGGTTTTGAGAATATCCTGCCAGATCTGCGTTGCCCGCTGGGTGCTGGTCAAGCCGCCGGATGCGGCCCAGTTTTCATTATTCTGCCAGTCGCTTGTAAACGGCGCGTAAAACGCGGTCTTGTAACGTTCGAGCGTATGCACATTGCCAAAGAAATGGCCGCCCGGGCCAACCTCACCAATGGCATCAAGGGCAAAGTCATTGTCATCATAGTTCTGGTCACTGATCAGGCTGGTCATCATCTGGAGCATTTCGACATCCAGAACGAGTTTCTCGAATGAGGCGACCAGCCCGCCTTCCAGCCAGCCCGCGGCGTGATAGATCAGGTTGCCGACACCCGTAACCGCCCCCCACAGGGCCATCTGGGTTTCATGGGCAGACTGGGGGTCAACGGTGTTGGAGGCATTGCAGGCACTGGTCCGGTAAGGCAAGCTGTAGCGACGGGCCATTTGCCCGCCCGCCATGTTTGCGCGGCTGTTTTCAGGCGTGCCAAACGCGGGGGCGCCGGATTTCATATCAACGTTGGAGGTAAAACCGCCATAGACCACCGGCGCACCGGGGTGACAGGACTGGATCAACGCAATGGTGAACAGGGCCTCGGCATTCTGCTGGGCCAGCGCGGCCGCAAAGGTCACCGGGGTCATCGCCCCCATCAGGGTAAACGGGGTCACAATCACCACCTGACCGATTGAGGCCAGCATCAGGGCAGCATCCGACATCTCCTGATCCAGCACCCGGGGGGAGTTGACGTTGATATTGGTCATCGCGGTGGGGCTGTCTTTCAGCTCATCCAGGGTCAAGCCCCGGCTGATCGCCAGCATGGCGGCGGCATCCCGCACCCTGCCAGCCCCGATGGACATGGATGACGTGATCTTGTCCGACAGGGTGATATTGGCCAGCATGCAATCCAGATGACGCGTGTTGGCGGGCAGATCATTGGTGGAAAGCGCCTGATTCCCCATGAAATGAATAGCGTTGAAGCTCTGCCCCAGGCGAACAATATCCTGATAATCAGCGAAGTTGCCGGGGCGGCGACCCCTGATGCAGTCATGGGCATTGGGCGGGCCTGAGACCAGCCCGAAATTGATCATGTTGCCGCCAATGGTGAGCGCACGGTCCGGGTTGCGCGGGGTCATCGTGAATTCAGCCGGGGCTTTCGCCACCATCTGCTCAACAAACGCCGGGTCCATGCGGACAATTTCTTCCCCCTCATCAACGATGCAGCCTGCCTGTTTCAAATGGGCGCGGGCCGTGGGGCTGAGGACCTTGACACCAAGCTCACTGATGATTTTCAGCGATTGTTGATGCACTGCCTCAATCTGATCGGTGCTGAGGGGTTCCAGCACCATCCAGCTGTTCCGGATCGGCCTGAACGCCGGTTGGCCGGCAATCGGGGAAAGCGATGATGGCTCCCCCTTATCGGTGTTGCGCCGCCTGCTCCGGCGTTCTGATCTTGCGGACATGATATCTCTTTCTGCCAAAATCTCTTAAATGGTGACGGTAAGGCCAGTGTTTATAGAAAATCCTGTGTTTATAGAAACGCCAATATTTATAGGAACGGTTTCCCCAGCTCGGTGATCAGTTGTTGCGCCATGCCACCCTTAACACTGTGCCGGCCCCCATTTTGCCCCCCATCCTCACCTATGGCGGCGATCATTGCACGAATGCGGGTGGCCCGCTCCTGACCGATCACCGGATCAGCCAGCTGGTGGTATTTTTCTATCATCTCATCATCACTGGGCGGGGCTTCCGGGTCCCAGGTGGCGCGCATATCATCAGACTGGAAAACCTCGCCTGATTTCGTGGTGATGGAAACCCGGCCAATCCGCTCACCGGGGAAGGCCGCATTATGGCGGTCATCCTCCAGCAATTCCATTGACTGCGCCAGTTCCATGATCCTCTCATCATCGAAAGGCTCACTGATTTCGGCCACGGCCAACTGGCCACGGACAGCCGCCGCCGCCACCGGCCAGGGCAGTGAATACTGCGCTTCCTCGGTATTGCGCGGGATTGCCGTGGCCAACCTCACCGCCTGATGGAATGAATGAACCGTAATCTTTTCAATAGTTTCATGATTGATCTTATTGTTATGCATGACCATCATCGTTGCCGTCACGGCGGGCTGCGCCCATCGGCAGACAGGCCAGGGTTTGATGTACTGATTGACGATATGCCATTCCTGCCCGAGGTTGGACCAGAACGGGGCAAGCGCCGGGTCGGTGACGGTCACGGCAGGCGCGCCGGTGAAGCCATCCTCAGCCAGCAGGGCCGCTGATACCCCGGCCATTGCCCCCCAGCCTGAACCATCCTTGACCATGGTGGGGTGATCAATGGTGCGCATCATCTGGCTGCGCGGGCCGTGGTATTCGGCAATCCCCATGCCTTCGAACAACTGGTTTTCGGTCTGGCCACGAACGCGGGCCGCCATGGCGGCAATGCCAACCGCAACCCAGGCCCCGGAGGTGTGATAATCATCCGCGCTGTCATGCAGGGCCAGCGCATCCCGGATGGAAATCTCATACCCCATGATAAGGGCGGTGAGGAAATCGGCATCATCATAGGGCCGCCCCGTCGTCTCCAGCAGGGCCACCAGTGCCGGAAAGACCCCGCATCCGGCGTGGCCCTTGGCGTTTTTCATGCCGTCATGGGCATCAATCGAATCAATCGTCATGCCGCCGGCAAGCGCGATCCCCGGTGCGCTGGCAGACCGCCCGTCCCCCAGCAGGGTTCCGTTCCGATCAGGGCTGTGGAAATAGCGGTGGGCGTGATCATTGATAATGCGGGATAGCGGTGTTGTCCGCCCGGCGATCAGCACGCCAACCAGATCAAGCAGGCAACGGCGGGCCTGATGCTGCGCGGTATCGGGAATATCGTTGAGGTTCAGGCCAAAGACCATGTCCTTAATCGTATTGAAACTGTTCATTTTCTCCCCCCGTGCAGGCCCCCTTGCGGATACAACAGCCTACCTTTTAAGGCTGGTCCTGTGAGTTTTTGGAATTGTAATGAATGAGACACAAACTGCGCTTTATGCGCCAATGGGGTGAATTATTCATGGGCTGGCACGTTTTTGCTTGAAAAGCCGTCTCTATAGGCGAAGGGTAAGGTATTAAGACCGGAAATTCTCCATGTCCCTCATCATTTCTCTATCGGCACTGTTGCTCTCCGTCATATTCATTCAGGTGGGGAGCGGTTCGCTTGGCCCGCTCGATGCCCTGGCGGGGCAGAGCAACGGGTTCACTGCAGGCCAGATCGGGCTGCTCGGCTCATCGCATTTTCTGGGCCTGTTGATCGGGTGTTTTATTTATCCTCACCTGATCCGGCGTTCCGGGCATGTCCGTATCTTTGCCATGACGGCATCGATCAGCGCCATTTCCGCCCTGCTTCACCCGCTTTTTATAGATGTTTTCTTCTGGTGCATGTTGAGGGTGATGACCGGGTTTTCGATTGCCGGTGCCTATACCATCATCGAAAGCTGGCTTCAGGCCAAGCTGACCAACGATAATCGCGGCAGGGTTTTCGGGATTTACCGGGTGGTTGATATGTCGGGCGTGGTCCTGGCCCAGGGGGTGATCGCCATGCTCGACCCCGCCACCTACGCGGCCTATAACATCATCGCCGTTGTCGCGTGCCTGAGCCTGATGCCGCTTGCCCTGACGCGTTCTGTGCCGCCTGAATTGCCCGCAACCCTGCGGTTCAAACCGTTCTTTGCGCTCAGGCTGTCACCGCTTGCCGGTCTCGGGGTTATCTCGGCCGGGATGACCAATGCTTCCTTCCGGATGGTCGGGCCGGTCTATGCCATTGAAACCGGGCTGGAGGCAACGGATATCGCTATTTTTCTGGTGCTTGGTGTTGTTGGCGGGGCTTTTATTCAGGTTCCGGCAGGGTATATCACCGACCGGTTCAACCGGCGTTTTGTCCTGATCGGCTTTTCGATGGCGGCTATTATTGTCTGTCTGATCACGGGTTCCCTTTCCTTCCTCGGGTTGCAGACGGTCATGGTGGGTTTTCTGATGGCCTTCCTGTTTGGCGCGGCCACGATGCCGATCTATTCGATCTGCGCGACCCACGCCAATGATTTTGCCAAAATCGATGAGCTGGTGGAGTTATCCGCATCCCTGATCCTGCTCTTTTCAATCGGGGCGATCTTAAGCCCGGTGTTATGCGGTTATCTGATTGAAAACTTCAATGCCGGGGCAATGTTCCTCTTTATTGCCAGCGTTCATATCGTGCTGGTGACCTACAGTGTCTGGCGGATGGGTATTCGCCCTGCGCTCAACATGTCGAGCTACCGCTACATTCCGCGAACCTCGGTGTTTATCAATTTTATCCTGCGTGAACGGGGCAATGCCCATCCTGAAAATACTGATCCTGAAAAGGCCAATTCCTGATGCGTCTCATCTCCCACGGGCTCCTGATCCTGACGGCGATCATCTGGGGCACAACCTTTGTATTCCAGACAACCGGGATGGAAACCCTCGGCCCGCTCGGCTTCACCGCCGCCCGGTTCCTGGTCGGGGCGATTGCGCTGTTGCCGATTGCGCTGTTTGAGGCGCGGCGGGTCTCCCTCATCAGCCAGTTCAGCGCGGTTGATGGTAAAACCGTGCTGATCGGGGTCTTTGGCCTTGGATTGCTGATGGCAACAGGGTCGATCCTGCAACAGATCAGCCTTGGTCATACCAGTGTTGCCAATGCTGCCTTTCTGACCACGCTCTATGTTCCGCTGGTGCCGATTTTCGGGCTGATGCTGTTTCGCCGCAATATCAGCGTGATCCGCTGGGGTGCGGTGGCGGTGTTCATCATCGGTTCCGGCATGATGACAGGCGTTTCCCCTGATGAGGCTGTGTTCGGTGATATTATCGTCGCCATTGGCGCGCTGTTCTGGGCCGGGCATATCATGGTGGTGGGCTGGCTCGCCCGCCTGACCGACGCACCGTTTCAACTGGCTTTTTGCCAGACCGCGATGACGGCGGTTTTTGCCTTTCTTTTCATCCTGCCATCATCCGAGACAATCAGCCTGGCCGCCATCACCCCTGCCCTGCCTGAATTGCTGTTTGCCGGGGTTCTTTCCACCGGGCTGGGCTTTGGCTTGCAGCTGGTGGCCCAGCGTTATGCCTCCAACACTGCCTCAGCCATTCTGTTGTCGCTCGAAGGTGTTTTTGCCGCCATTGCTGGCTGGCTGATGCTGGGCCAGTCCATGGCAGGCTTGGCGATTGCCGGGGCAACGCTTATATTTACCGCTGTATTGATCATTGAACTGACCCCCGAACGCAACGCATCATGACCATGACCGTTAATACTGAACAGCCTCACCTCCGGCATCTGGTGCTGGTGGGGGGCGGCCATGCCCAGATTGCCGTGCTGCGAAACCTGGCCATGAAACCTATGCCGGGGTTGAGGGTCACGCTGATCAGCCGTGATATCATGACACCGTATTCAGGCATGCTGCCCGGCTTCCTCGAAGGCGTTTATGACGCTGATGAAATTGTCATTGATCTCAGCCATCTGGCGCGGCTGGCGGGGGCGCGGTTTATCGCGGCATCGGTTGATCATATCGACCCTGATGCCAGAACCGTCACCGTTATGGGCCGGCCGCCGATGCGGTATGATACCCTGTCGATCAACATCGGCTCAAACACTGACCTGACCTCGATTGAAGGGGCCGCTGAACACGCCATTCCGGTAAAGCCTATCTCTACCCTCATGGGCAGGCTCAACCCTGTGCTTGGTGATACATCAGGCCGTCATATCAGCATCATCGGCGGGGGTGCCGCCGGGGTTGAGGTTGCCTTTTCCCTCAAACAGCGTCTGCCAAACTGCCGGATCAGCCTTTTTCAGCGGGGCAACAGGCTGACCCCTGAATACCCGGTCGGTGTTTCGCGTGACCTGAAATCCCTGCTTGAGCGCAAGGGCGTTGATATCCATCTCGGTCAGGCCGTAAGCCGCATCGGGGCTAAATCGCTTTGCCTTGAAAACGGAACTGAAATTGAGGTTGATCTGGCCCTGATGATCACCGCCGGTGCGCCCCCCGGATGGCTCAACAAAACGGGCCTTGATCTTGATGATCAGGGGTTTATCGCTGTCCACCCAACGCTCCAGACCATCGGGCATGATAATGTTTTTGTCTCAGGCGATGTTGCCAGCCTGACCCGTGACCCGAGGCCCAAGGCCGGGGTTTTCGCTGTCAGGGCGGGCCAGTATCTGGCTGAGAATATCAGGCGGCAACTGCTGAAACGGCCGCTCATCAACTGGACCCCGCAATCCCGGTACCTTGCCCTCATCGGCCTTGGCGATAAAACGGCCTATGCCGTGCGTGGCGGGTTCGGCCTTAACCTCGGCCACACGGGATGGCGGCTCAAGGAATATATTGACCGCAAATTCATGACCCGATTTTCCGATCTGCCTGAAATGGCGGCGCCTGCTGTCAACCGCTCGCTGGTGAATGCGGATGATGATGATCCCGCGCTTGCCCCCATGCGATGCCTTGGCTGCGGGTCAAAATCAGGGTTTCAGACACTGGCTGAGGCGATTGATGCCGCCCGCGTGATGGTGGCGGGGGATTACCCCGATCTGGCCGCATCGACACCGATCACCGAAGACAGCAGCACAATGGCAATCGGCAATGAGATGGTGGTGCAATCCGTGGATGCCATCTCAGCCATTGTTGATGACGGGTTCAGCCTTGGCCGTATTGCCGCACTGCATGCCATCAGCGATCTCCACGCCAGTCATTCGAAACCGGCCTCTGCGCTGGCCGTCATCACCCTGCCGCCTGCCATGGCGCGGCTCCAGCAGGATGATCTGGCGCAGATCATGGCCGGGGCGATGACCGCCCTCGCCAGTGAGGGCGCGGTGCTGAACGGCGGCCATACCGCAGAAGGCCCCGCCATGCAGGTCGGTTTCGCGGTCACCGGAACACCGCTGAAAGGGATAAACCCGCCCGCCATCGGTGATGGTGATATTCTGGTCCTGACCAAATCGCTGGGCATCGGGGTGATCATGGCGGCCCATGGTGCCGGTGATCGTTTGGCCTGCGGTGATACGCGGCAGGCGGCACTATCCATCATGGCCCAGTCAAACGGCGATGCGGCGGCTGTTTTTGCCCGCCATGGCGGGTTCATGATGACCGATGTCACCGGCTTTGGCCTGGCGCGGCATACGCTGTCATTGCTGGAACGTTCGGATGAGGGCCTGTCGGCTGAATTCAACCATTCGGCCCTGCCGCTCATCCCCGGGGCTGAAACCCTGATCAGGGCGGGCCATGCATCCTCCCTTGATGTGATGAACAGGCAGGCCGCGCCCGTTGTGATGGACCCCCTGCTCACCGGGCAAGGCCTCACCCCGACGATATATCATGACCCGCAGACAGGCGGCGGCCTGATGGCGGCGATCCCGCCGCGTCTCCTTGATGCCGTCCTGGCCGATTGCGGGAATAAAGGCGTTATGGCCGTGCCGGTGGGTAAGGTGATCGCTGATGGATTGGGCCAGATCAGGGCAGTGCCGTAATGGTGGCCCCGATCAGGATTGGCACGGAATGGACCCGTGATGTTGATACCATTATTGATGTGCGCAGCCCGGCCGAGTTTGCCGAGGATCATATCCCGGGGGCGATCAACCTGCCGGTGCTGAGTGATGCCGAACGCGCCAAGGTTGGCACGATCCACAAACAGATCAGCCCGTTTGAGGCAAGAAAACTGGGGGCCAGCATGGCCGCAACCAATATCGCCCGGCATATTCAGGAAAACCTGAAGGATCAGGCGGCGGGATGGAAACCGCTGGTCTATTGCTGGCGGGGTGGCCAACGATCAGGTTCGATGGCGCGTATTCTGGCTGAGATCGGCTGGGTCACCACTGTGCTGGAAGGCGGCTACAAGTATTATCGCCAGCGCGTCAGTGAGGAACTCATCTCCCGGGTTGACCCCCTCTACCCTGTCCTGTTGCAGGGGCCAACAGGAACAGCCAAGACCCATATTTTGCGGGCAGCGTCAGCAGCAGGCGGGCAGGTGCTTGATCTGGAGGGCCTGGCCTGTCACAGAGGCTCCCTCCTCGGGGCGGAACCGGGGGCGGATCAGCCCGGTCAACGCCATTTTGAAAGTCTCTTGCATCAGGCCCTGTGCCAGCTCGACCCATCGCGCCCGGTGTTGATTGAGGCTGAGAGCAGCCGCATCGGGCAATGCCATATCCCGCGTGCGCTGTGGCAGAAAATGCAACATGCTCCCCAGATCCTTATCAAGGCTGATATTGCGGCACGGGTAGAATTCCTGAAACGCGATTACGCGCATATCATCGCTTCACCCGAAACCCTCACCGTTCTTATTGACGGGATGGTTTATCGTCACGGCCATGCCATCTGTGATGAATGGCGCAGGCAGGTCAGTGAGGGGGATTGGGACGGGCTGGTTACCGCGCTCATCACCGATCATTATGATCCGGCCTATCAATCCTCCACCCGGCGGCGTAAAGGCGATGTGCTGGGGGCTATCACCGCAGGCGGGTTATCGCCTGATGATATTCCGGTACTGGCCGCCAGCGTCACCGAATTAGCTGAAAAAGCAGTGATGGCTTAGGTTTTTCTCTTTTCGGGCTTGCATCCGCCCTGTCTTTGGTCTAGGAAAATGACACCCTGTTCCCCGGTAGCTCAGCGGTAGAGCAAGCGACTGTTAATCGCTTGGC
>CENU01039030.1_pt1 | contig 16574 bp, 24 predicted proteins | sample 361331 | NCBI WGS metagenome assembly CENU01 (sample SAMEA2619766, study PRJEB7988) | marine metagenome | isolation source: saline water (ENVO:00002010), including | reverse complement strand
GAAAGCCTAGTGCATGTGTGTGAGCAACAATGTCTTGTAAAATATCTTTCATAGGGGTTCTCCATTAGTTATGCTTATTATATTGCCTTTGTCTTCTTTTGTCAAGAAGTTTTCTATAAAGTATTTAGGTTTCCAACCTAAGCCTTTAATTTTTTCTGTATTTGCACAAGTGTATTCTCTTTCACCCGGGGTATTTAGGCGAACGGGTAATTCCGGTGCAAGGTCTTGGATACGGACAGGACTACCTGTGCCAATATCTATTATGCCATTTACTAAAGGTTTTGCTATTAATATTTCAATAGCATCTAACACATCTTGCAAATGAACAAAATCTCTATAATGTTTTGTAGTATATTCTAGTGTACCATTTCGTAGTTTTTTCCAAAACATGTTTTCTCTCGGACAGTTGTCTGAGTAAACTGTATGAAACCTCATACCTAGTGTGTCTGGATAACGTTCTGCAAGCTCTTCTAAACAATACTTACTAGCTGCATATGGGTTTAGATCGGGCTCGTAGGCGCTACTAGAGCTTGCATACAGTATGCGTGTATTTGGGTAGTTGTCAAACAAACGCCTGCTTGCTTCTATATTGTTTAACCAATAACTGCTCGGATCTTTAATACTTTCACGTACACCACTTTTACCTGCCAAATGTATAACAAGATCAATTTTACTTTCTTTAGGAAACTGACAATACATTAAGTCTTGTTCGACACCATTTGCAATATCTAAAGTGTTTACATTATGACCAAGTTTGACTGATAGACGTCTTAGTAACTCACGTCCTATAAATCCACTTGATCCTGTCAATAAAATATTCATCATTTTTTCGATTCAACTACTTTGTTACGCAAGTATGAACTACTAAATCTATGATCTCTATTGTTAAAGTATAATTCAATATCACGCTTACGGCATATGTCCTTACCAGTAAACTCTTTATCTCTATATTCTTCACCTAGAATACGTACATTAATTGTATAAAGCTCTAGTATATCTTCTAAATCTCTTTCTGTACCATAAGGAATAATTTCATCAACATAGCTTACAGCGTTTAACTGTGTATAACGCTCCACAACAGTTTGTATAGGTGCGTTCTTTTCTGGTCTATCTGCACTTGGATCAACTTGTAAACCGCAAATAAGATAGTCGCATTGTTGTTTTGCTTCACGCAACATCTGTACGTGTCCTGCGTGTAGCAAATCAAATGCACTACATGTGAATCCTATTCTTTTACCCATTAAATTTCCTCATTTGCGTTCATAATACAAACGGCCTGTTGTCCTAAAGGAAAATACCCATCCTTACCGCCTACTTCTTTTGCTAGTGCTTCCCTAGCATAAAAACATTCTGTCATACTAACATAACGCCCTGTTTCCTCAGCAATAGGGTGTCCGTGAAAAGTAAGGCTTATGTATACTAATACCCATTCCATATTATTATTCCTCGTACATTTCTGCTAACTGTCTTAGCATTGCAATTAATTCTTCAATAGTATTTAGGTCCTGATTGTTTTCAGTATCTATTTCTACTTGCACATTAATCTTCATTTTATTCTCCAAAGTCGAATAAACTATTAAACGTATTGTGACGCTTTGTATCTTCTAAAGGATAGTCTAGCACACCAATTAAGTTATCTAGTTTATTATCAATAATTGTTTCCGCCATTGCAGTATCATCGAACGGCAATTCCTTAAACCATTCTGGAATGCGTAGTTCATCTGTAGGATATGCTACACTTGTATAGCCTAGCGGATTTTGTTTTAATTTACAAACAATAACTTTCATACCGTCAACGATTTCTTGTGAATATTTGTCACCATTCATACGTTTTAGAGTATTCCAATTAATGCTTGCTCGCACATGACCCGGCATATTTGCCTTGCCCTGTTTCTGTTCCAGACGTTGATAATGTCCAATCTTATTTGCACGTTTTGGACTTCCTTTTTCCCAACCAGGACGTTCACTAAACTCTTTACGGAATACAGTGATACGCTCGAGTATTTCTTCTTGTGGAACGTCTGTCAGCACCATAAGCAATATTTCACTCAAAAACTCTTGCATAAACACAGGTGTGTCTGATCTACGCAAGTCTAAACCCATTGCTTTTACTTTACCCGGCTTGCCATCAACATCTGTTCTAAAGCCTTCGTTGTCAATTACTAATGCCGCATATCGCTTCTTAGTAATGTACAACCCACTCTGTGCAATAATTTCTCTACCGGCAGCAATTACATCTGACCTACTTTTGGGACAGTGAAACGCCTGCAACATAAAGTCTGGAAATGTTGTATTTGCTTGTTCACATACTTGATCCATAAGTGTAATACACTTTTCTTTAGACCATTCTAGTTTTCCGCTTTCTACATCGTCTTTTAGCATTGGCCACGCACTAAAGTAACAAGAGTCAGTATCACCATAAATCATTGACTTACCTACATGATCATAGTCGCCTGTAATAGTTTTGTTAACTTCTGCACTCATATGCTTAACAATAGTTCTACCAGTGAGCGTAGTTGATTGTCCAATACGTTTATCAAAGAATCTACAACCAGGATTTAGAATAGCACCATACAAACTATTCAAGTTAATTTTTTTAACAAGTTGTCTTTTATCCCAATACTCAATTTCAATAGCATTACCTGCGTCTTTTGCTTTTTTGAGTTGTGCCTGCAAATCTTTACGTTCTGAATACCAACGCTTTAGTAGTCCAGGGATAACACCTTCAAACTCTGTTGTAAAGATTGTTCCGTTTGCACTGAGCATCCACGGCATTTGACTGTCAAATATAATCTTATAAAGTTCAGCACCGCTTAGTACATCTGAACGACCGTCTTCCCAGTCAACAGTTAAGGCAATATCTTTTCGTTCTTCCATAACTGCTTCATACTCTTCAGTACTAAAACGTCCTTCCCAACTGCCAGCAAAACTTTTTTTCTTAAGAGTCATGTCTTCATGTACACGACCATCACTTATTTCAGGACGTATTTGTCCTATAATAGTTTCTGGAGCCATATTTAAAGCTCTAATTACACTTGGATACAGACTGTTTAAGTCCATACTAGCAATCCACTTGTGCAGACCTTTTTTAGGAAATGCTACATAAGCGCCAGCCGCTTGTGTGTTTTCGTCATCTCTTTTAGGTCTGTTGGGTACTTGTAAACCTCTTGCGTGTGCTTCGTTTACAATAGCCTGCTCTGTAACAGCAACAGCACCCATTGTGGTCTGTAGCAAAACAGTATTTGCATGTGCAAGTTCATTACTAAGATCAATAAATCTTAGTTTTTTGTCCAGCTTGTCCAGTAGTGCGGTATCTTGTATGTTGTATTCGATGAACTTTCTAAAGTCATTGTTGTACAACTGGTCCAAAGTACCTTCATAAGGAACTTTATTTTCACCAACTTCGATCTCACCAATGGCATCAAGCCTGTAGCTGTGTCTTTCTTCATATGTGTATTTACGATATAATTCTAAACTATCTAAATGCACTCTACCTATTAGGTCAAAGGTTACAGCTGATTTCCCATACTTTTCATACTCACGTTTTTTAGGAAGTTGACCCCATAGACAGAATCTACGTGTGTCATCTTTGCTTAGTACACGACTTGTTCTATTTACTGTGTACGGAATATCATAACCTTCACTGTTCCAACCTGATAAAATATCAGCGTCTTCAATAAGTGTTAAGAAAGTGTCAATCATGTCACCTTCTTTCTCAAAAAGCATTACATTTTCAATGCCTTTAAGTTCTGCTTTTGCTTGATCCATTGTAAGAGTCTTGGGCGGAACAGCTAAACATACCATTGTTTCTAACCACTGTAAGTAAACAGAGATAGAAGTAATAGGCATAAATGGATCTGCAGGATCAGCAAAGCCTCGCTCCGGATCAAAGTCCGTCTCGATATCAAAAAATGCAATGTTTAGTTTAGGAGCATCTTGATTGAGATAGTTCTCACTTAGACACTGGAAGATTGGATTTATATCACTTTCAAATAGTTTTTTGCCTTTGTTAATGGCAACTTCTTTTCGAAAGTCTTTGGTGTGCTTGCACACAATTCTTGTAAGGGGATCTCCATAGACACTTTTATATTTGCCTCTAGGGTCTTCGTAGTAAAAAGTATATTTTGCTTGATACTCATGGAAATGTCTTTTTCCATCTTTGCGCTCAACAACTCTAATAATGTCGGCTTCGCGATCAAATAGTGCGTCTACGTAACTCAAATAATTCTCCTTCGTTGCTTATGGCCAACTTAACCTTCTACATGCCTGACAATTGTCTTTGGCGTTATACAATATATAGCCTACCAAGTGCAATACTATTCATAATAATGAACCAACCACATAGTATCAGCACCCAGGGTAAGCCTCTTCTATATGCACCAAAAAAACTTGCACAACTTCCAACGAAATAGAACGGCAAAAATATATCTGGTCTAGGATCAAGCACAGTATATGTTAGTATTGAGCTTCCTATAATAACTGAAACAGCACCTAGCATCTCTGCATAGTGTGCAACGGGATCGGATCTTAGACTATCAGTCCAGAAATCTTTTATGTTCTGCACTTATTTGTCCTTACCGACTGTAACGACTAATGTTTCAAGATCGTCAAACTCGTCGGAAACTCTTTCCCAATCACCTTTTTGTGCAATTTTAATTGCTTTGTTAATTAAACTTGGTTTAATATCAAGTTCTTCTGCTACAGCCTTTACAGTATCTTTAAGGCCTGCATTTAAATCTTCTATTTCTTGATAGACTGTAACACCTTCGTTAACTAGTCTTTCTAACTTTGCCTTTTCATCGGCACCGAATACACGACTTCCCATATGAGACTCCTTATTTAATTAAACTATTATACTGTATTAGGAAGGGTTTGTCAAGAACTTTTTTCGTTTAATTTACGATAAAGCATTTCTTTGATAGATTCTTGAGTAGGATCTGCTTTGTACTTTTGCTTTCGAGGTAGTACTTTAGTTTTATCCTGATGCGATCCACCTGCACCGCTCTTACGTAGAGCTTCTAGGTCACGCCAGTTTGGATCTCTTGATTTGATTACTGGCTTCTTGTTTTTCTTTGCCTCTGAATTCATCATTTGTTTTGAGTTTGCCTTTTGCATTAGTGCTAATAGTTCTTTCTTTAGTGCAGGATCTTTAAGTATTTTTTGAATTGATTGATCAAACTTTGATGTTGCACTTTTTTCTTTTTTATCTTTGCCTTTGTCTTTGACCTTACCTGTAAATACATTGCTTACAGACTTATTAAGTCTATCTGGACCTAACGCTCCGCCTTTTTGCATCGCCTGATAACCTGTTCGGAAACCGTCTAATGGACCTTCGTCTACATCTTGTTCCATGCTGTCACCAACAAGTTGATTTCTTGCTGGATGCGGAGTTTCATTGCCGCCTGGTTTTGAACTCTTAGTAAAGGCATCCTTGCCTTTAAGTTGCCCTGCACTACCATGTTTTTGCTTACCTTCGTTAAGTGTTACTCCTGCCAGTTTGGCAAAGTCACTTACGCTGTAATTACCTTCAACTGGCATAGTACCTTGCGGTACATCTACACTTTCTTGCACGATGTTTAGTGGTTCTTCAACACTTTTCTGCGGCACAGAGCCGCCTGCTTGAGCTTGTAATTTAGCAAGGTCTGCAGCAGGGTCAGTAGGTTCTATTTGGAATAGTTTTTTTTGAAGTGCATGAAAATCCATAGTTACATCTTTACACAGTTGTCTACAGTTTTACCACCTTTTTTCTTAGTTCCCATGCGCTTGTAGCCTTTCCAGCATACTTTGCCGTCAACGCCTTTTTGTTTTTCTTCTGGGAGGGTAGTATAACTAGGCTTGCCGCAATCTTTGCAAGTTTCTTTAGCTTCTTTAAGTTTACTTGTTAACTTATCTGCTAATGATTCCTTGTAGCCTTTTTTCTTCTTAGCAATAGCAATAGCTGCTTTTTGTTTGTTGCTTTTACCTTTGCCTTCTGTAGCTACAGCCTTAATTTTGTTGCCGCAACAATTACAAATTTGTCCAACTTCTTTCATAGTGTGCTTACCGCTACAATGACCACAATCAGAACTACAACCACATGTTGCTTCTTGAGTTGCTTCACCGATAGCAGGCATTTCATCTGATGCTTCTTGGTAGTCTAAATGATGGAAAACAGAGCTCAGATAATCTGCTGATTTAGTAATTTTAGATTGTACCCAACCTTCTAAACCTTCAGCTTCAGAAACACCTTTTAGCATTTCATGAAGTTTAATTGAGTACTTAGCGGCTTTGTATAACTCGGCACGAGCCATCTGTACTTCGTGATCTTTTTCCGCTTTATCTGCAAGATCAGCTAAGCCTTCTTGTACGGGTTTAATTTTTTTTAATTCTGATTCTCTCATTAGTAACTCCTACTAAATATATTTATCTCTTTGCTACTTTGCCGCCCATCAAATTGTTTTTGACATCCAGTGCGTTCTTGGCTGTTCCGTCTGGATTCTTTGCCTGAGGTGCTTCAGGTGCGCCATACTTTCCTTTTTTCTTGCTTTTTGCATATGCATATGTTGGGTTAACTACACTAGCAATAGATCCTGCACTTGATGCACCTGCACTTGCTGCTTCTGTTATGTCTTTTATTTTCATTTTCTTTTATCCAATATGTCTTTCATTACTTCAGACGCTGTGTCAGTAAAAAAACGTGGAGCAATACTGTGTATAACTAGTGCCGGAACTAATAATTGTAATCTTACGGCTGTTTCTAATGCCGCTTTCATATGTTCCAATCCTGTTTCACCTTTTGCATCTAAATGTAATTTACATTGTTTGCTAAACATTACTTTTTCTTCTTTCCACTTTTCATATTTGCACACCAGTGATACATTCTTGCTTTTTCACCTGATGCTTTCTTTGCACGTTTTCTTAAGGCTGTTACACTACCATTACAACTAGCACCTGAACGTTTTACACGGCCGGGTCTACTTTTACCCTTTTTTTTACCGTCTGCAAAGTTTTCGCCTAATTTAAACTTTTTAATAACGCCATGATATTCCAGTGTGCTGTCATCGTCTAAAACATTTTCGTCATCTTTTAACTTACTAGTGTCCAGTGAATCTGTACTAATTGCAAGAACAACTATTTGATCTAACCATTCTTCAGGAACTTCGTCGCTTGTTTCTGCGTAACTTACTGCTACATCAGGGTCCTTAGCAAGATATACTACACCTGGTTTACTGTCAGTCCATTTTGTTTGAGCGCCGCCGCCGCCTAAACCGTTTGCTTGTATGCTTTTTAACAGTGGTTTATATGTTGCATGATATAGTGTACCGTCTGCAAAATTTTCTGCAAGTTCGGCAACTTCATCTGGTACTTCAAATTGCCATACAGTTGCTTTACCGTCTTTTGCCATCATTGCTGTAAGTCTTGTGTTACCGCCAATTAATTCTTTATAACCGTCGCTGTAAACAGCAACAATAGGCATTTCAACTGAACCTTTTTCTAATTGTGCTAACGCTCTTTTTTGTTTGTTTTTATCTAAACTTTTAAATGAATTAATATCTGCGGCATCTGTATTGTTGATATCACTTGCATCTGTAATAGTTATTTCTTTACCCTTTTTTGCAAGTTCTATCCATGCTTGTTTTCCAATCTTGCGAAACTCAGGATAACGCTCTGCTTCGTCCCATTCTACATCTAGTTGTGGTTTTACAAAGTTTTCTGCTATCATTTCTTCTAATGAAGTGTCGATCATTCTAACAGTTGCAAATTCTTCGCCCATAAGTCTTAGTGCATCAAATCTATGGTGTCCGTTTACTATACGTCCTCTTGGATCAATAGTCAAAGGACTGTAATTACCGTCTTTTACTCTGCTTAATTGTTTTTCAAGTTTACGGAAGTTTCTACCCTTCTGTACACTACGCAACTTATTTAATTTAATCTTACCTAGTTTACCTTGATCTTTAATCTGTGGAGGTGCTTCACCGCCTGTAGGCTTATCATCAAAGTGTGCATCTTGGTAACCTTCTGCATCTTGTACATCATACCCTATACGAGCAAGTTGTTTCATTAGATACTTAGTTTCTTTTTCGCCTGCATATGGTGCAATAACAACATCAGGTTCGTCATAATTAGCACCCTTAGGTACTGTTTTTAAGTTTGCTAGATTAGTACCAATTTTGTAGTGATCATATGCTGTGTCAGACTTTGCTAAGAATGTATTCTTAGGATTAGGTATTGTGTGACCTTCGCTATACTGAGCTTTACGCTTTGCAATAGTTTTCTTACGTTTCATTTGAGGTGTTTCTAATGCCGCCATTACTTCATTGTAACCTCTAAGCATGCTCATAAAAGCATCATAACCTTTTCCGTTTAATATGTTTTCAACACCCTCAGCGTTGTAGTCCATATTATCTGCAAAACTTTCTAATCTTTGTTTTAGTCTATTCTTTAATCCGTTAAGTGTGTAAACACCAACACCCTTTACCCATATTTCTAAGTTGTCAGGATTAAAGTCTTTGACATCGTGTATATCTGCATACTTGCCTTCAGCAAGTCCTAAGTTAAACAATACGTTAGTACTCTTACCTTTTACTTTTTTACTAAGTGTAGGCGGTACTCCGTCTTTGTCTACTTTGTTTCCAAACTTACCTGCTTCTTTAGGAATCTGATTGGTATCAACATCAACTGTAGTGTTAACGCCTTTAACAATTCTACCATCTTCGCGAATGTCTTGCCATCTCATTTCTTGCGACTCCTAAATTGAGTAGGTCCAGTCATGTAAGGTTTACTAAACCATAGTTTAAACCAATCTTGATCTCCAGGCTGTAAACCTAACTTCTTTTCTTTCTTCTTTAGCTCTGCAGCTGTTTCGCTTGGATTTTCATCTATCTTATATTCTGAATATCCTTTAAATTCACCTACGCCTGCTAATCGTTTAATGTCCTGTAGCTCATCCATTTACTTCTTCTTTGATGGTTTGCCGTGTTTGTTATGTTGTGCCCATGCAATAGCATAAGGTGCACCGGGATCATCAAACTTCTTTTTTAATTTTTTTACTTGTTTTTCTCTACCTGGCGGAGCATCATCTACCAATCCTCCACTTTTAAATGCCTTAGGATTTCCTTTGGCAGCCAGTGCTCTACGTTTTGCAAGTTTATCTTTTACACTATCTTCTTCTGGTGGACGCTTCTTAACTTTTATAGTTGCACGTTTTGGACTTTTAGTAGCAAAGCCTAATATTTCATTTGCAGGCTCGGTCGCTGCTATGCCCATTCCTTTACGCACAGCATCATACATAGTTTTAGCAAGTTTCTGATCTGGTACGCCTTGTGCAAATGATTCTAAATTGCCTTCGGCAGCCGCTACTCTCATTTTGCTTGCACTCATACCTTCTGCACCGTCTGCATCAGGGTCACGTTCGCCTGCACTTACAACTTTTAGTGTGTTAAACTTAAATGGTATTTTACCTGTTTTGTCTGGTTTACCGTTGTATGTATCAAACATGTTTTGGAAACCATCTACTCTGTCACTACCGGCAACAAATATTAAATCAGTATAACCTAACCCTTGTAACATCTCTAATGCTTGCACTGGTGTACGCACACTAGAATGACCTACATTGATACTAGGAAAAAACTTTTTTGCAAACTTTAGTTTTGTTGCAAAGTCTAATGGATCAGTTTTAGGTTTTTGTGTTTGTGATAAAAACAGATAGTGGTCACCATCGTGCTTTTTTATTTGATCAACTAGTTTACTGTGTCCAATAGTTGGCGGATTCAGTCTGCCAAAAGCAAGAACTGCTTTCTTAGCTGGTGCTTCAAACAGTTCCTTGAGAAACATTAGTATTCCCCTTCTTCTATATTTTTGATCTCATCGTCTTTGATACGTTCAATAATGTTTAATTCATCATCTTCTGTAAATACACTTTGTGAACCATCTAGATCATACTTAGCACAATATGCATCCATTGCTGATTGTACTAGCGGGCGTAGTGTTTCTGTAAAGTCAACGTCCTTACCTGCTCTGAACTGATCTGATAAAAGTGTCATAACAGGGAAATATTGTTTTCTGTAAAACATTGGATCATTTTTCATATATGTGTGGCAGTCTTGACACACATCATACTCTAATGTAAATTCATCTTTGTCTGCTAATTCTGTTAACCGCATATTACCACTTCCTACAACTCCAATAACGTGCTTTTGTTCTTGGTCCTGGATTATCACAGTTGTGTCTAGCACGGAAACTTCTTCTACGTGCAGGATTAGACTTTTTAATCTTCATGTTAGGATCGCCAAAGTTTACTTTTTTAACATTTTTTGTCTTTGGATCTTTTACGTATACTTTAAACTTCTTAACATCGCCACGCATGGGCTTACCAAGTTTTACTTTGCGTCCTTGATACTCTGCTTCGTCTACTTCTTCATCTTCGTTAAACCACATGACACCGTACTCATGAAAAAAGTCATCTCCGTCGTAAGTTTCTTCAACTACTGGTGATTCATCGTCAGTGGATATTTCAATATCAAAATCATCAAAGCCTTCGCTGAACAAAAAGTTTGCTAGTTTGTCTGCATATTCGTCTGCTTCTTCTTCGCTAAGTAGTCTTGGTAATGGGATTTGATATACAGAACCGCCTTGTTCTGTTTCTAATAGTTCTGTACCTGGAAATATATTTTCGTCTAAACTTTCATTTAAACTACTATTTTTCTCCATTACAACTCTTACAAAATGTTCCATATTCTTTCCTTAATGATTTAATAGTATACTGTTTACTGTGCCATCGGTGTAAGTTATGTAAGCTCTTACCCAAACATAGTTTCCGGTAAAGTTGGCAAGGTTACTTTTAGTTGTACCTTCGTCATTTACTACCGGATATGCTTGCTCATAAACAGTGAACCAATCAGCTTCAGAAGGGTCAACAGTTAATGTTGCTTGGATACTAACAGTACCTATAAATCCTGTGATAGTATACTGGACAGTATGTAAACCGTCACTACGTCCGTAGTAACCGTCACCTTTAAATTTGTCACCCGTAATAGTCTGCGTTGTACTATCGCTTGGGTGTGTGTTTGCTGATAAAATTATTTCACTATTGCTTGGCATACAGTTATTTATCTAGATCTTGCTTACATACAATTCTTTGTACAGTCTGAAAATTGTGTCCGATCATTAAACTTATTAATTGTAATACCTTTTCATTTTTTACAAAAAAGTAGAATCCTAGTGCAAACCCTTTCCCTACGCATTCTAGTGCTGTTTTTCCAATTTTAATCTTATCACTGTTGCGCTGTATCCATTTATAAAATGCAGGGTCAATTTTGTTGGCATTTAGTGTAACTTTGAAGTTATATGGAGACGCATAATCTGTAAGTATTGTATTTTTATCTAATTTGTCTTTATATGCGTCATTTGGTTTCCATAATTCTGTTACTGGTACTTTAGAACAGATATTATGAATTATATCGATGTCGTTAGAATAAATGCTTGTGTTAGCACCTTCAATTCTGAGTTTATAATCATTTTGATTATATGTACTCAGCATCTTAAACATTGTTTTTGATGTTTCAAAGTCTTGTTGACTTACTGGTTCTGTTCTAATACCGAATGTACGTGTGATAAACTTTTCTTCATCAAGTTGTGTTTGCATACGATCAAGCTCATTGCGAGCGTGATTAAGGTTTTTAGCTCTAAATATTGCTCCAATATGATTTTTTACCACTACTTTGTAGAGATATTCGTTGTAAAAGAGTTTAGTGGTTTCAAAGTTCAACAAGAGATTGTCCAACACATTCTATATTTAGGCTGTTAGATTCTTCTGTTACATCAATGTTTACACTACCTCCATTCTTGAGATCACCAAATAATAGTGCCTTGGATAGAGGACGTTTAATTTCACTATCAATAACTCTAGCTAAAGGTCTTGCACCCATTTTAGGGTCAAAGCCTTTATCTACAAGGTAGTCAAGAGCTTCATCTGAAACAGTAATTTTTACACCTTTGTCTTTGACCATAGTTTTTAGCTCAACTAAAAACTTGCCTACAATTTTAAGCATTATTTCTTTGCTTAGTTTCTTAAAGATAATAGTTGCATCTAGTCTGTTGCGGAATTCAGGAGCAAAGAATTTTTTAAGTGCTTTATCTTCGTATTCTAATTCAAACTCGTCATTGAATCCAATTAAATTTTTCTCTGCATCACTTGCACCGAGGTTAGTTGTTAGAATCAACACACAATTACGACCATCAGCTTCTTTGCTGTTTGATCCTGTAACTTTACCGTTGTCCATTAACTGTAAAAGTATCTGCGATACATCAGGGTGTGCCTTTTCAATTTCGTCTAACAGTAAAACACAGTTAGGATTTTCTTGTAATCTTGTTATTAATTGTCCTGCGTCATCGTCAAACCCAACATAACCAGGAGGTGAACCAATTAGTTTAGCAACACTATGCTTTTCTTGATATTCACTCATATCAAATCTTACAAGTTTTACACCTAATTCTTCAGCAAGTGATTTTGCTGTTTCAGTTTTACCAGTTCCAGTTGGTCCCATAAAGATAAAACTTCCAATTGGTTTATCATCTGGTTTTAGTCCCGCTTGAGCAACTAGTATTTTATCAACTATTTTTTCAATTGCTTCGTCCTGACCGTAAACATTTTTCTTGATGTTACTTTCTAAATGTGCAAGATTACTTGTTTCTTTTTGTGCAATATTTTCTACAGGCATGTTAATCATTTTTGCTAATTCAAACTGGATTTCTTCCTCAGTAACAAGTTTTTCTACATCAGGTTCCTTCAAATTAAAACGAGAACAAGCAACATCAATCAAGTCAATGGCTTTGTCAGGTAATTTTTTATCTGTTTGGTACTTTACACTCAACTGCACAGCTGCTTCAATAGCTTGTTCAGTAATGTTTGTTTTGTGATAGTCTTCATAGTATTTTTTAATGCCGCGTAGGATATCTTTTGCTGTTTCAGTGGTTGGTTCGTCGACAGTAACACGTTGGAATCTACGCATTAAGGCACGATCTTTTTCAAAACTTTTACGGAATTCTTCCCAAGTAGTTGACGCAACAACTTTTAAGTTACCTTTTGCAAGTGCTGGCTTCAACATATTAGCTAGGTCATTTGATTTTTCTTGTCCACCTGCACCAGCACCTTGCATCATGTGTGCTTCGTCGATGAACATTACTGTCTTACCTTTCTTTTGCAAACCTTTTAATACTAATTTTAAACGTTCTTCAAAGTCTCCACGATACTTACTACCAGCTAACATGCTTCCAATGTCTAAGTTGTATACTTCGTATTCTTTAAGAAACTCTGGTACATCATCATTTACAATTTTATATGCAAGACCTTCAGCTATTGCTGTTTTACCTACTCCAGGATCACCAACTAGTAATACATTATTCTTAGAACGACGGCCTAGTGCCAATGCAATACTGTCTAATTCTTCAGAACGTCCAATGATAGGATCAATTTTGTTCTTGGTAACTTCTTCGTTAAGATTAGTTGTGAAAGCACGGAGTGCTTTGGCTGCTGCACCGCTCATTTCTTCATCTTCAAAGTCTTCTTCAAGCTCATTAGAAACATAGTCGGCAAATCTGTCTTTGGTAATACCTGCTTTTTCAATCCAGTATGTTGCAATAGATTTCTTTTCACTTAGTATACTGATAAACACATCGCTAAGTTCAATATTGCTGCGTCCACTAAACAGTACCTGTGTAAATGCTCTATTAAGAACACGTTCTACTGCTTGTGTTTTTTTAGGTTTCTGTACTTCAGCAACTTTAATTTCGTCTAGCGCGGTCTTTAGGTGGTTTTCTAAATTGCTTTTTAAGAAAGCAGGATCAGCACCATAACCTTTGATAACATTTTCAAAGTTTTCTTCGCATAGCATAGCAAAAAGGATATGCTCTACAGTAACATACTCGTGCATAAGTTTTTTTGCATCGCTAATTGATTTCTCAAATACTAGTTGTAGTTCTTTACTTGGTTCTACCATTTATATTTTTTTCCTAAGTTTAATTTGCTTTTTTCTTGCCATGTCTAGTTTAAGTCTTGATACACGATTTGTAAATTCAATGCCTGAAAGATGATCATATTCATGTAAAAAGCATCTAGCATCAATATCGTATAATTCCATTATACATTCTTTTTGATAAATGTCAAGAAATTTTACAACTATACCTTTTGGTCTTGGTACTTTTAAATACAAGTCAGGATGGCTCAAACAGCCTTCTGGCATTGTTTCTTGATTAACACTCACTTTATCTATTGTAGGATTTATTACTGTAAGTGGACTGTTATCCTCTAGTAAATGAGGTTTCATAACGAATATTCGTGCATTCAATCCAACTTGATTTGCACTTAATCCAATGCCGCCTTCTTGAGCCATCAATGCAATCATCTCTTCCGATATTTCTTGGGCATTAAGTTCATCAAAATCAAAAGGATCGACGATCTTCTGTAGCCATGCATTTGGTGATTTAACTAGTTTCATCTTCATTATCTATTATCTTCTTTATACTTTGAACGTACTGTAGTACTCCGTCGTTTGTTATTTTTGGTATCAGAGGATTTACTAATATATATGCGTTACCTCTAACACCGTTCCGTCTGTCTGGCAAGCCCTGTTGTGCAATATTGAATCTAGCGCCTGTTTGTGTGCCTGCTGGTATTTTTAGATCTAATCTTTTACCATCTAGCGTTTCTACTATTACTCTAGTACCTACTATTAGGTCAAGTGCATTAATACTATACTCTCTGTAGACATTTAATCCGTCTCTCTGCCAGTGTTCATGATTTAAGAATTGTATCTTAACGTGCAAGTCACCTCTTGTATAGGGAAGTGCATCATCACCTAACCCTTGGTATCGTATTACATCACTATCTCTAATACCTGGCGGAATCTGTATATCAACTGTTTCTTTTTTACCAGATCTTAGTTTGTAACTTGCAAGTAAATTTTTACCAGTAATTACATCTTCTAAACTAAGTTTAGCGGATATAGTTATATCTTTGTTTCTTCTAGGTGGTTGTCTAAAAGGATCAGCGCCATTGCGAAACATCTGTCCAAAAATATCTTGCATATCAGGGTTCATGTCATTGAAATTAAACCCTCCTTGATATCTTTGTTGATTAAATGGATTTGGATTATCGTAGTCTTGACGCTTTTGGGGATCGCTTAATACTTCATATGCTTCTTTAATTTTGATAAATTCTTGGTGATCGCCACCCTTGTCAGGATGATGTTTGGCCGCAAGTTTTCTAAAAGCGGTTTTTATCTCTTTGTCAGAGGCTTGTTTGTTCAACCCAAGTACAGTATAGTGATCCATACTAATACTTATTTAATGAAGTATTACTTTTTGCTAGTTCCGGTGTATAGTCCAAACCATGCTGCACCAGCACCTACAACAATACTAACTAAACCTGATTGTTCCATAGTAGGATCTTCGATGCCCATGTACCATATCACAACTTTATACAGCAAGTAGATATAAGTTGTTATAAAGATACGTGGAAAAATTCTCCAACTGTCTACAGCTTTAGCCATATCAATCCAGCTTTGGTATCTATTTTTGGAACTATCTACAGTACTTGTATCTACTTCAAGTTCAATATTGACTTTTTTGGTTTGTGTTTCACTCATTTTGTGTTACCCTCAATTTCTTTTAGACGAGATTCTAACTCATCTATCTTGCGGGCAATGTTAGGGTTGACCTTGCGCCATGCGTCAGGATCTTGGTTGAACCATGTCCATCCATATCTATCTCTAATTGAGTCTAGCAACCAATCCCATTTACCAAATAACCATAGTGCTATACGAGTGTCTCTCATATATGCTATGAATAATGCACTAAAAATACTTCCTGCGATTGCTGTATAGATCCACAAGCGATCGCCTGCCATTCTTTCAATTATTTCCCACATAATTATGCCCTCTAGTTTTAAACTACTAGTATTTAGCTAAAGATGTGTATAAGTCCTATCGCAGCAGCCATAAATCCTAGCACTGTTATCTGTATAATTGAAGGTACAACAGCGAAAAGGACTAATGGATCAAAGTCCATTTTCATCCAATAGTCCGTTTCGTGCCATTCCTTTATTTCTTCAGGAGTAGCTTTTTCGTATTGCATATTAATAGTGATTGGTTGCAGCTGCTATAATTAGTAATGGTAATGCCAAGGGAAACAGCATAAAAAACAATCCTTGTACTACTTCGCACCATTTGCAAACTGTTTCGTTTTCTTTAAGTTTTAAAATCATCTGTGTCATGTGTATTTTTCCGTCTAAATGTGTGTGTTTACTCCCGTCAGAGCTAGTAGGAATACACTCACCAGTAAGGTGATTTCGAGTGAATCTCGTAGCGTACTCATGTTCTTTTTCTTAGGTTTCATCGATAAAATATTATACTAACTTATAAACCTTTATAAGTCAACCATATTTATCATTAAGACAAAAAAACGTGTTACTTTAGGTTACGTTTCTTTTTTGTGGCTCCATTGCTCGGTAAACATGCAATGTCTGATATTACCTGAAGGTGTTTCATATAAAAATTGCATAGACAGTAATTGAATTACTTTACCTTCATTTATCCTAT
>CENU01069710.1_pt1 | contig 16580 bp, 18 predicted proteins | sample 361331 | NCBI WGS metagenome assembly CENU01 (sample SAMEA2619766, study PRJEB7988) | marine metagenome | isolation source: saline water (ENVO:00002010), including | reverse complement strand
GTCCTAGGCCTCTAGACGAACGGGACTAGATTGCGGCAATTATAAAACCTAAAAAAGTTAATGAAAACCCTTGAAGGTTTATTTAATTCTATTATTTATAGCTTTGAAAAAGCCACGCAAAAAATTTCCCTCCATCTGATCGGGATAAAGTCTTCGAAACATTCTTTCCATTCTAGTCATGATTTGTTTTGGATTTTCTGGATCTACAAGCTCTAAAGCTGTAACCGTTTCTTCAAAGTGTTTGATGAGATTATTTAATTCCTCAGCGGTGTATGCTGGAAAATCTTGCCATTTGCTAATGGGATCATTTTGAGAAGCTTGATAAAGCTCATAGCAAATCACCTGAGCTGACATTGCGATGTTTAAAACAGGATAGTCTGGATGCGCAGGAATAATTAGATGCTTATTAGCCAATTGTAATTCTTCGTTGGTAAGCCCCCTATCCTCGCGACCAAATAAAATTGATACTTTAATTTTGTTAGTTACTAATTCATGTATTTCATCAGCTGCATCTCTTGCTGTTACAGTTGGCCAATCTATGGTGCGCTCTCTGGCTGAGGTTGCATAAATTGCTTTTGAATTTTGCACAGCACTATCAATAGAAGTGAATGTTTTAGCTTTCTTTAAAATATCAACTGCGTTGCCAGCTAAAGCAATTGCTTCTTGATGTGGAAATTTCTTTGGGTTGATAAGAGCCAGATTACTTAAACCCATGTTCTTCATTGCACGTGCTACTGAACCAATATTTCCTGGGTGAGATGTTTCAACTAAAACTATTTGGACGAGGCTCTTCATGGGATTCATATAACTATTATCATCATTTCCGCTACAATATGCGACATGTCAAAACCTGCATTACTAAATGTAGCTATTATTGCTGCAAACGTCGGAGCTGCTGAGCTAGAATTTGCTGTGAAAAAAGTTCATAAACTTGATGTCATGAAAAAGGGTCCTACCGATTATGTGACTGAGGTTGATCAAAGAGTTGAAACAATGGTGTTTGAAAAAATCAAAGAATACTATCCAAATGATAACTTCCTTGGAGAAGAGTCCGGTCACGAAATCAATACTTCAGATACAACCTGGATTTTAGATCCCATTGATGGAACCACTAACTTTATTCATGGTTATCCTCAATATTGCATTTCGCTTGCTTGCGTTGTCAATGAACAAACTCAACATGCTGTCATAATTGATCCAACCCGAAGAGAAGAATTTAGTGCATCAAAAGGAAAGGGAGCTCAATTAAATGGAGAGAGAATTAGAGTGAGCAACAGAAATGGACTGAAAGATGCATTAATAGGCAACACATCACATGTTAACGCAACACAAAATTATAACTTTGAAAATATTGCTACCTTTAGAGCGCTCTACAAACATAGCCTAACAATTAGAAGATCAGGATGTTCTGCTTTGGATTTGGCCTATGTTGCAGCAGGAAGACTAGATGGATTTTGGGCTAATGGGCTTGGAGTTTGGGATGTAGCTGCTGGAATGTTAATTGCTGAAGAAGCTGGCGCATTAACCAGTGATTTTCTAGGCAATCCTAATTACAAAAAAAGTGATCATTATTTATGCGCATCTCCGAAATGCTTCAAACCCATGCTGGAGGCCATCAAGCCAAACTTTACTGCCAATTAAGGCATATCATCAAACTCAGCACCCTCAGGTTCGGGGATTGCTAAGTCATCTTGGGTTATAGAAAGCCCAAGCAGCATATTTGCAACGACATAGATCGATGAATAGGTTCCAATCAAAACACCAATTATTAAAGCCTGACTAAAACCTCGAATCATATCGCCGCCAAATATAAATAGAGCGAACAAAACAAGCAAAGTTGTTAATGAAGTAATGAGTGTTCTTGCAAGGGTTTGATTAATTGAACGGTTAACTATTTCTTCAGGCTCAAAGCCTCTTTCTCCTCTAAAATTTTCCCTCATTCTATCTGAGACAACAATCGTGTCATTTAAAGAGTAGCCAATAACAGCTAACAATGCTGCAAGAACAGTAAGGTCAAAATCCCACGATAAAATAGAAAATAAGCCCAAGATAATTACGACATCATGAGCAAGCGCTGCCACAGCTCCTAAAGCAAACTTATATTGAAATCTAAAAGCCACATAAAGCAAGATCATTCCCAAGGCCACTAACATACCAAGACCACCCTGATCTCTTAGCTCTGAACCTATTTGAGGGCCCACAAACTCAATTCTTTTAAGTTCTGTTGACGAATCTGCCTTTTGTAAAAATTTATAAATGACATCTCCAAGCTGGCTGTTGCCATCTTTATCTGCAACTTTGATTAAAACATCAGAATTAGAACCAAAGTTAACAACTTGAAAATCATCAAACCCATTGTTAAACATCAAGTCTCTTATTTCAGATAAATCAGCTGCATCATCGTAGGAAACTTCTATCAAGGTTCCACCGCTAAAATCCAAACCTAAATTCAGTCCTTTGAAACTTAGAGATCCAATAGATAGTATGAGTAATGCCAAAGAGCCAATAGTTGCCAATCTTCGATAGCTCATGAATTTAATATCTAGGTTCATTAAACTCTGAGCTCCTTTAAATTTTTATTACCATACATAATATTGATGATGGCTCTTGTGCCCAAGATAGCTGTGAACATTGAAGTTAAGATTCCAATTGATAAAGTAATAGCAAAACCTTTGACTGGACCCGTGCCGATTGCATAAAGAATTATGGAAGCTATCAATGTTGTTACGTTTGCATCAACAATGGTTACGAAGGCTCTAGAAAAACCTTCTTGGATTGCCGTTTGAGGTTCTTTGCCAGCTTTAAGCTCTTCCCTAATACGGGAAAAAATCAAAACATTAGCATCAACAGCCATACCAATTGTTAAAACAATACCTGCAATACCAGGAAGCGTTAAAGTGGCACCCAACAAAGACATAAAACCAGTTATCAAAACAACATTCGCAAACAGAGCTATATTCGCTGCCAGTCCAAACCAGCGATAGTAAAAGAGCATAAATGCTATCACTGATAACAATCCAATGATGATAGATCTAACTCCGAGTTCAATATTCTCTTTACCTAAACTCGGACCAACCGTCCTTTCTTCCACAAACTTCATGGGTGCAGCAAGAGCACCAGCACGTAACAGCAAAGCTAGCTCACTGGCTTCTTGCGGTGATCCAACTCCAGTGATTCTAAAGTTTGTTCCAAGCACTGCTTGAACAGTTGCCAGACTTATTATTTTTTTCTCAATATAAGAAGATTGCTCGATAACATCTTCTCCATTTGAATCTTTGGTCAAAACAGATTTATTTTTTTGCTCAACAAACAAAACACCAAGGCGTCTGCCTATATTTCCATTAGTAGCTTTTTGCATTGCTCTTCCACCCTGCATATCGAGAGTAATATTGACTTGCGCAAAGCCACTTTCATCAAAACCCGAATTAGCATTAGTGACTCTCTCACCGGCAACGATGATATTTTTTTCTAAAAAAGCGGAGCCCATTCTTTCATCTTGAAAATCAAATTCTTCTTTTCTTAGTCTAGAAGAGGTAGATGTAGCTTCAAGCCTGAACTCTAAATTAGCAGTTTTACCAATGATTTTTTTTGCTGCTGTAGTATCTTGAACTCCAGGCAACTGAACAACGATTCTGCTGCTTCCTTGACGTTGAACGATCGGCTCACTAACGCCTAGCTCGTTCACTCTGTTGCGCAGAGTCATGAGATTTTGTCCAACCGCATAATCTCTTATTTCTTTAATTGCAGATTGGGAATAGGATAATTCCATCAGATTTCTTAATGCATTTGGTCTTAAATCAAATAAAGACGTACCAAGAGGTGTAACGTTATCTTGAGTAAAAATTTTTAATGCTTTTGAGTAATCTTCATCGCTACTAAATGAAAATAATAAATCTTTATTGTCCTTTCTTGAGCTCTCTACATTAATCCGATCATCTCGAAATTTTTTTCTATATTCATTCAACAAAGATTCAAGACGGTTGTCCAAAGCGCTATCAATATCAACTTCAAGTAGAAAATGCACGCCTCCTGATAAATCGAGACCAAGCTTCAAAGGTCCTCCGCCAATATCTCTCAACCATTGGGGAGTTGAAGGTTCAAGATTTAAAGCAACAATTGCTTGATCGAGTAAAGCTCTCTGCAAAGCAGCCTTACCAGCAAGCTGATCATCCAAGGAGTTAAATTTAGCAACAATGTTGTTTTCTTTTAATCCAACAGATTCAGTTCCAATATCTTTATTATCTAAAATTTCTCTAACTTGAATTAATAATTGCTGATCTGCAGACTTGCCTGAGTCAGTATAGGCAATTTGAATAGCTGGTTTGGCAGGATATAAATTGGGTAAGGAATAGATAATGCCAATGGACAGAACTGACAAAATAAATACATAAGTCCATATTGAAAATCTATTCATAATTTTTTTATTAATTTATAGATGCAATGGTGCCCTTGGGCAAAGTATTGGATATAGCGCTTTTTTGAAGTTTAAAAGTAATATTTTCACTGACTTCAATAGAAACATAAGGCCCATTGATGTCTTTAATACGTCCTATGATTCCTCCGGCAGCCACAACTTCATCGCCTTTTTCAAGACCATCCATCATGCTTTGCAATGCTTTCATGCGTTTTTGCTGGGGTCGAATAGTCATAAAATACATCAAAGCCAAAAACCCTAAAAAAAATACGATTATTGGATCTGGTAACCACCAGGGTAAAAGTTGCTGTGTTTCATTCATACAATCTCCTTAGATTAAATGCTCTGGTACCTCTAAATGCCGCTTATTATAAAAGTCTTTTATGAACTTGGCGAATGTATCTGTTTCGATAGCTGTTCGAATTTGCTGCATAAGATTTTGGTAATAATAAATATTATGAAAACTATTTAATATTGAGCCTAGCATTTCATTGGTTTTATCTAGATGGTTTAAATACCCTTGAGAATAATTTTTGCATACTTTGCAATTACATTCTGGATCAATTGGATCATCTGAAGTTTTGCTCGGTGCGTTTCTAATATTTAAAACGCCATAGGAGGTGAAAAGTTGTCCATTGCGAGCGTTTCTTGTCGGCAAGACACAATCAAACATATCAATTCCAAAAAAAACAGCTTCAACAATATCCTCGGGCTTTCCTACTCCCATCAAATAATGAGGTTTTGAAGATGGTAAATTAGGAGCTAGGAATTTAAGAATCCTGGTCTTGTCTTCTTTAGGCTCACCAACACTTAATCCACCAAGAGCTATTCCATCAAAACCAATGTCCATTAAACCATCAAGTGATTGTTCGCGAAGATCCTCATGCATGCCTCCTTGGACTATTCCAAATAAAGCAGAGTCAGATTGATGAGCCTCGCGAGATCTTTTGGCCCAACGTAAAGATAGTTCCATTGAAGCTTTGGCTTGCTCATATTCGGCAGGATATGGGGTGCATTCATCAAGCACCATAACAATATCTGAGCCAAGATTTGCTTGAATGCGCATTGAATCCTCTGGGCTCATAAAACACTTATTTCCATCATAGGGCGATTGAAAACTTATGCCCTCTTCAGTAATTTTTGCAAGATCTCCAAGACTCCAAACCTGAAAACCTCCTGAATCTGTCAAAATCGGTTTATCCCAATTAGAAAATTTATGCAATCCGCCGAATTGTTTCACTAAGTCATCCCCTGGTCTGAGCATGAGATGATAGGTATTTCCAAGGATAATTTCTGAACCAGTTTCTTCAAGATTCTCAACCTCTAAAGCTTTTACCGTTCCATTTGTACCTACTGGCATAAAAGCAGGAGTTTGCACTTTACCTCTTGAAAAACTTAATTCTCCCCGCCTGGCATATCCGGATGTAGATAAAACTTTAAAATGCATCATCTTTCAACAACATGGCATCGCCATATGACAAAAACCTATATTCTTCTTGGATGGCTATTTTATATATGTCCATCATTTTCTTGTAACCAATGAAGGCAGCAACAAGCATTAGCAATGAAGATTTTGGTAAATGGAAATTAGTGATCATATGATCAACCACTTTAAACTTATAGCCTGGAAAAATAAATAAATCTGTTTCTCCTATGAATTCAGAGGGCTCATTTTGAAATGCCGTTTCAAGGGCTCTCATTGATGTTGTCCCAACAGCAATAATTTTACCGCCGCTAGCTTTTACTTTCTTGACTTGATTAATCAACTTCAAATCTACTTCAACAAGCTCCTTATGAATCTCATGATCCTCAATGTTATCTGTCTTTACCGGCTGAAATGTTCCCGCACCAACATGTAAATTAACATAGCCAAACTCAATGCCATTGTTTTGAAGATTAGACAATAGTTCTTGATCAAAATGCATGCCAGCAGTTGGAGCTGCTACTGATTCTCTTTTCTTAGGATCTGCATATACGGTTTCATATCTGTCCTCATCTAATTTTTCTACTTCTCTTGTCATATATGGCGGTAAGGGAATTTGGCCATATTTAAGAAAAAGCGATTGGGGATTTACTGACCAATCTAAAATAAAAAAATTGTCTTTTCTGCCTTGAACCGTGGCAAAAAATTTTTTATTTGCGAATGTAAAAACTAGTTCATCGCCCTCTTTTGGTGCTCTGGATGATCTTATTTGAGTTAAGGTTTGTTTGTTAGCAAGAAATCGTTCCAATAAAATTTCTATTTTGCCCCCCGAAATTTTTTTACCAAATATTCGTGCTGGAATAACAGAGGATTTATTCATGACTAAAAGATCGCCGCTATTAAAATAATTTCCAATATCACAAAAATTTTTATGTTCTATTGAATCTAAAGCAACTAATAGACGTGAATCAGTCCTATTCTCAGTTGGATATTGAGCAATAAGGTGCTCTGGAAGAGTATAGTTAAATTTTTCAGTTTTCATGCGAGGAGCTAATTCTAAAAGATGTTGAACTCGGCTACAATGACCGCCGTGCCCCATTGGCGGAACTGGTAGACGCGCGCGATTCAAAATCGCGTTCCTTCGGGAGTACCTGTTCGACTCAGGTATGGGGCACCATTATACTTAAGAGAAAAAATGAGAGATGTTAGGCAATATAATCGAATAGTCATCAAAGTGGGCTCTGCTCTTATTGCTCAACCTAATGGCAAACTGAATCAAGAGATTCTTGCAGCAATTTGTGAAGATGTTGCCTGGTTATTAAAAAAAGATAGAGAAATTTTGATCGTTTCTTCTGGTGCAATTGCTTTGGGAAGAAAAAAAATTAAGACATCTTCGAATCTTACTCTCGCAGACTCTCAAGCAATGGCTGCCCATGGTCAGATTGAATTAATGTCAGCATGGAAAAGACAACTGAATAAATTTTCTATTCCCATCGGCCAAATGCTTTTGACCCCTAGGGATACTGAAATCAAAATCTCGTCGCAAAATGCAAAACAGACAGTTACCAAACTCATACAGATGGGCTGCTTGCCAATTATTAATGAAAACGACAGCACCGCAACTGATGAGATTAAATTTGGTGACAATGACTTATTGGCAGCAAAAGTTGCAAAACTAGTAAATGCTGATTTGTTGGTTGTTTTGTCAACCATTGACGGACTTTATACCTCGCGAGAGAATATACATTCAAAAAAATCAGGCGCCTTGGTAACGGAAGTACCTAGAATTAACTCTAAAATAAAAAAGATGGCAGGTGATGCAAGTCAAATGGGTAAAGGCGGAATGATTTCAAAAATTGAAGCAGCAGAGATTTGTTTAAAAAATAACTGTGTAATGGTAATTACATCAGGTAATAATAAGAAACCAATAAGAGGTCTTTCTAAAAGAAAAAAATCAACATGGTTTATAAAGAAATGAATAAAGAGCTTTCCTCATTGCTTGATGAAATGGGCCTAAAGGCAAAAATTGCTAGCTCAATATTAAATACTACATCCAGCGATCAAAAAAATAAATTTTTTGATTTGGCTATTGAATCAATTCAAAAAGATGCTGATACAATTCTTGAGGCTAATCAAGCAGATATTCAGCAAGCAAAAGAAAATAATAAGGATGAAGCCTTTATTGATCGCTTAGCGTTAGATAATGAAAGGCTTCATGGAATATGCGATACGTTAGAGGCAATTAAATCTTTTGAAGATCCAGTTGGAAAAGTTCTTGCAACTTGGGATCGACCAAATGGATTAAATATTTCTAGAGTTGCTACCCCCCTTGGCGTGATAGGGTTAATTTTTGAAAGCAGACCAAATGTTGCTGCCGATGCAGGAGGTTTATGCCTTAAATCAGGAAATGCAGTGATACTAAGAAGTGGAAAAGATGGTCTTAGATCTGCTGAAGCGATCGTCGCCTCTCTTCAAGCTGCATTAGTATCTGCTGATCTTCCGAAAGAATGCATTCAGATAGTCCCATCCGAAAGCAGAGATGCTGCAACCCTCATGTTAGAAGGACTTAATGGCTCAATTGATGTGATAGTGCCAAGAGGAGGCAAAAGCCTTGTTGCAGAGGTTGAAAGATCTGCAAAAGTTCCAGTTTTTGGTCATTTAGAAGGCATATGTCATATTTATATAGATGAGCATGCAGATGAAGAGAAAGCTTTAGCAGTCTGCTTAAATGCTAAAATGCGTAGAACTGGAATTTGTGGGGCTGTAGAAACAATACTCGTAAACGATAAGATTGCAGAGTCCTTTGTGCCTAAAATTATTGCATCATTATCAGAATTAAACTGTGAGATAAGATGCTGTGAGAAAACAATTGATTTTGATGGAAGATCAGTACCAGCAACTGAAGAAGATTGGTCAACAGAGTACCTTGCTCCAATTGTAAGTTTAAAGTCTGTATTAAATGTTGATGAAGCAATTAATCATATTGCGCAATACGGGACAGGACATACTGAATCCATAATCAGTGAAGATAAAGACAATCAAACTAAGTTTACACATTCTATTGATAGTGCAATTGTTATGATCAATGCTTCAACTCAATTTGCTGATGGTGGTGAATTTGGTCTTGGTGGTGAGATAGGTATCGCAACTGGAAAATTTCATGCCAGAGGGCCAGTGGGTTTAGATCAACTTACGAGTTTTAAGTACATCGTCTCTGGAAACGGACAAACAAGAGATTAATTTAAATATAGATATCGAATCGAGTTGTTTTACCAAGAACTTGGTAATTAATTTTTTTAGAAAATGGTTCAGCTTTGATAGGCCTCTTTACAATCATTTTTTTTATTGGCATTAAACTCAAGCGCTCAAAATCTTGAGTTGAATCGTTTTCTATCGATTCTATAGCAAGTATTCTAGATAAATATTCTAATTGACCAGAGCCAAGTGCATTTTTTTTGGTCGCCGGATACATAGGATCAAAATAAATCACATCAAATTTTTGCCCCTTTGAAATATATGAGCAGGCATTTGTATTTATAAGCGTTAATGCTTGAAAAATTTTCTGATCATTGCTGCGATTAATCGCATCACTTAATAAGTGAAATAAAATTTTACTTTGTTCAACAGCTGTGACCTTATGACCTAAACTCAGGAACAGCAAAGTATCCTGAAGCATGCCAGCTGTGCAATCAAGAATATTTAATGGAGCTTCATGTTTACCAAGAGCCTTTTTAATTAGCTTTTCATGCTCTACCCTATTTGTCCGCCAACGTGTTGTGCCAGAGTTAAAATCAATTTTAAATTTCTTAGTTGATCTAGCTTCTGGATGAAAAAACGATAAACCTTTTTCTGAGAAGTAAAGGTGACAATGTTGAATCATTTCTTTTTCATCACTGGAAGTGGTTCCAATGGAACTTGCAAGAATCTTAGCGGAAGATTTGCATTTATCTGATGAATATATAAGGGGTGGAATCATAGAAGCAAAAGAACAGCTCCTAATGCAACTCTATACAAAACAAATGGAGTCATGCCAATTTTTTCAACAAATTTAAGAAAACTTTTTATAGTAAAAAATGCTACAAAAGCTGAGCCAAAAAAACCCGTTAGGATTATTAACAAATCATTTAACTCTAGTGAGTAGGCTCCCTTTAAAAACATTAATATCAAAGCTCCCAAAATTGTTGGAATGCTCAATAAAAATGCAAACTTTGATGTATCTTTTAGATTTAAACCAACAAGTAATGCGCCTGTTATGGCCATACCGGATCTTGAAGCTCCTGGGAAAATAGCTAAAGCTTGAAAGCAACCAATCATCAATGCAGCAGTCAATGTTAACTCTGTTAAAGATTTTGTTTGAGCAGAGGCCCTAAAAACTAAATATAACAAAACAGCAAATATAAGATTCGTCCACGCAATTGAGTTTGTATTGGCAAATCTTGATTCTGTGAAATCAGAAAAAACTAATCCTACAATGATGATTGGTAAGGTTGCTACTAAAATGTTTAACCCCAACAAATAATTCTGTTGATCTCGGTTATTTTTCCATGGTTTCCACGCTCGAACCAATCCCTGAATTTCTTTTTTAAAATAATATATTACTGCTGCAAGAGTACCGGCATGCACTGATATATCAAAAACTATCCCAAAATCTTTTGTTCCAAAAATGAGTGATGGTAACAATAAATGTGCTGAACTTGAGACTGGTAAAAATTCAGTCAAGCCCTGAATTAATGAAAGAACTAAGGCTAGAAAAAAATCTGCGATCATGATTTTTTATAGTCAGGTGTTTTTAGGTATACCGGATTTGCATCCTCAGGGAGAAAGTCTTGATTAGTTTCTAATTTTTTCTTTGCAATGATTGCAATAGACTCAGCACTTCCTATAGCTTGTGATAAAAAATTAGGATGCTTTTCTATCTGTTCTGGCCAACCTGACCCAGCAAAATAACAATCATCCTCATCTAAAATTTTTAATAAATGATCCATTTTGATTACTGATTCTTCTTCGATTGCAAGAACCTCATCATTGTTTTTCTCATAAGAACAAAAATAACTTTCGTTTGCATCGGCTTCAATGGTTACAAAAATTTTTGCTTTATTTTCGCTTATCCAATGGGAGGACTCTTTTGCGATAGACTCTAAATTAGAAATAGGAACTAAAGGAAGTTTTTTTATTTCAGCAATAGCTTTTAAAAATGAAGCTGTGATTCTAAGAGCAGTATATGAACCAGGACCACAAGCAAATGCTATACCATTGAGAACATCAAAGCCCTCGTCAGAGTCAAATCCTATGCTTTCAAATAGTTTATCCCAGCCTGGTCGTTCTTTTCGATCATGAGTTTGCGTAAAAGTATTGACTTCCTCATTGTTTAAAAAAGATATCGATGAATAGTTTCCGCTTACATCAAATGACAGAATTTTCATTCAACTAAAAAGAACGTTTGATATCCTCAAATACTTTCTCAACTGCTTGAGAGCCATCTACGGCAACATATTTAAGTGAACTCTTGCTTTCAAGCGATTTATAATACGCAACAAGAGGTTTAGTCTCATTTTGATAGACTTCTAAGCGATGCATAACTGTTTCGGGCATATCATCATCTCTCTGTATGAGAGGCTCCCCAGTAATATCATCAACACCCTCTATTTTAGGTGGTTGATAGACAAGGTGATAATTTCTACCTGAATCTGGATGCACCCTCCTTCCTGACATTCTATCAACGATGACATTGTCTTCGACTTTAATTTCAATGACATGACTAAACTCAATATTGTTTTCGACACATAAATCTGCTTGGCCTACTGTTCTTATTCCACCATCAAATAGAAAGCCTTGATTACAATCAGACTGAGAAATTCGATCTAAAATTAACTCAATAATTATCTGATCAGAAACTAAGGCTCCAGAGTTCATAATATTTGTTACCTTTTTGCCTAATTCACTTCCAGAGGCGATGGATGATCGAAGCATGTCACCAGTACTTATTTTAGGAATAGCTAATGATTTACAAATAAGGTCTGCTTGAGTGCCTTTTCCGGCACCAGGCGGTCCTAATAGAAGTATTTTATTCATGTTTCTAAAACCGCAAATGCAATAAGGTGGTTTTTTTCATCGGCTAGACTAACATGGGTCTTCGTGATGCCCAAATCCTCAACATAAGTTTTTGCTTCATCAGATAGTAACACCTCGGGCTGACCAAAAGAGTTTCTTAATATTTGAATATCCCTTGGATAGATCGGCTTTTTAAAACCTGTGCCTAAAGCCTTTACGAAGGCCTCTTTGCCCGCAAATTGTTTACCTATATATGATTGATTGCATCCTTCAGTTAATTGTTGATACTTTTTAAGCTCTTGATTGCCCAAAATTTTCTTAGCAAAAGCAGATAAAGATTTGATTTTTTTTATCCTTTCTAAATCCACTAAATCTGTTCCTATTCCATAAATCATATTTTAATTTTTTTAAAAAACTCCCTGCTGCTTAATTCTCTGCCATCAAGACATGCGCTGATTGCAGTTTGCAACAGCTTTTTTAATTTTAACTTATCCATGCCTTTTAGTGATCTATTTTTAATCTTTAAAATTTCTTCAGCTGTAAAACCCTCAGCACTACCTGCACTATGAAAACCCTTTTCAGGAATAAATGAATAAATAACTGAGTCTTGAAACTCTGAATTATCTTTTGTATCTGTATCAAAATTTATTCCGTAACCAAGAACATCCAGAAGATCTAATTCAAACACTCTCAAATCTAATTCGGAAATTGCATCTGCCCTGGCAAGCTCAACGAATTTTTGGTATAGATCATACAGTTCTTGATTAGGGAGTCCTTTAGGCAATAAACGCATCATTAACTCGTTTACATATAAATATGTATAAAGATCATGGGGGCCTTTTATAGATTGAGAAACAAAGTTTGAATCTATATGAGTTAAAGTCTTCATTTCAGATTTGCCTGTGAAAATTACATTCAGTGCTGAGAAAGGGAGCAAATGACCAAAGAATTTAGAACGTGGATTTTTTGCACCCTTGGCCATGATCGAAATTTTTCCAGAGGACTCTGTAAAAATATCTGCAATGATAGAAGTATCGCCAAAAGACCTAGCATGCAAGAGAAAGCAAGACTCCCAATTATGAGGCATCTTGATTGCTGCCTACTCCAAGGCTACTTAAATATTGAGAATCATTATTCCAATTTTTATTAACTTTTACAAAAGTTTTTAATAAAACTTTTTTATGGATCATTTTTTCAAGTTCAATCCTTGTTTGCTGTCCTATTCTTTTTAAGTTTGCGCCTTTGTGTCCAATAACAATGCTTTTTTGACTATCGCGTGCAACATATATAATAACCCCTATAGACAACATTTTCCCTTCCATGCCTTTTGTTTCAACAACTACATAGGTTTCATGAGGCAATTCATCTCCTAATGAACGAATTATCTTTTCTCGGACTAGCTCACTGATAAAAAAATTATCTGGGATTTCTTTTTCCTCAGAATCAGATGGATATAGATGATTATTTTCTGGGAGAGCTTTTTTAATGCATCCTAATAAATCTCCTATCCCATCATTATGTTTAGCTGAAATAGGAACATAATCTAAGAAAGAATAGACTGCATCAACTTCTTTTATTAATAGCAGTAAATCATTTTTATTTTGTACTTGGTCCACTTTATTTAGAACACAAATAGCTGGAACTTTGCTTTCTTTAATTTTATTTAAAACCTGTCTGTCCTGATTCTGTAATGAAGTTCGATGCAGAAGAAATAAAACTAAATCTGAGTCTTGTATGACACTCAAGGCTGAATGATTTAATACTTTGTTTAAAGTTTTTGTTGCCTGCATATGAATGCCCGGTGTATCTAGAAAAATCATCTGAAATTCATTATCAGTTTTCACACCTATGATGTTATTTCTTGTGGTTTGGGATTTACGTGAAGTAATGGATATTTTTTTATCTAGTATAGTGTTGAGTAAAGTTGATTTGCCGACATTGGGTTTTCCAACAATTGATATATAGCCACAAAACTGTCTTGTCATAATTGATTGACTCTTAGCAAAATTAACTCCGAGACTTTCTGCTCAGCTTCTTTTTTTAATGCAGCAGAAGCTTGAAAGGTCTCATCATTAAAAATTACAGTACAATTAAATTTATTACCTTCTTTATTTACAGCAACGGAATATTTTGGAAGTTCACTCCCTGAGGCTTGCAAAACCTCTTGCAATCTTGATTTTGCATCCTTCAAATCAATGAATTCATCAAGATTAGAAAAGTCACTTTTAAACAGATTGAAAATAAAATTTTTACTCTCTTCAAAACCTAGTTCTATAAAAACTGCTCCTATGCATGCCTCCAAAGTGCCTGCATAAATTGAGTATTTATGAGTCTCATCTAAGTTTTTTGTTCCTTTCGAGGTGCTTAGCAAATTTTTACAATCAAGTCTTAAAAAAATTTCAGCAAGGGATTTGGTATTAACCAAGGAAGCTCTCATTTGAGTTAATCTACCCTCATTCAAATCACTAAAACGATTAAACAAATACTCCGATATAAAAATTTCAAGAACCGCGTCACCTAAAAACTCAAGGCGTTCATTGTTTTGATCTGATGAAGAGCTCTTATGGACAAATGCTTGTTTAAAAAGAGGCAATTGTAAGTACGAATCCTTAATGGCTAGAGTATTTTTTTTCATTGCATCTATTTTATAAAACCAGCTCTTTCAAACGAAGGCAGACAGGTCCAACACTCCCATGTCATCCATATTAATTGGCCAGTGCCCATAAAATTTTCTCTTGGGACGAATCCAAAATATCGAGAATCACTTGAATTATCTCTATTATCTCCCATCACGAAATAATGATTGTTTGGAACTTCAAATTCTTCAGGGTAAGAGGCGCTTCCTCCAACAATTCTTATGATTCTATCTTTACTCCCAACAGTTTCTCTTAAAAATGTTTCTTCAGCACTAGTTGAGACTAGTTCCTGATCAACAGGCTGACCATTAACATAAATCTTTTTATTTAAATATCCGATTGTATCTCCAGGCTTTCCAATTAAACGCTTGATATATGGAACATTGACATGAGGTGGAATAAAGACGACAACATCTCCATAATCAGGGTCTGCAGATAAAGCGAATGCATCACCAATTCTATTAATTTTAAGACCATAACTGTGTTTGTTTACTAAAATAAAGTCCCCAACTTTTAGGCCTGGAATCATTGATCCAGAAGGAATCTGATATGGCTCGTATGCAAATGTACGCAGAACGAATATTAAGAAAACTGGAATAAACCATCCCCGTCCAGTTGTTTTCAGTAAGGTATTTTTACTTATAAGGCCAATGAAATAGATAACTAAACAAATAACTGAGCCAATCAGTAGAACTGATCCAAGGTCCCCAGCGTTAATAAAAATTCTGTAAATCCCTATCAACGATGCCAATAAACCAGAAAAATAAATTAATTGTTGATTTTGATCAGTTAATGTATCTTGTAAAACTTGGTAAATCCAAAGTCCAAGCAGGAAAAACAGTGCCGCGAGCGATAATAAAAAAATTGGATCTGCAAACATTATTTGTCTCCTGAGCTAAAATAATTCAAAAAGGCTTCTTGAGGAATAGATACTCTGCCAAACTGTTTCATTTTCTTCTTTCCTTCTTTCTGTTTCTCAAGCAATTTCTTTTTACGCGTTACATCGCCGCCATATAACTTTGCAGTAACATTTTTTCTAAAAGCTTTTACGGTTTCTCGAGAAATAATTTTTGATCCGATTGCAACTTGAATGGGCACATCAAACATTTGACGTGGAATTAACTTTTGTAAATTTTTAGCTACTTGTCTGCCTCTACTCGTTGCAAAATCTTTATGAATAATCATTGATAAAGCATCTACGATCTCATTATTTAAAAGAACATCAAGTTTTATTAGATCTGATTTGTGAAATTCCGATATATTATATTCAATTGATGCATAACCTTTGGTTGTAGATTTTAAGCGATCAAAAAAATCTATAATTACCTCAGCAAGAGGTATTTCGAAGACAATGGAGACTTGATTGCCAAAATATGTCATTTCTTTTTGGGTGCCTCTTTTTTGGGTACACAGTGTAATCACGTTTCCAACATAATCTTTCGGCGTTAAAATTGTTGCAATTACAAAAGGTTCTCTTATTTCATCTACATTGCTCATAGGAGGTAACTGTGATGGACTATCACAATCAATGAGTTCGCCATCTGTTTTTAAGACCTGATATTGAACTGAAGGAGCAGAAGAAATTAAACTAAGATCGTACTCTCTTTCTAGGCGCTCGCGAACAACTTCCAAATGCAAGGTTCCTAAAAACCCACATCTGAAACCAAAACCTAATGCATCAGAAACCTCGGGCTCATAAATTAATGCAGAATCATTGAGCACTAATTTAGACAAAGCATCACGAAATTTTTCATACTCATCCGAATCGACAGTAAACAATGAAGCAAAAACTTTTGGCATAACTTTTTGAAAACCAGGAAGTGGGCTTGATGCATCATTTCTTGAATCTAAAATTGTATCGCCAACAGGAGCTCCTTGAATATTTTTTATTCCTGCAACCATATAACCAACTTGGCCAACGTTTAATTCTTTTTTTACAATCTTTTTCGGAGAAAAAATGCCAACTTGATCAGCTAGGTATGATTGTTGAGTTGAATATACCTTTATTTTTTGACCTTCTTTAATAGAGCCATTGATAACTTTGATTAAAGAGACG